>JAABUO010007339.1_pt1 | contig 12587 bp, 14 predicted proteins | sample 5559291 | NCBI WGS metagenome assembly JAABUO01 (sample SAMN10711878, study PRJNA513372) | rock metagenome | isolation source: Antarctica rocks | place: Antarctica: Victoria Land, Finger Mt sud
CGCGCGACGCGCCCGCGGCGGGCCGCGTAGCGCGCTCCTTCAGGTCCTCGTACACCATGAACTGGATGGCGCCATGCGACACCTGCCGCAGGGTCGGCGCCCACATCAGAGTCTGCCACGGCTGCGCACGGCGCGAGCGCGCGCCGCGCGGTGCCCTCGCCGGGGCTCTGTTAGGTCCTCGGTCACCATGACTGGGTGTTACCCATGTGCGAGGGCACTCTGTTGCGCTCTCTGATGCACGAGCCACATGATGTCGCCCTGCAGATCTCACGCCGCTAAAGCTGGACGGACTCTGACTTAAGGCATGCTGACAGCAGCCAATGCAAGAGCGGACCTCAAGCCAGTTCAGAGTCTCCCCCGTGGGTCCGTGTGCATGCATGCAGCATAGACATGCATGAAGGGCACCATGACCAGACAGATGCAAGTGGCCGTGCGCTGCACCAGCAGGAGCGACGGCCAGATGCCCCGATAGAAGCCCTGCAGGCCCTCTTCGCGGGCAATCTCCCGCGCCGCATGCACCACGCCGCGGTAGCGCCGCGCAGCCGCAGGCGCGGCCATGCCCGGCCGCGCGAGCCAGCCGGCGCTGCGCTGCAGCTGCAGCCGCGTCTTGATGACCCACACCGGGTTGGTCAGCAGGCACACCTGCGGACGCACCCGGCACCTCACACTGTGCGGTGATGCGTCAGCTGCCACCGCTCAGTCCATGCGTGTAGCATGGGTTGGCCCCAGGAGCACTTTCCTATGTGAGTGACAGCTGACAACCCGTTTATTCGCACACTGCACGGCGTGCCTGTCACATGCAGGCCAGCGTAGGAGGATACAAAGCACCAAGCCCCTGGTCCCTGCTGCTGAAATTGATGCTGCATGGAGGCATACTCGATGAGAGTGTGCTGGCTGTACGCAACCTGTCACTCGAGCAAAGGCTACTATAGCACGCTCTGCTGGTAAGCGCCAGGCGACTCACCAGACAGCCTGCCTCTGCAGCAGAGAGCAGGTGCAGCTGCGGCGGCAGGTGTGCCACCTTGCGCCGCCTCTGCCAACGGCGCTTTGCGCTGTTGTACGCCATGAAGTAGATGCCCCATGACAAGCCTGCAGACCAGTGCAGACCAGAGCCAGCTTGGCAAGAGGCAGTTTAAGCGACAACAGATTCAGCGTGCTTGAAACCGCCTGCTTTCACGCCCAGGCACACCTGCGCCGAGCAGCGCCGGGGACAGGCCAGCATACAGTGCTTGCCAGCCCTCCTCCCGCACGATGGTCCGCAAGGCGTCTCGCGTGCCTTGGTACAGGGGCAGGACGCCATGCAGGCCATCTTGCACTGCAAGCGCACTGGCCCGTTTTAAAGAGAGCTCCGAGCCACATGTGCGAACAGCATGGATGTGTATGTGCGGACCTTGCAAGCGTGTTTTGACAACGTCGAGCGGCTGCAGTGCTAGCACTGACGTCAGGCCTGCAGTGCACCCCGCGACTCCATGCTTCCTGCCGCAACATGCCTCCTGCGCTTGGTCCGACTGGCGCCGAGCAGTGCTGCCTGGCGAAGCACAATTGACTATGAGCATAGCTGCGGGGGATAGCGCACCATCTCTGCTCATCTGCGCTCGCCATATAGCACTATGGCCGCCGCCTTGCAGTCTGCTGCAGACACTGCATGTTCGCACCGTTGCCAGCACTGTGGGTCACAGGTCCGGCCCTTCAGATACGGCACCGCCACTGATGCACTCTGAAGGGCCCTGAACGAGCGCAACAGGGCGCCGGCTTGCGCTTCAAGCCTGCACTTTCAACCTCAGGACCTCTCACAAGGTGCTGCTTGGACTGTGGACTTCGGAGGCAGAGGCCTGCTTGCCGTGTTCGTCAGACGTTTTTTTTGTGAGAAGCGCTTCGCATGGGGCGCAACAATAATATCATGCTGTTCATGCTGTTTGCTGTTCATGTTTTTTTAGTGCCTGATCTCAGCATGACTTGTATAGAGCCTTTCATAGAGCCTGCCACTAGATTTCTACATGACACACACAGCCCGAAGATTGCCAGTCAGCTGGATGCATACAAGTCAGCATGACCTGGACCCCATAATGGCACATCACGCATGCGCAGTTGGTGATGCATGCGCCGCACAGAGTATCCAAGCATGCCTCTGCTATGCACGCGACTCGGGTCCACAAGCGGTGGACACAGGATAGATGCACAGCTGGCCGCTCTCCCTGCCAACAAGCAAGCGCGGCGGGCACACACATAGTGCCAGGCTCAGCACTGCATCACCAAGTACAGGTGGCGATGAGCGTAGTGATGCCGCCTGCACGCGCACAGCCTGACATGTAAAAGGACGGCTGCCACCGAGCAGGCTTGCATGTCTGGATTGACCAGTCTGTACGCATATATCTCTGGTTTATGTACATGCACTGTACATGCACTGCTGGGCATAGCATGCCACCTAACCTTCCAAGCACGCCACAAGCGCGCAAGGCCTTCAGCGTCAGCACTTTATGTGAGTGCTGCAGGCTACACGTTCGAAACATGCACAGGAAAGCAAGAAAGCTGCCACGCTCATCGGGTGCACAAGCAGTGGCGCGCTCCAGATGCGGTAGCACCTGACCCGGGTCCCAGACGTGCACGCTGCCGTCCTGCGCTGCCGCTGCCGCCAGCCCTCCCTCCACCTCCAAGTGAGTGACTCCCTGTGCGGCGGCGGGCATGGCTGGTGCATTTTTGCGGTGCGCGGGCAGGCAAAGGACGCAGTGCAGCTGACATGCCTTGGAGCAGGGCGGGCGACATGCAGCTGCAAACCTCGCGGGTGACACGGCCGTGCAGGTGGGTGCTCCACTAACGCAGCAGAGCCTGCCCCGACCCCACGCCTGACGCTGGTGGGGCGAGCGCGCGCCTGCAGCGGGAGCGCCCTGCAGGCACGCAGGCTCGGCAGCACGACCGCTGCCACAAAGCCGGCGCCGCTCGAGCGCACAGCGTCGCCTGCCTCTGGAGCCGCCACAGCGTCCTCAGGCAGCTCGGCCGGCGCTGAAGTGCTCAGCGGCAGCCGCGGGAGCGCGCGCGCGAGCAGCAGCTCGGGCAGTGCGGCCGCGGCGCGGCCCGGCCCTGGGCGGGGCAGGTCCAGGGGTGCGGCGCGCACGTGCGCGAACCCAAAGCGCGCATCCTGGCGCGCCGCAAGCAGCTCGGCCCTGCCGCAGCGTCACAGGTCAGAACAAGTAAAACGTCACAACACGAAAGGGAGTGCATGTCACAAAATGAAAGGGAGTGTATTTCAAGAGAAGCAGGTCTGAGCTCTTGGTACCAGTGTAGGCTGCTCCTCTGTCACCAGCACCAGGCCAAGGATGCTATAGCTGGCGTGCCCGCCCTTCAAGCTTCGCTCCATGAACCAGATAGTGTGCATGGCCTTGCAATGCACTGTATGGAGTGGTGTGACATAGTGCATGAAAGGCAAGATGAAGTGGCGCCACGCCCGCCCGGCGCCCAACGACAGACGCACGCTGCTGCGGCGCACCGCTCCAGGTCCCACAGCGCGACCGCGCCGGTGGACGAGCAGCCGAGCAGGCGGCCGGCGCCGCCCGCCGCCAGCGCGACCAGGTCCGGGAAGGGCTCGCCGCGGAAGCGCGCGGCCGGCAGGCCCCCGGCAGCCTCCACCCGCGCCCAGTCCGAGCGCGCACGCCAGCAGCGCACCGCACCGCCCGCGCCTGGCGCCGCTGGCGGCAGTGTTATCATCCTCAGCCGACCTGCTTTCAGGCCAGCAGCGTCACGCCGTATCTTTGGACTTCTCCAGCATCACTGCACGCCTGGTCCGGCATCTTGCTGTCCAAATCACTGCATACAGACCTGCCTGAATCATGGCCGCCAGCGCCGCGTGGGTCTCCAGCAGGAGGCAGCGGGGATGCAGGCTCGCATCATGCACGGCCGTCGAGCGCGCCAGCGCGCTCCCAGGCGCGCTAGGCACAGAGCACCGCCCTGCCTGAGGGACCAGGGCCGGCGGCCGGGCGCACCGCCGGCGAACACGCGGCCGTCGGGCGTGGCCAGCAGGCACAGCGTGCGGCCCGCGCCCTTCAGCGGCGCGCTGTCAGCCGGGCCCGGGCCGGCGCCGGGGCGGAAGTGCAGCGCCGCGCCGGCCGGGGCGCCCGCCTGAGCCTCAAACATGCCCGACAGGAGCAGCACGGCGCGCCCGCCCCTGTGCCACACCCGCCGCGTCATGGCAGTTGATGGCCCGCTGGCGGCCTGCCTGCTCCGCCCCGGGACGGGGGCGCAAGCACTGGCGCGCATGCCTGGCGGTCTGTGTTGAGGTACGTGTCAGTGAGCAGCAGCTAAGGAGCAAGGACCTTGCAATACTTTAGCAGACAGGGAGTCTGCGCGTGTCTGCCTTGCCAGGCACGCGGGGCCTTGCATGCAAGGAGCCCGGCGGGACGGGCCGCCCACCCTGCGGACACCAGCTGTATGCCGGCGGCCTCGTCGAGCGCCAGATCAGGCGCCCAGCCCGCCCACAGCCGGACGTCCACCGCGCCCAACCGTGCCGGCCACGCGCCAGCAGCGCCCCCGGTAACCCCCCCGGCCTCGGCAGGGCTCCCATGCGCGGGCTCCGGCCAGAGGCGCCAGACCTCGATGCTGCGCTCGCGCCCGCATGCGCTACCCAGGCAGACCGCCACCAGCCTGCGCGCCCGCCTCGAGCCATGTCAGCTCCTGAGCATGCGCATGTGCCTCGTCTGCAATCAGGTCGCCAGGCAGTGTTGCAGTGGTGGTTGAAGCGCTGCATCGCAGCCCAGGACTGGCGAGAACAGGCCACCACACCATGCTGCAGTCAATCAGTCTGTAGGCGCTCGCCATAACAACTGACGGGGGGCGCAGGCGTGCACACCCGCCAGAGAGGCACGGCACGACAGCGCGCACAGGCCGGTCGAAGCGCATGCCGAGCGCCCCATCGGCCGCCGCCGAGCACGCCGCGCCCGCGCAGGGCTGCGCGCCGCTCAGCTGACCTGCAGGACCGGGCATTCCCAGCGCCGCATGCGGAGGTAATTGATGTACCTCGCTGACCATGCACATGCCACCGCAGACGGGCATGCCGTCGGCGGACCCGGCATCGGGCACGGAGAGCGGCGCAGCCGGCGCGGCCAACGAAGGGCTGCTCGAGGCTGGTGCGGCCCGCGCGTGCGCGCCATGCAGCGGCCCGCGCGGCTCCGCCTCTGTCGGAGGCGAGACTCCTGCGTGCGCAGCGCCGGGGCGGCCACCTGCCGCAGCCGGCGCCTCTCTGCTGCCGCCGGGTGCGGCGTCGCCCGGCGCGTGTGCTGGCACGGCAGCAGCGCCCGCGCCGCCACCCGCGCCTCGCCCAGAGCTGGGTCGATCGGGACCCAAAGCATCGCCGCGGCTCATGCTGCGGGTCTGGCGCGCGGCCAAGCTGGCGGCCCGCGCCGCCCCAGCGTCCGCCGCGGTATTGCCGCCCCCGAGGCTGAGCCGGCGGTCGCGATGCGGCGCGCCCTGCTCTAGTGCAGCGCCGTGCGGGGCGGGGCCGGCGCGCCCCTGCTGGGAGCGCGCTTGCTGCGCGGGCTGGCTGGCCGCGGGCGTGTCGGGCACCGCCTCGATGACGTCCTCGGCACAGGCCGGCAGCTGCGATGCGAAGCCGGCAGCGCATAAGGCGGCACCTGGCATGCACGTGTCCGGCACGTAGGCCGGCGCCGTAGGCGCCGGCGCCCGCCGCTCGGGGCTCCCCTCTGCGTTGCGCTCGCCCGCGGCCCCCGGCCCTGCAGCGGCCGTGGGCGAGGTCAGGAGCGCGCCAGCGCGGGCGGCGCCGGCGCTGGGCGAAGCTGCTGCGGCAGCCCCCGGCGCGGCGGCGCGCGATCGCAGGCCTGGGCGGCCACTGTCGCCGCTCGCCTGCCTCCACGTCTCGGCTGGCGGGTCTGGCTGTCCCCCGAACGTCCCACCTTGAGGGTCCGGGCTGGCGGCCGGTGGAGGGCCCAGCAAGAGCGCTGGGCCCACGGAGAGGGGCATGGCGGCCGCCGCGCCGCAGCCCGGGTCGCACTCTGCACACTGCGAGCGCACTGCGGGCGGCCCTCCCGCGGGCTCACCCACCCGCCCAGGCTCCCCGCTGCGCTCTGCGCGAGCGCCCCGGCCCTCCTGCTCAGCATGCCCCGCTGCCACGGCGCCCCTGGTGGCACGCGCACGCTTGGGGCTGGTGCGCGCGCCCTCAGCCCCTTCGCGTGGCGTGCTGGCAGGTGACGCCGCATGCTGGCCCGCGCCGTCAGCGCCCTGCACCAGCGCGGCCCGATCGCGCTTGCGGCGCCAGGGCGGCCGCTCGACACTGGCGCCAGGCTGCTCGTCCTGGGCTGCCCCGCCCGCTGCGCCTCTGACCGCCGCGCGAGCCGCGCGCGCCTGGCTCGGCGAGGCGCCGGCAGGCTCCGCGCCTGCTGGTCGCAGGCGGCGCGGGATGCGCAGCCCGTTGTCATCCGCGCACGCGGTGGCCGCGTCCTCATCCTCGTGCGCGCGCGCGCTGCCGGCCGCGGGCGGCGAGAGCCCCTCGTCGCTGGCGCTGCTGGACGCAGCGGCCAGCGTGCGCTGACCGGCATCGGCTCGGCACGGCGCGCGGCCGCTGCCAGCGCGCCGCCAGCCATCGTTGAGCAGCGGCCGCAGCTGCAGCCGCGGCTGCCCCTGCGGCTTGGCCTGGCGCCGCGGCCTGGCGGCGCCGCGGCGGCCGGCCGGGCGCGCGCTCGCGCTGCGCCAGCGCGTGGCCGTCGGGACGTTTGAGGTCGGCGCCTCAGCGCGCGTCTGCGGCGCGCGTCCGGCGCCGCCCGACGCCAGGCCCGGTGCGCGCAGGCGCGCCGCGGCGGGCGTCGTGTACTCGAACGCGCCGGCCGGCCTTGGGCTGGGCGGCCAGGCGGGTGCCGGCGCAGCCGGCTGCGCAGCCGCCCCGGCGGCCGGCTGCACCGAAGCGCGCGCCTCCAAGCCCTCCTTGGCGGCTGCCCCTGCGGCCGCTGTCGCCCCACACGCTGCCGCCCCTGCTGCCAGAGGGTCGCAAGCGGCAGACGGAACGGCTGCACCGGCGCTGCGCTCCACGACCGCGCCGCGCTGTGCGGCCGCGCTGGCGCCGGGGCGCCGCAAGCGCTTTGGCAGCGGCGTGAAGCCCAGCGCGCGCGGCTTCGCCACGGAGGCCGTGCGCGCGCAGGATGGCCGGCTGTTGCGCTCGCGCAGCGGCGCTGTCGCGTCTGCTGCTGCGAGCGGCTGCGTGTGTGCCGCGCCGCTGTGGCCCGCGCTCTGCAAGCTCAGCTCCAGGCGCGCTTGCTGCACCTGCACACACAGGCGGGTGGTGAGGGCTGGCTGATGAGCCAAGCGAAGGCACTGTCTGCTGTGAGGGTTGCGCGCCTTCAGGAGGTTCAGCGCCGCTTGCAGCTTGGCCTGCAGCGTGTCCCTGGAGTCTGCATCGCCGGGCTGCAGGAAAGGGAGGTCTTGTCGCCACGCCTCCTCCTCCTCCTCCTTCTCGTCCATAGCCAACGCACGGCCCTGACGTGCTCCGGCTGTGGCGCTGGAGGCACCTGAGCTGCCACAAGGTTACATGCGCTTCCCCTCAGACACCAGGCGCTGATTGATGTGGAGCTTTGCGGAGCAGTTGAGCACCTCTGCCGGGGCGATTGCGCGCGCTTCCACTCCTGTGCCGGCAGGGCCGGGCACTGCTGAGCGTGCTCCGCTGGATGTATATAACAACATGGCTCAATAGAAACTACAATCTATCAATATAATGGCCATTGAGTACGACCACCAGCGCATCTCGCGAGCAGCTCCACCCCCACTTACCAGCACAGTCCCAAGCAGGCAACCTCGTACAGCCAGAGTCTGCTCTTATACAACCTTGTACAGCCAGACTCTGCTTATAGAGCCAGCGCCGCATTGCAAGCAGGTGGGAAGTGAACCACTGTGTGCGAACGGGCAAGGCAGCCCCAGAGACCCTGGTGGTGTGGCCGAGACCACAGGTTGGGCATGGCTGCACTCGAGCCCGAGCGGCAGGCGCGCAAGCAGGTGCCATGGCCCATCGTTGACGAGGCGCCGGCGGACAAGGCAAATTACAACATCTGGCACCACAAGCCCAATGACCGCCGCAAGGCCGAGCCCAAAAAGGCTGCCGCGCACCGCTGCCGCCCCGCGCGCGACTCCGGCCGCACGCGCGGCTCCGAGAGCGGCGCGTCCTTCTGCTGCATCGACTTTGCGCGCGGCGTCTGCGCCGTGGGCCCCGGCTGCAACTACCTGCACCGCGTGCCCACCGCAGCGGTGCGGCGCCCCCTGCCGTGCAGCCCGAAGGCACGTGCCGCAACCCGCGGGCTTGTCGTTCAGGGCAGTCCAGCGCGCCGGCTGAGCACGCCGCCCATGACCCGCACAGGACGAGGCGCGCGCGGCCACCGACCTGTCAGTGGACGTATTTGGGCGGGGCAAGGTGGCGGAGGCGCGCGACAACCGCCTGGGCGCGGGGTCCTTCGAGCGCGACTGCCGCACGCTGTATGTCAACTACAGCGGCGTCGTGAGTCACATGCGGACCGGCCTGCAGGTACGCCGCGTCTGCAAGGGCGTTAGGTGGGCTGGTTTTGACAAGCTTCTCAGGCCAGTGGCGTGCCGGGCGCCCCAGGCGAAGCAGCTGCTGGAGCCGGAGTTCGCCGAGTGGGGCGCGCTGGCGCGCGTGCACATGGCGCACGACAAGCGGCTGGCATTCGTGACCTACGCGCAGCGCAGCAGGCGCGCCGCACGCCTCGGCCTCGTGCTCGCGCCGACCCAGCGCCGCGGACCATGTCGCCGAGCGCCCCTCGCGCCTCGCGCGCAGCGCCGAGTTTGCCAAGGAGGCGATGGCGCAGCAGCGCGTGCCGGGCGGCGACCTGGAGGGCTTCCTGGACGTGCGCTGGGCCAATGAGGACCCCAACCCGCGCGCGCAGGCGCGCGAGAAGCGCCGGCACGCCGACACATACTGCCAGGCGCGCCGCGCCCGGCCGCCCTGCCGCTTGCGTGGCAGGCCCACGGCATGTGACCTGGCAGCCCCATGGCGTGACAAAGTGCGGCGAGGCGACGACTGGCATCTGTGCATGCGTGCGACGCGCCAGTACCACACCATCTTGCCGACTGGCGCTCAGCTAGGCCTCCTGCATGGCATGTGCACAGCTGCAGCAACTGCCTAGAGGCTGTTCTGGACCAACCGGCTGCCGCGGAGATCATGATCGTCCAAGCATCCAACTTTTCAAGCGTCGCAGCGCGCATGGACGCGCAGCCTGCATTCCTGCTCAGAAGCTTGTCATGCGAGCCACACTGCGCCTGCGCCTGTGGGGCGCAGGCGGTGGCGCGCGCGGTAGACGAGCTGCCCGAAGCCGCCAAGCGCGCGCGGCTGATGGAGCTGCACGTCCAGGCCAGCGCGGCGCGCGGCAGCGCCTCTGCGCCATACTATCCAGGTGCGGCCGCCCGCCGCGGCCACAGCGCAGCGCCAGAGCTCACTGGTGCACCGTGGTGACGGCCGGAGGCGCGCCTCCTGCTAGTGCTGCCATCAGCGCGCAGCATGCGGGCCAGCTGTGACGACAGCGACAGCGCGGCCTGCGCCGCTTGTGTCCCTGAATCCTCAGCTGCGCCCGTCTGGAGCTGATGCGGGAGAGTGGTGCCGGCCGCAGACACCAGCGCGCAGTACGCCTCGCAACCCATCTGTGATGACGGTGGAGCCGGGCCACAGCCAGGCGGGCGCTGCCAGCCCGGGGCCGGCCATGCTGGCGCGCACGGCGCGGACGCTATGGTTCAAGCATACCACGCAGCGCCGCCCTGGACCTGGCCAGAGCCCTGGCCTGGGGCGCATGCGTATGACCAACTTGCAGCTGCAGGCCATGACATGCGGCCTGGCTTCGCCCCCTGGCCAGCACCAGGCTGGGCCCATGGGGCTGGCGACGCCACGGCCCCAGCTGGCCCGGCAACGGCCCATGAGGGCAGCGCCGCTGCAGGGGAGGGCGAACCCCCCGTGCCCGGCGTGAGTGGGACAGCAGAAGCAGGGGCGGCGCAGGCCGGAGGGGGCATGGCAGCAGACGGGGACGCCCTCTGCTTACTGAGCGGGTATGCATCTGAAAGCGATGACGGCGGATGAGGAACTGGCCGGCGCACAGCGTCACACCTGCCTATGATAACCCTCACACCTCACCTTGAGTGAATCCTACCTTGTACTATCACGAACTGCTAGGAGTTTCACATTGTGCATCGCACTGTCACGACCACTGTCACGACCGACGCCACCAGGCTGCTGCCCAGCAGGCAAAGAATGAGCTCAGACGGTCAAAACAATTTCTACATGCACCACGCTCACAGCTACGGACCTCTGCAGCACACACACGTGCAGGACACGTCTTTATTTGTACTACCTATAGAGCACACCAGCCTGAGCGCACCAACCTGCGCAAGACTGCAATACAAAAGTACACACGGCAGCAGCGGGTTGCCAGACCGAGTCGCCTGAGCAGCGGCAAGCTGTTTTACCTCACCAGGTAGCTCTCACCCGTGTGCGAGACCTTGGGCCTATCCGGCTTGGGCGGCCTGGGCTGCTCCGTGTCTCTGGCTCGGCGCTCCTCCTCCTCCTGCTCAAGCCGCCGCTCCATCTCTGCAAAGGGGTCTGCGGGAGCCTGCGGCGGCGCCCGGCCCTCCCACGCGGCCAGCGCACGCTCATACTCGTGCAGCTCCCGCCAGTACACGTTCCACACGCACTCCACGCACGAATTCTGCGACGCGCACGCGCCTGTGAGCCTGTGAGGCGGTATGCCTAGCGCACACGCGTCCAGGTGGCAGAGCAATGCTGCGCACCGTGCAGACACACAGTGGTGCAAGTCGCTTGTCTCGCAGGTGTGAGCGCACCTGGCAGCAGTCCTCAGGTCCAGGCTCGGCGGGCTTGACAGGCGCTGCGCCCTCCTGCGCTTGCACGGCCTGTGAGGTGTGCCTCACGTGCCCCGGCACAAAGCGTGTGCGGAGGGACGGAGAGCACAGCGCGCCCACGGCCCTCCTGGCAAGCATCTACGAGCAGCTCTGCAAGGCCGCTGCGTCCTGAGCTGGTCAGGCGGAAAGGCTGTTAACAAGGTCGAGAGCAAGGCCTCGGGCAGTCCTTGCATGTGGGGTGTAACACCATGTGTGCAAGCTGGGACCTCTGTAGTTGGTGGTCAGGGCCTCCAGTTACAGCAATGCTTCACTCCCATGCCGCAGCCACTCATGCTACACTACAGGGCGCCGCACTTGCATGCAGCAGCCTTGCCGTCCCTCCACCGCCAGGCTCATCAAACAGCATGGCTCCCAAGGTCCTCTAGGGGCCATTGGCTGTCGCAGAAAGAAACAACAGCTATCCAGCCCTTGTACACATGTGGCTCGCCACAACAACACCTGTGGGCCAGACAGGCAAGGCAAAGGATGCGAGGTTGTACAAAGCATCTGCAGGCATATCAGCAAGAGCGCGCACGCCACTTGCGGCAGGGGGGGGGCGTGGTCAGTCAGTGTCAGGTCCGTCAGTGTCTCACATACATGGCAGGTGAAGAGACGCGCGCTTGCACCGCATCGGGCCCGCTGCTCCCACAGAAGGCGGCGCGGCTTGGCCTCCCCTCGCGGCACACAGCCAGCGCCTGGCTGTGTCAGCAGGCGCTCGAGCAGCGGCGGCAGCTCCTGAAACAGCCGGTCAGCCGGCAGGCTGCCAGGCTGTCCAAGCAGGCGCGACGCCCGCACGGCGGCGGCGCCGCGTCGTTCGTCACATCGTCCAGTTTGCCAGGCAGTCCGCCATGCGGTGCGTCTGCTGGATGTACAGCAGCATGGGCGTGTAGTCGTTTGCATCGCCCTGGTCGCCGCATGCATCAGCTGTGAGCACTGTCTAAATGAGTGCACTCACAACATAGAACCGCAGCACACACATCAGGCTGACCAAAGCCGCTCGAGAGCTGTGGTCCGGCAGGCGCAGCAGCATCTTCGCGCTCTCAATAGACCACGCGCGCGCCGCAGCCGCCCATGGACCGGGCCGGCCGCCACGCAGGCAAGGACAGAGCCACCGCCGGTCATGCGAGGGGGCACAGCAGCCAGGAAGCGCTGCTCAAAAGCCACAGCTCCTGCGCGGCAGGCACCCAAAGCGCGCACCTGCCCCATGTGGCCGACCGCCTCCACCTCCCAGTGCCCCGTCCTGTGCCGCACGCCTTCGTGTCAGCCCCACGTCGCGCGCTCGCACGGCCGCTGCTCAGCTGATCGACCAGCGGCTCGACCCCATGTACGCCCCCGGCATCACAGACAGCTGCAGACAAGCCAAGCCATCCCAGGCTGCCAAACAGCCCAGCCTCACCTCAGCTACCTGACATGCAACATACAACAAGGCATGAGGGTGGCGCACCCAGGCACGAAGCGGGAAAGTCCGGGATGGGCGAGGCTGCATGGCACGTAACACCTACCTCACGCTACCCCCAAACATGAAGCCCTACCCCCCGACATGAGGCCGTACCCCCCCACATGAGGCTGCCAGGGGCCGGGCGCCGCGCCTGGGCCCGCTGGCCTGTCGGAACACGCGGCACATGACCACGCTCGAGCAGCGCTCGCGCTCCTCATGCGCCTGCTCCTCCAGCTGGTACTCGCACAGGCACTCGCCGCTGAAC
>JAABUO010007340.1_pt1 | contig 12586 bp, 10 predicted proteins | sample 5559291 | NCBI WGS metagenome assembly JAABUO01 (sample SAMN10711878, study PRJNA513372) | rock metagenome | isolation source: Antarctica rocks | place: Antarctica: Victoria Land, Finger Mt sud
CGCGAGGTAGGTGGTGTAACCGACCAGCTCGTCCGCCGCCGCCAGCTCGGCCTGGACCTCCGGCGTCAGCCAGTCCCGGCCGGCCGGGCCGAGGCCCACCACCACCACCTCGCCACGACGCGACGGGGTGCCGTCCGCGCTGTCTGCCGCCGCTGCCGCCGTAACCGCGATGACCGCCGGTGCGGGAATGGCGGCACCACTGCGGCTGGGCAGCAGCGCGAGCGAGAAGTACGGCACGTCCGCCGCGTCGACCTCCGCCAGCGGCAGCATGCGCTGCTGGGCCGTGCTGGCGCGCTCGACGTACCAGGCCTCGTCCAGCCGGCCGGCGTCGGCAAACGCCTGACGCACCTTGGTAAACGTCCGTCCCAGCTTCAGCACCACCGCCGAGTCCGCCCGGGCCAGCCGCTCGGTCAATGCTTCGGCCGGCAGGGTGCCCGGCAGCACGGTGAGGGTTTCCTCGTACTCGACGAGCGGTCGCCCCAGTGCTGCCGATGCGCCGCTGATCGAGGTCACGCCGGGTACGACCTCGCAGTCGTAGCGGTGCGCGAGCCGCTTGTGCAGGTGCATGTACGAGCCGTAGAAGAGTGGATCCCCCTCGGCGATGACCACCACATTGCGGCCGGCGTCCAGGTGGGCGGCCAGCCGCTCGGCGGCCTCGGTGTAGAAGTCGAGCATCGCGCCCGCATATCCGCCGGGATGCTCGGTCGTCTCGATGGTGACCGGATAGATCAGCGGCTCCTCGATCTGGCCGGCGCGCAGGTACGGCTCGGCCACCGACCTCGCGATGCTGCGGCCGTGCCGGGCGCTGTGATAGGCGATCACGTCAGCCGCGCCGATGAGCCGGGCGGCCTTGACGGTGACCAGTTCGGGATCTCCGGGGCCCAGGCCGACTCCGGCGAGGTGGCCCCTGGTGGGTGTGCTGGTCAGCGCGCTCACTCTTCCTCGCTGGCGATCGCGTTGATCGCGGCGGCCGTGACGGCGGAACCGCCGCGACGCCCGCGCACGATCAGGTACTCCAGGCCCTTGCCGTGCTCTGCGAGGGCCTGCTTGGACTCGGCGGCACCGATGAAGCCCACCGGAATTCCGATGATGGCGGCCGGACGACCCGCGCCGGCATCGATCATGTCCAGCAGGTGGAACAGCGCGGTCGGCGCGTTACCGATCGCGACCACCGAGCCTTCCAGCCGGTCGCGCCACAACTCGAGGGCTGCGGCGCTGCGGGTGTTGCCCAGCTGTGCGGCCAGGTCCGGGACGGCTGGGTCGCGCAGGCTGCAGATCACCTCGTTGTCGGCGGGCAACCGGCCGCGGGTGATGCCCGAGGCGACCATCTGCGCGTCGCAGAGGATCGGCGCGCCGCTGAGCAACGCGGCCCGGGCGGACCTCACCACCGCGTCGGAGTGGCCGATGTCCTCGACGAGGTCGGTCATGCCGCAGGCGTGGATCATCCGGACCGCGACCCGGGCGACGTCCTCGGGGAACCGGGAGAGGTCGGTCTCGGCACGGATGGTGGCGAAGGACTGCCGGTAGATCTCGGTGCCGTCGGAGATGTAGTCGGTCACCGAATAGCCTGCAATTCCTCGAATATCGTGCTTGCGGTATGGGTGCTCCACGTGCTTGCGCTGGCGCTCTCGACGGTGCCCGTTGCGCCGTCCAGTCGGTATCCGGAAGCAGTGGCGACGATGGTGAGGACGTTGCCGGCGGGCGTGCCGCAACGGCGCTCGCAGCCGACCCAGTGCACCGCCGGCCCGGCACCCGTTTCGCGTACGCCGGCTGAGCCGGTGCCGTGGACGAGGGTGGCGTCGGCGCGCACATCGGCCAGCGCCTTCGCGCAGCCGGGACGGCCGGTGCAGGCGGTAACGCCGAGCCAGGGCGAGGAACGGTCCACGATCAACCCCACCGCGCCGGCCGACGCGCTGAGCATCGCTGCTTCGGCCCCGGACAGGTCCGGCACCACGATGCTGCGCCAGGGCGTGAGGACGAGGTCGTGGCCGCTCAGTGAAGCGGCCTGTCCCGGCGAGAGCCGGCCGAGCGGGATGCCCACCACCAGAGCGGTCGACCCGTCGCGCTGGCTGATCAGGCCGATCGGACAGGGGGCTGCCGACGGGTCCGCCGGCACGCCGGGGGCCGGAGCCTCCGGGCCGACCCCCACACCAGGCCCGGACCCCACCAGGGCGGTGGCGATCCGGGCGGGACCGTCGGCGAGTTCGGCAACCCGCCAGGCGTTGGAGCCCTCCACCGCACGCAGCCGCAGAAAAGCCTCGGCGCTCGCCAGCATGGTGGTCACCGCGTCGCTGAGGGACACCGACCGAACGGGAATCCCGGCCAGGGACAGCGTCGCGGTGTGGGCGCCGGTGGCAATCAGGGTGATGTCCGCACCGAGGCCGGCGACATCGCCGCGGCCGTCGTCGAGGGCGAACAGGAAACGTCCGGACAGCTCCGCCAGCACCGGCCGCTCGCACAGTGCCCGGTCGAGTTCACCGATGAGCGGCCGGATGTCTGCCAAGCCCACCCCGTCGCGGCCGGTGAGCGGTGAGGTGAGCAGGTTGCGTACCCGCTCGTGAGTCAGCGAGGGCAGCAGGTCCGCCGAGGCCAGTCGGGTGGCGAGTGCCGTCTCCGCGTCCGGACGGAGGCCCCGCAGCTGGACGTTGCCCCGCGAGGTCAGGTCGAGGTTGCCGCCGCCCAGCTCGGCCGAGGCCGCGATCAGGGCCTGCCATTGCCCCGCGGTCAGCGCACCGGCCGGCACCCGCACCCGGGCCAGGCCGCCATCAGCCGCCTGGTGCACCTGCAGCGCTCCGGGGCAGGAGTCCTGTGTGCTGGCACGTTCGGTCAGGGGCTGGGACGACACCTGACAGATGGTACGGCCGGGCCAGGTGTGCAACGTCATCTGATCCCGGTGGACGCCTTGGTCGACAACAGCATCGAAGTGCGCCACAATTGTGGCCATGCCGACTGAGTCCTTGCGGACGGTCCGGGACCACCTGAGCGAAATCGTGGACCGGGTCGAGCAGCATCATGAGCGACTGGTGGTGACCAGGAACGGCCGGCCGGCGGCGGTGCTGATCAGCCCCGAGGATCTGGCGCAGCTCGAAGAGACGATCGCCGTGTTGAGCGATGCCGATGCGCTGGCTGACATTCGCGAGGCAGACGCCGCCTACGCCCGCGGTGACGTCGTCCGTGGCATAGAGGCGGTTCGCGGATTGCGCGGGTGAGTCCGAGGCCGCCGTACGAGCTGGTCGTCACACCTCCCGCGCAGCGAGCCACTGCTGGCAAGCTCCCGGAAGCTGTCGTCGTCGCGGTGATCGACTTCCTGACGACGGCACTGGTGGACAACCCCCAGCGGGTCGGTGAGCAACTCCGCGACGACCTCGCCGGGATCTGGTCGGCCCGCCGGGGGACCTACCGGGTGCTGTACCGGATCAACGATGACACCCGCGAAGTGATCGTGCTCCGGATCGAGCACCGGCGAGACGCCTACCGGCAGCTACAGTGAGGGCTCCACTAGCGGCGAGTGCTGGAGGAAGCCGGTGTAATTCCGGCGCGGTCCCGCCACTGTGTACCCCGTCCGGGGAAGCCAGACACTCCTTCTCGCCGCTACCTACACGCCAGGGGCGCGGACCCCGGGGGAGGATTCCTGTGATCTTGCTGCTGTCGACGTCTGACACCGATCTGCTGAGCGCCCGGGCCAGTGGTGCCGACTACCGGCTCGGCAATCCTGCCCGCATCGAGCCCGAAGAGCTGCCCGGGCTGCTGGACGGGATCGACCTCGTGCTCGTCCGCATCCTCGGCGGCTACCGCTCGTGGGAGGCCGGCATCGACGCCCTGCTCGCCAGCGGCCGTCCGGTGATCGTGCTCGGTGGCGAGCAGCAACCCGACGCCGAGCTGATGAAGCTCTCGTCCGCTCCGTACGGCGTGTCGGCCGAGGCGCACGCCTACCTCGCGCAGGGCGGCGCGGACAACCTGGGCGAGCTGTGGAAGTTCCTGTCCGACACGATGCTGCTGACCGGCCACGGCTTCGAGCCGCCCGCCGAGACCCCGGTCTGGGGGGTGCTCGATCGGGAGGCGAAGCCGGACGAGGGCCACCCGACCGTGGCGGTGCTGTACTACCGGGCGCATCACGTCGCCGGCAACACCGCCTTCGTACACGCGCTCTGCGATGCCATCGAGGCCAGGGGCGCCAACGCGCTTCCCGTGTTCTGCGCCTCGCTACGGGCCGCGGACCCCGCACTGCTGGCCACGCTGGGCGAGGCGGATGCCCTGATCGTCACGGTGCTGGCCGCAGGCGGCACGAAGCCCGCCACGGCCTCTGCCGGTGGTGAGGACGAGGCCTGGGACGTCGGGGATCTGGCGGCCCTGGACGTCCCGATCCTGCAGGGTCTCTGCCTGACGAGCTCACGCGAGAGCTGGCTGGCCAACGGCGACGGCCTCTCGCCCCTGGACGCCGCCACCCAGGTCGCGATTCCCGAGTTCGACGGCCGGCTGATCACGGTTCCGTTCTCGTTCAAGGAGATCGACCCCGACGGACTCACCGTCTACGTCGCCGATCCGGAGCGGGCCCTGCGCGTCGCCGGCATCGCGGTCCGGCACGCGATGCTGCGCCACATCCCGCCGAGGAAGCGCAAGATCGCCGTGATGCTGTCGGCCTATCCCACCAAGCACTCCCGGATCGGCAACGCCGTCGGTCTGGACACACCGGCCAGCGTCGTACGGCTGCTGACCGCGCTGCGGAAACAGGGCTATGACGTCGGCCCGATCGAGGGCCCGGACGCCCTTCCCGGGGTGGCCGCGCTCGACGGTGACGCGCTCATCCATGCGCTGATCGCGGCCGGCGGCCAGGATCAGGACTGGCTCACCGCCGAGCAGCTGTCGGGCAACCCGGTGCGGATCGGGGCTGCCGACTACCGCCTCTGGTACGACACGCTTCCCGAGGACCTGCGCACCGGCATCGAGCGGCACTGGGGAAACGCGCCCGGAAGCCTGTTCGTCGACTTCAGCCATAACGCCGAGGGTGAAATCGTGCTGGCGGCGCTGCGGGCCGGCAACGTCGTGGTGATGGTGCAGCCACCCCGCGGCTTCGGTGAGAACCCGGTCGCGATCTATCACGACCCGGATCTGCCGCCGAGCCACCACTACTTCGCCGCCTATCGCTGGCTGGCCGAGGACTTCGGCGCGAACGCGATCGTGCACGTCGGAAAGCACGGCAATCTGGAATGGCTGCCCGGCAAGGGCGCGGGGATGTCGGCTTCGTGTGCGACCGATGCCGCCCTCGGCGAGATTCCGCTGATCTATCCGTTCCTGGTCAACGACCCGGGCGAGGGCACCCAGGCCAAGCGTCGGGCCCACGCCACCCTGGTCGATCATCTGATCCCGCCGATGGCCCGTGCGGAAAGCTACGGCGACATCACCCAACTGGAACAACTGCTCGACGAGCACGCCATGATCGTCGCGATGGATCCGGCGAAGCTGCCGGCGATCCGCGCCCAGATCTGGACGCTGATCCAGGCCGCCAAGCTCGATCACGACCTCGGGCTGGCGGACCGTCCGCACGACGCGGAGTTCGACGAGTTCGTTCTGCACGTCGACGGCTGGCTGTGTGAGATCAAGGACGTCCAGATCCGCGACGGCCTGCACATCCTGGGCCACGCTCCGACCGGCGAGGCCCGCGTCAACCTGGTGCTGGCCATGCTGCGGGCGAAGCAGATCTGGGGTGGCCAGGCGGCGGCACTGCCCGGCCTGCGCGAGGCGCTCGGCCTGTCCGAACAAGGCGATGCGGTGCGTACCGACGTGGACGAGGCCGAAGACGTGGCACACGGACTGGTCGCCGCCATGGAGGCCCGCGACTGGCGGGTCGACGCCGCGGTCGAGGTCGTCGCCGAACTTGTACCCAGCCTGCCGGCCGACCAGGCGCTGAGCGTCACCAGGGTGCTGAGCTTCGCGGCGTCCGAGGTGGTGCCCCGGCTGGCTCGTACCACCGACGAGCTGACCAACGTGCTGCACGCTCTCGACGGGGGTTACGTGCCGGCCGGCCCGAGCGGTTCACCCTTGCGCGGACTGATCAATGTGCTTCCCACCGGCCGCAACTTCTACTCCGTCGACCCCAAGGCGATCCCGAGCCGGCTGGCGTGGGAGACGGGGCAGGCGATGGCCGAGTCACTGCTCGCGCGCTATCGCCAGGACACCGGGAACTGGCCGCGCTCGGTGGGGTTGTCGGCCTGGGGAACCTCGGCCATGCGCACCGCCGGCGACGACGTGGCCGAGGTCTTCGCGCTGCTGGGCGTACGTCCCACCTGGGACGAGGCCTCCCGCCGGGTTAACGGGCTGGAGGTCATCGAGCTGAGCGAGCTCGGCCGCCCGCGGATCGACGTGACGATCCGCATCTCCGGCTTCTTCCGCGACGCGTTCCCGCACGTGGTCGCCATGCTGGACGACGCCGTGCGGCTGGCCGCGGCGCAGGACGAGCCGGCCGAGCAGAACTTCGTCCGCGCCCACGTGCAGGCCGACACCGCGAGCCACGGTGACAGCCGGCGGGCGACGCTGCGGGTGTTCGGCTCCAAGCCTGGCGCGTACGGCGCCGGACTTCTGCCGTTGTTCGACAGCAGAAACTGGCGCGATGATGCCGACCTTGCCGAGGTGTACGCAGCCTGGGGCGGGTTCGCCTACGGCCGAGGGGTGGACGGCGTCGCGGCGCGGGGCGACATGGAGTCGGCGTACCGGCGGATCAACGTCGCCGCCAAGAACGTCGACAGCCGCGAGCACGACATCGCCGACTCCGATGACTACTTCCAGTACCACGGCGGCATGGTTGCCACCGTTCGGGCGCTGACCGGTACCGCTCCGGCTGCCTACATCGGTGACAGCACCAACCCGGACGCCGTCCGGACCCGGACGCTGTCGGAGGAGACGTCGCGCATCTTCCGCGCCAGGGTGGTGAACCCACGCTGGCTCAGCGCCATGCAGCGGCACGGGTACAAGGGTGCCTTCGAGCTGGCCGCCACGGTGGACTACCTGTTCGGCTACGACGCCACCGCAGGCGTGGTCGCCGACTGGATGTATGAGAAGTTGGCCGAGGCCTACGTCCTGGACCCGCAGATGAAGAAGTTCTTCGCCGAGTCGAATCCCTGGGCGCTGCATGGCATTGCCGAACGCCTGCTGGAGGCAGCGGAGCGCACCATGTGGGAGCACCCCGACCCTGAGGTGCTGGCGGCCCTGCAGCAGACCTACCTCGAGACCGAGGGCGATCTCGAAGGGGCCGGCAGCTAGTTCAGCACCGCCGCAAGTCGAGGGTCGGCCAGAAGCAGATCGTCCAGCAGCGCATGGGCGATCCGCTCCGAGCCGACCAGCGGGTGGATGGCGAACGCACGTAGCGCCGCCTGCCGTGACGAGCCGGTGACCGCCTCGATGGCGCTGCGCTCGGCGGCCCGGACGGCGGCGACCAGCCCGAGCTGATGCAGTGTCAGGGGCGCCACTGGTAGCGGCCGCGCGCCCGAGGCGTCCACCGTGCACGCCGTCTCGATCACCAGGTCGGCGGAAAGCTGGGGCAGCGTGGCGCCGTTGGGAACGTTGACGATAAGGCGGCTGTGCTGCCCACCGGACAGGGCAGTCATCAGGTCGAGCGCGACCTCTTCGTAGCCGCCACCGGACAGGTCCTGCTCGTCGCGGGGCTGGTCGTCTCCGCGTGCCTCGGCGAGGTAGGACTCCTCACGTCGGTGTCGGGTCGCCTCCCAGAGCTCCGGCGCCCGCGGTGGGTCCGCGGCGGCTGCGGCGTAGAAGCCGGCTTGCTCGTCACGCAGGAACTCGCCACGAGTCGGGCCCTCGCGCAGCGCCGCCAGTACCTCGGCGTTCTGGTAGTAGTAATAAAGGTATTCGTTCGGAATGGAGCCCAGCGCGCGCAGCAGGTCAGCCCCGAACAGCCTGCCTTCCTCGAACGAATCAAGTGTCCGATCGTCGGCGAGCAGCCGGGGGAGCACGTCCTGACCGGAGTGGTTCAGCGAGCGCAGCCAACCCAGGTGGTTGATGCCCACGTAGTCGGCCTCGGCGTCGGATTCGGACAGCCCCACCGCACGGCAGGCCCGGCGTACCAGGCCCACCGGCGAGTCGCAGATGCCGATGACGCGATCGCCGAGGACGGTGCGGCTGGCCTCGGTGATCATGCCGGCCGGGTTGGTGAAGTTGATCAGCCACGCGTCCGGCGCGAGTTCGGCAATGGCACGTGCGATGGCCAGGGCCACCGGCAAGGTCCGCATCCCGTAGGCCAGCCCACCGGCGCCTACCGTCTCCTGCCCGAGCACCCCCACGCCGAGCGCGCGCCGCTCGTCACGCGCCCGTCCCTCGGCGCCGCCCACCCGGATCGCCGAGAAGACGAAGTCCGCGCCGGGCAGCGCGTCGGCCAGCGAGGTGGTTGCCCGGATCCGAACCCCCGGTGCAGGCTGCAGCACGTCGACGATGGCGGCCAGCCTGCGGGCGTCGACGTCGTGCAGCACCACCTCGTCGACGCCCAGCCCGGCTCTGCGGGTCAACGCGCGGTGGACCAGCGGCACCCGGAAGCCCCCGCCACCCAGAATCACCAGTCGCACACCGTTCTCCATCCAGAAATCGCCGGGCGGCCGAAGCACCACGCGCAACCCTACGAGTGGCACCCTCAGAGGGGTGAACGCACCGGACTTCGATGTCATCATGCAGGGCACGGTCTTCTTCGACGTCGTGCTCACCGGCCTGCCCGCGCTGCCGACCCAGGGTACGGAGCTCCCTGCCGAGGGAATGGGATCGTGCCCGGGCGGGATCGCCAATCTCGCCGTCGCCGCGAGCCGGCTGGGACTTCGGACCGGTCTTGCGGCCGTGTTCGGCGACGACGTCTACGGTGACTTTCTCTGGCGGACGCTGGCCGAGCAGGAGGGCGTGAACCTGTCCCACTCGCGCCGGGTGGCGGACTGGCACTCGCCGGTCACGGTGTCCCTCGCGGTGCACCGCGACCGCGCGATGATCACCCACAGCCATCCCTCACCCATTCCGGCGAGCACGCTGCTGGCCGATCCGCCCTCTGCCTCCGCCGGTGTGGTGCACCTGGGGGAGGAGCCCGAAACCTGGGTCAGCACCGCGAACAGCCGCGGGATGCTGCTGTTCGGCGATGTCGGCTGGGACCCGAGCCAGCAGTGGTCGGGCGTGGTGCTGGAACAGCTCGGCCAACTGCACGCGTTCCTGCCCAACAGCACCGAGGCGATGGCATACACCCGGACGGATGATCCGCGCGCGGCCCTGATGCAACTGGCCGACTCGGTGCCGGTCGTGGTGGTGACCTGTGGTGGCCAAGGATCCATCGCGATCGACTCGATCAGCGGCGAAGAGGAGTGGGTGCCGTCGCTGCCGGTCAACGCCGTGGATGCCACCGGCGCCGGTGACGTGTTCGCGGCGGCGTTCGTGCTGGGCACGCTGCGCACGTGGCCGCTGCGCAACCGGCTGGCGTTCGCCAACCTCTGCGCGGCCCTGTCGGTGCAGCAGGTCGGCGGTTCGCTCGCCGCGCCCGGCTGGGGGGACATCGGGGACTGGTTGCACGGAGTGCACGCGCAGTCCGCGGCCGGCTCACGGGCGGCGAGCGTGCTGGCGCACAGCTACGCATTCCTCGCGGACTGCATCCCGGCAGGCCGGGCACCTGCCGTCCGCCGGGCCAGCGCCACGATCGCCCGCACCTCGGATGCGTGAGCTGCCGCCGTACGCGAGCTGAGGATTCGAGGGATCGAACGCGGCGAAGGCGACGCTGGCCCAGTGGTATCACCAGTACGGCGAGGCGGGCACCCAGCAGGCGGTCCAGCGCTACGCCAAGGCCTATCCGAACGCCAACGTCTCGGTGCAGTGGACGCCCGGTGACTACGACAAGAAGGTTGCCGCTGGGCTGCTCACGAGCTCCGGACCCGACATCTTCGAGGCCGGCAACGGTCCGAGCATCGACCAGATCCAGAGTGGTCAGGTGGTCCCGCTGGACGGCGTGCTGGGCGACGCGGCGAGCGACTTCAACCCCTCGCTGATCAAGCGGATGACCTACCAAGGCAAGCTGTACGGCGTTCCGCAGGTCATCGACACCCAGTTGCTGGTCTACCGCAAGAGCATGTGGCTGGCAGTGAAACTGGAGCCCATGGGTGTCGTCGGAAAGATTCCGTGTACCTCGTCATGGTCGGGGTCCGGTCTGGTGGACTGGCTGGCGCTTCCGGTGGCTGCGGCCGCTTGACCGATGGTCCGTGCTGGCTGGGCGTGGGTCGGCAGCTCAATGCGGCGTCCGGGGCCAGACGCGCCGTGGGTGAGCAACTGCAGCCCACCGACGACGCCGACGACGCCGACAAGTCCGGTGATCAACCAGCGATTCCTCCAGGCGCAGCGAGGTGATCGCCTTGAGCCGCTGTGGAAATCGAGCGATCGCTCACCGGCGCCTGCGTGTCGGCTTAGCTTGTCAGCTCCGGCAGGCGTGCCGGGCTGGCGCCAATTGGTCTGCTGACCGCCGTGTCGGGCGATTGCCGCACGGGTGCGCGCCGGTGGTTCGTGCGGTCCCGAGCGCACGAAGTCGTCGTCGAAAGACCAACCGTTGAATTCGTCCGCCACGGCACCAATCCCATTCTCAGCCAGCTATAGCCGACGGTCTCGGCTTCGGAGGCGCGCGCGAAGGCACTCTGTGATTCCCGGGCGGATCGCAGTCTGATGTCGGCAGTCACGCCGTTAGGGGCGTCTACTGGCCCTGGATACTTTTGCGAAGCTGCGAAATGCGATCTTGTCGTTGCTCGGATCGAAGCCGCGAGGAGCCTGCCGAGATGTCGACGACCTTCAGCGGATCATCCGATGCGTATTGCGGGTAGACGTGGCAGTGCAGGTGGGGGCACCGGTGACCCATTACCAGGCTGTCTATCTTCACGGGCTGGAAAATCTCAGTTACAGCGCGGCCGACCGCTGCGACGTCATACCAGAATCCGGCGAGCCGAGTGTGGTCGAGTTCGTGCAACTCGGTCGCGTGACCCTTGAGGATGACGACGCAATACCCCGCCTGTGCCTGGTTACGGTGAAGCCTCGCGAAGCTGAACGGCAGTTCGGCGATGAGATCGCTGTGCTCGTTGGTCACCAAGGAACCGTCGACGCACATTGGACAGCCCTCATCCGATTTCATCTGCTGCCACTCGGCATTGCTCCACCACGGCACGAACGCTGACCTTAGCGGCCGAGGCTCGGATGGCATGAGCCGCCACTCCAACACCGGCGAGCCAGCCTCGTTCCAGTTCTCCGCACTCCTGCATTATTCGTGTGCGTCGGTTGGCACCCGACGCGGACACCGGTAGTCGCTAGAAGGTGGCAAGGCCGCTGGAAGGACGGCGCGGGACATTCGCGGATCAGCAGACTCATTCCGTGTTGCGCGGTTAGGTTGGGCGACGGGCAAGGACCGCGTGGACACGGATCACTCCGAGCGCGACGACTCTTGGGACCAGCAGGCGCCACGAGACACCGACCGAGCGCCTAGATCGCAACTGGACTGACCTACTTCAAGAGCTACGAGTCGTCCAGACTGGCGTACAACTGTTGACCGGCTTCCTGCTCACGCTGCCTTTTCAGGCTCGCTTCGAGAAACTTTCGACGTTCCAACAAGACGTATACCTGATCACCGTCGGGTGTTCGGTGGCCGCCACTGGATTGGTGATTGCACCCGTGAGCCTCCACCGAATCCTTTTCCGGCGGCGGCCGCGTCGCCAGATGGTCGGCGCCGCCCACCGCCTTGCACTTGCCGGGCTGGTGGCGCTGTCCCTCGCCATTGTCGGAGTCGTGCTCTTGATCTTTGACGTGATCCGAGGCGCGACCACAGGCTGGGCAGCAGCAGCCGTCGTTGCGGCCGTACTGACGGTCCTAACACAACCCTTCTGCGGCACACGGCTGCGACGTCTCCGCGTTCCTGTCCAGCCCGGATCGTCTTACCCAGCGCGTACTCAGCGCGCCACCATCTCTTGCGCGTCCTGCTGGATCTCCTTCGACAGGCCGAGTTGCTTCGTCGCCTCGGTCGCGGGGAGCAGTTCCGCTCAGGAATGCTCGGCGCGGGTCTCGAATCCGAAAGGAAGCAGATCGGTGGCTCGCACGCTGATATCGCCGCCCGGTGTGGGCACGATAACGCGGATCTGCGGGTGGTAGTCGGCGAGCACCTGCCTGTCCCGACCGCACGGGGCCTTGACCCCTCGGCCGTGACTGCCCACAGCAACGATGTGGGTGATTTCTCGGGCGCCACTGGCGCGGGCGGCGCCCAACGCGACAAGTTCAGCACACGGCCCGCCGGTGAAGTGGTAGAGGTTCACTCCAACGAACACTCGGCCGTCGGAAGCTCGAACAGCAGCGCCCATGGTGTGAACCCCATCTTCACCGGGTCCGGCGTCGGTGTTCGCGTCGATTGCCCGGCGAGCCTGGTCCACCAACTCCACGTCCTCGGCGCTGAGCGGACGGGACGACGGAGGCATCATGTTCACGTCCAAACCCTAACCTGCGGGCGCTCATCGATCAGGTCGCTGGACCGCCTGATCGAGCCGAACGCGCCCATCGTGGGCTGGTCACCCTGCCGCTGCACACCAGGCCGCTC
>JAABUO010007341.1_pt1 | contig 12584 bp, 12 predicted proteins | sample 5559291 | NCBI WGS metagenome assembly JAABUO01 (sample SAMN10711878, study PRJNA513372) | rock metagenome | isolation source: Antarctica rocks | place: Antarctica: Victoria Land, Finger Mt sud
GGGCCCTCCGCACGCCGTCGACCTGATGTTCCTCGGCCGTACCCATCACTTGGCGCGCCGCCTCGGCGAACCGCAGCATCCCCGACGCGCCGATCGGGTTGGAGCAGAGCACGCCGCCGCTGGCGTTGACCGGCAGCCTTGCCGCTGCGCCGCACCGTCGGCGGCTTCGAGATGCAGTTCGACATGCACTGCTTCAGCACGACCGCCCCAGCCGGAAGCTAGACCACCGTCAGCACGGCGTCGGCCAGGACTGGCGCGTCGTCGCGCTCCACTGCACTGGCCGTCACCAGTAACCGCGCACCGTCGCGCCAAACCCGGGTGCGCAGGGTCTCCCCGGGCAGCAACACCCCGGCGAAGCGCACACCGAAGGACGCCACCCGGCTGGTGTCGCCGTCCAATGCGGCGTCCACCACGGCCTTGCAGGCCACCCCGTAGGAGCACAGACCGTGCAAAATGGGCACGTCGAAACCCGCGGCCTTGGCGAACTCCGGGTCAGCGTGCAGCGGGTTGCGGTCCCCGCACAACCGGTACAGCAACGCTTGCTGCGGGAGAATCGGCGACTCCACGACGTGGTCCGGCTCGCGCTCGGGCATCTCGATCTTCTCGGACGGCCCGCGCTCGCCACCGAAGCCGCCCTCGCCGCGGGCGAAGATCCCCGAGCGGGTCGTCCACAGCGGTGTGCCGTCGGCGTCCACGGTCTCCGACTCCTGAATGATGACCGCGGCCTTGCCCTTGTCGTAGATGTCGCTGATCCGGGTGCGGGTGGTGGCGCTGCCGGCGACGGGAATCGGCCGGTGCACCGTCACCTCCTGGCGCCCGTGCACCACGCGAGCCAGGTCGATCTCCACACCGGGAAACGACACCTTCGGGGCGTCGGTGGCGTGGAAGTTTGCGGCGACGGTGGCGAAGGTGGGCAGCACCTGCAGCCGGTCCTCCAGCACGTAGTGCAGCTCGCGCGGGTCGAGGCTGTTGGCACCGGCACCCACACCGAGCTGGTAGAGCTGCACGTCCGACGCCGTCCAAGAGAAAGACTGGGCCGGTAGCTCCGCCCCGATGGCCACGCTGGGATCAATGGGCATTGGTGGTCTCCTCGGTAGCAGTGGTGGCGTGTGCGGCGATGTCCAGGGCCGCGAGGTAGCCGAAGGTCATGGCAGGTCCGATGGTGGCCCCGGGGCCGGCGTAGGTGTGGCCCATCACCGGTCCGCTCGCGTTCCCCGCCGCGTAGAGCCCGTCGATCGCCGAGTCGTCGGCGCGCAGCACGCGTCCGTGGACGTCGGTGCGCATACCGCCCTTGGTGCCGAGGTCGCCGGGCAAGATCTTCACCGCGTAGAACGGAGGGACTTCCAGCGCGCCGAGGCTGGGGTTGGGCTTGTTGCGGGGGTCGCCGTAGTAGCGGTCGTAACCGCTGTCGCCGCGTCCGAAGTCCTCGTCCTTGCCGCCCCGGGCGAAGCCGTTGAAGCGGGCGACCGTTGCGTTCAGGGCCTCGGCCGGCACGTCGATCCGTTGCGCCAACTCGTCCAACGTGGACGCCTTGACGATGATCCCGGCCTTGAGCCAACGGCCGGGGAAGGGCGCCCGGGGGGTGAGGCCGGCGAACATGTAGCGGTTGCGGTAGCGGGTATCGATGATCATCCACGCGGGGACGTTCTCGCCAGGGCCCTCGCCTTGGCCGTACTCACCGCCGTACATCCGGTGCACCGCCTCGACGTAGGGGGCGGCCTCGTTGAAGAACCGCTGACCGCGGGTGTTGACCATGATGCCGCCTGGCAGCGTGCGCTCGGCCAGGCAGAACCACGGGCCACCGGTCAGCGGGATGGACGGACCCCACCAGGCGTCGTCCATGAACTCCAGTGTCGCGCCGAGCTTCTCGCCGGCCCGGATGCCGTCGCCGGTGTTGGCCTTGGCCCCCACGGTCCAGTCGGTGCCGATCGGCGCCCGCTGGTACTTGCGGCGCATCTCGTCGTTGTGGTCGAAGCCGCCGGAGGTGACGATGACGCCGTGCTTCGCCTGCAGCACCACCGGCTTGCCGTCGCGCAGTACTTCGACGCCGGTGACCCGCCCGTCGGTGCTCACCAGGTCTTGCATGGGGGTCTCCAGCAGCACCGGGACGTGTGCGCGTTGCAGTCCGACGCGCAGTCCGGCGGCCAGGGCCTGCCCGCGCCCGACCAGCGCCTTTCCCGTCAGGCGGCCGAGCATCCACCGCAATCCCACCCGTAGCACGCGCAGTGGCCCGCGGACGTTGCGCATCATCAGGTTGAGCCACTTGTAGTCGGCCTGGGTGACCACAACCCCGAGCGGGGCCTTGGCCACGTCCGGCTCCAAGTTGCTCAGCTCGTCACCGAGCAGCTTCGCGTTGAACGGCTTCGGCTCCACCGAGCGTCCGCCGAGGCGGCCACCGGGGGCTTCCGGGTAGTAGTCGGAGTAGTTCGGCACCCAGGTGAGCTTGAGCGGGCTGTTGGCCAAGACGAAGGAGAGCATGGCGGGCCCGTTGTCGAGGTAGGCGTCGATGCGCTCGGGCGGCACGTCATCGCCGATGATGCTGAGCAGGTACTTGCGGGCGGCCTCAGGGGTGTCGTCGGTGACGCCGGACGCCTGCAGTGCCTCGTTGTTGGGGATCCACACCCCGCCGCCGGAGCGTGCGGTGGAACCGCCGAAGCGGGCGGCCTTCTCGACCACCACGGCGCTCAACCCGTTGCGTGCCGCAGTGAGTGCGGCGGTCATCCCGGCGGCTCCGCTGCCGACGACGACGACGTCGTAGGTGTCGGTCTCGGTCGTACCCATCGCTGCTCCACGTGGTTCGGCTGTAACAGGTTATAGAGATTTCGTCTGTCGGGGATATTATAGGGCGTGGTACGGGTCAAACCGCACCTCGGGCGTATGAGAACGTGTTCTAGTTCAACCGGTAGCCAGGAGGCATCATGCTGACAGCGGAGCAACGCAGCGAGTTGGCCCGCGCGCTGGCGGTGGCCGACCGGGACCGCACGCCCATCGGCCCGCTGGTCGCCGCCGCACCGGGCATCGACGTCACCGACGCCTACGAGATCCAGCTGATCAACATTCGCGCTCGACTGGACGCGGGGGCGACAATCGTCGGCCACAAGGTCGGGCTGTCCTCACGTGCGATGCAAGAGATGATGAACGTCGACGAGCCAGACTACGGACACCTGCTGGCCGACATGCAGTGCTACGAGGACACGCCGGTCGACGCTGCGCGGTTCTGTTACCCCCGGGTTGAGCCTGAGGTTGGCTTCATTCTGGGTGCGGACCTGCCGGGTGAAGGCTGCACCGAGGAAGACGTGCTCGCGGCCACCGAATCGGTGGTACCCGCGCTGGAGCTCATCGACAGTCGGATCAGGGACTGGAAGATCGGTCTGCCGGACACCATCGCCGACAACGCCTCCTCGACCGGCTTCGTGCTCGGGGCCGCGCGGGTCAAGCCGGGCGATTTGGACCTGCTCAATATTCCGGGTGTCATCTGGCGCAACGGAGAGAAGATGGCCGAGGGAAACTCGCAGGCAATCCTCGGTAATCCGGTCACTTCGGTGGCTTGGTTGGCTCGCAAGGTGGCCGGGTTCGGCGTACGACTGAAAGCGGGCCACGTCGTGTTGCCCGGGTCGGTGACCAGGGCCATCGACGTTCGTCCTGGCGATGAGTTCCGAGCGGACTTCGGTGGGCTCGGATCGGTTTCATTATCTTTCAACGGTTCTGACGGGAGTGGGCAATGAGCAAGGCAACGGCGGCCATCGTGGGGTCGGGCAACATCGGGACGGACCTGATGTACAAGCTGGCCCGGTCGGAGTGGATCGAGCCACGCTGGATGGTCGGGGTCGACCCGGCCAGCGAGGGACTCAAGCGGGCAGCCAACCGCGGCCTGGAGACCACGGCCGAGGGCGTGGACTGGCTGCTGGATGGACTGGGCAACGACAAGCCGGACCTCGTGTTCGAGGCGACCTCGGCCTACGTCCACCGGGCCAACGCCCCCCGCTACGCTGCGCTCGGCATCCAGGCCATCGACCTGACCCCGGCCGCGATCGGGCCCTACGTCGTCCCGTCGGTGAACCTGCACGAGCACGTCGAGGCGCCCAACGTCAACCTCATCACCTGCGGCGGGCAGGCCACCATCCCGATGGTCAACGCCGTGTCTCGCGTCGTCCCGGTGGAGTACGCGGAGATCGTGGCCACCGTGGCTTCGGCGTCCGCCGGTCCGGGTACCCGGCAGAACATCGACGAGTTCACCCACACCACCTCCTCGGCGGTCGAGGTGATCGGCGGAGCCAAGCGGGGTAAGGCCATCATGGTGCTCAACCCGGCCGACCCGCCGATGATCATGCGGGACACCATCTTCTGTTCCATTCCCACCGACGCCGACCACGACGCGATCGCCGAGTCGATCAACCGGATGGCCGCTGATGTGGCGACCTACGTGCCCGGCTACCGAATGCTGCAGGAGCCGCAGTTCGACGCTCCGTCGCAGACCAACGGGGGAATGGCCCGGGTGTCGATCTTCGTCGAGGTGGAGGGCGCCGGCGACTTCCTGCCGTCCTACTCCGGCACCCTCGACATCATGACCGCCGCCGCCACCCGGGTCGGGGAAGAGTTCGCCCGCTCGCTGACCACAGTCGCCGTCTAGGGGAAGTCAATGTTGCCACTGAAGTACTCCGACTCACTCGACCTGCGGATCACCGACACGTCGCTGCGCGACGGCTCGCACGCCAAGCAGCACCAGTTCGTCCCCGCCGAGGTAGAAGCCATCGTGGCCGCCCTGGACGACTCGGGGGTACCGGTGATCGAGGTGGCCCACGGCGACGGCGTCGGCGGGTCCTCGTTCAACTACGGCTTCAGCCGCACGCCCGATCAAGAGCTCATCACCATCGCAGCCAAGACCGCGCAGAAGGCCAAGATCGCGTTCCTGATGCTGCCGGGCGTCGGCATCAAGGAAGACATCATCACCGCCCAGGGCAACGGCGCCTCGATCTGCCGAATTGCCACCCACTGCACCGAGGCCGACGTCTCCGAGCAGCACTTCAAGCTGGCCCGGGAGCGTGGGCTGGAGACCGTCGGCTTCCTCATGATGGCCCACTCGCAGCCGCCGGAGGTGCTGGCCAAGCAAGCCCGCATCATGGCCGACGCGGGGTGTCAGTGTGTGTACGTGGTGGACTCTGCCGGCGCCCTGATCATGGATCAGGTCGGTGACCGCGTGTCCGCCATGGTGGCAGAGCTGCACGGTGACGCGCAGGTCGGTTTTCACGGTCACGAGAACCTCGGGCTCGGCGTGGCCAACTCGGTGTACGCCGCCCGGGCCGGTGCAGTGCAGATCGACGGCAGCGCACGGCGTTTCGGCGCCGGTGCGGGCAACACGCCGGTCGAGGCATTCGTCGGGGTGTGCGACAAGCTGGGTTACCGGACCGACATCGACTTCCTGAAGATCGTCGACGCGGCCGAGGACGTGGTGCGCCCGGCCATGTTCGACGAGTGCAAGCTTGACCGGCTGGCGCTGATGATGGGCTACGCCGGGGTGTACTCCAGCTTCCTACGCCACGCCTACCGTCAGGCCGAGCGCTATGGGGTGTCCGGTGCACAAATTGTGCTGCGGGCAGGCGAGCGCAAGCTCATCGGCGGCCAGGAGGACCAGCTCATCGACATCGCCTTGGAGCTGCAGCGCGAGGGGGCGGCCGTCACGGTGTGAGCGGCTACTCCGTGTAGGTGACTTTCACGGTGTCGGTCATCGGCAGCGACTGGCAGGCGAGGATGTAGCCCTCCTCGAGGTCCTGCTCGTCGAGGATTTCGTTGACCAGCATCTTCACCTTGCCCTCTTTGAGGATGCAGGCGCACGCGCTGCACTGGCCCTGACGGCAGGAGAACGGTGCCTCGATACCCTTCTCCAGCAGCAGGTCGAGCAACAAGGTGTCGGCCGGCCAGTCCAGGTTGTGCACGGTGCCGTCCAGGTCCACCTCGACGGTAGCGGCGGTACCCGCATCCTCTTCGGCGATCACCCTCGGCGTCGTATCGAACGGGTCGCCGACGATCGACTGAAACAGCTCGATGTGAATCTGGTGGCGATCCATCCCGAGCTCACGCAGCGCATGGGTGGCAACGTCCATGAACGGGCCCGGCCCGCAGATGAACGCCTGGTAGCTGCTGAACGGCCGCGCGAGCTCCTCGAGCTGGACCCGGCTCGGCAGGCCCTGCACGCTCTCCAGCCAGTGGATGACCTGGAGTCGATCCTGGTACTGGGAGGCCAGCTCGCGCAGCTCAGCGGAGAAGATTACCGAGCGCTCGTCACGGTTGGCGTAAACCAGCACGACATCACCGTCGCCCTTGGCCAGGGCCGACTTCAGGATGGCCATCACCGGTGTCACCCCGCTACCCGCGGCGAACAGCAGAAAGTCGTCGTCGAGCGAGGTGGGGACGAACAGCCCGGCCGGCGGCAGCACCTCGATGGTCATGCCGGCCGCGACGTTGTCGCACAGCCAGTTGGACCCGTAGCCGTCGGCGGTGCGCTTGGCGGTTACCTTGAGGATTCCGTCGGTGTGCGGGGAACTGGCCAATGAGTAGGAGCGCGCGACGGAACCGGTGCGGTCGCTGGGAATGCGCAGGGTGAGGAACTGGCCGGGCTCGTAGGCGAATTGCTCCGTCTCGTTGGCCGGAATTTCGAACACGATGGAGCGCGCGTCGTGCGTCTCTTCGATGACCTCGAGCACCCGCAGTAGGTGTGAGTGGTTACCGACGGGGACGGCCTCGGGGCGCGGGGCTTCAGTCACTGGGTTCCTCCGGAGCGGACTCACCGACCTCGAGCAAGCCCTCAGCGACAGCGTAGGTGATGCTCGCCCGCAGCTTGGGGCACGTGTCCTGCTGAGCGGATGCTCGGCCTGCCTCCTCCCCCGCCCGCAGCTCGGGACAGCTGGACACCGGGTCGGTGGCCCACTGGATCGAGGTGTGCTGGTCGCTGTACTTCTTGACCAGCACTTGGGTACCGCAGGTTCGACAGTCCAACGGGTGCAGGCCGCCGGTGGTGTACAGCTGCTTGTCGGCGGCCGTCTCGGCGTGCAGCTTGGCGGCCCGCTCGCCCTGATCGGTGAAGTCGGGGGCCTTGGCCCAGGTGTTGCTCACACCAATCCCACCTCCTGGGTGGCCCGCTCGGCCTCGAGACGCTTCATGTTCTCCGCCACCTCGGCCTCCCAGTTGACGTTCGCATGCGTGGTGTCCACCTCGAACTCGAACCGTTGGGTCATCTCCTCGGTGACGTCGGCGACGTCGACGTAGAACTGCTCGTACCAGCGACGCAACTGGTAGACGGGTCCGTCTTCTTCGGTGAGCAGGGGGTTGTCGATCTTGGTCTTGTTCTTCCAGATCTCGACGTCCTGTAGAAAGCCGACCCCGATGCCTTCGGCGAACTTGGCGGCGATCTTGTCGGCGGTCTCATCGGAGACGCCTTCCGGCTTGCGCACGATCGCCCCGTACTGCAGCACGAACTTGTTCGCGCTCACCGGGTAGTGGCAGTTGATCAGGACGCTTTCCATCTGGTAGCCGTCGTAGTTGTTGTGCAGCGGGTTGATCATGTACGACGGGCCCCAGTAGGCGGCCTCGGACTCGAGCCTCGTCTCCATGCCGGCGTAGCTGGAGGACATGCCGATGTCGGGACGTCCCTTGCTGTTCATGTACTGCGAGGCGACGTGTCCCTCGAAGATGTTCTTGAAGTACAGCGGGAAGGCGTAGTGGATGTAGAAGAAGTGCGCCATGTCGACGACGTTGTCCACGATCTCGCGGCAGTTCGAGCCCTCGATGACGATGCTCGCCCACGTCCAGTCGGTCCACTCGTCGCTGAAGGCGCCCTCGATGCGGGGGATCGTCACCTCGGGCGGCGGCGGGTTGCCCTCCGGGTCATTCCAGACGAACAGGTGCTGGTTCTGCTCCAGCGTGATCCACGTCTGCGTCCGCGCGCGCAACGGAACCCGCTTCGCGTAGGGCACCAACTTGCACTTGCCGTCGCCACCCCAGCGCCAGTCGTGGAACGGGCAGGCCACTTCGTTGCCCTTGATGGTGCCCTGGGACAGGTCGCCGCCCATGTGCCGGCAGTAGGCGTCGAGCACGCTGATCTTGCCGTCTTCACCAGCGAAAGCGACGAGCTTCTGGCCGAAAGCCTCGATCGAGTGCGGGTTGCCGTCGCGAAAGGTCTTGGCCAGGCCCAGGCAGTGCCAGCCCCGGGCGAACCTGGTCTGCATCTCGCCGACGTCGATCTGACGAACTTCTTCGTCGGCGTGCGTGTCGATGGTTGCGGTCATCTCAACCCCTAGGTCATGACGGAACGCTCTGGATCGAGCGTCGTGTTACTAGAACACGTTACAGAAGATTATCGTATACCGCCAGCGAGAGCGGGTCGACAGCGATGAGAACATGTTCTAGTATTCGAGAGAAACCGCTGGGCACAGAGCGCGCGGGGCGTAGACGGCAGACGAGATACGGGAGTGTGCGATGAGCGAGGCAGTGAACCACGAGGTACTCGATCGGCTTGCCGAGCTGCTGCCGGACCTGCGCGAGCGGGCGCAAGAGACCGAGGACCTGCGCCGTATTCCAGATCAATCCGTCAAGCAGCTGCACGAGGCCGGGTTCTTCCGTTTGCTGCAGCCCAAGCGCTACGGCGGCTACGAAGCCGATCCGGTGGTCTTCTACACTGCGGCCAAGCAGATCGCCAGTGCGTGTGGCTCCACCGGCTGGGTGTCCGCCATTGTCGGCGTGCACAACTGGCACCTTGCGCTGTTCCCCGAGCAGGCCCAGGACGACGTGTGGAGCGAGAACCCCGACACCCTTATGTCGTCCTCGTACGCTCCGATGGGCAAGGCCACCATCGTCGACGGCGGCTACCGGCTGAGCGGCAAATGGTCCTGGTCCTCGGGCTGCGACCACGGCAGCTGGGCGATGTTGGGTGGCCCGGTGATGAACAGCGACGGTAAGCCCGTCGACTTCTGCACCTACCTCGTTCCCCGGTCGGACTACACCATCAACGACGTTTGGGACGTGGTCGGCCTACGGGGCACCGGCAGCAACGACATCGTCGTCGACGACGTCTTCATCCCCAAGCACCACGTGCTGAGCTTCGTGAAGATGAGCAACGGGACCAGCCCGGGTCTCGAGGTGAACACCGCGCCCCTGTACAAGATGCCGTGGGGCACCATTCACCCGACGACCATCAGCGCGCCGATCGTCGGCATGGCTGCCGGTGCCTACGCCGCGCACGTGGAGCACCAGGGCAAGCGGGTCCGCGCCGCATTCGCGGGGGAGAAGTCCAAGGACGACCCCTTCGCCAAGGTGCGCATCGCGGAGGCAGGCAGCGACATCGACGCCGCGTGGCTGCAGCTGTCGGGCAACGTGGCCGAGGAGTTCGCGATCCTGTCCGCCGGACAGGACGTGCCGATGTCGCTGCGGCTACGCGCCCGCCGTGACCAAGTGCGGGCCACCGGCCGAGCGGTTGCCTCGGTGGACCGACTGTTCGAAGCGTCCGGGGCGCGTGCCCTGCAGAACGGCACCCCGATCCCGCGGTTCTGGCGCGATGTGCACGCCGGCCGGGTACACGCCGCGAACGAGCCCGAGCGCGCCTACGTCATGTTCGGCTCCGGCGAGTTCGGCCTGCCCATCACCGACTCGATGGTCTGAGGCGTGCCGGCCACCGCGGAGGTCACCAACGAGTCGACCTCCCGTTACGCCCAGGTCCGTGACGACCTGCGCCTGCACTACCACGAGGCCGGGATGGGTAATCAACCCACCGTGGTGCTGCTGCACGGTGGTGGTCCGGGGGCGTCGTCCTGGTCGAACTTCGGGCGCAACATCGCAGTGCTCGCCCAGACCTTCCACGTGCTCGCCGTGGACCAGCCCGGGTTCGGGCTCTCGGACAAACCGGACAGTCACCCGCAGTACTTCACCCACAGCGCCTCGGCGCTGGGCGACCTCTTCGACTCGCTCGGCATCGAGCGGGCCCACCTCATCGGCAACTCTTTGGGCGGCGGAACGGCGGTACGGTTCGCGTTGAACTACCCCGACCGCGCCGGGCGCCTGGTCTTGATGGGCCCCGGCGGGTTGAGCGTCAACCTGTTCTCCCCGGACCCCACCGAAGGCGTCAGCAAGCTCGGCACCTTCAGCGCGCCGCCTGGGCCGAGCAAGGACAAGCTCGAAGCCTTCCTGAAGGTCATGGTCTACGACAAGTCGCTGATCACCCCCGAACTGCTCGACGAGCGCTACGCCATTGCCAGCACGCCGGAGTCGTTGGCCGCGATGAAGGCGATGGGACGCTCCTTTTCCAGTGCTGACTACGAAGACGGCATGCTGTGGCGCGAGGCGTACAAGCTGCGCCAGCGGGTGCTGCTGATCTGGGGCCGGGAAGACCGGGTCAATCCCCTCGACGGGGCGCTGGTGGCGCTGAAGACCATTCCCCGCGCAGAGTTGCACGTGTTCAGTCGTTGCGGGCACTGGGCGCAGCTGGAACGCTTCGACGAGTTCAACCGGCTGACCATCGAATTTCTGAGCGGAGGCAAGTAATGGGTATTCGTTCTCTGGCCTACATGCGCATCGAGACCACGGATATGGCCGCCTGGCGGGAGTACGGGCTCAAGGTGCTCGGCATGGTCGAGGGCAAGGGCGTCGACCCGGAATCGCTGTACCTGCGGATGGACGACTTCCCTGCCCGCTTGGTCATCGTCCCCGGGGAACACGACCGCCTCGCGGTCAGCGGCTGGGAGACGGCCAACGCCGCGGAGCTGCAGGACGTCCGCGACCGCCTCGACGGCGCCGGAGTGGCGTTCAAGGAAGCCACCGCGGAGCAGCTGGCCGATCGGCGGGTGGATGAGCTGATCAGCTTCTCCGACCCGTCCGACAATGTGCTCGAGGTGTTCCACGGGGCGGCTCTGGAGCACCGGCGGGTGGTCAGCCCCTACGGACACCGTTTCGTCACCGGCGAGCAGGGTCTGGGCCACGTCGTGCTGTCCACAAAGGACGACCAGGCGTCGCTGACGTTCTACCGTGACGTGCTGGGCTTCCGTCTGCGGGACTCGATGCGCCTGCCCCCGCAGTTCGTCGGTCGCCCCGAGGATGGCGACCCGGCGTGGCTGCGCTTCTTCGGCTGCAACCCGCGCCACCACAGCCTGGCCTTCCTGCCGATGCCCACCCCCAGCGGCATCGTGCACCTCATGCTCGAGGTGGAGCACTCCGACGATGTCGGGCTCACCTTGGACCGGGCGTTGCGCAAGAAGGTGCCGATGTCGGCCACTCTCGGGCGCCATGTGAACGACCTGATGCTGTCGTTCTACATGCAGACCCCGGGTGGGTTCGACGTCGAGTTCGGCTGTGAGGGACGACAGGTGTCCGATGAGAGCTGGATCGCCAGGGAGAGCACCGCGGTCAGCCTCTGGGGGCACGACTTCAGCCTCCGCGCCCGGCAGTGATGGACGCGGCGGCCATTGATCCGGGGCGCTACCGGGCGGTGCTCGGCCAGTTCTGCACCGGCGTCACCGTGATCACCACGGTGGACGACGGCGAGCCCATCGGCTTCGCCTGTCAGTCATTCGCGGCCCTGTCGCTGGACCCGCCGCTGGTGCTGTTCTGCCCGACGCGGCACTCGCGCGCCTGGGCGTTGATCGAACGGTCCGGCCAGTTCTGCGTCAACGTGTTGGCCAGCGACCAGCGCAACGTCAGCTCGACCTTCGGCTCCCGCGGCGAGGACAAGTTCGCCGGTGTCGACTGGACGCCGTCCCCGGCAGGATCACCCATCTTGGGCGGCGCGCTCACCTGGATCGACTGCGCGGTGGAAACGGTGCACGAGGCGGGTGACCACTACCTGGTGATCGGCCGGGTGCTGGAACTGGCCGATCCGAGTAACCACCAGCCGCTGCTGTTCTACCGGGGTGCCTATACCGCCACCGAGCCCGAGGCCACCACGCCCGCGCTGAAGGAGCTCGACGACTTTCTCACCTACAGCCGAGACGAGTGGTTGTAGCAAGCCAAGCAAACCGCGGGGGCCGAGCCACCACTGGAACCGCCCGAGGAATGCGTGGTCCGCCACGGATTGCGGGTCGGACCGTGCAGCACCGGCTCGGTGGTGCAGCTCAACCCGAACTCCGGGGTGTTCGTGGTACCGAGGACTACCATCCCGGCCCGTCGGTAGCGTGCCACCAGCTCCAGCTGCGCCCCTCGAAGCGCAGCCCCACCTTGGGGTCGTCCACTCGGGTACGGATGATCTCCGCGTAGGTGTTCACCGACGTCCTCCTCGACTTGAGCAAGCGCTCGATAGGATATCTGCGCCGGTTCGCTCGTCACTCAGCGGCCGGTTCTCCGAGGTCACCGCAGCGCACTCTCGGTCGACGCGAGGCGGTGACGCATGACTTTGCCGGTGGCGTTACGGGGCAGCGCCTGGTCGGTGAGCACCCATCGGCTGGGGATCTTGTAGCGGGCGATGCGGTCGCGGAGGAAGCCGGTGAGCTCCTGCTCGGTGACCTCGGCACCGGCCCCGACGACCACCACCGCGGCCACCTCCTGGCCCAGGTCGTGATGGGCAGCCCCCAACACGCTGCACTCCAGCACTGCTGGGTGCTCGGCCA
>JAABUO010007342.1_pt1 | contig 12583 bp, 13 predicted proteins | sample 5559291 | NCBI WGS metagenome assembly JAABUO01 (sample SAMN10711878, study PRJNA513372) | rock metagenome | isolation source: Antarctica rocks | place: Antarctica: Victoria Land, Finger Mt sud
GTTCACGCTGCAACCCGGGCCCATCACATAAGGTACAACACCAGTACTAGTGTTAGCATGTAGTTACCAAAGTATGCCTGTTTAGGTCAATTTAGTTAGTTCAGCGGTCTTACACTGCAGTAGCTCTGCAGCGCATTTTGTCTCATAGCTACACTATAACAGTATTCTGCTTCCTGACGTGCGTGAGATAGTTTCAGAGCACATCAGGTATTCCAGCACTTTCAGTCTTTTTAAGATAGGATCAGACACTGCAAGCTAGACCTTGCTGATCGCACTCTAGCCACCTTCAGCAAGCATTATATTCTCTAGACAAGGCTGAAAGCGCTCAGCCATGAATTAGATAACATCAGACATGTAAGCTGAAAGTTGCTGATCATACTCTAGTCAGTTTCAGCTAGTATAAGATAAGGCTGAAAGCGTTCAGACATACTCTAATCACTTTCAGCTAGTATAAGACAAGGCTGAAAGCGTTCAGACAGGTGTTCAGCCGCGCTTCGTTCCCATAGTGCATGGGAGAGACTGTGCAGCCAGTGCAGAGTCTGTGTCAAGCACAAGCCAGAGATTAGGCTACTGGTCTGTGAATATAGCCATGACAGCCACTGCACCGGAAGACCATCCAGCACTTGTGTCGTCACACCTCTTGCATACTCAGATCAGTATTTTGCAGCCTGGCCTTCAAGTTGATATCAGAAACAAAGTATCATCCAGTACATGACTGTTGGCACCCAGCAATGCCATTGTGTGTCACTTGCAAAAGTGGTAGCAGCAGACTCTTGTTTCGTTCAACTTCCTTGACACTCTTCCTGCCATACAAGATTGCTCGGTTGTATGCTTATGGCTTCATTTCACAGCAGAGTGTTTGTGACATGTAATGCTTTGGTGTCATCAACGCTGTCATTCACTTCAGGCTGTCAGATAGCTTTGCAAAAGCTACTGTGCATTGTTGTTAATGATTTCCCTCAGGAAAGGCGTAACTTGCTGAACAACAGCTACAAAGCAATATCTACTGCAAATCGTCTTGCTGCATGTTGATGGCGGATTTTACAGTAAAATCAGGGACTAGTTGCATGTGCTGGAGGTGCTGGCCAGTGGCCGACAATATATCATACAGCTGCATCTAGACTGTCATTACATGCTCTTCTCAGGTATGTTCATCAGCAGCAATAACTGGATTTCCCATGACCGCCTGCTGCACACATATGACTGAGATTCACAACCGTGTAAACTGTTCAGCAGGAGAGAGGCGTAGGTTTGCAGCATCACCAGCTGGGACCGGCTTGTCTGCTTATGTGGTGTGAATGACTGCACGGAAGACGAGGACATCGTCTTGCTTATGAGCTGTACTGCGATCACACAGAGGCCAGTCTGCCAGGTGGCATCAAAGTGCATGCACGCCAGGGAGCAATTCGCTCAGCTTGACTCTTTGCATCACCTACAGTGTCCTCAGGCTCATTGCTGGCTGGGTGAGGCACAAACAGGGCTGATGTGCATCAGGGCTTGGCCTTTGGACAGCAAGGCAGTGATGACAGAGCGCTGAGTCTGGTTGATCTGCTTGGACAGTAACAGTGGCAAGTGCCTCAGAAGCCCATGAAAGCCAGTGCCGATGAGCAAGCATGGACAACATTGTGCCACCTTTTGGGGGGGGGGGGGGGGGGTTAGGGGGGGCTTGCCATAGCCCTGCGAAGTTTGTGGTTAGCGAATGAGGAAGACATGTGCACTGATACTGCACATGCTGTTATGTCTAGGCAGAGCCATCAGGTGCAATGTTGTCATCTGACACCTCAACCACTGCTGCCTTGCGCTGCAGCAAACAGGCCACACAGCAACCAAATTGAACATACTCGGCCTTCTTGCAACACGCACACCAAAACTGCTCATCAAGGGACACCACAGGGCAACAGGCTGACCTGACTACCATTTGGTTGCTCATACATAGTGGGGTCCTCACTCAAGAGCTTTCTGCTCCTTGAGCGAAGTCTTCCAGGTTGGATTCAAATATTTGGCTCAAATCCCTGAGCTGTTGCTGTTAACATGTTGAGTTTTGGCAGCATCTGCAAACAAAAGCTCAGGGCTCTCAGTGGCTCTGCTGTTGCCGCGGTCACAAAAGGCTGCCAACAAGACAATAAAGACACTATAGGCGAGATGTAAAGTTGCAAGATAGGTGCTGGGTCAGATGCTGGGCTAAGTTTATGTTGAGTCTCCTGTTGATACCTTTCAGTATGCTGTGGTGCACTTGAGGATACAAGCGCAAGCGCAAGCATGACACCTGGAAACAGCTGCGAGATGCATTGCAAGATGTCTGCAGCAGCTTGTTATACCATTGAAATGTGGCACACATCTGGCAGGGCCAATTTGCCCGTTCACACATCCACCATTCAATAGCCAGCATATACATTGTTATATACGGTTTGTCACAGTGAATGCTGCATACTGCTGAGAAGGAGATGCAGGATGTGCGGCACTTCTGCTGGCAGACAACTGGTTTTTACCAGCTTGCGTATGTTGCATGAATGCTGCCTGTGTTGAGCGTAAGGCATCAAAACCTTGGGGCAACAATGCGCAATGGACAGCAGGTGAGCCATGACCAATCACAGGTGGAAAGATAGGGCGCCACCTGCACACCAACACTGAGTTGCAACTTCTATTAGTCTGACGCTGCAAATAATTGCACACGGTGTCAGCAGAAATGATCTGCTTGCAAGCACATGTGTACAGCCAGCTTCATGCACCACTTTGATGACATTACCATGTCACTGCCCTCCTGGTTGATGTGTATTGTCAGACCTGTAGCGTAACTGCTCAACCAAAAGTTTCACTAGCAACTGCACACTCGCTCTCCCTGCTGCCTCCTTGCTCAACCCTGACAGTATCAAATGGGAGAAACTAAATCCAGAATGTTGCTTGTCCTTGCTGAGCATCAACACACAACATGGGTACAACCCACAAAAACAGCTAACGTGCAGTGTTGTAGTGCATGCTACCCTGCAGATAGGGTGTATAGAAAAACCTCAACCCTTGGCCCACTTGCTTGATCAGGGCTGTGAATAAGGGCTGCTCCTTGAGCTCATACACACCTGCCTGATCAGCTCACAATCACACCTGCTTGTAACAATAGATGCTAGCCTGCCACAAGCCATGACAATAGCAGCTCGCTCAACAAACAGTATTTGTGGAATGCATCAGCATTGCAAGTAGGTTGTTGGGTTCAACATTCATTCAACCAATGGCGTGGTCATGCCAAGGTGCCAATGCACTGAGCAATGCTCAGCAGGTAAAAGCACATGCACATGGGAAGGGCCCTCGCATGTCCATGTCTACCTATAGGCTACCTAGCTAGCATAAGTCAGTCAATGCTGCTTCAAGGGGCTCAGCAAGGTGTGCACACAAGCAGACTGCAATCATGACTCCTGGATACCTGCATGGCACCTCTGAATTGTAGATTGCTGTTGATGCATCACCCTTTGACAGGCCAAAGATTGATATCTGACACATGTACTAGCAGTAGTGGAAAACAGATGCCACATTTCTACTCTGCTCATTTGGCTTCGTTTCAGCTCAGCCTAGCTTACCTAAGCTTGCCCAAAGCAATCAGGCACAACACTGCCTCCTGGTTGACCCTCTTCCGCTGCTGACAACAAATGGCCAGGTGTGACTTTGAAGTGGGGATTGAAGGCTTGAAAATGTTGCAAGATGACTAGCAAACGGCCTTTGCACAGAGTGATACCTGGTATGTCAGGCCTCCTTTGACGTAGAAGGTAGTACATCCAAGCACAGTCAAACAACACAGCGGGACATTGTCTAGCAGCAAACTGTACCAACAAGCTTCTCACCTGTTCACGAGCTGGCAAATGGTGAGCTGCAGGCTGAGTTCAAAAAACAGCATTCCACTTCGGCAGGTCATGACATTCCAACAATCAGAATTGCATGCCCACCTTGAAATTCTTGCACTGGCTATGCATCTGTGCATAAGCTGATCAGTCATGACCTGGATCCTGCAATTGGCACCTGCAAAACAGCAACTGAAAGACAGCATCCCACACATGGCGCATCAGCAGATGCCATGTGGAGTTGTTGCAGTTGTGCATAGCTGCTATGCACTTATGCATGACCAGAAAGTCACCAGCAGCCAACACAGAATGTACAGCGACAAGCGTGACCTCAAAGTGCTCACTGCTTTAGCTCAGAAACAATTGTGGAAACAATCAATCAATCAACTTACATTTCCTTTCTTTAGGACTCATCAGGGGAGTCAACCGACAATAACTGGGAAAACAACATACACTAAGCACTAAATGTTCAAGGCATTCGGCAATAAAGCACCAAAGAAATTGCAGTAGTCGTGCTGTAATGAAGGAGGGTGCCAGTACCGCGACGCCACACGCTCTACACTAATCTAGCTCTACAAAGTTTAGAAGCAAACATCCAAACAGGTCCTTTCCTTGTACAATGTGTCACTCACATGTGTAACTCAGCTCAGGGATGTGACTCAGCAAGCCACGAAGCTCACAGCTTGCCGTGTCCTTCTGACTCTGCAAAGCCTCACCAAAGTACTGAGTAGCCTGGATCTGTTGCTGATGGCTTTACAAACACCTTGCCGATGTCCTTCTGCTGTTGAGCAACAGCAGCTGCTGCAAGTTGCTGGCTGGTCTCTGCAGCTGCTGTGGCTTGCAATCTGGTAGTACCAAGAGGGGATGTTTGAGGAGCTGACAATCACAATCAGAATGGAAACCTATGTTGAACATATGCACATGCCACGGCCATCTTAGGCCATTTAGGTATGCTGCACAGCAGTATGAGGCACACAGAAGAAATCACTTATGCATGCAAGATCAGCAACAAAAGCAGCATGTTCAATCCACTCCCTTTTGTGGCTAAATTTTCATGTTACTGGCCAAATTCGCGATCAGCAGACTCAGGGCTGCAGCTTCACGCTCACAAATGAAGCATGTGACAGGAAGTCATGTGATGCCAGGCATATTGGCCAATCTGTGCAGAGCTGCTTTGCCGACATGTGCTAATGTATGCACAGAGATTCAGTACATACCAGGCACCCAATTGCAATGCAGTCATCTTTGCTGTAGTACAGATGTGGGTGTGCCGAACAAATGTGTCTAGACGTGTTCACAGCGTGGTGCGCAGGATCATCATAGCAAAAAAGTTTGTGGTCTTGGCACAGGAGGGCTATCACGGCTAGTATTATGGGATAGAAACCAGGTCCTGTCTGAAACGTCCTGTGTCTTCATGCAAAACAGCTGTGGAAGTCACTAACCATGATACCTTGTTCTGGACATTGTGAACAGTATTTTGTGATTCACACACACAACCGTATGCACAGCTGCAGGAATTTGCAGCGAGTCATGTGACGTTTGCCATGACACGGAACTGATGCAAGTCAAAGCAAGCAGCTCAACGCCACTTGACCTCACATCAGCTTTGCATTTCAGTAAATCAGCCCATGCCATCTTGGAATTGCAGGGTGCTAAAATATCCATAAGCTACACTGAGCAGATGGGGTTTGCCAAACACGTCGACATAATCGCTATATGTTGATATATGTTGGACCTATCTGCACACGTGCAGTTTGAACCCACGCTTGCAAAGCACCTGTCAGCTTGTACCCTGATGGCAATGTGAGGCGCTCTCAGTCAGTACAGCCCTTCAAACATTGCCAATCACACAAATCAATGAAGAGTTTTGGCTGAACAGCTGCCAAAGACATCAGGAAGAAAACTGCCCCAGAAATTGATCCGTTACTCACAATGATAACAGGACCTTGCACATGCAGATGCTGAAGAGTACTGGGGTTGTGGCAGCCTTAACAGCCTCCAACCAACGGGACATCTTGCATGAAACCTTGATTATCCATGCCTGAGTCAAGGACAATCTGAGTCAAACACACGAGATGGCACCCAGTACCACCCGAGTCAAACAGACTAGTGGCACAGAAGCTGAGATTTTGAACCTGTCTGGGCAGAACAAGCTTGCATGGCAGCCTAGGTGTGCCTAACCTGCTCAACGACACGCTAGCCAGGGATGGCAAACCGCTCAGATCCATCAGGCTGCAACAAAAACCCTCAAGCGTAATCTTACAAAGCAGATGAGAGCTTTTGAAAGGTGCTTGACCCTCAAAACTGTAGCTTGCATATGCTATGAATAGCAAAGCTTGTAAAGAGGGGCATGTCGCAAGGACAGACGTGAGCACCATCACCACCTGCGAAGCTTCATCATGCATAGCTGCCAGACAAATGTGCAGGCTCACTAGTGAAGGACCCCAGACAGGATTAGAAGAGGCAAAAATGTCAGGGAGTGAAGTGCGTCCAGCATACCTCAGGTGAACTCTTGTATGCTTTGTCAGTCCAGCATTCATATGACTCGTGATCAGCTCAAGCACTTACCCTTAAGGGAATGCACTCCTGGTTGCGAGGCTGAAAAGCTCGCGCTATACCGCTGCCGGCGAGACAATTTCGAGACTGTCAATGCGACTTCCCAGTTTGCCCAAGGTCTTCCCAAGGTCCGATGCGTTTTCTTTGCTCTGGTTTCAGAGCAGTGCCCCGCGGAGGTGCGCGCGCGCGAAACACCTGAGTACTTTACAGTCTACACGCAAGCCTGCGCAGTGACGACATAGTGTTCGAGCAATTGCCCGGCTGCAGGCAACTTTTTGTAGGCCACCTACCATAGTGTGGCATAGTGTGGCATGGCGATCAACATACAGATATGATCACGGGTAGGTTGCATCTATTGCTCGCAGCCTTCATAACGTACGATCGTCTACCGCATGCACTCCCTGTTGCAGGAGTACACAAGCGTGGTATGTGAACGCCCTGTGGCGGCGACCGCCACTGTTGGAAGTGTTCGGGATGACTTTTGCAAAAGCTATCAGTTGCTCGCTCAACACTGCCGGCTATGCTACGATCGCGAACTGCTTGACAGCAAAGATGCAGTACAAAAGGTAAGTCTTGCGAAGCCCAGTCGCTGCATCTGCGCACACGTGCTGTTCCAGCTCATCTGCATGCGTGTGGTGCAGGTTGCTTCCTCAGCACTAGACATCAATCCCAACAAAGTGGTCCAACTGGATGTGAGCTTTCAGGCCAGCATCGCAATTTTCATCTGGCATGGCCTGAGAACCACTCCAATCCCAAATACAACAGGCTTGTCCACCAATTGGCAGACGGACTCAGAGACTCTTGTGACATTGATTAGAGACATACATGCTTGGGGCAGGGTGGCTTTAGTCGCCACTGAGCAGGAACAACTCCTTGTCTACAACAATATAGTCTCAACAGTGCCTACACAGCTGCTTGCCCAAGACTGCTGTCCATATCTTGTCATGATGACAGCATGTCATCCTCAATGTGCCTCAGGCACATCTTGGAGGGGGTCAAACGGGCATCAAGGATATCGCTCCAACAGACAATTTCAACAACAGGACCCTTTCCTTTTGATCCAGGAGCCATCACCTACAATGTCCTGCTGCACACTGCCCTGCTACTGCTCAAGCTTGCTTCCCTGGCAGACAGCATCACCATGGACAGCCCCAACACAAGCCTACCACTGCGTGTCCTATGGGAGTCCATCCAAGGACTCTCTGTCAGCATTTCTCAGTACACCAACAATCCCAGCAACAGCAACAGCACCGACCCATTTGACATCCTCATGGGCCTGCCAAAGATCAAGTTTGAGCCTGTAGAAGAGCGGCACCTGTCCAGACTACTGGTCATCCTTGCCATGCCTATGCTTGAACAGACAATCACAGACAGTGGACCTGTGGCTGACACATGCTTATGCCTGCTGTTGGCCCTGATGGCCAATACAAAGATAGCTACATACAGGACAGTGGCAGCTCAGATCATGAGAACAGGTCAGTGTTTTTCTGCCATGGCCTTGTTATGAGTGACTTGCATTGAACATGCATTGCATGAGACTGCACCACAAGCAATGACCCCAGCAGTGCTTTCCCAGCTTGCAATTACTGTCTAGATGACCAACAGTTACCAACTACACCTTGAAGTTGTTGCCACTGCAGGACATCTGAAAGCACTATTGCTGGCAAAGACGGCATCCAGGACCCGAGCACAGGCAGCCTGCAAGCTGATCAGCTGCCTCACATGCACCAGCCGCCTGACTACTGACACAGTAAAGAAGAACCAGAGCCTCTTGGCACAATCTGACATCTTCTCCACATCTGATGTGCTTGGTTAGAGAATTGAGCCATTCGCAAGTCCTAAGTGCAGATGCTGTTTGTACCGTTCAACAATTTGCAGGGCACAGTTCTGGTTAGCAAGCGATTGTACCTGCCTGAATATGCACCATTACTGTAACGGACACGGAGTCGTATTGGCTGCAGCATGCATGCCATATGGTCCATGTCAGGTGCTGCACTCAATGCTGTATGTACTGAGTATATTATACTCATGATATACGCAACTTCATCAGCAGCCCGCACATTGGCGTGCAAGACTGCTTGCAATGTGATGTAGTAACATACAGACACTTTGCATTTCACGTCTGTTTGTCATAAGTCATCGGTTCATCTTCCAGACTCGAAGGCCCTCCTGACCGCAGCTGATCTTCCTCTTCTATGCGTTGCAGATCTGCTCGCGCAAATCTTCAACAGCGCCAGACCGGCGCAACGCTTGAACAGTTCTCTTTGCCTGCCGATCACTGCAACCTGGCAACAAGGCAGATCGCTTCTGTGCAGTATACCTGTCGTGAGCAGCGTTTGACATCTGTGCTGCGGTCTCGCTGATCGCCGCGTGAATATGTCGTGTGCTGCCCCATTGTTGCCTTCAACCAGCCCGAAATCTCGCCAAGAAATGACGTGGAACATGCTCATTTGTCGCGGCGTCTCCCGTGATTACAGCCTTGGCTTCTTTTCCGGAATGTCCCGGCTGAGCTGCCCCCGAGGGCATAAGCTTCGTATTTCGTCACGTAGTCAGATGCAAACATCTGAACACGAGCGTAAACAAGTTGACATACACTCGCCATATCCTCTTTCAGATACTCAAGTCCAGTCCTATAAAGACTCTGGCTTTGTACGGCTTCCTGGTGTGTTTGACGCTCAGACACTGGCACACTACACTCCTACCATGTCCTTGGAGGTAGCCAAGGCAGACAAAGCCCCATTGGAGGAGGATTCTGACTATCAAAAGGCCTTCACCCAGGTGCAAATGGCCTATTAGTTATCATCACCATTGATCTCAGACAGACAGATCTGCTTCCTAACTTTGCCTGCATTCTGACACCAATCCTGTCAGTGTGCACACCATATTGCAGATTATGAACATTTGGGTTGAAAGCAAGCCGGTGAAGGAGTTTGTGTTGGGTCAGAAATTGGGACGTATTGCCTCTGAACTCATGGGGGTAAGCTTCAGCAGTGCTGCATACCCTGGACTGCAATCATGCATCATTGACAGTCTGCAGGGTCCTGAATGTTGCTAATCTTGCAAATGAATGAATTTGACCTCACGGAGGTCTGTTGGCTGCAACCTTTGAGGCTTGGTAGAGACATTGAGCTAGATTTTACCAGCAGTAGTCACACGTGGCTTGAGAGCAAGTTGATGCATTTGCTGATGAAGAAAGTCTGCTCATGCGCAGGTGGATGGTGTGAGGATCTATCATGATCAAGCACTCAACAAGGAACCCGGTGGGGGTTACACCCCTTGGCATTGTGATGGCTACTACTGGCCCCTCCAGTCTGACAAAATCCTGACGGCATGGGTGCCTCTGCAGGTATCACACATGCTCCAAAAGATCTGGCATGATCCTCCACAACTCATCCCCTGACAACGTCGTTCAATACAAGCTGCTTCAAGTGTGCCATGGCTGTTGCATTGACTCTGTATCAAGGGACTCAGTTGCCACATAGCACTGAATTCTTCCTGCTGCTACCTACATCTGCCGGCACACAAGTAGTTCGAGATACAGACTTGGTATGCTGATGATCAACATTGCACATATGCAGGCTGTGCCCAATGAGATGGGACCTTTGCAGTTTGCTGCCGGAAGCCATACACATGACCTCGGCAGGTACTCCCTGAATGCCAGTTAATGTGGTCGCATTGCTGCTAGATCGTATGGCTGCACCGACAATCATACTCTGGCTACTGACCATTATAGCTGTCCATGTGTGTGTGCCAGTCAGTCACCCCAAGTCATCAGATTTCCCTATGGCAAATTTTCTGCTGCCAAAGCAGGCTATAAGCACCTGGTACTGTTGCTCCAATAGTAGCTTATGCAGTTACTGATCATGACTGCATAGTGCATGTCGTTACCAGATGCCAACGTGCAATGTCTAACCTGTCCAAATTGTATGTCATGGATGATGATCAGGGACTTGGGGATTGGAGGGCAGGCCCACAAGAAAATTGATGCTGCTGTGAAACAAGGAGGCTTTGAGATCATCATTGAGCCTTTCGAGCTAGGTAAGAGGGCAAACATAGCTGCATAAGTGCAATCCTTTGAGGGCGCATCTCATGCATCATATACATCTCTTAGCTACATCTGCTCCATGCTTTGAAGGCGCATCCTAGACATGACCTTGGCTGCAGGGGAAGTCAGCTTTCACTCTGGCTGGACTTTCCACCAGGCCGCAGGCAATGGGACAGACGCACCACGTGAAGTGTTCACGATCATTTTCATGGACAAGGATATGATCATGGCAGAGCCTCTCAACCACAACCAAAGGCTTGACCACGACAGGTCTGTGAAAGTCAGCCTTAACTTGAGCCTGAACGCCCTGAATCCAGTGCATTGCTGAGGTATCATCTCCAAGCCATATGTTGAGGTCTTTCACTGTCCAGTAAAATGCAGGTGGCTGCCAGGAGTGTTGCCAGGGAAGGTGTGTGACTCGCCTCTGAACCCAGTGGTGTGGTCAAGAGACATGGGCATGTAACCTCACAAGACTGCCGGGCACACAGACACACGGTGACCCCTGATGATTTTGGTAGTATGATGCTGATTTTGGTGTTGTATGTTTGCTCGAGGATCTGTGTTTCGTTTGTAGTGCTTGTACTTGTAGCTGTACTATTAGCCTTGTTGCAGAGGGTTGGTCCGGCCTCTGCTACTGTGCATTTGCCATAGGTTTTGCTGTTTTGTTGTTCAAGCTTAAAGCCGAGGCTTTCAAGATTCCAGCTGCACATTGTAGCTGTAAGTTGTAGCAAGACATAGCTATAGACATGGTATGCACAGATGCTACCTGGTACCATGCTTTGTCTTGAGTCAAACGCATAGGGAGGAATGTACAAAGCAATGGGGTCTGGTGAGTGCTCTTCCGTAGCAGACGAAACAGCCAGACATCACATGCAGGATAAAAGTTTGAACAAGACATAACATGAGCTTTCAAAGTTCAACAGAAGCAACTGCAGACCGGTCGTTATAGCTACAGAAGGGCAGAAGGGCAACTTTGAAAAATCACATGCATTTCTGACATGACTTGCTCAAGCATGTCAAGCAGTCAGCTTCAATTGAAAGCCTAAGTGATCAGTGGACTAAACAAGCTGCAACGGTTGCAATGTGAATACAAGGGGGCCAGGCCAACACAGGGCCTACTCATAGCTAAGCTACTGCAAAAGTAAGTTCTTTCATGTGTGAGATAAAGGAAGGGTTCTCCCTCTTCTGCCTTGCGTGAGATAGCACCAAGCTTGGCTGACTTAAATGCCCAAGCCAGCGCATTCAAATTTCGAAGACAAACCAACTGCAAGTCTACTAAGTTGACCTCACACTGAAGACATTGCTGCCTGCTACCAATTCAGGAGAGTCTAGCAGCTCTCATGACCTTCTTTTTTGAGCGATTTGTGCGTTGCGTTACAGAGCGCCTTTTGGCTCCAGGCTCATCTGACAACCACCAATACTTAGTGCGTGTTGAACTTGTGACTTGAGCAGCACTGACACCATTCCTTTGGATGTCAAAGTCAGCAGCAATCTCAGGACAAACAGCTTCCAAAGAGTTGCAATCACAAACCTTACGCCCAGCGCAAAATGGGCACCCTGTTGCCCTTTTATCAGAGGTTCTATTTTTTGGGGCAGCCTGCCAGCTGTGGTCTTTGCCCACTGGACATTCATGGCAATGCCACCAAATGAGTTTCTGGCTCTTTAATGTCGTGCTGTCAGGGAAGTTCCCCTTTTCTCTGTTTCTATCATGATCCCATTGCTCCAGCAAGGCATGCTTTGCTTTTGCAAAAGTAGGCTGCTTCTGCCTGCTGCCGTCTGCTCTCATACTGCCGTTTGCCTTTGCACATTTGGGGCACCCAGTGTTGCTTGATGTCTTGGTGGATACTGAAGCCTGCCATTCGTACGTGCAAACACTGCACTTCCAGTGACCTCTCATGCGGCTGGAGAAGGTCACATGGTCTGGTGACAATGGGTGGTTTTTGTTGGCATCCCAAAACTGTGCAACCTGTGGTGCCTTTTTAGCCAACGTGTTATGCTGACATGTTGATGTGCCTGAGCAGAAAGGACAGCCGCTCCCTGATGATCTATCGTCGACTCTAGCCTCCCAGATGTGAGGAAGGCTGTCTGGGCACTGATCACATGACCACCACACCTTGTGGCGGCTGTGAGGCCTGATGACACTGTTGCCAAGGTG
>JAABUO010007343.1_pt1 | contig 12583 bp, 12 predicted proteins | sample 5559291 | NCBI WGS metagenome assembly JAABUO01 (sample SAMN10711878, study PRJNA513372) | rock metagenome | isolation source: Antarctica rocks | place: Antarctica: Victoria Land, Finger Mt sud
TTCCCCAAGGGTTCTTGCATTGTGATGCGATATGGCCAGCCTCTACCAGATCATTCCACTCCTTGTCTACATCCTTCCTGCCACGGACGTATTCCAGATTCTTTCTGGCCTGCAAGGAAATCAGACGAGTGTCTCTGGTCACAGAAATATGTGTACAGATGTTGCAGTGAAAACAAATCTTGGATTGCAGGTCATGCTGAATCCTCAAGCTGTATCGGTCAAACAGTCAAGTCGAGGAAATCATAAGTACACAAGGATCAATAACAATCATATTAACAATAACAGAATAATGAATAATAATAATAATAATACACAGTAATAGTGATAATGAAGATGATAACAACTTTAAATGCTGTCCGGCTCATGATGAGCCAGGTACATGCAGGATAAGTCTTGTCTCTCCAGAGCAGCCTGTCTTGTGCATCCCTGTACGGTCTATTAATCCAACAGTTTTGACAGTCACGTAATGCAACACCATTGAAAGTAGACCTGGGGCGGTCAGGTGGACACCAGCATTGCATCCCTTGCATGCCACGCCGCGTAGTGCACATGCAACTCACAGCAGCCTGTGGCCAGAAAGATACACAGCTCATTGACCACTAGCTGCACATGTATGTTTTTTCCCTTCAGACAACAGTCTTGGGTGGTTTTGCTAGAGCTTGACAGAGTACCTGCTCAGGAAAGCCGCGCTCCAGGAGAGAGTTTGGCGAGTCTGGCAGGAAGATCCCGCCCAGAAAGAGCACTGAAGAAGGCACAAAAGCAAACCCCAGGGACAGGCGCCATCCCCAGCGCACAGCATTGGTCAGGTTGATGATCAGATTGATAACTTGAGCAACCAGGATGAAGAGCGTGAGTATAATCTGGTAGAGCTGGTTGAATCTGCCACGCAGATGAGGAGGTGCCATCTCACTACACCACAAGTCAAAGTCAGTTCTTCCTTGAGCACAAATCTGCATCATTATCATCATCATCATCTGAAACCTCAAGATCTGTCACAATGCAAGCATGACTCTGCTGATGTGCATTCATGAATCAGTTGGTTGCACTGTATGTATGCATGCATGCATGCATGTTTTATGTATATGATGCAGCCTCAGGCAGCAAATTGCAGCTCTGCAATACTGGCATTGTGTGGTGCAGACTAACGCAATGCACGTACAGGCTCATTGCTGCATTCAAGGTAAGATTTGTGACTTCATGTGTGGCTTCATGTGCAGCTTCATATATGACTTAGTGCATGACATCATGTATCACTTTGGCTCTGAGTGATCCTACCCCCATCATGCAATGTTGATCAAACATTAATAAGTGGGATACAGACTTGACTTGATGTCAAAGCTGGGAAAGTTTACCTGTTATAGATGGGGACTGAAACAGATGCAAAGGAGATCTGCATTCACACAACAGACTGAGTCAATCACTGATCATACATGCCGCAGCAGATTTGGTGATTCATGATTGGCTCTAAAAACGCTATTCTACACACGTACTAAACATCACTAGGCATGACATATTTCTCGGTGACCAGTCAACAGCACAATCCCATTTTGGACACAAAACACATATGGCAAACTGCAGTATTGGTTGTGTGACAGATTGAACTCAGTTAGTGACTTCAGACTATCTGTACAATGGTCACAGATGTGTTACATGTGTAACATGTTCAGCTCTTGCACACAAGTCAGAGACATAGTTGCATTCCTTGGCAGTGACATGACCAATGGATACACAGTGTCAGCAGCTAAATATGTAACGCAAGTGCATGACAGGAGCTTACAGCCACTCCTTGGAAGACACGGCCAATCACAATCATGGCAATGTGCTCTGCACAGGCAAGAATGATGGCGGCAATCATGAACAGAGCACCGCTGTACCTGTACCACAGAATCATTGTTTTAGGCAATGTCAGCAAAGACTGTGTTAAAACAGTGATCAGGACCATTTCTCTATCATGACAGCAATGTGCTTCAAGATATGAAGCGACATTTATGCTGCATTGCCAGTGCATGGTGCCGTCAAGTCCTGCTCAAATGCAGTAACAGTCCTGTGCAACTACAATTTGCATATCCAAGAGCTGTACGTGTTATGTGTCTCTTGACATGTCAGGCATTCTGGTAGTTGATTCATAACACAATTGCTGCAGCTGCTGTGCTATGCCATTGATACATAGTACTTGTAAGGCATACAGCGTGGACCACATCAAGATGTTCAGACTTACATCATAACTCGCTTGCGTCCATGATTCCGGCTCAGCCAAGCTGCAGGCACATTGGCATTGAGGCAACATCACACCAACACGGGGAACAGCACAGAAAGTTATGGAGCACCTGGAATTACTGTGGATTGGATCTACAGGGTGATATGACTGACTGCAACTGGGTGCCGTGCATGTCTAGGTTTGCTAGTGTCAGCAAGTCTGATGCCAAGACACAGTTGCAACTTTGTGATCCGTTGAGTACCAGACAAATGAGGCATCTCTATCGAATAAGTAGTATACTGCTTGCCTGTCGTGCCACTCAGCTCGCAGAGAGCGCCAGCTATAAACAAGGACGACGTCATGAGCTGCAGAGTTTGCGAGTTGTATTGACAGTATAGATTGTGAACTGTAGGTGTCTCTGCTTCCCGCTTCTTGATGCTGGGGAAAAACTTATCCAGGAACCCGTCCATGGACGTGACTCCTCCCATGACACCTGTTGCAGGTCACTCAAGCTTGAAATACCGGTACCGGTACCGGTACCTCCGTGAAGATAAGGTCATAACTGCAGATACGGTCATTAATAGTTGAGTCGACATACGATACAATATGGCGAGAGCAACAAGAACTGAAGTTGGGTCCGCTCCCAACGCGTGCTTCTGCTTTGCGCGAGTCTGGCTGGATCAACAAAACGAGACATGCCTGACATCAACGTTGTACAACATGCACGTGAGCCGTCGGAGCAGAGCCATTGCGGTACTCAGGAACGAATTGTATCAAGAATGCAAAGGTGTCACCCACCATTATCGTAGCCAAACAAAGCGCCTCCGCTGGCCGCAATCAGACAACAGAAAAAAGCGACCCAGGTGAAATCGGCATTGTAACCTTGCACATTCCCTCCTCCACCCGCAAGGTTGAACATTGTGGCTTTACTGCAGAGTGCTCGCGTGTCTAGCCTTTCCTGTCGACACTCTGACTTGTTTGGCGCTGCTGCTGTCAACTCGGTAAACGTGCAAACCCCAACGACGACTTCTCCATTGACCTCAGTGGTACAAATATTCTTCCAGAATCCTATGCATAATGTACTGTTCAAAATGCCATGGAAGTTGCCCGAGCATGCGCTATCAGTGAGTCTGTTTATCCAAGATCAGTCAGATTGATTCCAGGACGCGTATCCATATTATTAATCGCAGAGTGTCTTACCTGAATACAGCTGTGGACTGTACAGAAAGCAATGGCGGAACATCCGTTTCACATCAGAAATCTACTTCTGCTGTGCAGACAGAAACTACTGGCAAGCAGGCTCACAACACCATCGCTTGGCAGGTAGGGTAGGCCAGCTGTCTTGCCTGTGATTCACCGTAGTAAGCAATATCGCAGAGCAGCATGCTGAGAACATGTTGTACATCGAGGGCAAATTTGAAGGTCCACACAATGCCGATGTGCAATCAGCCTACATGTACAGGCGGAAGCTCCTGCTCATATACAAGCTTCCATGATCGTGCTTCCAAGCTCGTTACAGGCCTGTTTTTGTGTTCACTGTCGAATTCAATTACCAGGCAGTTTGCTGCACTCTGCAGCACACCACAGTGCATCGATGGACATCCTCAAAGTCTTGTATCTGAATACCCCTTGAGGAGGCCTGTGATTGTAGTGCAGCCATCTGCGTACATGAAACTTGTGCTGCCAGCCGTTACATCTGATCAGCATTTTGCATGAGGGCACAAACAGCACTGGTACCGTCAGACAGCACAAAAAGCTGGTGAAGGTCTGCTTGCGCCTGTATCTGCACCAAAACGTCTTTTGACTAAATCCCATGTCCAAATGTCTTTGCAACAACAAGCATCGTGTCAATCAAGAGCAAAACGAGCTGAGATCAAGACGAGCATGATAAACACTCCACTCCCATGCGCACTTCTACAGGAGCTGGCTCTGTGTAAGCTTCGCAGCCTTCCTGCTGCTCATAAGGCTTCTTCAACACTTGCATCAAGCGATTCACCTGCAATCACATGCGTCTGTTGTAGCTTGAATTGCTTCACACTGCTGCACACTGCTGCGCTGCTGCTTTGTCATGACGAGAAGCTGCGTGAATTGAAACCCTGTATGAGTGGCAGGGACCAGACACAATTGCAGTCAAAGCAGGTTTTCTGCCAAAAGAGCCACAATTTGTGCCTGCAAGGTTGCAATAGGAATGCCCATGCTGCAGTTTCACTACAGGCGCACTTGCAAGGGCAGCAAAATTGCAAATTGCAGTCAAAAGCGACCCTTAAGCCAGCAGATCAACAGGATCTGCCTGCAGGAATGTAGCAGTAGTATGCTGCAGATCAACTGCCAGCTCACAAGCGACTGCACAGGAGGCAGTGAAGGTGCAAGCATGTCTGCAGGGTTTAGGCACACCTAGTAGGTACCTGGCAAGAACGATTAGCTGGAACGCCTGTAAATCATTATTATTATTATGTCTGCAGATCATGCAATTTGGTGCTGTGATTTGTCTGGATTGCAGAGACAGCCTGTCACCTCTGAAAAGTCCCCTGCCTCTGCTTGTTCAATGGCTTTTTGCAGCAGGTGGTTTCGGGATATGTAGCACGGATTGGCGCTGTCCTGCGTCTGTTTTCGCTGCTCATGGCTTTGGCCCTCAGCTTTCAGGGCAACCTTGTACTGACCAAGCCATTGCTTCCAAGCTTGCTGCCTCTCTGGTGTCAGCTCTGTCCCAACTGCCTGCAAAGCCAAAGCCCTGTGAGTGAGTGCTGAGCCATGCCCTTCTTTTTGACAGCGAGTAGAAACTGCTGACTGTTGTCCTGAGACACACCTCTGGGCCCTCACAAATCTTCCACTCAGATTGTTGAACACGGATGCACTGCTTGTTGATACGAGTCATGCAGCAAGTGATGTAAGTACTGATGCTCTTTACAGCAGCACAGCAACTTGCCGTGATAACATGTGCAGCTCTGGAACAACTGCTGACCAGCTCTACAGTGTTGTGGTGAGCAAAGCAGCTGCCGACATCTTCATGCCAACTTGCAGTTGCTTGGGAAGGCACAGGCAGGGGTTGAAGGAAGACAGTGGGTGATGAGCTGGGCCTGAAAGGCAGGGACAACGGGGAGGAAACCAACAAGCAAGGACCAGAAGAGAAGGCATGTGGTCAGGGGCTGAAGGGAGCAGCTTGTGGGCAGGGGTGTGACAGGCAAGGGCCAATGGGCAAGGGATGACAGGGGGTTAGAGGGCAAACAGCGACATGGGAAAGGCAAGAACAGGCGGCCCCCACCTCTTGCAAGGGGCCAGGCAAGTCATCACTGCTATCTTCAGGCTGGACGCTGGCCAGGCTTCTGAAGGTGTTTGTGAAATCTGCAAGATGACAGATCAAAGTCAGAAGGCCAAAACATCCAGAGGGGACAACTCTACAGACAAGGGCTTGGAAGATTACGTCACGCAGCAGCTGTTGTTGTGCTGCACAAGCAGACTGCAGTGTTAGCCTCAAAGACCAGAGGCATAGCATGCATGTGCTGAACCAGGGAGCTCAGTGTGGCACCAAGGTTGACACCAGACAGGTGACAAGCACAGCGCATGCACAGCAGCACCACATGTGGCTGCAGGCGACAGCTGTGCAGATGCTGCCTTCAGAAATTGCTGCACACCTGTCTTGTCCTCATACATGTTGGTAAGCAGCTCCACAGCAATGTCCTTGTTGTACTTCTGCAGACCCAGCTTGGCAGTCATGTTGGCTGTGTACTGAGTGTTCAGCTGTTGTGAGAACAGTGACAGTGCCTCCTCAGCAGCTTCCTGCATGCAAAACTGCTGTGAACATGTGGACACTGCATCCCCAGCAGCTTTCTGCATGCCAAGATACAGCAAAACCATGGACAGAGCATTCTCAGCAGCTTCCTGCATGCAACCATGATGACTCAGAGACTGGCTCAGCACCAATTTCAAGCCATACCCAGCCTTCAGCTGATTCAAAGGTCTCCTGGGGTTGACCCTCCAGGGGTAAATAAGCAGAAGTGTGTGTCTTAGAGTGCAGCTGATAGGAAGCCAGCAGAAGAGGATGCACAGCAGCAGCAGCAGCAGCAATAGCAGCAGCAGTGCCATTGTGAAATTGGTCGCTGACAAGGTGCAGAGACAATGCAGGCATATGAGCGTTGCTGGCATGCTCACAGCCAAAGATGCATGCAAGTACCACTGCATGTGTGGCTACACTCACACACAACCAGAGCAAGGGTCACCTTTTCAATCAGGCCAACACAAGAGCCGATGCCCCCTGACGGGGTAGGGCCTTAGCCTCAGCAGGATTTGTAAATCTATGCTGGCAACCATCGGGGTATGCCTTGTACAATAGGCCTATCAGGACTAAATCAAGGGTTACCTTTTCAATAAGGCCAACAGTCACAAGACTGGTAGCAAGCGCCATGAGGTTCCACTGGACGACCTGCGGCTGATTCCGGAAGGCGTATCTCCTGCCGGCGAAGTCTGTGGTGTTGGGGGTGAAGTTGGGGTCGAACCTTTCGATGAACCCAAATGGACCGTAGTCGATTGTCTCGCCCAGGATGCTCATGTTGTCTGTGTTGAGCACGCCGTGGGTGAAGCCGACTGCTTGCCATTTGGCAACTAGCTTCACTGTTCTGGAGATGACCTCTTGTAGCAACCCGAGGTATGGGTCAGGCTTGCCTGCAGCGGACAGGAGTAGCCCTTGAATGTTGCCGCTGGCAGATTTGTTTCATCCTATGACCGTTGTTGTGATGAGAAACCATGTACAGAAAGAGAAAAAGACGCATTGGCTGAAAGTATGTAGAAGAGAGCAGAGACCTTTGAGCAAGAATGGTACCACATAAAAGACTGATCAAGCAAACAAAGAGGCAGACATGCCACAAAAAGTTTGTACTGCAAGATGAACTGAACAACAGACAGTTGTTTCTGCGGCAGACATGCTACTCAGAAAAGACATACAAAACAGAATTGGACGAACAACCCACACATAGCTGAGATGGCTTACAATTCAAACACTGTGGTACTAAGCTGTCCTGCTGTGTCATGCCAATTCACTCACAGTACTGCAAATAGCTAAATGGAGCCCAAGATAAGTTGCAGCAAGCAGTGCATCATCATTGATTTGAAGGCACCATTGCCAAAACGCAGTCATTGCTGCAGCTTAAATACCTCCACATGATTACAAGGCTATACCTTGCAGATGAGAGCAGTAACAGATGCTTGATGACATGGGTTGCAGCAAGCATCACCAATTTGATCACAGCATTGCCAAAGCACAGTCATTGCTCCGCCTCAGACAGTCCTAACAAGGCCCTACCTTGCAGATGGGAGTAGTGATGCTTGATAACGTAGTCTGCTAGTTGCTTGACCAGATCATTCTCTTCCAGGGCTGCAGGCAGCTGGAAGGAGCCAAACCTGACCCAGGAATGAGCCATGCGGCATACCACTGCACCAGGCTCATACTTGATGTCGCCGCTGCAACACCACACATGCCAGATGGGCCTGATTCATACCTAATGTTGCCACTGCTCCAGATTTATGTTGGTGTTGCTACTGCAGCATCACAAATGCCACATCGGCCTTATATATGTTTGACATTGCCACTGCTCCAGCCTCATACTTGATGTCGCCACTGCAACACCACACACGCCAGATTGGTCATATTCATATCTCATGCCGCTGCTATCACACATGCCAGATTGGCCTCATGAATGTTTGATGTCTCCACTGCAACACCACACATGACAAATTGGCCTCGTACATATTTGACATTACCACTGCTCCAGGCTCGTACTTGATGTCACCACTGCAAAACCACACATGTCAGGTTGGCCTTATACACATATGATGTTGCCACTGCTCCAGCCTTGTACTCAATGTCGCCGCTGCAGCATCACACATGGCAGGTTGGCCTGAGTGCTAAGAAAAAGAAATTGAAAAGAAAATCCTATGCCGCTAGGCGTGATAAAGGGACGACACCAGGAAGTCGCAGTGATTAGCCAGATGGCCTGAGTGCTATTCATGACGTACTGCTCCAAGCTCATATCTGAGGACGCCACTGCGGCATCACACAAGGCAGGTTGGCCGTGCACTTAGATAGATCCCTGTAGGAGGATTTGGCAGTCAGCATACTAGCAAGATGGTATGTTGATGTGTTCTGACTCAAAGTTGACCTGGGGCGCCAGAACTACTGTGAGTTGGTACGCAGCAGGCTGAACAGATGTAGACTCTCCTGCTGATGGCACCCCATCAAGGCCTTGCTGATTGGCTCGGGGTTGCAGGTTCAGGGTTTGTGGCTTAGAACATCACCATTCTTGTAAGCTTTACCAATGACACATAAGTACTATTTTATTACTAAGCATTACCGACCCACTGCGATAGCAGCTACATGGAGACTTGCAAAAGCTGTTGGCGTCACCAGGCAGGAAGCTGGTGCTCAATTGTAAGTGTACGTTCAGGACATTGCACCACTCGGCTGTCTTGGTGAGTTACGAATCATGACCAGTTTCAGGTTTGAGGTTGCAATAGCACTGGTGCAGCACAGCTATGTATACCACTTGTAAGCCTGGGTGGGTAATGTGCACAACTTAAGCCCGAAGTGCTCGGTTGATGTCACAAGACACGGAGATGTTGCTTTCTTGCAAGGCCAGTGACATCCAGGAGAGAAAGCCTTACTGCAGCTGCAATGCTTGTGCATCCTGCCTGCTTGAGCTGTTGAGACAAACAGCATTACAACCATACTCTACAGGCTGATGGTGCACTCACTTGTAGAACATGTCTCTGACGACGCTAGCGCCCGTGCCAGCAATGCTGAGTGCTCTTGATGTTGGCACGCCGAGGTGGTACATAGCTTCACTGCCGATGAACTCCCGGATGGAGGACCTCATGACCGCCCTTCCATCTGCCATGCGAGAGTATGGGGTCTTGCCAGCCCCCTTGAGCTGCAACTCCCATTTCTGGCCATTCCTTCCCTCTACTTCTCCTAGGTTGACTATACGCCCATCGCCCAGCTGCCCTGCAGGTGCTGATTGTTACCAAAGAGGCACTTTGCATTGTTGGGCTGCCATTGATGTCAAATATCAGTCTGATGAAGCAAAAGCTTGCAGCATCTGAAAGGGACCCAAAAAAAATGACTAAATCACAGATGTGCAAGGATGGTTTGCAAGTTGTCACTACTGCAACTGCATTATTGAATGCAAAAGCGATGCTGTATGACACTGGCAGCATGCATTGGTCTCGGAGCACACTACCACTCAGCGCAAGCTGCAGTGTTTGCCATATTTGAATCGAACATAGATGAATATTTGATTAGTATTCTGCTAGTCAGCATAGCTCACACACTTGCACATGTGCTGGCATTCTGTGAACAGCGACACATTTCAACTGGAGCAAATGTACATGCTGTTGTGAAGCAAGGTGTGATGCAACAGAGCTCCTGATCATGTTTATGCCATTTTGTGCTATCAGCATAATGGCATAAGAGCAAAGGCTCACGTTTGGGAATATGTACAAAAAGCACATCAAGCAAGGCAAGCTGAAACAGGTGTGGCATCAGATATCCTCACCGGCCCAAGAGCCAAATTGATGACCCCCATAGCGCATTGCATATGTCTGGCTGCTTGATCCCGGGATGGGCGCGTTGCCTGTAAAGACTTCAGCAAAAAGGGATCTGGTGATGTCAGCTGGGTCCAACTCGAGCTCCTCAGCCATTTCTTGGGAGAACGCAACCAGATAAGGGTCTGTCTGGGTTGGTGTGGGGCTGGCTGCTGACCAGAAAGCATTCTCGACCTTCAGGCAGACAAGGCATTGGTTGAGCAAATGCTTGTGGCAAAGACTGCAGCAGCAGGCCTGCAGAAACAGAGGTGTCTTGGTGGCGCACCTGTCTCAAGCGATTCTCGGTCACTGGATCTCCTGGAAGTTCTGAAGTGTAGCTGCTGGTGACTTGGAGATCCTAGAAAGGATTGCAAATTGGAGATTACACAGTTTCTGAGGCACTGACACAACATGACCCTGACAACTTTGACTGCAGCGTCCTCAACAACCCACCTCGAGTGACTTAAGGCGTGTGGCGGTGGCTGCGTGAATTTGGGCCATGGCAAAGCACCTGTTGTCCACGGATGCAACAGGCGCGCGCAAGCTTGTTGTCAGAGATCTCCCTGTGGCAAACAGGCTCCTCCACATATATGTTGGAGGAAGTGCGGCTTGACGACCACAATGCAGTGTGTAAGACGATGTAACGCTGCTGTGCATAATTGACCCTCGTTCTGTTCTTGCAGAGTACGCAGCGAAGTTTGACTTGAAGAATGGGCATGCCATAGGCATGTCACACAGGCACGCACAACGTGTAAACTTCCTCACGGAGCAACGCGCCGCAGGATTGAGCAAACTGTTTGCGAGTCCATCAAAGCTCGGCACGTTTTGACATGGCTGATCAGGGCAACGAACCTGCAGATGTGCCTGAAGAAACACCTGCATCTGCTGCTGTTGTGAGCGAGCCTGCTATCGACACTGTCAAGTCTGAGGAAAATGCCGAGATCAAAAGTGAAGTGGTAGCCAGCGTCGGTAATGACGCACCAGCTGAGCAGGAGGCTGCTGAGCCGATTGCAGCCACAGCAGAGGTAGTAAAAGCCGAGAACGGCGAGCCGGCTGAAGCTGCTGTCAAGGTCGAGGAAAAGGAATCAGACAGAAAAGATAGCAAGACAGACAAACCTAAGGACCGCTCAGACAGAGACAAAGACAGAGAACGAGACAAAGATCGGGAGCGTCGACGGGACAGGTCTGATAGGGACAAAGATCGCAGCAGGGACAAGGATAGGTCTTCAGGCAAAGACAAGGACAGAGACAGGGACAGGGATAGGTCTAGAGGGAAAGATAAGGACAGCAAAAGGGACCGGGGAGAGCGTAGCAGAGACAGGGACAGGGATAGGGACAAAAAGTCACATAGATCAAAGACCAGATCTAGAGAGCGGTCAAGGCGAGGCTCCTCAAGAGAGCGACGCCACCGCTCTGGATCAAGATCTAGGGACAGGCACAGGGACAGCCGCAGAGCTTCTTCAAGGTGACCATGTCATCCTGTTGCTACTTGTTTGCCTCACCTTGCCACAGCATTTGAGATGGGAATCGAAAAGTCAGTGTGATTGCAGAGACGACAGGCATAGGTCCAGCAAACGTCACTATGAGTCTGGCAGCAGTGATGATGAGTATGGTGGCTATGTTCCCAGGAAGCGTCAAGAGCCTCCAGCTCCAGGTATTGCTGAGCAATACTTTGCTTCTGCTGAGTCGAATTGGACGGTATCTATTATCTTGATGACAATGCGCTGCTCCTCACACATGCTGTATGCGGTTGCAGCGGTTGGATACAGCACCAGCTACATCGATCCCTACGCAGCCTTGAGAAACAAGAGTGGCATTGTGTCACAAGATCCAAAAGAAAGTAAGCCCCTGGTCTTGTCACAGTGGCTCAATACCTGCTGACCTTGTATTTCTGATGTGATCAATACCATGTGCGATCAACCTCATGTATTAAACGGCGTCTTTGCATGTAGTTGCCAGACAGCTGCAAGAACAGCAGCTTCAGGCGCGCCAGCTGGTTCTGCAGCAGCAAGCCGCTTCTGCTGTTGCAGCAGCAAGTAAGACACAGAGAGAGGTGAGACCAGACTCCTCGAACCTGCTGGTCCATATATAGACCGCAAGAACATTGCGCTGGTCCTTTCTTTGCCTTCTGCAGCCTTGCCTGCACAAAGGCTCTGATGTGTTGCTGTTGCAGGTGCCCTTGTGTCATTGCATTGCCTGTGCAGGTGTCATTCAGCTTGCTGCATTGCCTGTGCAGGTGCTGCATCCTGCATCACCTGGTAGCTGCATCCTCATGACACAATGCAGTCATAGCAGCTCTCACAGCAGATCATCCGCGTGGCACAGCCCAGCATCTTGCTCACTTTGTCGATTGCACATTCTCATGTCTCACATCATCACATGCACAGTGCTTCACGAAGGGAATTGCCCATTAGGGGCATTGCCCATGAAGGGAACTGCCCATCAAGGATTTGCCCTGACCTGACCTGCCGATTGGAGGATGCTGACACCATGTTTGGTCTGGCCCCGTCCCACTAGGTCTACGTGGGCAACCTGGTGGCTGGTCTGGTGACGGAAGAAGCCCTTCGCCAGCTGTTCAACAGCACCATGACGGCTGCATTCCCTGATAAGCTCACTCCTGGCTTTGACCCTGTGGTGAACATGTCTATGCATTCCGAAGGGCGCTATGCATTTGTGGAGCTGCGAACCCCTGAGATGGCGTCAGCAGCCCTGCAGCTCAGCAACCAGGTGCAGCTGCTTGGCCAGTCCATTTCTGTGGGCCGCCCCAGTGGGTATGTAGACCCCAGCAAGGCGCAGCAAGCAGCTTCTGCGGCA
>JAABUO010007345.1_pt1 | contig 12581 bp, 9 predicted proteins | sample 5559291 | NCBI WGS metagenome assembly JAABUO01 (sample SAMN10711878, study PRJNA513372) | rock metagenome | isolation source: Antarctica rocks | place: Antarctica: Victoria Land, Finger Mt sud
GACGTGTGGCGTCCCGGCGACCAGACCTCGCGCACGCTGGTGCTGAGCGACGAACTCGATGGGGAGGATGTTTTGCCCGGCTTTCGCTGCCCCGTCGCCGCCGCCTTCGAGTAGCCGCGTAGGGCCGCCGGAACCGCGACCGTGACATCAAGCGGGCCCCTGTGGTAAGGTCGGCGGCGGCCGCTGTTCCGCCGAGAGGGGGTGGCCGCGCTTGCGCGGCCGTCCCTCTATCCTATACGTGTCCCATGTGGGAACAAGGGAACAATCCTAAACTTGCAAGTTCTCGAAGATGCCGGTGGCGCCCTGGCCACCGCCGATGCACATGGTGACCATGCCGTAGCGGGACTTGCGACGCTTCATCTCGCTCATCAACTGGATCGTGAGCTTCGCCCCGGTCGCGCCCATGGGGTGGCCGAGCGCGATGGCGCCGCCGTTGACGTTGACCTTCTCGACGTCGAGGCCAAGCTCCTTGATGACGGCGAGGATCTGCGAAGCGAACGCCTCGTTGAACTCGATCAGGTCGATGTCGGAGAGCGAGAGGCCGGTCAACTTGAGCGCCTTGGGGATCGAGTAGAGCGGTCCGATGCCCATCACCTCAGGTCGCGTGCCGACGACGGCGAAGCCCAGGAAGCGCGCCAGCGGCGTGAGGCCGAGGGCCTCGGCGCGCGCCCGCTCCATCACCACCACCGCCGCGGCCCCGTCGCTGCGCTGTGAGGAGTTGCCGGCCGTGACCGACCCCTTGGCTTTGAAGGCGGGCTTGAGCTTGGCCAGTCCCTCCATCGTGGTCTCGCGGCGGGGTCCCTCGTCGCGCGTGAAGGTCGTCCTGGCGTGTTTGGGCTCGCCCGACCCGTTGAGCGACACGATGTTGACGTCGAGCGGGACGATCTCCTCGTCGAAGAGGCCGGAGTCGACCGCCCGCGCCGCGTTCTGGTTGCTGCGCAGGCCGAAGGCGTCCTGCTCCTCGCGCGAGATCTTGAACTCCTTGGCCACCTGCTCGGCGGTCAGGCCCATCGCCATGTAGTACTCCGGCTGCGTGCGGATGAGCTCCGGGTTGGGCGAGAAGAGCGGGTCGTTGATCGTCATCGACATCGACTCGGTCCCGCCCGCCACGATCGTCTCGGCGAAGCCGGACATGATGCGCTCGGCGGCGCTGGCGATCGTCTGTAGCCCCGAGGAGCAGAAGCGGTTGACGGTCTGCGCGGGGACGCTCTGAGGCAGCCCTCCCCGCGCCGCCGCGATACGCGCCACGTTGGTTCCCTGGGGGCCTTCTGGGACGGCGCAACCCAGGATGACGTCCTCGACCTCGGCGGGATCGAGCCCCGGCGCCCGCCGGAGCGCCTCCGCGATGGCCGCGCCGGCCATGTCGTCGGGTCGGGTCGTCCGTAGCATCCCGCGCGGCGCCCGCCCCACGGCCGTCCGCGCCCCCGACACGATCACTGCTTCTTTCATGATGGTCTCCTTAATTCCTCAGCGGCTTGCCGGTCTGAAGCATGTGCCCGATGCGTTGCAACGTCTGCTCGTTGTGCAGGAGGGCGAGGAACGCCTCCTTTTCTAATGTCAGGATATAGTGCTCGGAGACAAGCTGCGCGGACGAGATGTCGCCGCCGCAGAGCACCTCGGCGAGACGCCCCGCCACGACGCCGTCGTACGTGCTGGCGAAGTCGCCCCACAGGAGCGTCTGCACCCCGATGCGCAGGGCCGCGAGCGCGGGCAGGCCGGCGGCGTAGACCGTGTTCCCGTCGACCGGCGGGTGGTAGTCGGGGGCGAGGTCGAGCACCTGGCGCTTGGCCGTCGCGATGAGGTGATCCGGGTTCATGACGATAATGTCGGCCTCCGTCAAGAAGCCGAACTCGCGCGCTTCGACGGCGCTGGTCGAGACCTTGGCCATGGCGATCGTCTCGAAGACCTTTTGGAGGAAAGGCAGCGCTGGGACGCCGGGCGCGGCCATGGCGGGCGTGACGACGCGCCGCACCAACTCCTTGCAGCCGCCCCCGGCGGGCACGAGCCCCACACCGGTTTCGACGAGTCCCATGTATGTTTCGCCCGCCGCGACGATGCGGTCGGCGTGCAGCGCGATCTCCGCCCCGCCCCCAAGCGCCTGACCGTGTGGCGCGGCGACGACAGGCTTGGGGCTGAAGCGCAGGCCCATCAGCATGCCCTGTAGCGCCTCGACCGCCTGGCCAAGTTTTTCGAACTCCTCGGCGTGCGCGCCCATCGCGACCTCGAACAGGTTGGCCCCGACGCAGAAGTTCGTCGCCCCGTTGGCGATGACCAGGCCGGCCCAGTCCTCGTCCGCGAGTCGCTTGACGGCCTCGTAGCCCATCTCGACGAGGCCCGTGTCGATCGCGCTGGCGCGCGAGTGGATCTCGAGGCACAGCACCTTTTCGCCCAGGTCGAGCAGGCTGGCGGAGTCGTTGCGCGCGACCTCCTGCCCGCCCGCGCGCAGCGCGTCGAGGTCGACGATCTCGGTGTCGACCGGGACCGGCCCGTACGTCTTGGAGACGGGGCTGTACACCATATCGCGGCCGCCCTTGTCTTCTTTATAGAACTGGGTAGCGCCCGCGTCGAGCATCTCGCGCACCCAGGGCGCGACGGCGATGCCGAGCCCTTCCATCGCCGTGACGGTCTCCGCGACGCCGAGCAGGTCCCAGGTGCGGAAGGGGCCGGCCTTCTGGCCGAAGCCCCACTCGACGGCGTGGTCGACGTCGGCCAGCGAGTCCGCGATCTCGGGAACGCGGCGGGCGGCGTAGCCGAGTTCCGGCAGCAGCGTGTCGCGCAGATAACGCGCCCCGCGGTCCTCGTCCGCCCGCGCCATCAGGTAGCGCAGGCGCGCGCCGAGGTCGCCCTGCTCGCGGGCCCGCGCGACGATCGGGAGATCCGGCTCTTTGGTCGGGCGGTACTCCTGGGTGTCGAGGTCGATCACGTCGAACATCGTCGCGCCGTCGCGTTTCGTGCGCTTATAGAAGCCGCTGCCCGTCTTGAGGCCCAACAGCCCCGCTTGCAACATGCGCCGGATCGGCTCGGGCGCGTGCAACTCCTCGCGCGACTCGTCGTCGGGGGCCGCGTCGTACAGATTCTCGGCCACCCCGACCATGATGTCGAGGCCAACCTGGTCGGCCAGGCGGAAGGTCGCGGTGTTGGGGCGGCCGATCAGCGGGCCGGTGAGGGCGTCGACCTCCTCGATGCTGTAGCCACCCTCGAGCGCGGCGCGCGACGCGTGCATCCACGAGAAGCTGCCCAGCCGGTTCCCGATAAAGTTGGGCGTGTCTTTGGCCACGACCGCGCCCTTGCCGAGGACCTGTTCCCCGAACCGGCGCATGAAGGCCAGGACGTCGGGGTCGGTATCGGCGGTGGGGATGAGCTCGAGAAGCTTGAGGTAGCGCGGCGGGTTAAAGAAGTGGGTTCCCAGGAAGTTTCGGCGGAAGTCCTCCGAGCGCCCCTCGACGATGGTGTGGAGGGGGATGCCCGACGTGTTGGAGGAGACGATAGCGGTGGACTTGCGCGCGCCCTCGACGCGTTCCATCAGGGACCGCTTGGGCTCAAGCCTTTCCACAATGGCCTCGAAGATCCAATCGGCCGCGCGCAGGCGGTCGAAGTCGTCCTCGAAGTTGCCCAGGTGGATCGCCCCGGCCATGCTCGCGCTCATCAGCGCGGCCGGCTTGGCCTTGAGCATGCGGTCGAAGCCGGCCTTGACGATGCGGTTCCTGACGGCGGGCGCGTCGAGCGCGAGCCCCTTCTTCTGCTCGTCGGGCGCGAGTTCGGCCGGGGCGATGTCGAGGAGGTCGACGATTAGGCCGGCGTTGGCGGCGTGAGCCGCGAGCGCGGCCCCCATCGTCCCCGCGCCGAGCACGGCTACCCGGCGGATGCTGTAGGTCATGTCCTGCCCTCCCTCAGTGGAAACTCTTGGAAACCGTCGTAAGAGACGATGACAAAAAGGCGCGTCCCTGGCGCCGCGTCGGTCTACCTGTAGCGTACACCGTGCCAGGCTCGTCATGGCGCCAGGGCTGCCCGGCGACGCGTTTGTCCTGGCGACGCGTTTGTCCTGGCGACGCGTTTGTCCTGGCGACGCGTTTGTCCTGGAGAGGGCGGCCGTGGAGCGACGGCCGTTCGGGCGCACGCTCGTGGGCGAGGAGGCGCCCACGTGGATTTCTACGGGACCGACGTGCCCTTCCCGCACCCCGACGCCGTGACGGCCACGCGCTACCTCCAGCGGGCGCGCGAGGGGTACGGAGGCAAACCCGTCCGCGCTATCGGCGACGGGGGCGAACGCGGCGAGGACCCCGCGCGCCACCTCACGGGGTGGGGCCGGACGCAGAGGGGCGCAGAGGGGCGAACGTACCCACTGGGACCGCCGATGGGCCGGCCCGGGCGCACGGCTCGGTGTGCCCGACCAGGACGGCCGCGACGGGAAGCCGGCGGTCCCAGTGGGACGATGGGTCGGCCCGTCGTCCCACTGGGCGTCACATCAAAGGGAGCCGCTTAATCCCGCACTAGCTAACCCAGGCCGCGCTGACCCACCCGCGGGCGTTGCTGCGCAGGGCGACGTAGTCCCAGCCGCGGTTCGTGGCGAGGAGATAGACGTGGTCGCCCGCCCAGAGGCGGTGGAGGACACGCGCGTGCGCGTTCGGCGCCGTGCGCACGAAGAGGATGGTGGCCTTGACGATGAGGTCTCGCGCCTTGGTCGACGTGCCGTGGAAGCCCTTGACGACCTGCACACGCGCGCGATCCGTGGCGCCGCCGGTCGAGCCTCCGTGACCGCCGCCTTGCGTACCCCAACTCCAGTGGCGTTGGCGCGATGTCTGACGCGTCGAGGTTGAGGGCGCGCTCTGGCCCCCGGACGGGAGGTTGAGGTCGGGGCCGTGGATCCAGCCGTACTGGTTGCCGTCGGCGTAGGCCACGTTGACCCACTGGCCCTGCGTCTGCACGACCGTGAGCGTGATGTCCGATGTGACCGTGTCGATGCTATGGTACGACCCGTCGGGACCGCTGTAGACCGTCGCGGAGTGGCGCGGCAGGATCACCGCACCCGTCGTGAGACGCAAGGTCGGGCCGGCGGTGGGCGGTGCCAGCGAGGGGCCAGAGGTGATCGGCGTCGTCACGGGGTCGGCCGACCCATTGCCGGTATCGAGCGGCGTCCCACTGGGGTCAGACAGCGGGCGCGTCGCGCCCAGGTAGTGTTGCTGCCAGTAGTCGTCGCTCAGCGTATCGACCTGCACGCCCGTCTGGAAGGTATCGGCGGCGATCATCTTGCCGGCGCCGATGTACAGGCCCACGTGCGAAATGCCGTTCCACACCGTGTTTTGGAAGAAGACGAGGTCGCCGGGCTGGAGATCTTGCTGATTGACGTGCGGGGCGCTGTCGTAAGCCTTGCCCAGCTCCTCGGGCACATAGACCCCGTTTTGAGCGAAGACGTAGTGGGCAAAGCCAATGCACGAGAACCCCGTCGACGGATCGTCGCCGATGTAGGCGTAGGGGTAACCCAGGTATTGTTGCGCCGTGGCGATGATGCCGCTCGCGGTCGCGGTGACCGTCCCGGTCGCCGACACAGTCGTCGCGGTTGGGGGGGCGGACGCGCCGGCCGCCTCGGTGGGGGTCGGGGACGCCGTCGCGGTGGGGGTGGCGGCGGGGAGCAGCGCGACGCCGGACATCGGGGTCGCGGTCCCCGTCACGGGGGTGGTGGCGCTGGCGGTCGGGGAGGCTGTGGCCGCTGTCGAGGTCGTCAAGCCGCCCGTATCGGCCGTCGCGGCAAGGGCGTGAGTTGGTGGCCTACAGGCCAGGCCGAGGCTCAGGGCGCTCGCTGCCACGACGAGGATACGCAGACGTCTCACAAATCGAATCCTTCCACCGGGTTGTCGCGGGGCTGTTGTCGCAGGTGTCGCCGGGCACGAAGGTCGAGGCTAGTCTACAACAAAAACACCCGGCAATGCAAGTTTTCTCGTTTCGACGGCATGTGCCGCGCTTTTTTTCGCCGCTGGATGCCGCGCTGCGGGCGTCTTATCGTAACGAGTGTGGCATGCCCGCGATGGCGTGTCTATAGCCCATTTGGGCTACTGTACAGGGTGGACCGGCCGCGTGAACGCGACAGGGGACGATCGACGCCGGTCGATCGTCCCCTGTTCGGCCCTCCGCTTACAGGCTGTTGGTGACGTTGTTGAGGGTGTTGGAGATGGCGGGCTGGAGGAACTTGAGGGCGACGATGACCAGGATGGCGATGAAGGCGAGGATGAGGGCGTACTCCACCATGCCCTGGCCCTCCTCGGCCCGCGCGCGCAACTTGGCGATCAGCGCCTGCGCCGTGACGATCTGCTTCGTGATGAACTCGTTCATTGTCTTTTCTCCCGGCCGTGGCGGCCTGCTTTTTCGGTCCCTTTTGCTTTCGCCTGGCTATCATACGTTCAGCCGGGCCGCGCCCACAACCACCGAGCGGCTACCCTTCCGCCCACCGAACGGCTAGTCGTCCGCCCACCCTCCGGTTACCACCACCCATCCGGGCCATTGCCTCTACCCCTGGTGGTTGCCTACCATCGGACGCAGAGGGCTGAGCGGTCAAGGCCCGCGACGATGGCCGCGGACCGCGGGTTCTGGTAAGGGGGTGAGCGTCGTGAATGTGGCGCACGGACGCCTGGACGCGGTGGGGTGGATGCCAGGCCTCTCCATCGCACGGTGGCGCCGTATCCTCGTGCCTATCGCCGATAAGACGGAGCGCCGCATGGTGCTCCTGCAATGGTTCATCATGCCGCTGGTGTTGGCCGGTTGCCTGTTGCCGCGCCCACGCCCGCACGAGTATGCGCCGCACGCGTTGATCGCCGCCGCGATCATGCTCGCGCATCCACTCCTCTATATCGCGCTCAGCCGCCGCTACCGGGCGCGCGACGCCTTCCGCAACGTCGTGCTCACCGCGACCGACGTCACCGTGGCGACGCTCGTCTTCTATAGCACGGTGGCGCGGCCGGGTTACGCCCAGGTGCTGTTGTATTGCACGGTCGCGTTAGCCGCGACGCGTTACGCCGCGTATCGCGCTTTCGGCATCACAAGCCTCATCGCGCTGCTCCTGCTGTTCGCCGCCCTGCTCCCGTTGCGCCTCGCGCTGCCCGACCTGGCCAGCGAGGTCATGGGTCTCTACGCCCTCACCTATCTCGTCGGGTTGCTGAGCCGGGCGGAGTCGACGGTCGCCCAGACCTCGGCCGAGAACGCGCGCCTCGCTCAGACCGTCTTGCGGCGCAATCGCGAGCTCAGCGCCCTGAACCGACTCTCTCGCACGCTCAACGCGGAGAGTGATCCGCGCGGCGTGCTGCGACTCGGGCTCCTGGGCATGGCCGAGGCGCTCGAACTGGACGACATGCGCGCCTATACCGTAGACGACGACGGCTTGCGGCGCGTTGCCTCCGTCCCATCCGATCCCCCTCTACCCACGCCGGCGCCCCACGCCGGTGTGATCCCCGCGGTCACGGGGTCGGACATGGGCGAGAGGGGCGAGAGGAACAGGGACGAACTGAAGGACGAGGCGGTCCGTGCGGTCGCGCGGCGGACGGCCGTGACCTGCTGGTCGACGATGCGCTCCGTCGACGTCCCGCTCGCCGGCCCTCCGCGCTTCTCGTCTGAACAGGTCGGGTACGTGACGATCCCCCTCATCGTGTACGGGCGTGTGGGGGCGGTGGTACAGGCGCGCTTGCCGCGGGGCGCGACGGCGACGGCGACGGCGACGGTCGAGACGTTGGAGGTGTTCTGCGGCGAGCTCGCGGTCGCGCTCGAGAACGCGCAATTGCGCGGCGAGGCGCACCGCAACGACATTCTGCAGGAGAAGAACCGCATCGCCCAGGAGTTGCACGACACGGTGCTGCAGATACTCTTCAGCATCGGTTTGCGGCTGGAGTGGAGTCTCGAGCAGATCCCCGACGCTAGCCCGCTGCGCGCGGCGCTGGCCGAAGCGAAGCGTCTGTCGGCCCGCGCCGGCGGTGAGTTGCGTGGCGCCATCTTCACCCTGTCGTCCGATATCGCCGAAGTCGGGCTCGTGGCCGCCGTGGAGCGGTTGGTCGACGAGCAAGCGTCGAAAGCGGGGTGGTCGGCTAACGTCGTCGTGAGCGGCGCCGCGCCGGACCTCCCCGTGCTGGTGCAGAACGCGGCCCACCGCGTGGTGCGCGAGGCGCTGATGAACGCCTACAAGTACGCCCGCGCCGGCGAACTCGTCGTTAGCCTGCGGTTTACGCCCGACGCGCTCACCGTCGTGGCGCAGGACAACGGCGTCGGCATTCCCGCCGAGACGCTGCGCGCATATCGCGAGACGCCCGACCACTTTGGCCTGCGCACGATCGCGGAGCAGATCGAGGGACTGGGCGGCGAGTTCTCGGTCTACAACAACGACGACGCCCTCCCGCCCGAGGGCGATCCCGGGACCACGGTCAAGGCGGTTATCCCGCTGACGAGAGCGGCCGGCGCCCAGTTGCCGTTCGCCAGTTAGTCGCCGAAGGCTACCGCCATCGGCAGTGGCGATAGGTTATGGCGTCGCTCGAAGCAGACGTTAAGCCTTTTTCTAATACCCGACACCCCGTATGTAGGAGGCAAACATGGAGGAGACGAAGATCAAGCTGCTGGTGGTGGACGACCACTCGATCGTGCGCGAAGGGTTATGTTCGATCCTGCGGGCGGAGCCTGATTTTCAGGTCGTCGGCGAGGCCGGCGACGGCGCCGAGGCGCTACGGCTCGTCGCGCGGACGCGTCCCGACGTCGTGCTGCTCGACCTCAAGATGCCGGGCGCGCCCGGAACCGAGGTCTGCCGCTCGATCATGGAGCGCTACCCCGAGACGGCCGTCATCATCTTGACCGCTTTCCTCGACAGCGACATGATCTATCGCTGCATCCAGGCCGGCGCCAAGGGCTACGTCGTCAAAGATGTCGAGCGCGCCGACCTCAAGCGCAAGATCCGCGCGGCCGCGCGCGGCGAGGGCGTGCTCGACGAGAAGGCCGCCTCACCCGTGCTGGAACGCCTGCGCAAGGGAACGGCCGCGCCGGTGCGGCTCACCGAGCGCGAAGTCACCATCCTCAAGTCGATCGCCGAGGGGCTCACCAACCGGGAAATCGGGCAGCAACTCTACCTCAGTGAGGCTACCGTCAAGGACCAATTGCGCAAGATTATGGACAAGTTCGGCGTCGAGCACCGCATCTCGGCCGTCATCGCCGCGAGCAAAGAAGGCCTTATTTAAAGGCCCACTCGTTAGCGTTCCACGTCGCGGCGGCGTTGTAGGGGGTGGGGTTGTACCCGTGCAGGCCGCTCGGGCCGACCGAGAGGGTGTCGCCCCAGTAGAGGAAGATGGCGGGCTCGTCGGCGTTCAAGATGCGCTGGATGCGCCGATAGATGGCGTAGCGGCCGGGCCCGTTCGGGGTGACGAGGCCATCGGTCGCGAGAGCGTCGAGTTTGGGATTGCTGTAGCCGGTGTAGTTGCCGCCGAGCGGGCGCGCCGTCGTGACGGCGGCGTTGCTCGTCCAGTAGGCCGAGTCGTCCGGGTCGGGACCGTTGATCCAGGTGTAGAGCACGGCGTCGTAGTGCGGCGAAGCGAACCGGTTGGGGTTATAGAGGGGTCCACGCGGGCCAAAGAGCGTGGCCGTCGGGACGAGGTAGATGCGGCTGGCGACGCCGGCCGCGTGCCAGCCTTGGGCGATCAGGCGCAGCGTCGCGGCGCAGGTGGCGCACGATTGGTCGCCCCACAGGGTGATGGTGACAGGAGTCCCGTCGCGGCCGACGAGACCCTGCTTGTTGTTCTTGAGCGAGGGGTAGCCGGCCTGACGCAGCAGCGCGCGCGCCGTCTTGGGGTTGTAGGGCAGGCTGCCGTGCAGCGCCGGCTCGTAGGCGGGGGAGCCGGGAGCCTGATCGCCGTCGCTCAATTCGCCGTGGCCCCCCAGGACGCGGGCGATAATCGCGGCGCGCGGCGTCGCCAGCGCCAGGGCCCGGCGGACCAACGGGTCGGCCAGGGCGCCGTGCTCGATGAGGTCGAGGTGGGTCCAGGCGAAGCTGCGCGCGTAGACGATCCGCAACGTGCGCGACCGTGTGTCGGAGGCGGTGAGGTTCGCGGCCGAGAGCCCCAGCGATGGCGGCACGAGCGTCGCCCCGTCGCTCCGCGCCGCCGTCAGGGCGTCCGCGCGTGAGCGAACGGGGGCGAAGATGAGGCGGTCCAGCGCGGCCCGCGTCCCGAAATAGTCCCGATTCGCCTCCTCGACGACGTGCCCGTCGGCCGTCACCTGCGCCACCGTGAAGGGCCCCGATCCGATGGGGCGGCGGTTAAAGGCCACGTCGTCGCGCACCGCGTCCGGCGCGAGCGTCCCCAGCACATGGGACGGCAGGATCGGCGTGAGACCCACGGTCGCCAGGAAGGGGGCGTACGCCGCCGTCAGCGTCACCGTCAGCGCCTCCGTCCCGCTGATCGCGATCGACGCGATGTGGTCGGCCCCCAGCGTCGACGTCGCGCCGAAGCGCGCGTCGCGCACGAGCCGCAGTGTGAAAGCGACGTCCGCGGCGGTCACCGGGACGCCGTCGTGCCAGCGCGCCGCCGGATTGAGCCGGAAGGTCCAGGTGCGGGCGTCGACCGAGCGGCGCCAGTCGATCGCCAGGTCGGGGTGGAACGCGCCGGAGGCGTCTATGCGCAGGAGCGCGTCGAAGACGGGAGCCGTGGCGTCCGTGCCCGCGGCGGTGCGGGTGAGCAGCGGGTCGAGCGTATCGGGTCCGCCCTGCTCCATGATGGTGAGCGTGCCGCCCGCGGACGGGCTATAGCGTGGCGCGCGGACCCGCGTCTGATGGGCGGGTTCGCGCGCCGCGTCGGCTCCCGCGATAAACGCGATGAAGGGCGCTAACAGCAGCAGGAGCAGGAGCAGGAGCAGGACGGCAAGCGTCGTCGGTCCTCGTCGATGCACGGCAACCTCGTCGTCGTAGAGTTAAGGGGTGTTGGGGCGCCACGGCGTAGCGCCAAAGGGCACGCGCCATTGGCAATGGTATGAAGGCGCGCGTATCGTGTCAAGGCGGTGATCGGCCCTTCGGGGCGCGGCGCCCTTGCGCGGGCCTGGCGCGCGGGCTACTATTGGAGCAAGGGGGTATCTATTGGAAGAGCAGGAGCGGCGGCAAAGGGAACTGCGCGAGAAACTGGCGCGCGCGCAGAGCAGCAACGCGCAAGGCATTTACAGCCGTGAGACCATGTTCGGGCCCGTCGACGATTACGTCGAGCGGCGGCGCCCCCTGACGCGCCTGTTCTTCTCCGTCTACGACAATCTCGGCGGGTTGATCGTCGTCAACCTCCTCACCTTCGTGCTCACGCTGCCCCTCCTGTTCGTACTGCTCATTATGCTCCAGCATCCCCGTAGCGTCGGGGTTTTCTTGCCCCTCCTCATCATCGGCCTGATCGCTCCGCCGGCGTGGGCCGCGGCGTCGAGCTACTGCGCCAAGGTCGTCGAGGCGGAGCCTCATGCGCTGCGCGACTATCTTACCGATTATCGGCGCTTCTCGGGGCGCGCTATCCTTCTCGCGCTCGGGCAGTGGCTCATCGGCGGCGCGCTGCTCTACGCGACCGGGTGGTACCTGGGCCAACACGCGGCGGCCTTGAAGACGATCGGCGTGGTGAGCCTCTACCTATTCCTGTTCTGGGCCCTGACCAGTCTCTACCTGTGGCCGCTCCTCGTGCGCGGCTACCGCTGGCGCGCGATCGTGCGCAACGCGGTCGTCCTCGTCCTCGCCGCGCCCGTGCGCTCGTTGGGGATTCTCCTCTTCCTAACCGTGTGCAGTATCGTATTCATCGCCACGGGGATCGGGGTCGTCGTGCTGTTCTTCTCGCTGTGGGCCATGCTGCCGAACCAGGCCCTCATCCTTACCCGTGAGCGCCTGGAGGAGCGCTCGGCCCGCAACGCCAAGAAGAGCGAACGCGCCGCCGAGAACGCGGCGCGCCCTTAAAATTGCGCTATTAACCCGCGCTCTCTACTCAGAACCGATGTTCTCTACCCAGGATAGCTCACACGCTGGCGGCGGCGTGGGTTGACGGTGTGGCGAAGCTCTTCGCGGCTCTCCTGTGTGCCCGGCCAGTGGAACGACCACGACGGCAGGGTATCCGGGCGCGCGAAGAAATTGCGCACGACGACGACCAGGTGTTTATACTCGACGCGCGTCGCGGGCGTGCTCTCGTGGGCCAGCAGGGCTAACCAGCGGGTGTCGGCCGTCACGGTAAGCAGAGCAGGGTCGCGCCGCCGCAACACGAGCAGGTTGAGGCGTTGTACATCGGACGTCTGTTCCTCGGCGACCGTGTAGCCTTTGCCCAGATCGTGACGCAACTTGTTGAGAAAGACCCAGTGTTCGGCCATGCCCCTCCACCGTGTATTGCCGCGACGCCCCGCCTCCGTTACCCTCAATTAGGAACCTGTCGTCGTCGGAACGACCGCGACAGGCGTACGTGCAACGGGGTTGGGCAGCTCGAACGACTACTAGTCTGTCAAGCGAGCTTTGAACAGTAGAGATGTCATGACAAGCCACCACATCAGGCGACCTGTGTGTCGAACTGGTCGAGGTCGGCCGGTGTGGTGGCCTGATCTTGAGTCAGCAGCGTGGTGAC
>JAABUO010007347.1_pt1 | contig 12578 bp, 6 predicted proteins | sample 5559291 | NCBI WGS metagenome assembly JAABUO01 (sample SAMN10711878, study PRJNA513372) | rock metagenome | isolation source: Antarctica rocks | place: Antarctica: Victoria Land, Finger Mt sud
TACTAAGCGACGCGGTAATGGGCCCCGCGTCGCTTAGTAGTTAGCTACGATTATTATCAATCCAGAGACTGCCATTATCACACATGTTTTACACCACGGTTGATAGACCTCTTGCGCGCGCGCTTAGTTCCTCAAACCAATGAACACATTTACATTGACACATAGTATCAGCGTTACCTCTTTGCGATTGGCAGTGCATTTGTGACAGTAAGTGATGGTTGGGTGGTAAAGTAGGATTAAGGTGGTGATCTAGCTAGGAGGGTGCCTCTAAGGGTCTATATAGGGTCCTAGGACGCTAGCATGCTAGCGGCATGCCAGTGTCCAGGTCACGTGTCCAGGTCACGCGTACAGCGTACCCGTGACATTCAAAACTTGGTATTAAAAAACATGCGAACTAATGAAGTTGTATCCCTTCAGAGCTGCCTTCCAGCCGTCCGACTTGGGATCGCTGCTCAAGTCACAGATATGCGGAGCTCCCTCAAGGAGCACCAACTCGGTTTCGATCCCTCTCTCAATCATGGCCTGGTATGTACCCTGGCTCTGCTGCCATGGAATTAGGTCATCGGCCGTGCCATGGATGAAGAAGGTTGGCACATTATAACTGCCCTGACTTATCTGGGCACGCGGACTGACGGCCCTAATAGTGTCGAGCGTGGGTTGCGGAAGCGCGCTCCAGTCCTCAACGTCCGGGTGCTCGGCTGCAACCTTCCTGCTGCTGGGCAACCCATTTATGATGACAGGTAGTGTCTGCGCCTTCCAGTTGATGTGCAGCACGATGCGGCAGCGCGGGTCGTTCTGGCTGCGCGGATCCGAGATAGGCTCCTCCCACGCTCCCACCATGGCGTAGTTAGTAATGGGCCCTTCCTGGACGCCGTCGAGGACATCGTACTGCTGGCCCTTGTATGCGGCGCCGATGGGCTGAATCGGGTGTTGCCACCACTCATCCTCGTAGTCGGTAGGGGCGTAGAAGGCGAGGATTGCCTCCGGGGGACGTAAGCCGCGCTGCAGCGCTGTCCAAGCTAATGACATGGCGAGTTGCCCGCCCGATGACCAGCCTACTACCACTGCTTTCTCGCCGTCGATCTGAAGCCCGGACCGTTGAAGTTGAATGAAAGGCAGTTGGTTGCGAGCCCAGTCGAGAGCGTCGCACACATCCACCATGGCTCCCTCCCCTAGGGGGGCCTCAGGGCAAAGCCGATAATCCAAGCTGACCGGCAAGAAGCCCTTCCCAAGCAAGAGACGTGTCTGAGCGGGTCTGATATCCTTTCTGCTGAATAACATGTGGCTGCCTCCGTGAATCATTAAAGCTGTATATCGTCAGTGATCAAATCAAACATGAGAACTCGTCACGTACCAACCGGCATTTTCCTGTCTGGCAGCACTTCACCTTCAATGGGGTAATAGATGTCGGCGTGGATCTCAAGGTCTCCAATCTTCTTATAAACAACCGTCTCCAGTGCGGCCTTCACCGTCTTCTCGGGCGCTGCTGTGCCACCGGCTGGGAACGCGGCTACGACGCGTACTGTCTTTGACTCAGGTGTGGCGCCGTCGCTCCATGAAACCTCCTCGAAGCCCGCTGCCTTCATTCTGCGCTCCCAGTGCTTCTCATCGACCAATGCATGTTCGCGACCATCCTCGAACAGCCACCAGCCTTCGAGCAGGCCGACAACGATGTCGAGCCAGAACATGTTCTTGGTAATTTCGATCAGCGTCAGAGCCCCGTCGTCACGCAGCATCTGTCGGGTGTGCCTCAGCGACACGTCAAGGTTTCTTGTAGCGTGGATGCAGTTGGTCGCAATAATGCAGTGGAACGCGCCCAGGTACTCGGGCTTGGGCGGTTTCTCAATATCCAGGACATCAAACGACAAGCCCTGTGTGCCCTTGAACTGCTTCGCCGCAGCGTTGACGAGCGAAGCGCTCAGATCGGTAATGACGTAGTCGAAGTCGATGCCGTGGCTCCTGAGGTGGTTGACGATGTACCGAGTCGTGCCCGCCGTTCCGGCACCGATCTCGAGGATGCGGAACTTGCCCCCACCGGTTGCTTTGGCGAAGGCCGTGGTCAAGAAGTCGCCAAGAACAAGCGTAGGTGTTCGCAGCAGTGGCCAAAACTCGTACATTTCTTCCAGTGTCTTCTTGGTGTCTCGATTGCCGAAGACGACCTGTAGACCCTCCTTATCACCGCGCAAGCACGCAGCCATCTCGGACCCGACCGTCCGCACCAGCTTGTTGACGCTGGCGTGCTGCGGGTACAGGTCGATTATCTTGAGGTAAATGGACTCAGCAGGGGTGGATTCAACAAGGACGTCCGTTCGAGTGAAGCTTTTGTCCTTGGATGAGACCTTGGATGAGACAATGAGCCTCCCGTCCTCGAGCACGCGGTAGAGTTGACGCACAAGCTGCCTGTGTTTGTCGAGGGCGTTGACCTGAGGCACGGCATCGCCACTTCGAAGCTTTCTCACGTCGCATCCCAAATCGGCAAATGCTTCCACGACGTAGGCCAGGACCAGTCGTGCCTGGTGGGGGTATGCTTTTTCCCAAAAGTCGACGGCCTGTGTGGTTTTGGCTAGTTGGTCGTAATTGAGCCGCGCCTCTTCGAAGGCGCCACGTGCCGAGGTGATGGTAGGTCGATTCGCTGTCTTTGACTCCTCCATTCTCGTCGCTTCTGGCGTGGCCGTTCCTGATTTGTTGTTAGGTATACCTATATCCGCAACCCTGGAGTCCGGTATATTTGTACTGGTTAACTCGCCATCTTCTCCTCCACTAACACCCAGCTGCTCGTCAACATGGGCTACGAGGGCTCGGATGTTTGGAAAGAACAAGAAGCTTGACAAGTCAATGGTAAGACCCAACATTGACCGAATGTCGTTGACCACCTCGGTAGCCATCAGAGAATCTACTCCGAGGTCATCCAACGTCGAGTCGTCTCTGAGCTCTTCGAGCGGGACGTCGGTAACATTGGACAAGATCTGAAAGACTTCCTTGTGCTTTCCGACAGATCCCCTTGCCCGAGGTCCAACTGGTTGTTCCATGAGATAGGTAGCAGCATCAGCCGGCCTCCCGTCCCTTGCTGGTGCTTGGATATTCGCAGACTTGTTGACGCTTTTCAGCATCCGGGCTAGCAAGGTCTGGGACATCTTCGAGAAACGGAAACCGAATGCAGCCATGACCATCTTCTTGGTTCTGGCATCGAAGACATATGCATCTGACGCGGCATCGGTCTCACCACCCTCGCTCATGGTCGAATACACGAGCCATTCTCCTGCATCAGGATCAAAGCCCCCTCCCATTTCGATGTGCTCGATCTTCATGCAGACAAATACGTCTTCCATGCTTGGGTTGTTGAAGTAGTTCACCAGGAACCCGGCGAACTGCATGAAGCTGTCGGTCATAGGGGTGTCGCAGAGGCGTTGATCAGCTGGATCTTCCAGAGCCGGTGTGATCCTAACCTTCCCAGCGGCTTCTAGGCGCACACAAGCTACTTGTTTGATACCGCGGAAAGGTTCGCCATAGAATACGACGGTATTGAAGGCGCGGTAGACCTGGTTGCCCTGCATCTTTTCGGCGTCGGCGTGGTGCATCACCTCTTCGTATCGGCGATGGCCTGTTAGAGTCTCAAAGCGCTCGAACTCCCGCGCGGACTGCGCATCATCACGCTTCTTAAGGTAGACTCTGCCGGTGGAATGTTCGAAGGGTTGTGCCATGTGGATTTCCGTGTCCTGGGTGGTGATGGAGAATGACCACGAAGGACGCGTGTCGTCGAGTTTCTTCAACACGAGTGAGATCTTCTTGTTGGTACTTTGACCAATGGGAGATCTCATAAACAGATCATCGACTGTTGGCACATATGTCGTCGCCTGGGTGTCATTTTCAAGGAGCAGGGCTGCACGGGCCACGACCTCGAAGTATAGGGACGCCGGGGCAAGAGTCTGTCCGGCCATGACGTGTCCGCCCAACATTTTCTTGAAGCGATCGGCTTGTGGATCGATCCGGTATACTGCTTCATCCTTGGCCCCATCTCTGAAATTGAGGAAAGTGAGAAACTCATGGATTTCTTTCGTGTCTTTCACAGCTTCCGCTTCGGCGTTTTTTATGAGACCTCTTCCTGTGAATCCAAGCCAGTGGCGTGTCTTCTCAAATTGGATGGGAGGCAGGCTGATATACTCGTAGTCTGGTTTCTGACTTCTGTGGAATGGCCAATATTGCGTCGCATACCCGCTCTTCCAGAGATCAACCGTGATATCGGTGAGTGAGTCTTGTGCATTAGCCGAAGTGAGTTGGGGAGAATGGAATTTATGCCCCTGCGAATCTGCCACGGAGAGCTTGACGAGCTGTATGACTGAGGACCCACGACCCGCCTCGATCCATGTGCACTGTGAGAACTTCGTGGTGAGCCTTTCTATCGCTCGTTGGAAGAATACCGGCCGTCTCGTGTGCTCTGAAACCATCCTGAAGTCAGGTTCGGTGTTGCTTTCGAGCTCATCAGTTGTCTCGAGGTGGATGTCTGGATGTCTCCATTCCAATTGCATGGCTAAAGAGGCGAGATACGGCAGCATCGGCTCGGTGAACTGGGAGTGGAACCCATTGGTGACGTTGAGTTTCTTGGTGCGGACCGAATTCCGAAGATGTGGCGTGTTTGCAACATGATGCTGCAAGAATTTGATCGCCTCGGAAGAGCCCACGACAACATGGCTCTTGGGGCCGTTGTGACATGCGATCTCAGCATAGAGGCCTCTACTCTCAGAGTTCAGGGGCCGAAGGATTTCGTCAACGGTCGTGCGGTCAGCTTGCAAGAACAGCATGGAACCTGGCTCAGAGCCCCAGTACTTCTGCATAAGTGACGCTCTCCCGGAAACCAATTTCAGCGCGTCGGGGAGTGAAAGCGCGCCAGAGATGCACAATGCTGTGAACTGACCAAAACTGTGGCCAACGACTGCGCTGACCTTGAGCCCGCAATCTATCCAGGTCTTGGCAGAAGCATACTGGACGGCAAAAAGGGCCGAGTGTAGAGTTATCAGGTTTCGAAGCGGCTTCGACTTAAATATAGAGGGGTAGAAGCTCTCTAGCCCAGCGGAAATTAGAAGATTGTTGACAGAATCAAGGCGTTTACGGAATACCTTCGAGGACCGGTAGACGTCTTCCGAAAGGCCGATGAAGTCGCTTTCCTGGCCTCCAAACACGAACACTACAGGGTTGTGCTCTTGGGATGGGCTTATTACCCCTGAGCCAGCTGCCGCTGCTTCAAGCTGGGCCTCAAGATCCCGTACACTGCTCACGGCTGTGGCAAGGACATGAGGCAGCGAGTGGTTGGCCCTATCAGCAAGATTGAAAATTAATGACGCAAGAATATTCGCGCGAGCTTCTGCCTCGGCGTCTTTCAGCCAAGATAGCAGCTTCTTGCTGTACTGGGAGAGACTGTTGAGGGACCCAGCTGAGATGAAGAGTGGATACTTCGAAAGCTGCACAGGAGCTGGTGGGGTGTTGTAAGATGGCTTCTGGCGAAGCATCACGGCTGAATTACTGCCGGCTGCACCGTAGCTATTGACACACGCCAAAAGAAAGGGAGCCTGCCATGGTATGATGTCCCGAGAGATAGACATCTGCTCCTGGTCGAAAGCTGGGAGCTTGGGGTTCACAGATTTGTGGCTCGCTTGTGCCGTTATTTTTTGATGTCTCATCATCAGCAGAACTTTGATGAGACCGGCGATCCCAGCAGTGGCCTCAGTGTGGCCGATATTACCCTTAATGGAGCCGAAATGGAGAAGAGAATCTCTTTGAGGCCCACCGAAAGCGTCGCGAATACTGCGGACCTCGATGGGATCGCCAACACCGGCTGTATGGAAACGTCAGTCATTAGGAATAAAGCGCGGGTATTCCTTTTAAAGGGGGTATGAGATCATGAAGCTTGCGGCTTGGGCCTTTTGAGAGATATTCTTTGGCTCAGGTGTCCGAATTCAAGCAAACTAGGGAACAAAAAGGTTAAGAAACTCACTTCCGGTTCCGTGGGCTTCAACGTATGATACAGATTCTGGTTCCACGCCACTGAGCTTCATTACCTTTTGGTAAAGTTCGACTTGGGAGCCCGAATGTGGGGCCGTAATATGGCTGAAGTTGCGGTTCTGGTTTGCAGCAGACCCAACAACGACGCCGAGGATATTGTCGTTATCTTTGATAGCATCCAAGAGCGGTTTGAGAACGACCACCGCTACGGCTTCGCCGCGGCAGTAGCCATCGGCGTCAGCGTCAAAAGGCTTACATTGCCCTGATGGGCTGAGGAAGCCGGCGGCGGAGAGGTTTTGATAGTCAAAGGGACTCGTGATCACGTTGGTGCCGCCAGCGATGGCCCGAGAACATTCGCCAGACCATATTGCTCGACAGGCCGTGTTGATAGCGACAAGAGACGATGAGCAAGCGGTATCGATGGTCAAAGATGGACCTGTCCACCCGAAGTAGTGGCTCATAGCGCCGCTGATGTAACATCTTGAAGTTCCAACTGTGGCGTACGCAGTGGCGGGATGACACGAGACGTTGTCGTAGTAGTTGTTCATGACGGCACCGATATAGCAGCCATAGTCGAGTGGTTCTTCTGAGATCGTCGAGGCGCCGAAATAGCCCGCCGACTCCAATGCCTCGTAGACAACTTCGAGCAAGATCCTCTGTTGTGGATCCCAGGCAAGGGCTTCGCGAGATGGTTTTTTGAAGAATTTGTGATCGAAGGCCTCTGGATCCTTCAGAAAGTTACCCCACCACTTTGTGTTTGCATGGTCTCCGGTTTGGGGCAGTCCAAGGCGTTCAACGGGCGCAGGCTCGACCATTGTCTTGCCCTCCATGATCAGATCCCAAAGCTCATCGACCGAGTCGGCACCCGGGAACTTGCCAGCCATACCGACGATGGCAATGGAATGGGAAGGGTATTGAGACAGGTCATTGGAGTTGTCAATACGGTGAACGCCGTTGATACCATTAACATGACCGTTCACGTGACCGTTGGTGAGGCCTTCCCCTAGCTTCGGTTTCGACCCTTCAAGATTGCCTAGAGCAAGTATCCGGAGGCTTGGATTCCGTACCAGGGACGCTGGAATACAATTACCGAATCCGGCAAATGCAATAGTCTGGTTGGACTTGGGTAACTGTTGGATGGAAGACCTCAGCGTTGCGTACCAGTCTGCGACGTTCACCAGGGTGTTCTCCAGGGCAAGCCGAGTCAATGAGCCCCCGGAAATAATCTCACCGTCAGCGGTGTCGCGGATTGGAACTTGCAGTTCCTTCGTATCTAGAAATTGTAGCCCCTTGGAGAGCAAGACCAGCTTCGTAAGCTTGTCTACTGCACGTGAATGGCTGGGTGTGTGGAAACGACCGTAGACATAGACAGCTTTAGTACGCAGGTCCTTCTCGCGAGCTTTCGCTGTCAGGTCATCTAGATCAGCGGCTCTAATGGTGACAGTCACACTGGCTTCGTCGTTGACGCTGGAGATGTATGCCTAGTGGAAGTGGTTAGAGCCCAGCCCATGAGTATTTTCTAAAAGGGGGAATAGTGATGCACGTGACTCACGTTAGGAATCGACCGAATGATCTTGGCGACCTCGGCCTTATCGTCAGCGTTTCCTTCCCTCCACCGGATAGCAACAGCCATGTACTCTGTGGCCACTGGGGCATATGCGCCATCTTGGTCGACGTAGGCCCCAATGCACACGGCAAGACGAAGCGCAATAGCAGCAGAAGCACCGAGGTCAACTTCGCTCCATGAGCTAGCCACAGCAACGGCGCTAAGAAAGCCAACGCAGAAGCCCTGGATTCCTCCCCCAGCCTTGACGCTGTTAAGGACCTTGCGATGCGAGTCTTTGCCGAATAAGTCAAGGTAGCGGGTGTACTGGGTGATTTGTAGTAGGACGGTGACAGCAAGAGCATAATGGTTAGGTGAATTGCTCTGTTGGTGAGGGAAGGGACCGCCGTCCTTGACCCACTGCTCCAGATGACCAAGACACTTGCCCCCGGGAACCTGGCGCAGACTCGGATCGAAGTCGGACAGGCCTTGCCAGAATTGAGGCAAGTCATCCACTGCTTCCTTGAGAGCAGACAGCCGAGGACTGCTGATGAGCTCTTGGCGAAAGTCTTGAAGGACTTTTTCCGGTGGAAATTCTGTCTGCGGCCCGAAGACCAGGAGTGAGGGAAGACTGTCTGTGGCCAAGGATGACATTGGCGCGACACGTGACGAAACCACCGGTTTGTATGAGAATCAAACGGGCCAATTCTGATGGGGCGAAGTAGATATGGAATGAGCTTGAGTAATCGTTCAAATCTTCATAAACTAGAACTTCGAATAGGAGTAGCGTCAAAGGAGAGACCGCTTGAGTTATAGAAATATGTGACTACACGAAGTCTTATATACGTGAGTAGCAGGCCCTGGTCTGAGAGTAGCATTAACCATGTCTCCCTAGCTCTGCGAGAGTGGATACAGGCAAGCTGTATACCACTCTCTTCGAGTCCCCCTGGCTCTATGAGAGGTGGTCTCTCGTACCTCACTTACCCCTCTCTTCGAGAATATTACTGATTAAGATGCAACGCCGTAGTAAGATGCAACAACTGACTAAGCCACTAAAAAAACCGTGCCTTTGCTGCAAGATTTTGATATTCCTCGCCAGGGAAACCCGATTAGAGGCTTTTTGCAAGTGATAATTGAATGGTTTTTTTTTTTTTAATGCAATACTTGCTTTAGATCAAGCATTAGTTTTACAGCAACAAATTCAATTGCATTAGTAACTATTCATTCCGCTCGCTTTAGAAAAAATCATTGTAACGCAACTTGCTTTCTTCCTCGTGTTGTAAATCTGCAAAATCTTTTCTTTATTATATACACAAGGGCTTTGTAAATAATAAAAATTACAAAACCTTACAAAACTTGACTCACTGTCTACTAGGGGTTTGCGAATTGTAAATGTTATCGTAATTACTATTGCAAAGGCCTGCAAAATCTACAGTACGTGGTGTTGATAATTCGAGAGTTGCAAGAATTGATTAGAAGGTAGCTTTTTCACATTTGAAATGAGGCACAGAGTTCAAGATCAACACTTTAGGCGAGGATCGAAATATCAAGTGCTTCTTTTTTATCTTGAGAAAGTAACGAGGTCGACTTCTTGTACTGTAAGTACAGAACCGAACCTGAAAGTGTACCGGCGAACCGTTTGATTTGACCAAGTAGAAGCTTTGATTATGACCCCGAGCGACAATTAGAATGGAATCCATACTCTATAGTACATATTATTAAGTGGTTACATGCTATGGAGTTTGAACTCGACACCCTGGGGCTTATTATACGCCGCGACGAAAAAGTCACCGTTCATCTGGACGTCGTGCGGGCTCGTGTTATACAGACTGAGCACGCCAATCTCGTCACCAGTACTCACATTCGGGCTGGCCCACAACCTCCAGATCTGGGCCAGCACCAGACGCGAGATCCCATACGCCTGATTGAGACCCAAGCAGATGCGACTGCCCTTGCCGAAGCCCACCATGTATTTGTCCAGCTTTTTGCCCCCCTCGCCCAGCCAGCGGTCGGGGTCGAATTTGTTACTGTTGGGGAAATGGAGCTCGTTGTGGTGCAGCAGCACGCTGGTCATGCCGACCGATGTCTTTGGCGGGATCACCCAGCTCCTGCCTGTCGTCCTATCCTCGTAAACCAAAGGTTGGCTAGGGTCAACGCGAAAGTGGGGTGTTGAATTGCCATAGATCAACCGAACGCTTTCTTTGATGACAGCTGTCAGGTAGGGAAGGCTCTCCAGCGTTGCAATCGGGACCTTGCCAACATCGTCGAGCGAGGGCATCGCGGTACGCAGCTCTTCCTTGAGTTTCCGCAGCACATCCGGATTATCGACCATCCAGTAGATCAAATGCTCCAGGGTCGATGCCATGGTGAGTGTACCAGCCATGAGTAACATCTGGGCGTCTTGGGCCAGCCGCTCCACAGACTTCTCATCGGGTGGCAGCTTGGAGGAATCCAGAAGGCCTCGAAAGATCGGCAGAATCTCCCTTTCCGACCATTCATCCTTCGATGAAGCTGTCTGTGCGACCTGCTCTCGGGTCTTCCGCTTCTGACGCATGTACGAGCCAAGTGCAGGACTCAGGCGCCGTGCAACAGATTCGGGTAGTGCCATCATCACGTTGTTGAACCAGGGAATGCGCTTCATAACGTGGTAGGACTGTGCGCCTGATAAAGAAGCATCGCGCTCCGCTGAATCGAAGTTGGGAGTCTCTGAAGTTTTACTTGCGTTAACTTGTATTTTTCCTCCTACTTATGGGTCTCGACTGGATCGGAGCTGCTTACCAAGTTTGTGGGAGCATTCTCCGAAAGAGAGTATGTGCATCATGTCTTATGGAGAGAATTGTCAGTTCGCTTCCTTTGTCGTTATTTTTCCAGTCATCTTACCATTGCTGAACGCTGCAAACATACAATTCGCGTTCACTGCCTCGTCCGTATCCTTGAAGCCGGACATTCTTCTCAGGAGGACATCCAGCCTCTCCTGAAAGTCTGGCTGCAACTTCCTCACGTATGCCGTGCTGAAATAGGGCAGGAGAGCGGCGCGGCGTATCCGGTGGACATCATGGTCAATCGTGGAAAACAAAGATTGGTCTAGTCCGAAGAACTTCGTTAAACCAGGTTCCTTGTTCGCCCGTCTTCCACTCGTAGTACTGGGGTAAAGGATCTCATAGAATTCCTGTGCAACTAATCAGTGAATAGGACACGATGCGTGGTGTAAACTAGACACACTGGATCCCCAACGTGCAGATCCGAAGGCGAAATTCGAACGATTGGCCCGTACTGTTCGTGCAGTTCGTTGATTTTGTAGATGTACTTTCCACCAAGCCAAATGTTGTAGTATGCTTCGTACCTGCCGAGAATCAGCTTTCATTATATAGTTCTGCAGTGACTTAAAGAAACCCTCACAGGCTCGTGAGCGCTGCTATCCGCGGCCCCGGAAAGTGAGCTATAGGGCTCAAGTACAGTCGCCAGATAGCACTATAAATCGAGTAGGCTGTGATGGCCGTAAGGCCAGTCCAAATGTAATCCATACGGGAGCAAGAACCGGATCACAAATGCTCGAGGACTTAATAATGGAGATGGAGACTGAAGACTCTTATGTGCAGATCCTTCAACACTGTCTCAACCCGTTTCAAGTAGTCTTTCCCCACGACGAGGACAATGAATACACCAACCTGCCAACCAACCAACCAGTCAGCCCGGTTAAGTTCGTTCTTTTTCTTTTGTCGGAATGCTGCAAACGTATACATCGGGTGCAATAGCAGGCACTCGAGTGCGCTCCACTGTTCATGCCGACGTATTCGTAGTTCTTGTCCAGTCACCCAAGGTGGGGGACCTGGGAAGTCTGATCACGCCCTTCATGGCCACCAAGCACTTGTACGGAACGAGATACATCAAGGCCTAGTACCTCAGCAATGTCGCACCCGCTAAGCACAATGCTGAAGCTGGCCGCAGTCTATGTGTACAATTGGAACTGGTCGAGGTTTGGAAGGGCTTTGTCAAGGATGCCCCGCTTCAAGAGCGCGTGAAACAGGTTTAGACGCAGATATGAAGCAATGGAGTTGGGAGTTGCCTCCAACTCTAGAATCTGGAATAGGATTGGTGGTGATACACGCAGTATCGGCCTGCGTGGAGTGAGGCCAAGAGGTAGACCGATCGGTGATCGGAGTGAATATGCATAGTAAGCTTAATCAGTATCACCTCCGGTAATTTCGCGATTGGACGAATGCCTCTTGCCTCTTGGTGTTGCGAAGGTTGGGGGTCTTGGGACTCGGACTGGCCCTTGGCGGATAATGAACTTGGTGTCTGCTTGATCTGACCCCTGCTCCTGACCGGTCCACGTGTAGGGTGCGCGCTGTATGGCAGGGATCGACAGCAGGGGTGAAGACGGAGGTGTGAAGACGGAGTTGTGAGGTGTGAGACGTTCTCTCTGCAGGACTCAGGAGAATTAAACGGCCGATTTCGGTATATGCACCCGCTTTCTTTCCCTTCTTGAATGGGGGTACCAAGCCCCCCAGCTCGCTGCGCTCGAAGGTATTATGTTAGATTATATATTATATTATATTGTATCTTACAGTTTGGGGGATACGCCCATCAAAGAGCACTTCAAGGGTAGTGGGTAAAGTGCCTGGCAGATCCCGTAGCAGAGTAGGAACCCCACTAGCCCCCACATGGTCGCCCCCAAGTCTGGATAGGAAGATGAGGTTCAAGATTCTTAAGGTTCTGAACCTCGAGGGACGTGCATGAAACTAGTAATACGAAGGTAGTAATCCTAGCCGGTAATCGCGTGGCATAAGATTCTGGACCTCGGCGTGAGTCACACCAGCGCTCAGCACTCAGCACTGGCATGGGATATCCAGTGACGACGGGCTTTATCATTGGCGAAGCCGTACGAGTTGAAGCCCTCGGTCGAGCAGGTTGAACCCTTGGAGACCCCCATCTCCGCGGGCTCGGGATAATATGATCCTATCCAACGGCCAAAGCCGTCCAAATCATCAATTAAACAATAATACAGCAAAGTACAAATTAACTCTGTTATCGAAGC
>JAABUO010007352.1_pt1 | contig 12574 bp, 20 predicted proteins | sample 5559291 | NCBI WGS metagenome assembly JAABUO01 (sample SAMN10711878, study PRJNA513372) | rock metagenome | isolation source: Antarctica rocks | place: Antarctica: Victoria Land, Finger Mt sud
ATGGTAGACTTATCCTGCCAATAGCAGGAGCATCTAGTGGGATACTGCTTTGTATATGTGGTTTACAACACAAGGTTTGAGACCAGGATGGACTGCACCGGTCACCTGGATAAGATGTGCCTGAGCTGCGGCTTTGGAGCGCTCCTCCTGCTCAGAGGTGGTCCTCGTCCTTGGCCCTACATACACATGTCCACAGTCATTCACAATGAAGGTACACCATTACTTCGCGAGGCAGTCAGAGACCCTGAATGGTACCACATACACATTTTTGAAGCCCATCATCATGATCAGTGCTGTCTGATGTGGCACGTGTGAGCGTCTTTGTTGTCATGTTGTACAGAGCTTGCACAGGCACAAACTGAGCAGCAGCACAGCACAGTGACTTTGGCGCCATCATGCTATGCCTAACTTTCTCTGCTCAATTGTTACGGCTGCTATGTGTTTCGTCACACATGCATGTGTCTCCAGTGTTTCAGTGCTAAAAGAAAGCAAGAGGTTAGTTCTTTCATGTGGAACTGACATACAGGAGATGCATGCATGTATAATGAGACTCATAGCAGCCGCTGGTATGCTGTCTGCTGTAATTGTGAACACAACTCATTGTGCATTGTGCACTCACAGCATACTTGCACATATGTACTCATCAAGAGACACCTTCATGGGGCTATCCTTACCAGCTGCCTCAGCCTGAGTCCCTGAGGGAGTCTTGACAAGCGGCCGCTGCTGCTCTTGTCCATCAACAGCAATGGATGAGCTGCTCTGAGCTGTAGCATTGGGGGGAAGCAGGTTGAGCTGATGCTCCTGAAGCACATCACGATGGGCAGCGCTTGGCTCAGCATTAGCAGCAGTGCTGCCTTGAGGCTGCTGGGCATCTGTAGTGCTTGCTTGCCCTGCAACAGCTGCTGCTGCTTTGCCTCCAGGTGTGTTAGCCGCTTGGTTGGCGTCAGCATAGCCAGCCTCATGGGTATCAGGCTCTGCATTGGTGCTACCTGTAGCTGCAGCGTCTGCTGCAGCCGTAACAGGTGCAGCTTCTGCTTTGCTGTCTTTGGACAAAACACTGCTGCTTGCAGCATGACTGTGACCAGCATGCTTGCCTTCTGCTGATGAAGCAGTGTCTGCTGAGTCAGCCTCTGGCAGCTGATCAGACTCCTCACTTTGGCTGATGCTGGTGTCTTGAGCCAATGCTTGTGCCTCCTCAGCTTGCTGCTGACCCAGGGAGATGGCCAGTGCTAGCTGCAGCTGCTCATCATCAGCTGTGTCCAGCTTTAGGTCAGACAGGCTGACATCTTCTGCTGATTCATCCAGGTCAGCGGGACCCATGCCCTCATGGTGCCTTGACACTGTGGCTTGAGCTGCCTTGACAGCTGTTTCTGCTGTACTTGCTTCAGCTTTCAGGCGCACTGGGGTAGCTGCGTCTGAAGCTTCTGGAACAGTAGGTGAGCTAGTTGCAGGCTGAGCCTGAGAGGTGGTGGCAGCCCCGCTGCTTTCAGCTGGCTGCTGCACATCAGGGGGAACAAAGCGGCTTCTGCCATTGTTGGCAGCAGCAACAGGAGAGTCAAAGGGCCCTTGGCCAGCAGGGGGAAAGGCACCACTCATGGCACTGCCCTTTGAGGAGACAGGTGAATTATTGGCTTGGCTCAGCTCACTGGCAAGGCTGGGGTAAGGAGTGGGGGCTGTGGCGATGTGGGCATCATAATTGGTGCTGTTCTGGGGGGTTGTGGGACCCTCGCCTTCCAGAGGGGGTGCAGGCAAGGGGTAGGCACAGGATGCCATTTCAGCTGCTGGTGAGATCATGGCAACCTGAGCTTGAGGCTGAGTGTTCTGAGACTGATGACTGGCTGAGCTCTGAGTGGCTGAGGCAGGGTCAGAGTCAGTAAAGGTAGCCGTGCGCTGTGCACTGACTAAAGTCCCTGTTGGGCCACCTGCTTGAGCAGCTTCTGAGACATGTGGCTGATGTGCATCACTACTGGTCATGGCTCCTGTAGGGTTCACATGACCTTCTGAGGACACAGCAGGCTCAGGCTCATTTCTTTCAGGTGTGCTGGCTATAGCAGCGCTAAAAGGGGCAGACTCTGCTGATGAGCTTGGCTCTGTAGGGCGGGAGCCCGCCAGAGTTGGCTTGGGGGTGGGGCCAATTTCTGTTGGAGACAGCAGCTCAGAAGCTGCAACAGTGCCAAGACCAGAGCTTGTCCGTCTGGGTGTGCTGAAGCCACTGGTACGCCTGCTGAGCTGCGGTGTGATCAGCCTCTTTGGAGTGGCGTCCCCAAGGACCATCACAAGCTGCTCCACAACCTCATTGTAAGACCTCTGGCCCAGGGATGCAGCAGCTGCTGTATCCTGAACAGATGTATCAGCAGGCGATGTGAGTTCTTAGCATCTGTCTTTGTCAGTAAACTTTGTACCAGGCAATTCCAGGGACAGAGGCTTTGTGCGTGCGGTACACCAAACCACAGAACAAGCATATACCACACAGTTGTCACAAGAGTACAGGTGTTTGTGAAAGATGTACATTGCTCCTGACCTTGTATTGCAGCTGCACACAATGCTGAAGATATGTAGATTGCTGAGCAGCAAACATCAAGCAGAGGAAGTACGGTGTTACCTCAGGGTCCACCAGCCAGCCATGAACTAGGCTGATGTCCATGAGATCAAAAATTGCTATCTCGTCTGTGAACTCAAAGCCTTTGACATCATGGAAGCGAACATTCACGTCTATCCCTGTGGTCAGCTTGGACAAGATGCCAATTGCATCCGCCACGTTCTTGCGTAGGTTGGCTTTGTACTCTTCTGGCAAACCCTTGCCCACTTTCTGCTCATCGTTTGCATCCAGTAGGTGACCAGCAACAAGAGACACCAGACGGTTCTGCAGTGCAAAGCATGGTCCTTGCCAGTACTTGACCTTGTAACAAAACACACGCTACATGTCTGCGAGAGTCGCAGCATTCGAGCCGAAAAGGCCAAGCGTGCTGGACTTGCACCTGTGATATATCTGGGGCATGCTCTGGCAGCACGATCTGCTTTTTCAGAAGCAAAATGTTTGCTATTGCCAGCAATGGGCAGGGACCGTTTTCGTTCTGGAGCGCGATTGGCACTTTGCGTCCGAAAAAGTCAATGCGCTTCAGTTTATATACAGGATTTGACTGTGTTTGACCGCTGGCCATGCTTCCAGATGCGTTCAAGTGCTCTGCGCCTGTGCGAGCGCTGCCTGCTACATCAAATTGGCTATATCAGCAGGGAATGGTGTGTAACAGAGTGCCGATGGTACCGCGTGCAACTATTGATCGAGAGAGAGCGAGCGCAATTAGGTGAACACAAGCCAGCTTGTTTGCAGCCGGATGAGCATCAAAAGGTGGCTTGCAGCTTGTTGAGCACTCCGTCGATACTGCACAAAAGGCAATGGTTGTTGACAAAGACGATTTCTCACAACAACTGCTTTTTGCTGACAGTTTCCGGAAGGTCGATTGCAAAACGAAACCAGACTTCACAGTCCGTATGTCCGTGCGTCCAGAGGCAGGTCCAGAGGTGCGTGCGAGCTCTTGCTAGTCGCATCAACATCAGTGACCTCGCATTACTGATCGCGGTAAAACCTCTCGCGCAGCGAACGCTGCACTCAACACCCCTGCAGCGAGGTATTCAGACAACTAGCTCGCCGACACAGCGAACACCGCCGCATTGGGGTTCATTTCCGCCGCATGCATGCAAGCCATGCTGGAGACACCTTCTCACATCGCCCATCAGAGACCCTGGCGAGCTGCACCAAATCTACTGCCCCGTTAACTTAGCAACAACATCATACTGCTTGCGATCGCGAGGTTCTCATTGTGCGGTTTTGCAGGCGTTCAACGGGTCCTTGGGGTCGGTTTGCCCACAACAGCTCCTGCCATTCCAACCGCAGGGTCCAAGCCAGAGGTAAGGCTTGGTACCACCTGTTGGATTTACACGGAGCTCTGGCTGATGCAAGCTGAATGCAGGCCGACCTCAGCAGCTTGATCACTGGCAGCACACACACCGAAAAGGACGGCAGCTAGCTGCCTCTCAGACAGACGATGCACCCCCAGCAGAGGTGATATGCAATGTGTATGACCGCACCCGTGCAGCATACTTGTGGCCCTCCTGAAGCATGTCTGAAGCAACTTTTCAAGTGTTGGTACTGAACCAGCATGCTCATGCGCTGCAGATGCAGGGGGGTATTGATGATCTCACCGCCACGAAGGCAATGGGCATGGGCAGCTGGAGACTGAAAGGGTCAATGGACCCTCCTTTTGAAGGTTTCACAGCTCAAGTGGAGGGTCTGTGGCGACACATGCTTGATCGAGACTTGAATGGACAAGGTGAACTTTCTACTGTACCTCTACTGTGCCTCAATTTTACCACATCCTTAAACAATGGCATTGCTGGCCAATGCAGACTCGAGGTTAAGGCAACATCAATACATAAGTGATGTCAATATGCATTATGAAGGCTAGGAATGCAAGTACATTGCATCATTGTCTAGTAGGGTCTGCTATCCTGATGCCACCCCTGCATCTCTGATCAATGTGTGCTGTGCCTTTTTGCAGAAGTACAAGTATCTGGACTCCTTAGATCCAGAGCGTACTGCTGGCATGTGGGGTTACACTGATATCAAACCCCCCGAGAAGGGAGACCCCAGATGGCCTCGCATGCAGATCGAAAACAGATGCTATCAGAGCAGCGTCTTCAGAAAGCTGCACATAGAGTTGGCTCATCGGCAAGATGGGCTGCAGGTAACAACGTACAGCCATGTAATATTACTGGACCTGGCATGTACTTTTCTACTGAGCCTCGGGAGCCTAACTTTGGTACCTTTTCACTGAAATCACAAATAGCTTGTCAGATAGCTTGTCAGATTGGAAAGAAACTTCTGCCATCCATGTTCCAGCTGCACTGTATTGCAATAAGTTTTCTGCGACTGCTTGTCAGACGCAGGCCCTGCTTGTAAATTGTCTTTACACTTTTGCTGCATCATTCCCTGCCTTGTAGTAGCATGCGGTTTACACAGGCCATGCACAGCTGCGTGGAGCTACCAAATGCATATGTGGCTGATCTGGCTTTTGCATATCCCTTATACCTGTCATTGTCCTGGTGCCATGCAGGTGATTCACTGCGTGATGTACCCTCGCACTGAGTATGATTTGCCAATCCTGTCTTTTGACATGGTAGGAAACAATGGGAGAGTCTCCCTTGTGTGCATTGACCCCTGCCCTGTGGCTGCTGACAGGAGCTTGCCACCCATCTACGTCAGCCTTGTCAGGTGATAATCATCAACGCTGGAAATGTACAGCACTAGCTTTATTCTTCATCTCTTACTTGTTGTTACCCTATTCATTCTCTGAATTATCATGCAATTGCCATGGCCACGTGCAAATATCAGTGCAAGACGTTGGTCATGCAGCAGGCATGGGTGCATCTTGAGTCTGCGTTTGCTTGTGTACAGCCCGTCTGTGCTGTTTTGGGTAGCTGAGAGCCCATCTGTCTTTCAACGCATGATGTATGTGTATATTTGCGACCAACAAGATCAACCCTTTGATCATTTCAGCAAAGTTGTACATCACTCCACAAGCCGTTCTCAGCTAGCTTGTCAGAGACTGCAGACTTGGATACTGTTCGAAGCTGACCCATGCTACATCCAGCTGAGGTGCTGCTGTGTATGCAGACAGTTGCAACAGCAGTACCACCTGGAGAACAATAGAGCTGTTCCGTCCTGGGGAAAGGAAATCTTTTCGGATTTGTGCATCATCATAAGACCATCCGCATCTGAGGAGCTTGCAAACTTCGTCAAGTACACCATAGCGCTGACGCAGGCGCATCTCCAGCTCTCAAAACAGACAAGCCAAGTTCAGAGCAACAAGTACGCTGCATTCTGCAGTGTTGCAATCTGCTCTGGGGTCTCAGTGTGCCCCTTTGTTTGTGATGCAATGGAATTTGTAGCAATTGCATTGTCTGCTCAAAACAATCACAGCAAGGACTTCCCTTCAGCAGTTTGCACTTTGCAGTTGGGGGACTTCAGGCTGTGATACAATGTCATGTATTACAGCATCTAGAATGAGTGTATGACTTGATGTTTTGCACAATCTCACATCTCATCATGCAAGCTAGTGTGTATCTGGATTGTGTACGTGTGCAGGAGCAGTAGGCTGGCAGAAATCAAGGCAGGACACAAACGGTATGCGGCCCAACATCTGAAGAACAGCAGCACTAGGGGTGTCTTGGCTGCCGCCTTCACCCCTGAGGTCGCTGATGAGTACATGACCAATGTTATGTTTGACACACCACAAGAGTGAAGCTATCATCGCACTGTATACACACCCATCATGCACAGCTTTTGGCCTATGGAGAGGCACAGCTGCGAGCTGGAGGCCCTCAGCTGCTTAAACTCCATTATGCTGTGCATGACAGTCACTCCCCTGTGGCTTTTTCTCATCAACATGCACACCAACAAACTTGTTTGTGTGAGTCTAAGCAGTGTCCTGCCATACGCAGCTTACATTCCGCCATACGCAGCTTACATTTGAATTGACTATTGTGACTGTGGTCACCGGTGGAAGTAGTTTTTTGTACCATGTTGATGTTGTATATGCCTGCCAGTGTGAGCTTCAACAAATCGTCATAGACTCACCATGTTAAAGATTATAATACAGGGTGCAGTAAACAAGAAACTTCACTCAAAACTGCTGACAACACATCAACATAGGCAATCCGTTGCCCCTCAGGGACTGACCCTCAACTTGTTGATGCGTCATATAAAGAACACGCTGCACGGTCATAAGCAGGAGACTGCAACTGCCTCTCGAATCACTCAGTAGCCATGGGCACATGGCGCGACCCTCACTCAACCTTTTTGGCAGGCTTTGGCTCAATGCCCAGCGACTGAATGTACTTTCGAGCAAAGATGTCAAAGTAGTATGTGGCCCCTGCACCAGGCAAACCTTCCTCAATGTCTCGGCTTGCACAAGACAGCACATCAACCAGACATTACTCATGCCTGCAGCCCAGACATCATTGCCACAACTGATGGTGCACCAGCTGCACTGCAACTTGTAAGATATGGCGTGATGCTGTGAGACACACTGTGGGGCAAGAGACAACTGGCAGGAAGCCTCAAGCGAAGGCAGCAAGAGGTGTGCAGGGAGCTTGGTGGCTTACCGTTCCAGGCAGAGACGGATGCACAGAAGATGAGGAAGAGTGTGTGAGCTGTCTTGCTGTGCCACCAGATCATTGCAGTCAGGGTTGCAAACCAGCACAGCACCACATGAATTCCCATGTAGACCACCGGCTGCAGCACACACATACATCATGTCTCATATCAGCATCAGTATAGAGACAGACTTATGCATAAGTACACAAGTACACAATATTAGTCATGGCATGGTGAAGCCAGAATGCTGCCCTGGACAATAAGTGCAGACACTTGAGCCTGGGTGTGTTTGCACTGCATGGCTACAAGCAGCAAAGGCAGCTTTGCGTCTAGAGCACAGCTGGGGTTGTATTGGGGGCGAATGCCTGCCATTGCGTGACAAAGTACTGAACACGCAAAGGCGATGAAAACGGATGGAGCAGAAGAGAGCGAGGTGCCGTGACAAGAAGTATACACCGACCTGCAGCATTTCAGGTGCGCTCATGACCACTCTGGCGAACAAGCTCTTCTTGTTCTTGGTCATGTACTGGAACAGGGTCACATAGCCCTTGTTCTTCACATTGTCTTGTGACAGGACAAACACCTGCCATGCAGGCATGTCAGACCTTAGCTTGTTGAGTTGATTGTAAGAACTTCTGTAAATAGGCCCTTCTCAAGGTTTGGGGCCAATCAAAGAGCTTCATGGCATGTGCTACATGCTGACATCTTACTGAAAGGGCAGATTTCTTATTGCCATGTTTTGTAGCTATACTATCAATCTAAAAAGGGAAGGGCCCCCACCTTGATGTAGTACAGCACAACCCAGATCATGTAGCTGCTCATGGACAGGACTCCAATGTCCCACCAGCTGGCAGTGTTGTACGCCTTCAGCTGCTCAGCAGACATCTGGTCAAACTTGACGACTGAGGGGTCGGGGTACCACCTCCAGGCCCAGCACACCAGGGCGGGGGAGATGTGCATGAACAGTGATGTGATCTGCAGCACACACGACAGTATATGAAAGGCAAAACTGCCCAGGAGCAGTGATCCTGACTTTTGGCAGGAAACCAAAGAGGTAACATGGTGCTTTAGATTGCCGTCTTCAAGCAGAATAGCGCTGGGAAGATGTGCACAAACAGGGAGGTGATGTGCAGGGTAACAGGCGGCTGGGTGAGGACATGCAGATGATCACAGCAGCACATAGATCTGCATGTCACAAAAGATGGGTTTGGGCAGAGCTACAAGCGCATGCATGTAATCTGCTTGACACACATACTGCAAGTTGATAGCAATTCCGCACAGCAGTGAAACAGCAGCAGAACCTGCAGCTGGGTCATATCAGCTATGTGCCACCAAAAACCTAGATGCAGCAAGATGCTTTGAGTGACTTGCATAGAAGTGCAAAGCATGACATCGGTCAGAGACTGCAGTCCACCTTGTCCAGGCTGTGAAGCACAAGGGAGTTCCTGAGAGCAACTATGGACCAGGTCAGAGGCCCTGCAACCTGGGCAAACACGATCTGCAGACAGCCACACAGCTGTCAAGGGCTCACAGCGCTGTGATGCACATGTTTGCAGAGCCTGGATTGCTCCTGGGAGGTGTATAAGGCATTATAGAAACATGTGCCAATAGTTGTAACTGCGTGCTCACAGCGCTGAGCTGTGCTTGCTGCATGCGAAACACAGCTTACTCTGGCATGGGCATCTGCAAGCTGATGTTCATGTATGATGCATCTGAGACCACATGGCAAGCAGAGGTGTCATGGCATGTTGACAATTGGGAAGGTTTCCACTTAGCATGGACGCAACATTTGCTTTCTAAGATGACATTACAGTGCAGATTTGATACCTTATGGAAGGTTGGGGACTGTGGGAAGACCCAAACTTCCAGTAAGAGCAGTATGTTGGCAAAGTAGCAAAACTCCAACATGTAGTAATGCCAGTTTTTGGATCTGTACAGGTAAAAACGAGAGCCATACAAGACGACTGCTTTGGCTGTATAGTACTTGTAGAATGTCTGCGGCGACCCGCCTAGCCAATAGGCGCTCAAACTGCAGATCAAGGAAGCCATGTGAGCCCATGCTGCAATAAGCTTGCCATTCATGCTGCTGTCAACTGGTACCACGCTGCAGTTGCAAACAGTCGTACCAAAGATTGACCACCCCCAGGAAAAAGCCAAGCTTGTCCCTTATCAACACCTGTTCAGGTTTGAGTTGGATTTCCGAAAGCTTTTTTAGCTTGCTCCGGAGGACTGGCTCACGCTGGCTGACAGAGACCCCATCTGCTCTTGGAGACTACAGCAGCACATAGATCTCGGTTGCGGCTTCGTGTTTCTTTATGTACCAGTCTTTACTGATGACGCGTGCAGCCTTTCAGCCGACCTGACCAGCCTCACCTCAGTCACAGATGCCTCAGAGTCGCTTTCATACCCACTGTCAGTGGACCCTCCAACGCCTTTGTGCAGCCCTTCCGAAAATGGCTCCATGTTACGATTGATGGAGTTTCGGGCAGATTGCAGGAGCCCAGCAAAACCTGTGACTTGTTTGGTCGCCGCATCAGCAGCGCTGTTTCGCTCGTCACGCTCAATCTCCGACGTCATGGTTTGAATGGCAGATACACCAAAGCCGTGGCGTACTCCACTTTTGCGAGATGCCAAAGCCGGTGTGCATGCAGATGCAGGGCAGCATTCAAATCGCACTTATCAAAAACTGACCCTGGCCAGACCCCTAATCAGACCCCTAGGCGCGAGAAGGGCCGCGCTAATGCCTGCTTCCTTGATAGATTGGATGCCTGCTTGTGCTGACAAAGATGTACACCGGTGTAATGAGAGCGAGAGAGAGGGGGAGATTATTTATGTATAGCCCACACACATTGTACTGTACACTCTGGCACGATGCCCGATCTTTGGGAATCTGCGACATCTCGCGAGCTCCTGCTCGCACCATCCCTCGCGATTGCGCTTCACAGTTTAGTTCACAAGTGTAAATTGAGAATAGGTACTTCACGTGGTAAGCTGGTGTTTGGGGGCGCATGTGCATACAAGATGTGCAAATTTATGCAGCTGCATGCTTGATTGTGCTGCTGGGTTTGGTGCTTGTTTTGTGACCTCACTTACAGCACCCAGTAACCTAGCTTTCAGACCGACCCATCAGGATCTTGCTGCCTGGAGCAAGTGGACATTTGGCTGAGTTGTGAGCAATCACAGCTCAGCCAGATGTAACTCTGTACGTGCGTGTGTAACATGTACGGTGTCACGATGGGGTATGGTAACGGGGCCATCAAACTTGTAGCCAAGGTCTTTGGACTGCAGTCTGCAGCAGGGACCCTGCATCTGCTGCACGGCTCAGCAAGGAAGACATCGTAAAATGAAGATCTCGATTGATCTGGACATCGAAGCTTCCGAAATTCCTCTCGCAACTGAGCTACTGAACACCCTCAGGTGCACATCACGCGTGTCAGTCAAATTTGTGATCAGCGCAATGAATTCTTGCCCACACGTATGCAGCTTGACTCTCTAGGTTGCGACAAATGATTTCATCGATCTTACACGGCAAGAAATGCTGAATCCGTTCATGTACTGATCGGCTTCACGACTGGCCGTGTGCAGGTCCTTGACGGAGCACATTCGTGTCAGGCAGCATCAGGAGAATGGGCATGTGCCAAACGGCATGTCGCATTCCCCTGAACCAGATGTGCCGCTACAACCTGATGCTGGATCTATGGTACTTGCAACTGCACCCCAAGCAGCGCAAGCACCTGCACCTCAGGAAGGGCAGGATGCTACTACCCTTCAGCGCCAGCAGGCTCTCTCCAACTACATTAGATGCGCTACTGAGAACTTTGGAGGGGTAAGCTCCTGTCCAAGTCTGCACACCATTAGCAGACAACTGTGTTGCTGGATCAGGATTGTTTGATACCCTTGCTGTTGCTGGGTCTTGACAGGCATGGACTATGTCAAGCATTGCTTGGTGGGTTTCATCTGAACGGCACCGTCACCACCGCTGCATGTGCCTCAGGTGGTGAAAAACCTGGAGCAGGCCCTTGCGTCTGCAGACCCTGAAGTCGAAAAGCTCTTCCTTGCAGCTTTTGGTGATGTAGTGCTGGACCCCAAGTACTTGCATGGAGATGAAGCAGTGCAGATTGTAAGTGCTTCTTCTAGTTTCACTTGTGCTTACACCCAGAAGCTTACTTGGTTTCTTATTTGGGACCGATTGAACCAAACAAGAAATGACAATCTTGAGACTTGCATTGTTCAGGAGCATTCTACATACATCGGCCTGCTGAGAGAGTTGAATGCAGACATTAGACGCCGTATCAGTCAAGCTTTGGTCCAAGTGGTAAGCCTTCCCATGCATAACAAAGGGCACAGCTTGCATCCTTGCACCCACAGTCATACACGCTATCAGATGTGTAATTGACAGACCTGAGCTGCATGCTCTATGGTACGTGAACTGTTGCCCAGCTATCCGTATCTTGCGACTTCATGTCTGCAGTCAGACACAGATTGCTGTGAGCAGTGCTACTCTTGTTTCAACAACCCACAATAGGCAAGAAGGCAGCCGATGTACTTCACCTGTCCATTCCATCCTGCAGTTGGTGAAGAAGCTGATGGAGAGAGCAAACCAGCCGCGCACAGCATTGATGCTACCAGCCATCGTATATGCTCACCTTGTGCTTCTTGACATGGCTAATGTCAGAGGTAGTCCCACCCAACTGTAATACCCACAACAGTTTTGCTTTGCATTTGCATTGGCACATACAATGGCAGAGTCATGTGGGTTTGGCAGTGATTTGTAGCCATGCATGCACTGTGGCGCTGCATAGCCCACATGCGCACATGCAGCAATTTCTGTATGCTGTGATTTTAGCTCGCAGCAGCCCTCAAGCATGGGTTTTGATGGTCTAAAACATGAGGCATTCTCAGCAGATTGTTCTATCAGATGCTCAAGGACATGCTCTGGTCTACCTGCAAGGTGATGCTCGCAGGTATACCACTGCTGTTGAAGCTGCTGTTTGCACTGGTTGTTGTGTCTGACTGTGGGTTTACTCTTGAAACTACTCATGGGGAAGTCACATGACAGCTTGTCTGGCATTCAGGAACACTGAAGATGGTGGAGAAGTTTCTGACCAATGGGCACGAGGCTGTTGGGCTCACCATGCTGGGCAAAACTGCTGAGATGTGCATTGACAAGGTACAGTTTGCAGGCTCAGGTGGGTGTTAGCTGATGCTGACATCTCCCTGCAGCAATGCAGTTGCAGTTGCATCGGCTTACTTGTCAGCCATGTCATGTTGCTGATGTTGTCTGCAATGTCAGATTGTTAGCAGCATGAGACTGCATTGCCTGTGAGTGCCTTGATCCATTTGTACCTTATGTCATGATCTGCTTACAAATGAAAAAAAAAGGAAGATGTGCACTCTTTTGGCAATCATGACAAGACC
>JAABUO010007354.1_pt1 | contig 12571 bp, 10 predicted proteins | sample 5559291 | NCBI WGS metagenome assembly JAABUO01 (sample SAMN10711878, study PRJNA513372) | rock metagenome | isolation source: Antarctica rocks | place: Antarctica: Victoria Land, Finger Mt sud
AATAACGTTCGCTAACACAACCAATATTGAAGGGATCCGCATCTGCATTGCTGGAAAGGGCGTCGAAGGGAGGGTTGGTGATAGCGTCTTCATGGGCGATGTTCCTCATGATCCAAGGATATGGATGTCCCTTATAACTGGAACAGCGAGAGGTTATAAAACGAGAAATTATGGATTCAAGAAGAGGATCAAGCTTATCCCAGATTTTGTTTTTGATGTAGCTTTTCAAACGGTGAACAGATACGGCAGGATATCGTGGTGATGAACTAACCCAGTCCACCCAAATCTATACCAATGGGGCTCACCAAGGATGATAGGGATTTCTGGACTGGCTATCAAGACGGCCATGAGAGATGCCGACCAGACTTCTAAGTCCAAGCTCTAAGTTTACCCGAGATGCATATTCTAAGAGGGAAGACCGTTGGCATTCAGGATAGCATTATTCAGCCTATGACGCAAGTGATTGTCAGTATTTTCTTCGCAGAATGTTTAACGACGACGTAATTTCAATTTCACCACCAGTGTCAGAAGGTCTCCAAGATTAGGGATATCCACATTAGCTTTCAGAACAGGTCTGTGATATAATGCAAGGATTTCATCATTATAATCGGTGTAGGGGCTCTGTTATGTTGCGTAGCCTTAAACATGAGTGAAGTAAAACTTACCGTCAAACCAACATGTCCGATCAGCGACAACCATCATCTCATGTCCAGGAGTCCCTCACGGGCTTTTCGAGTCCTATCATATCGATGGCTAGAGCATGCAGATATTGATATGCTGTGATGAAGATATTCCGAAACATTTAGACTCAGAGCTTTCGGCCATATACAAAGAAATAGTCCTCCTGTGTTCCACATGAGCTAGAGGTAATGTTATTACCTTAGACAATCTGACATGTTCTTTGGTGGAATCCTGAACCTTGCCGTGTTTACCAACATGAGCGTCTAACCCATGTTGGAAGAAAATTTTCCTCTCGCGCGCAACCATGGCCCGTAAATGTAGAACAAGAATGGAATGGGAATTAAGAGAAGTGAAAAGAATCCAAAAACGCTCGACGCCCAAGGGATACCAAGCCTGTGGTACATGGGATTGATGAAAAGGGGAAACGCTGCCGCTGTCATACTGCGAAGGAACATGTGCGCTGCTACAGCACTGGCAGAATATCTTCGGAAGGTATCGATAAGATAGTTCAGGGAGCTTTGGTAGATCGTGAAGAATCCAAAGCCCAGCAGACCAGCTCCGAAGCATGGTGCCACCCCTAAAATGCTTTTACTAGATGTCCAACCAAAAAGGAAGAGCCCTCCTGAGAAAACCACCCCGCCAATCATCATAGGGGGAAGTCGAGCTTCAGGGACGGCTCTGCTGCCATTAGCAACCAGTTGTCGATTATAGAAACGTTGGTTTAGTACGTTGGCGGCTCCGCCAAGAAGAATACCGATGAACAGCGCAAGAAAGGGAAGGGCTCCAATTACTGGGTTCCATCCGCGCTCTTCTTGGAATTCAATCGGGAACGCTGCTAGATTCCCATAAAGAATCCCGTAAACGAACGATGCATAAAGAGCAACGCAGAAGCATGTCGGGGTAGCCAACATTTGGAATGGGCGAACTCCGAATTTAATAGCCATTTCTTTGAATGCAACGTCCCACTGTTCAAATTCTGCATGCAATGCCCAGTTGGATGTCGCAATTCGTAGTCTTCGAGCTTTGTAGACCAAAAGCGCCGGTGGATAGCTTTCGTCAAGAACAAGTACGTCAATCACAAGTATGAACATCATCATGATCCCGGTAAGATATTCTGTCCACCTCCATCTCACATAGCTCTGTACAATTGCGCCACCAACAATGGGACCAAGCACAGGCCCACCAAGAACTGCCAATGCATAACCCACAATGGCAGTTCCTCGCTGGGTGGGTGCCCATATATCACTAAGAACGCCGCCTGTATTGGTAACCGGTGCACTCCCAAACAATCCAGTGAAGAACCGAGTGATGATGATTGTTTGGATATCCTTGGCAGTAGCTGTGCCAAAAGAGAACACAGCGGCAAGAAAATAGGGTATCAAGACTGCTGGCTTCCGACCATACACCTCTGACAGTGGTGCCCACAGAAGCGGGCCAAGGCCGAATCCGGCAAGCAGAACACCCAAACCGATCAGGGATACCTCTGTACTAACATGAAACTCATTGGCAACTTGGCTAACAGCGGGAGCATAACTAGGAGTAGTACATCAGTGATAGCAGAAAACTCGGTATAATAAGACCATCTTACACACTACTCGCCCACGTGGATCCCATGGTCGTTAGGCCGTATAGCAAGGTTGTGATGAATTTCTTCCGGAAGGGCCAATTGATAGGCCGATAGGGGTCATCTTCCCCATCGAAGCCAACCAGGTTTTCGGCGGTGGTCTTCAAGTGAGAGAGTGGATGGAAAAAGGTACCAGCGCTTGTATTCTCTTTAGTGACACCTTCAACACAGTGGATTTTACCGCTTGTAGTGCCATTCCTTGTGCCATTCCCAGATACTGCTTTTTCAAGATCCCTCTCTCCACCCAGTGGTTCTTCAGCAGGGTCTGGGTTGACGCCTATGTCTTGGCGACATGATTGATCTGAGTAATTCAAGATCTGCGCTGAGCAAGGAGCTGCTGTAGCTGACTGCATGCTGAGAAATAAGATCTATTTTGTAGACCGAGAGAGTGCGGACAATAGTCCTCCAAAACATCGTGGCTGTGGAGTACGAATCCAACCTTATGTGGGTGTGGTGCCATAGTGAATGAATACTTCTCACTGTACATTGTACCTCAGTACTGGTACCGAGATCTGACGTGGAACAGAAGACTGATTCAACACTTTTCGAAGATCATTGGGAGAACTTTGGGCAATGATCCGGGTTCCCTCGCTTTGTTGTGAAGTCAAAGTCGGGGTCGCACAGCAGGGACTTTTCTTTGGTCAATCAGACTCATCAAAACGCCCAGGTTGTGCATGAACAAGTAAAATTCATCATCACGTGCATTGAACGTTGAAACTGTCGGCTAAAGTTGCCCTTTGCTGCCCGCAATAGTCATCGAACCTCTCACAGTAGGTACCTCTGACTCTTTACAGAATGGCATCCATTGAACACTGCCTCAGGCTACATTGGCTGAGGGGACAGGACCCACACATAGAAAGGACAAGTCTAACACATTTGAACTAGAAAAGTTACACGCATGCACCCTGCGTGTGCCGTGGCAGCCACACCTTTTATCCGAAAAGCGCGGTACGAGATTCTTGATTCTAAAGCCGTTGAATTCGCGCATCGTTTGTGGTCAGACATAACGCCTGTCATCCCAATGCTTGCCATACCTTGTGAGTTGCTGTGTCACTTGATCTGTTCTTGAATGCTTGCTGCACGTACTGGGTGCAGACTGGTGCACTTGGGGAAACAAGCCAGAAAGTCGCCGCTCTGTACGCCGTTTGACATCACTTGAAGCGGAAAATGGCGGAGGACAACCCAGAACTGCAGGCGAAGCTGTGGCAGTTGGACCATGAATTAGAGGAAGGAGATATTACAGCAAAAGGGTACCAAAAACGGCGAACTTTGATTCTCTCAGAATATCTATCTCCACAACAGCTCGAGCAAGTACAAGGAGGACTAAGAGTACACTCTCCGGAAGACACGACGCATCCTTCGCAAGATGGATCACGCTCGGCTTCTTTTGCAGCCCTGACCCAACGCTCGAACAATGGAAGCTTGTACTCGCGGAATGATCCACGGCAAAGTATGGCGATGAGCGAGTCGGAGACGCTTGATGGGCAAGGAGAGTATCATCCACAAAGACCCGCCAGAGTGCAAGGTGAAGGAGGTCAGAATGGAGAAAGGAGACTGGGAGTCATGAACCCAGATCAAGATCAAGGCCCTTTCAACTATGAAATTTCCAATGCGCCTAGACCTTCGGGTTTTAGTCAAGAGTATGACAGGGAGCCCATGGACTCTAATTACGCATTCAATCCTGCGAATAACACTGAGTACATGGGCCAGCAAGGTGGCGGCTACGGAGAGTCGAACGGAGAGAAGACTCGACAGTCGACCATGCTGGAATCTCAGCAGAACTTCTTCTCGGATTTTGCTGGTCATCAGAATGACGACCAACGTGATAGCTATGGAGGCGGACCCCATCGATATTCTACAACGGACGCTTTTTCTCCCACAGCAGGCATGGCGCCTCCTATGCTAAAGAACAGCGACCTGCCTTCGCTTGGCAATGTCAATCATCTGTCACCTTTGGAACCTCGAGATGTCCCTTTTGCTGTCTACGACCCTCACAACGGAAATGTACCCATGTCCAAATTTGATAACATTGCAACAGTCCTTCGGCATCGAGCACGCACGATTCCTCGACAGCCCGCATACTGGGTTCTAGATCAGAAAGGGAAGGAATCATCGTCAATCACTTGGGAAAAGCTCGCTAGTAGGGCCGAAAAAGTAGCGCAGGTGGTCAGAGAGAAGAGTAATCTATACAGGGGTGATAGAGTGGCCTTGATTTACCGGGATACTGAAGTTATTGATTTCGCTGTTGCTCTCATGGGCTGCTTCATTGCGGGTGTTGTCGCGGTTCCAATCAATGACCTGAACGATTATGGACGATTGATTGTTGTTCTCACTACAACTCAGGCGCATCTAGCTTTGACTACAGATGCGAACCTAAAGAACTTCCAACGAGATATCACAACAAATAAATTGAATTGGCCGCGGGGTGTAGAATGGTGGAAGACGAACGAGTTTGGAAGCTTCCATCCTAAAAAGAAAGATGAGGTTCCTCCTCTGGCTCTCCCTGACCTTGCCTATATAGAATTCTCAAAGGCTCCTACGGGTGATCTACGTGGGGTTGTAATGAGTCACAGGACCATAATGCACCAGATGGCTTGTTTGAGTGCCATTATTGCAACAGTCCCTAATAACTCAAATGACACGTTCAGTCCAGGATTACGTGACAGAACAGGGCGGTTGATGACCGGAGGCGGAGCAGGGGAGGTGCTTCTGAGTTACTTGGACCCTCGCCAAAGTATAGGATTGATACTTGGGACGCTCCTCACCGTTTATGGGGGCCACACTACTGTTTGGATGGAAGCCAGAGCTGTTGACACACCTGGGCTTTATGCGAATCTCCTCACTAAGTATAAGGCAACTCTTATGGCCGCCGATTACCCAGGCCTGAAACGTGCAGCATACAATTATCAATCTGATCCTATGACCACCCGAAATTTCAAAAAGAATTTTGAGCCCAATTTCTCAAGTGTTAAACTATGTCTTATTGATACTCTAACAATTGATTGCGAATTCCATGAACTTTTAGCAGACAGGTGGCTTCGACCACTAAGAAATCCTAGAGCTAGAGAGGTTGTCGCTCCGATGCTTTGTCTTCCTGAACATGGTGGTATGGTTATTTCTATGCGAGATTGGTTAGGGGGAGAAGAGAGGATGGGCTGTCCTTTGAAAATGCTTGAAAGAGATGACGATGAGGAGAATGAGAAAAAGGATGTGACGCCCGTCATACCGACTAACGGCTATGGCAGCCTCATTGGTGGTGGTGCGGCGCAGCCAACACATGAGACAGGTCGTACCGAGCTTAGTGAGGTACTCCTAGACAAAGAGTCGTTGAAGACAAATGAGGTTGTTGTGATAGCCATGGGCGAAGAAGCTAGTAAAAGAGCCGCAAGTGAGCCCGGAACAGTCCGTGTTGGAGCTTTCGGATACCCGATTCCAGATGCTACATTAACAGTTGTAGACCCCGAAACCAGCCTGCTGTGCACACCGTATGTCATTGGCGAGATTTGGGTCGATTCTCCTTCACTGTCGGGTGGCTTCTGGGCTTTACCAAAGCACACTGAAACGATATTTCACGCTCGACCATACAAATTCCAGGAGGGTAACCCTACGCCTATGGCTGTGGAACCGGAGTTCCTTAGGACAGGCCTGCTGGGTACTGTCATAGAAGGCAAGATTTTTATTCTTGGACTTTACGAAGATCGTCTGCGTCAAAAGGTCGAATGGGTAGAGCACGGCATGGAGGTTGTCGAATATCGATATTTCTTTGTACAACACCTTGTCCTGAGCATCATGAAGAACGTGCCAAAGATACATGATTGCTCAGCATTTGACGTTTTCGTCAATGATGAGCATCTACCCATCATCCTACTTGAATCTACAGCTGCTTCTACAGCGCCCACAACTTCTGGCGGTCCGCCACGACAGCTTGACACTGCCCTTCTTGACTCTTTGTCAGAACGTTGCATGGAAGTTCTCTATCAAGAGCATCATCTTCGGATTTATTGTGTGATGATCACAGCTCCAAATACCTTACCCAGAGTCTTCAAGAATGGTCGAAAGGAGATAGGCAACATGCTCTGCCGGCGAGATTTCGATTTAGGCATCCTACCTTGTGTTCATGTAAAATTCGGGGTAGAACGCTCCGTGCTAAACTTGCCTGTTGGCGTGGATCCCGTTGGGGGAATCTGGTCACAAATGTCAACTGCTACAAGGCAAAACATCTTGGCAATGCAGGAGAAGCAGTACTCCGGAGTCGATTATCGAGAAGTGGTCATTGATGACAGGACGTCAACACCACTGAACAACTTTTCAAGTATTGTAGACCTTCTGCAATGGCGTGTTGCACGGCAAGCTGAAGACCTAGCTTTTTGTACGATTGACGGACGAGGCAAAGAGGGCAAAGGGGTGAACTGGAAAAAGTTTGATTTGAAGGTCGCCGCAGTTGCGCTATACCTACAAAACAAAGCCAAGATACGAGCTGGTGACCACGTGGTGCTGATGTATACACATTCTGAGGAATTCGTCTATGCTGTTCATGCTTGCTTCTGCCTTGGAGCTGTAGCCGTTCCCATGGCCCCGTTGGACCAGAATCGTTTGAATGAGGATGCACCCGCCTTCCTTCACATTGTCACTGATTTTCGCGTCAAGGCAGTTTTGGTCAATGCAGAAGTTGATCACCTGCTGAAGTTGAAGATCGTTTCGCAGCATATCAAGCAATCCGCTCAAGTCCTGAAAGTTGCTATACCGCCCTCATTCAACACCACGAAACCTACAAGGCAATCTAGTGGATGCAGAGAGCTAGGCTTCACCATGAAGCCTGCCTGGGTCAAGTTCAATCATCCTGTATTGATCTGGATCTATTGGACCGCTGATCAGCGGCGTATAGCAGTCCAGCTCGGTCACGATACTATTATGGGAACATGTAAGGTACAGAAAGAGACTTGTCAAATGACTAGTTCTAGGCCTGTGCTGGGTTGTGTCAGAAGTACCATGGGTTTAGGCTTTGTGCACACTTGCTTAATGGGTGTCTTTGTTGGCGCTCCCACATACATGGTATCACCTGTCGACTTCGCCTCGAATCCCCAATCCCTCTTCCTCACCTTATCTCGGTATAAAATCAAGGACACCTACGCTACAGGCCAGATGCTGGATCATGCCATGGCCACAATGCCTGGTAAGGGCTTTACTTTGCATGAACTTAAGAATATGATGATATCGACCGAAGGCAGGCCAAGAGTTGACGTCTGTAAGTCATGCGCAACCAAGGGCTTTGCAGTAGATGAAGAAGCTAACAAGGAGCAGTCCAGAGGGTCCGTTTACATTTCGCCGGCACCGGTCTAGATCGCACAGCAATTAACACGATATACTCACACGTCTTGAATCCCATGGTTGCCTCCCGATCATATATGTGTATCGAGCCTATCGAACTATGGCTCGATACCCGTGCTCTAAGGAGAGGTCTCGTCTACCCTGTTGATCCCGATACCAATCCTGCTGCTCTTCTCGTCCAAGATTCCGGCATGGTACCAGTGAGCACACAAATCGCCATTGTAAACCCAGAAACACGTCTGCTGTGTCACATAGGCGAATATGGAGAGATCTGGGTGCAGTCTGAAGCTTGTGTCAAGTCTTTCTATGGATCCAAAGATGCTTTTGACGCCGAGAGATTCAACGGTCGAACTGTTGATGGAGATCCTCACGTCACATACGTAAGGACCGGAGACCTAGGTTTCTTACACAACGTCACACGACCTATTGGTCCTGGAGGACAACAGGTAGAAATGCAAGTCCTTTTCGTTCTTGGTGGCATTGGCGAAACGTTCGAAGTCAACGGGCTGAGCCACTTCCCTATGGACATTGAATCCTGCATTGAAAAATGCCACCGCAACATTGTGCCTGGCGGATGGTAAGTTCTCCCATCAACTTCCACAATTGTCTATCCACTCAAAAACTAAACATTTTCAATTAAAACAGCGCCGTCTTCCAAGCAGGTGGCCTAGTCGTAGTCCTGGTCGAAGTTGTCCGAAAAGCCTACCTCGCTTCCATCGTCCCGGTCATCGTCAACGCCGTCCTAAACGAGCACCAAGTCGTCCTCGACATCGTCGCCTTCGTCTCCAAAGGAGATTTCCCGCGCTCCCGTCTCGGTGAAAAGCAGCGCGGTAAAATCTTAGCATCATGGGTGACACGCAAACTACGCACAATCGCGCAATTCGGGATCCGCGACCCCGAAGCAGCAGATAGCCAAATCACTGAAGTTGCCGAACCTAGAAGCGCTATTGGTAGCGTCCGCGGTATCGGCAGCTCCCTGAAGAATGTTGAGACCATCACAGAACATCCGAATCGGCACCGCCCACAACAAGACTTTGCACCAATTCCCATCGGCGTATCCGAGATGCCCGCACCCTATGAATCCTCAATCGTCGAGTCTCCGCCCTTCAGCCCCGTGGAAGAAGACCGAGACGAGACGCCCACGGAGATCCGTAACGATTTCGTCGATGATGCCGAACTCTACCTCGATACCCCGCAGAACCCACCACAAAATCCCTATGACTACTCTCATCAACCAGAACCCCCCGAACACGCATTCAATTTCTCTTCACAGACCCATGGGAATCCGCTCGCGCTTAATCCATCACCCATAACCTCTGCACCACAATCCCACTACAGCCTCGACTCCAACCCAACCCTTCCCCAACCCCTCGAAACATCACGACCGCAATTCCCACCGCGCCAGCAGTCGCAGGAGTATTCGGCGGGCAGGGGAGGATTGGGCGTCGTGAACCCAGCCGCTACAGGAGACGATGAAGACGAGTGGCCGCAGGAAGCGATTATGCATATGAATCTCGGTTCTGGGGTAGGCCAGGGCCAGGTAGGCGGGTACGGCAGCGGTGGAAATAGGGGCGACGGGTACGGGCATGCGCTTTAGCGCATCCCTTCGCGCTCATATGTGGAAGAAAAACCCAACGATTTTCTGGCATGGGAGGAACCCAATTTTTTTCCCTCTCCCTTTATTTTTGTGAAAAAGATTATACTGCATCTCTGGGCGTTGTCACGGCGTTAAAAAGAATCGTATATATATGGCCAAGGTTGGATGAATTGATGAGTTTTTGTATGCGGGGGAAGAGGAATGGGGATGGTGTAGATAGGGTCATGTATGCCATAGTAAGTTTCCGGATTGTAGGGCGGGAATGTATCGCGTATGAGAATTAGAATGACAGACGTTGTGTATGAAATTGACAGGTGCTTGTAGTTAGCGATGTGGATGTGTGGAGAAATTGTGTACGTGAGGTTGAATGTAGTTCGAATGGTATAACGCGTTTTGAATACCGCCATTATCATACTTATTTCTTCTGCCTTTTTGGGTTGAAACGAATTATGAGATGCGAACGAAGAAGTTAGTGGCTGATTTGAATTGGAGGGGTGGGCGATTGAGAGAAGTTATTCATGAACGGAAATATTACAAGGTAAAATCTGAAGATACATGTCTAATATTATATACTATACTACTCCTACAACCTCCCCCCAACCTCCCACAAACTACTCCTCACCTATAACCTGCCCCTCGCCCAAAGCGCCCCGCCATCAATAGTAATATTCGCCGCGTTCAAATGACTCGCCGCCCGACTGCACAAATACACCACCGTCCCCGCAATATCCTCCGGTAACCCCAGTCTTCCGTTCGGATTCAGCTTCGCCATCGCCTCTTCCCCACCATTCAGCTCCATCAGTCCAGACGCCATTTTCGACGGGAAGAAACCGGGCGCGATGCTGTTGCAGAGGATGTGGCGCGGGCCGAGCTCGACGGCCAGGTTGCGTGTTAGGTGGATTGCGGCGGCTATGGGGGGTGGGGGGTTAGTAGGGGATTGGTGGGGACTGGGGCGAGGGGGGTAGGGAATGGGTACCTTTGGAGGCGGAGTAGCCGAATGTGGCGTTTTCGCCGAGACTGCCGACGCCCAGGCCGGCGATGGAGGCGGTGACGATTACGCGGGAGGGGTCGTCGACGGTGGCGTTCTTTTCAAGGAGGGGAGCGAATCTATGAGAATGGCTGTCAGCGCTTGCTTTGGCTGTGGTTCCTGCAGAGACAACATAGTAGGGGATGGCAAAACATACAGCCTGATAGTATTAAACACGCTCTTAACATTCAAATCCATCACCTTCGCAAAAGCCCCGTCAGGATGCGTATCGAACTTCTCCCCCCACGTCGCCCCCGCATTCGCAAAAAGGATATTGACATGGTCCGTCGTCTTCGAAACTTCCTTCACCAGCCCCTCGACGTCTGAGATCTTCGCGCTGTCGGCAGGAACTGAGATGGCAGCGGCACCGGGGCGTTTGTTTGGGAGGGCATTGAGGGCGGCACAGGCCTGCTCGCAGGCGGCGGCTTTGCGTGAGGTGATGTAGACTTTGGAGCAGCCGGCTTGCAGGAGGCTGGAGGCGGTTAGAACGATTGGATTGAGTGTTTAAATTGGGGCAAAAGAGAGAGGACGAACCCAGAGGCGGCGTGTAGACCCAGGCCTCGAGAACCGCCCGTTACAACGGCAACTTTCCCATCGAGCGAGAAGATGTTCTTGAAGTCCTTGAGTTGCGTCTGAGCTTTTGCTTCGCCGGCCATGATGAGGCTTTATGGTGGAGCGTATATAGGAATAAATAGGCTTTCAATTGGTGAGAGGTGTGAAATCGCCAACCCCATCGGAGGAGGAGATGCCGTCAATTGCGGAGAAGCCGAGGTTCAAGAATCGGAGAATTGGTCTAACTACTTCGGGGGTTTTTTGGCCATTCAGACCACTTTCTCGACGATGGGCAGTCGCCTGGTAGGTTTGGGGCGAATATGGTATCTTACAGTGCGTACTAAAGCTGGAGATCTGTTCATCTTCCCTCCAGAATGCTTTTAGTACGCAGTTCTCGAGCCGCTTCGGTCGAAAAAAGCCCTTAACTTCCAAATTTTAATGCTCAATGATACATAGCACATCAATAGACCCTTACACCACAGCACTCTACTCTCGCTCCTTGCACGTCCACTTGCCTCCCCCAATACAGTTCCGCCAGCTCCTTCACAAATCGCCTATCGCCTTCGCTCCAGACGTCTAGACCCATCCGAGCCATGTCCTCACTCGCTATGAAAACAACGTTGTCGCTGTTGTCACTGTCGGCCTGGTCTGCTTGCTGATCTTCTTCCTCACCTTCTGAGGACTCGATTATCTCTGCAAGAACCCTAAGTATTAGGGCCGTAAGTCGATGAAAGTAAGCAATGACAGTCATCTCCAACCCCGAATCTGATTTTCCTAATCCTCTAGACATCATTGGCGACTTTGCTGACAATGGGCGGTCTGGTGAAGAATCTCGAAACCGATCAATGTCGCGGAGCAATGCGTTGTCATACTCCGCCTCCTCTTCAAGGTCTGTGCGTTTCTCACCTGCCGACGCCCACCACATGAAAGAAGAGTAAGCTAGCGCTGACCATGATTGAGATTCAACTAGTTTTCCATCACTGGTAGAGGAGGCGTCGTCAAATGTTTCTTGAGTGTTCTCAATTGGAAGGTCGGAATCAGGGAACTCTTCACTACTAGCGTTTGTCTCGAAAGGAATGAACGGTGGGTGGCTCTGGCCCTCGCTTTGATGCCGCCGTAGTTCCCTGCGTAAGGTGCGGTATCTCCGGAGATCTCGCTGAGTGGCCTTTACCTCCGTTCCCCTCTTCATCTCAAGTCGAGGCCAGACCTTCTCTTTAGCTTGCTTTGTGTATGATGGTGGTATTGTGACCAAAGCATCAAACAGGTTTGCTTTTGTAGCCAGAATATCATCAGTGGTGCATCCAACCCAGCCGTATCCTATATCACCGTCCTCCCTGTCTCCTGTGGACTTATCGGCACTACTAGACCCTTGTGAAAGAGTTTGAATATCATGCACGCCTACTGAGAAAAGTGGGCGAAGGCGGATCGGAAGAGGTTCGAGTGGAAGAAGATCAGAAACCGATGCGGGTATACTTGACAAAATTGAAATATTATACACTGTTGTTCTATTGTGAGATAGTAGAAGTCTTGCCAAACAGATTTGACTCACCAAAATCACAAGATAGTTCTACAGGGGCCTGCCCAACAAGCAATATTCTTTTCCGTAATAATGCTGCCTTGTACAAGGGGAAAATCAGAGGGCCAAACGTATCGAGTAATGTAGGCAAGGATAGGGCAGGATGATGGTTTGATAGAGATTGGCCGGGTAGAGCCAGGGCGGATCCTGTTGAAACGGCACGATCGCGCATCCGTGATTGGCTGT
>JAABUO010007355.1_pt1 | contig 12571 bp, 8 predicted proteins | sample 5559291 | NCBI WGS metagenome assembly JAABUO01 (sample SAMN10711878, study PRJNA513372) | rock metagenome | isolation source: Antarctica rocks | place: Antarctica: Victoria Land, Finger Mt sud
GCAGCAGGAGTATCATCGCGGTCGGTAGGGTATGCATCGGTACCTCCTCTTGGTCGAGTGGTATCGAGCATACCCCGCCGCTTCATCTCATGCCAAATGGGGAAAGTCGAGTGAAGGGAGTCGCGTGTTTCCATCCGCCCACCCGCATCGCGCGCTGATCGTACTCGCGAAAGCGCCCGCTGCCGGGGTGACGAAGACGCGCCTCTGTCCGCATCTCACGCCGGAGGAAGCGGCCCAGTTCGCGGTGGCCTCCCTCGTGGACACGCTTGCGGTCGCGCGGAGCGTCAAGGGCTGCATGCTCCTCCTTGCGCACCCGCCGGGCGCGGAGGAACCGCTCGCCGCGCTGCTCGGCGGCGATCTGCCGCCGACGTTTGCTGTCCCGCCTGGCGATGTCGGGGCAGCAATGTGCTCTGCGATTAGGTGCGCACTGGATCATCGGGCGGCACAGGTCGCGCTGATCGGCAGCGATCTTCCCTCCCTGCCGCCCGCGCACATCGAGTACGCATTCGCACGGCTGGACGACGGCGCAGATGTCGTGCTCGGCCCGGCGGAGGATGGCGGTTACTACCTGATCGCCGCGACCGCCCCCCACCCCGCGCTCTTTGCCGGCATCGCATGGAGCACCGCCGCCGTATACGCGCAGACCGTCGCGAAGGCGGAAGCGTCCGGCCTCGCGCTCGCGACCATCCCGCCGTGGTACGATATTGATGGCATGGCGGATCTCCGCCGATGCGCGCGGGACCTCGCCGCACACCCAGACCATCCAGCCACCGCGACGCGGGCCTTCCTCGCAACGATGACCGCCCGCCTCGATGTACAGGAACTTTGAACCCCGAAGGCGCTAAGTAGAGGAAGGATTGAGCGCAGAGATCGCAGAGTACACAGAGAGGGAAAACACGATTTCGTCTTCTCTGCGATCTCTGCGCTCTCTGTGTGCTCTGCGCTCAATCTTTCTCCCTTTTCTTGATACCTTGGCGGTTGATATTCCGTTTGTGGGAGCGTTATCTTGATCGAACCAATCGGTATTGCGCTGGTTGGTGCGGGCTGGGCGGGGAACCGGCACGCTGCCGGGTATCGCGCCCTGCCGGATCGCGGGCGGATCGTTGCCGTGGTGGATGCACGGCTTGCCGTGGCGCGGGAACGGGCGCGGGAGTGGAACGTCACATTCGCAACAAGCGATCTTGACGCCGCGCTCGCCCAGCCTGATGTGCAGGCAGTGGACATTTGCCTGCCGCACACGCTCCATGCGACGGTGGCTGAGGCGGCACTGGCGGCGGGGAAACATGTACTGGTCGAAAAACCGTTCGCCACGAGCCTTGACGAAGCGGACGCGATGATCGCGGCGGCTGCCAGCGCCCGGCGCATCCTGATGGTCGCGGAGAATGTCCGCTACGATCCACGGTATCTGCGGATGACCACTTTGATTTTCTCCGGCGCCATCGGCGCGCCCTTTCTCTGCCGCATTTGCCGAGACCACCACATGCACGATTCGCTGCGCGAGCGACCGTGGTTCTTTACCGACCCAACGGGCGGCAGTATGTGGAGCGGCGGTATTCATGACATCGAGACCGTACGGATGCTCATGGGCGACGCGCCATTCCAGGAGGTCTATGCCGCCGCCGCCCGCAAGACGCTCGTCGAGATGGCGACCGACGACACGAGCATCGGCCTCTTTCGGATGACGGGAGGGGGCGTCGCCGTCCTTTCCGAGAGTTTTTCCGTCCACGCGCCGCATGGCGAGCGCATTCGTGTTGAAGTCTTCGGCCCGGACGGCTCCCTGATGACGGATGGCGACGGGACGCTAACGATTGTCACACCGGACGACGGCACACGTACGGAGCACATACCACAGGAAGACACCTTTACGGCGGAAATCCGCCACTTCCTCGATTGCATCCACGCCGGGGACGAACCAGCCACCGCCGCGTGGGCGATGCGCCCCGGCCTCGCCGCCATTCTCGCCGCGCACGCCAGCATGGCCCTCGGCGCGCCTGTCGCCCCTGAACCTTCCCGCGTCTAGCAGCCGCACGCACCGACCCACCGCCCCAAAGCCGTTGCGTTTATTGCGATTACACCCTACGATGCGTTGATCGCAGGAGGATTCTCGACAATGGCAACGTCTGCGATCTGCTGATACGTGCCGCTTTGCAGGGGATATATCGCGCATTTTGGAATGATGAGACTGAGCGCAATCTCGTGATACAGGGTAAGCAACTCCTGAGGGAGCAAGGCGACGATGCTTAAATATGCAGCGGGCACTCCCTGATGCCCTCGTCATGGGATACGAAGCAGACATCCCGTTGATGACGAACGATGCGAAAGATCGCCATGTCCTCGCGACGGCCGTTCATGTCGGAGCGCGCGTGATTGTCACACAGAATCAGCGCCACTTCCCAGCCCACGCACTTACGCCATACGATATCGAAGCGCAATCTGCTGATGCCTTTCTCGCTTCCCTCGTCATTGCTGATCCAGAGACGATAGCGCAAATCATCATCGAACAGGCAGACAGATTGAAGAATCCTCCCCAGTCCGTCGAGCAGGTACTGGACAACCTGTCGCTCGAAGCGCCAACGTTCGTGCGCGCGATTCGCGAGCGGGTACAGCAACGATGATCCACACGCGCGGCCTGCTATACTCGGCGGAAATTCGTGACCTATTGCAGCATAAAGGAGCATGGCATGGCGGAGACGACAACCGCACCGAGAAATATGCGCACGACGGCAGATCAGGCGATCATTACTCCCGCCGATCATCTCGGGTTCGAGCCGGGCGATGCCCGCAAGCTCGCGCCGTGGTCGCGGATCGCGGCCTACTTCCAACTCCTCGGCGCGCGTTCGCCCCGCGTCCATACGGAGATACTCGGCGACTCCACCGAGGGAAGGCCCTTCCTCCTCTCGATCATCGCGAGCGAGGAGACGCACGCGCGGCTCGATCAGTATCGCGACATTCAGACGCATCTTGCCGACCCACGCGGCGTGGATACACAGCGGATCGCCGATTTCGTCACCGAAGGGAAGACGATCGCACTCGTCACCTGCACGATCCACGCAACGGAAGTGGGCGCGACGATGATGGCGATGGGCCTCGCGCACGATCTCGCCACGAAGGACGACGCGACGACGCGGCAAATCCTCGACAATGTCATCCTGCTGCTCGTGCCGTCGCTCAACCCGGATGGCTGGGACCTCGTCGAACAGTGGTACACGAAGACGCTCGGCACGCCGTTCGAGGGAAGCGCGCCACCGCAGATTTACCAGACCTACACCGGCCACGATAACAACCGCGACTGGTTCATGCTCACGCAGGCCGAGAATCGTCTCGCGGTCGAGAAGATTCACAACGTCTGGCACCCACAGATCGTCTATGATCTGCACCAGATGATGCAGGATGGCCCGCGCTACTTCGTGCCCCCCTTCATTGACCCGTACGACCCGAATGTGGACCCGATCCTCTCGCAGGAGATCAACGTCCTCGGCTCAACGATGGCGCAAGCGCTCGCGGCGCACGGCAAAACGGGCGTGACAACGAATGTTATCTTCGATGCCTTCTCCCCCTCCCGCGCCTACCAGCATTACCACGGCGGCGTGCGCATCCTTTCCGAGGCGGCGAGTTGCCGCATCGCCACACCCGTGACGATCAACAAGGACGATTTGAAAGTCGGGCGCGGCTTCGACCCGCATGCCGCGACGTGGAACCACCCAAATCCGTGGCCCGGCGGTGAGTGGACGCTCGCGGACATCGTCTCCTATAACCGGATCAGCGTTGACGCCCTCCTCCTCCATGCCGCGCGCTACCGGGATATGTGGCTCTCAAACTTTGCAGCGCTCTCGCAACGGGCGATTGCGCGCACCGGAGCCCCAATCGCCTTTGTCGTTCCCGCCGGGCAGCGCGATCCGGTGACGCGCGCCGAGCTTTTGCAGGTCTTGCAGCGCGGCGGTGTCGAACTGACGCAGGCGAAAACGCGCTTCACGGCGGACGGTGTCACCTATCCCGCCGGGTCCGCCGTCATTCCGATGGCGCAGCCGTACGGCGCGTACGCGAAGACGCTCCTGGAGGCGCAGAAATACCCCGATCTCCGCCTCTACCCGGATGGCCCGCCGAAGCCGCCGTACGACATCACGGCGCACTCGCTCCCCTTGCAGATGGGCATCGAGGCGGTCGCGGTCGCCACCCCATTCAAGGCGGACCTGACGCCCGTCTCCAGCCTGGTCACGCCTCCGAAGGGAACCGTAAAAGGCACGGGGACGGCGGGCATCGTCGTCGGTGCGGAAACGAACGCCAGCGTCAAACTCGTCAACGCGTTGCTGGCCGAAGGGATCGAAGTCGGGCGAACAAGTGGCCCCGTGCGCGGTGGCGGCGAGGAGTTCGCGCCGGGCGCCTATACGATTGCCGCGACGGACGATGCGCTGGAGCGTCTACGGAATCGCTGCGTCGAATACGGCGTGCGTGCGGCGGCGGTCGAGCGGGTGCCGACCACCGCGCGGCGGCTGCGGCAGCCAAAAGTTGGCCTCTACCGCCCGTGGTGGTCAAATGCGATAGACGAGGGCTGGACGCGCTTTATTTTGGAGGAATATGGCTTCCTCTACGACACGCTGCGGGACGGCGATATGCGGCAGGGCGATCTCCGGGGCCGTTGCACTTGTATTATTCTGCCTGCGATGGCCGCGAAGATGATTATGGAGGGGAACAGCCCCACGGATTATCCGCCGGAGTACACGGGCGGCATCGGCGAACTCGGCGCGGCGAACCTGCGGCGCTTTGTCGAGAGTGGCGGCACGCTGATCGCGATGGATGCCGCGTGCGAAGTGGCGATCAAGCAGTGCTACCTGCCAGTAACGAATGTCCTTGAAGGGGTGACGGCGCAGGAGTTCTATTCGCCCGGCTCGATGGTGCGTATCCTGCTCGACCCGCATCATCCGATTGGCTACGGCTTCGAGCGGGAGAGCGTCGCGCTCTTCGTCAACAGCCCCGCCTTCGCGGTGCATGGCGACGCGGCGGCAGTGGCGCATTACCCAATGAGTAACCCGCTCCTCTCCGGCTGGATGCTCGGCCCGGAGAAAATTCAGGGGCGCGCGGCGGTCGTGGAGGTGCCGGTGGCGCAGGGGCGCGTCATCCTGCTCGGCTTCCGCGCCCAGTTCCGCGCCCAGGCCCGCGGCACGTACCGCCTCTTGTTCAACAGTATCTATACGAGCACACTGCGGTAGGGGGACGGGGGGTGAGCGAATAGGAGTGGTTTATATAGTGGTTTTTCCGGTTCCTATCTATGTCGCTGCTTTGGAGAAGGACCCTAAGACGGGCAATGCGACGGAGGAATCACATCGTCCTGCGTTGAAAACGCTCTTCCAGGCGGTTGATCCAAGTGTGACGGCAAGACGGAACCAAAGCGGATCAAGATCGGCGCGCCTGATTACGCGATTACGCGGATGACGAATCATGGGCCGCTGACGGTCGGGTATATCGAGACGAAAGACATCGGCGCATCGCTCGATGAGACCGAAAAAAGCGAGCAGATGGGACGGTATCTGCGCGGACTGAACAACCTTGTGCTCACCGACTACCCCCTGACTCAGAAGGCCAAGGGATGTGCCAGATCGCACTTGCCCTCTGTATGCGTATAATGATGCCCGGCACACTCCTCTACGATGAACGACGCCTTCGGTGCTCAGTGCGGAATGGATTGGTACAGAGTGAACGCATACTACCCCTATCGCGGCCCATCGCCGCATATCGCGGACCCCGACGTACTGATTATCGGCGCGGGGGCGTCGGGCGCGGCGGTGGCATGGAGCCTCGCCAATGCCGACTTCCGCGTCGTCTGCCTCGATCAGGGCGACTGGGTTGATCCGCAATCCCTGCCGCATTACGGCGACGACTGGGAACTGCGCCGCCTGACGGACTTCAACCCCGACCCGAATATCCGCCAGCTGCCTGAGGATTACCCAGTCAATGCTGCGGAATCCACCTACACGCCGCTGATGTTCAATGCCGTTGGCGGCAGCACGATCCATTGGAGCGCGCACTTCCCGCGCTTCCATCCGTCCGACTTCCGCGTCCGTTCGTTGGACGGCGTCGCCGACGATTGGCCCCTAACGTACGACGAATTGGAACCGTACTACGACTTCAACGACCGGATGATCGGCGTCTCCGGCCTGGCGGGCGATCCGGCCCAGCCACCCCGCTCGCCACGCCCGACGCCACCACTGCCCATCGGCCCGCTCGGCGAGACGATGGCAAAGGGTTTCGACGCACTCGGCTGGCACTGGTGGCCCTCCGACGCCGCGATCATCACCGCGCCGTACGGCGACGATGGCCGCCAACCCTGCAATCTCTGCGGCCCCTGCGACCTCGGCTGCCCGACCGGCGCGCGTTCCAGCGCGGATGTCACGTACTGGCCGTGGGCGATCAAAATGGGTGTGGACCTGCGGACACGCTGCCGCGTGCGTGAAGTGACGGTGGACGCGCAGGGCCGGGCGCGCGGCGCACTCTATTACGACGCGAGCGGGCAATTGCACGAGCAGACCGCGCCCGTCGTGATCGTTGCGTGCAATGGCGTCGGCACGCCGCGCTTGCTGCTCAATTCGCGCTCGCGCCACTTCCCGGCGGGGCTGGCGAACCGGAGCGGCGTGGTCGGCAAAAACCTGATGTACCACTGCTACGCCTCGGTCGGCGGCGTCTTCCCGAACGACCTCGACAGCATGAAGGGCACAATCGGCGCATGCATCCTCAGTCATGAGTTTTACGAGACCGATCCGCGCCATGACTTCGTGCGCGGCTACCAGTTACAGGTCGTCCGGCAATCCGGCCCCTTGAGCGCGGCGATGGGTGGCCTCGCCGGGCAGCGCGTGCCGTGGGGCGACGATCATCACGCGACGTTCGCCGAGCGGTTCGGGCGCATGGCCTTCATGGGCGTGATGGGCGAGGACTTGCCGGAGACGGTTAACGATGTGACGCTCGATCCCGATCTGGTAGATGCGCACGGCATCCCCGCGCCGCTCGTCCGCTACCGCCTCAGTGACAACAGCCGGAAAATGCTCGATCACGGCATCGCCCGCGCACGCGAAGTCCTCGATGCGGCAGGCGCGACCGATGTACTGACTTCCAACCCGTTCCGGCCCTCCGGCTGGCATTTGCTCGGCACCTGCCGGATGGGCGACGATCCGGCGACATCCGTCGTAGATCGCTGGGGACGGGCGCACGATGTCGAGAACCTCTTCATCGTGGACGGCAGCATCTTCGTCACAAGCGCGGTCGGCAACCCAACGACAACGATCCAGGCCCTTGCCCTCCGCACCGCCGCATACATCCAGCGCGAGCGCGGAAATCTAAGATAGGGGTAGCGTAGGCATCAGCCTGCGTTCTCTGTCGCGGGCTGATGAACCTCGATACCTTGATTGGGTACTGCCCGAGGACGCACGCTGAAACCGGCGCTACCACGAGGAGGAACCGATGCAGGAAGATCAGTCCAATCAGCCACTCGCGGGCGACACGACCGTTGCCGGGCCGCAAGCGGCAGCCGCCGTCACGCCGCGCGAGCCACCAGTCACTGCTCCGAGCGTTCTCAACAGCGAGCAGGAAGCGCTGCTTGGCGCGGCGCTGAACCGCATCATCCCAGCAACGGGCGACCTGCCGGGCGCAGGCGATCTCGGCATCATCGCCACGATTGACCGCACCCTTGCGGCCTATCCCCTCCTGCGCCGCCTCTTTTGCGACGGCCTTGTGGCGATTGACGTGGAGAGTGCCCGCCAGTCCGGGGGTGGTTTCCTCAACCTCGATGGCGCCCGGCAGGATGCCGTGCTGCACGTGGTCGAGCAGGCATTTCCGGCCTTCTTCGCCGCGCTGATAGACCATACATACCGGGGCTACTACACACATTCCCACGTCTACCAGGCGATTGGCTATGCACACCGCCCGCCGCAACCGCTCGGCCATACATTACCACTGTTCGACCCCGCCCTGCTGGAAAAACAGCGGCAACGCGCGCCTTTCTGGCGCCCGATCGCACCGAATCAGTAGCGTGGGCTTTCCAGCCTACGCTACCGGGAGGGGACGCAGACTGAAGCCTATGCCACCACTATACGGTCGGCAGCCCCGATGTCTGAGTGATAAACGCTTCGAGGAGCGTGGCGAGGTTGGCGGCGGCGCGGGTGAGGATTTCGTTGCCGACTTCTGGCGTCGCATGGCGGGTGTCGCCGGTCGCGCCATTGGCGGTGATCTCATCGTAGTACGCGCCGTGCGTGCCGCCATAGGCGCGCAGGTGAGCCGAGAATGCCGCCGCGTCGGTATGTGGCTCGGGTGCGCAGAAGGCATCGGGCTTGGCATATGTTGGCGCTTCAGCGTAGACGACTGCCGCTTCATCGCCGCCGCCATGTCCCATCGAGCCTTCCGGCATCAAAAGACGGGCCTGCTCGCCGATAAAGGCGTAGCCGAAGATGCCAATTACTCGCGTGCCGCCGACTGTCTGCCGTAGTGTCTCCACGGCAGTCGCGATTGCCGCGCTATTGCCGCCGTGACCATTGACGATCGCGACGCGCGGGAAGCCATGCTGGGCGAGCGACGCGCAGATTTCGACGAGCAGCGTGGAGAGCGTCTGTGGCGTCAGCGTGATCGTACCGGGGAAGTGCATATGGTGCCACGAGACACCGAACGGGACGGCGGGGGCGACGGCAGCGCGGTCGCCGAGCAGCACGGCGGCACGGCGGCAGAGTCCGTCCGCCGAGATTGTGTCCGTCGCCATCGCGATGCCGGGCCCGTGCTGCTCGTGCGCGCCGACGGGCAGCAGGACAATCTCATTCGTCGCCAGCAGTGTGCGCGTTTCCGGCCAGGAACGCTGCGCGAGCAGGATCGCTTCAGCCATTGCAGGTCTCCCTTCACGTCTCTCACAGACCGAACGCCGCGCCCTATCGCTTCGGCGGGGCGGGGGCGGGCAACACGTTACTTGCGGGACCGGGTGGCGCCGGGCGACCGCTCGGTACCGGTGCCGGCGAGCCGAGCGCTGGCGGGCCGGGTGGTGGTGGGTCTGGCCGCGTCGGTGACGGCACCGTACTGGTGACGCCATACGTAAAGCCACCCGCGACGGTCAACGTCACGCCGTTCGTTGTCACTTTGACGACCGCGTTGCCGGGTGCGTGCGCCGGAGCGACAGCGGTGATCGTCGTGCTGTCCACAACCGTGACATTCGTGGCGGGTTGGTTATCGAACATCACGCTCGTCGCGCTACCGAAGTTGGTCCCCTTGATCGTCACTGCCGCGCCACCCGCTTTATCGCCCGATGTCGGGTTGATTGAAGTGACAGTCGGTGGTGGAAAGACGGCGCAGGTGAACGTCGTCGGCTGGATGCTCAACGACCAGGAATTGAGCGTGCCAATATCACCCGCGAAATTGTCGGTGATATGGAGCATCCACGCCCCACGCGGTGATGTGCCGATTACTTGCGAGAGCGGCTCTTCCGGTTTGAATGTGCCGGTAAATGGCGGCGACCCATTGAAGATCGCTGTTGCCGCGTCATCGTCGAAGATCGTATCGCTGTAATTCGCGCCGCCCGAGCCATTCCGATTCGATAGAACGACCGACACACCGGTCGGGGAGATCAGCGAGATGTGTAGGTCGGAATCGAACGTGTGCGTGATGTTGATCTTGACGGTGAGTTTCCCAACCGTCCCCGGCGCGGTGATTGGCAGATTCGACGTCACGCTTCCCGGCGTCTGGGTCGTATCATTGTAATCAGGAATCGGCTTTGGCACATCCGTCGAGGAGTAGAGTGTGGCCGTGCCGAGCGACGGCGCACCGACGGGGATAGTGAAATTGACCGTCTCGGTGAAACCACCGTTGTAACTGACGGTCTCTTTGAACGCAATCTGCGTCCCGCAGGCTTGTGGCGAGTTGACGGTGAAGGTGAATGGTGGGGCGTTATTGACGGGTGTCGGGGTGCCGGGCGTAATCGCCGGGAGATCGGTGTATGCGCTGGTGGCGTTGGTAATCGTCACGCCGCTGTTCGCCGTGGAGAGCGTACCAGTCACGCCCGTCGCCGCTACATTACCGCTGTTGACGAGGCCGACCGTCAGCGCAATTTTCTCGCCTGGCTCGACGATACCGTTGCCATTTCCATTCGGTGCGGCATCACTCGCAGTGATGCTGGTCGCGCCGACGGCCACCGTCGCGGAGACATTCGCATTCGTGACGACGAGGGCGAAGTCCTGATTCGTCAGAGATGATGCATCAACGCCCTGTCCAGCGATGTTCGCGGCCACGACACGCACCGAAAACGGCCCCGTCGTTTCGGCAGGCAGGAAGACGCTCTCTACATTGTTGTGCGTATCGCTCGACCCACCGGGCGACGAGAATGCGCCGCTGAAATGGTTCCCCTTGTACACCTGACCGCCAACTGTCACTTCGAGATCAAGATCGTTGACAGAGACGCCGCCGGTTGTCGAACCCGGTGCATCTGTCCAGACGAGCGTGACGCGGAACGGTTTGGTGTGATTAACGACATTACCGGCCTTGACGAACGTGTCGCCCGTTTGCGTGAACGTCGTTGTTTGATCCACCGTGTACCGCTGCACGGTATCGAAGAGCATACCGAGGTTCGCGTCGCCCCACCCCTGATTCGGGCTGGGCAGCGAATCGTTAGCCGCAACGCCAGTCAGGTAACGCGGCGAATTGAGGATCAGCGCCTTGAGCATCGCCGGGCTGGGTGTCTGACCGGGGTTAATGACGCGTCCATAATAGTTGTAGACGAGTGAGGCCACGCCCGCTACCGCCGGGGCGGAATGGCTCGTGCCGCTGGACCATGTGTAGAGCGTCTGACCGGCGGGGTGATACTGGTCGCAGACGCCCAAGCCATTATAGCCGGGGTCTTGCGAGGCCGGGCCCTGAATATGCGTGCCGGGGGCGACGATGTCCGGCTTATTGCGTCCGTCCGATGTGGGACCGCGGGAGGAGAAATTCGCGATGTCATCCGCAGTTGCGCTACCCGTCGAGCCACAACCATCCGGGATACCAACGTCGCGGACGCCCTCGGTCGCGCCGACCGTGAGGACGTTCTTGGCGGTGCCGGGAGAACCGACGGTTTGCGGCCCGGACAGACCAGCATTACCGGCAGAGAAAACATGCAGCATTTCCTGATTTCCTGGCAGTGTGCTGGATGCATCGCGCGTGAGGGCATCATATGCCTGCGCTTCGGCATCATACAGACCAGCGACATTGCTACCCCAACTGTTTGAAGTGATGTTCGCACCCGCATTGTAGGCGCTGAGCACGGTGTCCGCATCGTTGCCTGAGCCACCGGGGTGTGTGTCACACGCGCCTTCGTCGAAGTTGCCGGTGCCATTCTGGAATATTTTCGTCCCGGCGACGCGGCCATAGGGGGAGACGCCGAGGCCAATGTCGTACCCATTGCCATCAATGTAGGCCGTACCCGCCTGGTCGTTGTATGCCGCGACGATGCCCGCATTGAGGTTCCCGTGACCCTGCTGTCCATCCGCAAGCGCATCGGTAGTGCAGTTGTTGTTGAAGATGAGGCGCGAGGGATTAGCGAGTACGCCGCCCTGATGGAAGTCGGGATGGAGCGGTTTGGTCGAGCCGTCGTCAATCCCGTCGTCCACGACATCAACAACCGGGTAATCGGTGGGGTTCGTCGTGAAACCTTTGCTTCGGAGCCAGGCGCGGTAACCGGGGCCGGTGGGGACGACATTGCCGCCAGATGCCGCGACATTGCCCGCGATGATCTGGTCCTGCACCTCGTCCTTCTTCTTCGGCGGTGCGTATGGCTCGACGTTAAAGACGTCCGGCCGCGCCGCGACCGCTGCCAACTGGTTCGCCGGTAGTTCCAGAGAGATGTTCGTGAAGTTCAGCACATTCGTCGGCTGGCGCAGCACCCTGCCTCCCATCGCACGGAGGCTGGCGAGCGATGCCGGTGTATTCGTTGTCCGATACAATTGGACAGTGACGGGCACGGATTGCGCCGTCTGCGCGCTCTTACCGTTTTGCAAACGGGGCGCGAGGCGATACGACGGGTGATAGGCATCCGTCCATTGCACCGTCGGGTCGGACTTCGCGAGGTTCTCGAGTTGCGTCAACTGCGGCCCATCGAGCCAGACGACGTAGGCGTTGTTCGGCATGTACGCCACAATCTCGGTGCCGAGTTTGCGCAAGTTTGCCAACCATACGGGCTTGACCGGGCCGACGAACTGCACCATCCAGAATTGGAAGTCGCTCGCCTTGCTCTGCCGCGCGTTCGCCGCGACCGGCGCCGCGCCATTGACCGTGTTGACGACATTTCCGCCACGCAGATGGACCAGATCGTAATCATCGCGCAGTTTGACGCTCTGACGTGCGCCGACCGCCTGGCGCTGCGGTTCGTTCGTCTTCCAGAGCGAGAACGATCCGTAGTCCACCACCAATTGCGCGCCGCTCTGCGTTAGTTGCTTGAGCGTTGCGACATCCTTGCTATCTACTATGATCTTATGCGTGCCACTCTGCGCTGCCGTGGAGGCATCGAGCGGTAGCATGAGCAGCACAATAATCGCGGCACAGAGTATTCTACTAAATTGTACGCGCACCTTCGTGACCT
>JAABUO010007356.1_pt1 | contig 12570 bp, 9 predicted proteins | sample 5559291 | NCBI WGS metagenome assembly JAABUO01 (sample SAMN10711878, study PRJNA513372) | rock metagenome | isolation source: Antarctica rocks | place: Antarctica: Victoria Land, Finger Mt sud
CGGACATTGGCATAGTATGCACAAAAAGCAAACAGCAAGTACAATAGGTGTGCCAACAGCCTGTCGTCATCAATGCTTGCATGGTGGAGGGATGACTACATACCTTCCTCAACAAGGGACCTGCTTGACTGAAGCATCTCAGTGCTGCTATGCGAGCGCAGGATGCACACCTTGTTGCATTTTCGCTTCTGATGCTGATGGGTTACATGGCAAGACTTGCATACACAGTCGATGTATGTGGTGCAAAGCAGTGCTTGTTGCATAATACAGCAACTGTGCATTTCACAGCATTGATCCGTACAGGGCCAACTCACAATTTACTGACTTGCAGGTCTTTTGGCTTGTATGTTATTGCAAGCGTTGATGGTGCGTATTCTTCTGATATAGGTATAAACACTAACACAACCTCCGACTTCAGCTCTACTGTAGAGCCTCTACATGCGTTGTGCTTGCGCTCGTGGCCGGCCGTCAGGACTGTCAGCCTCGACCTAACAGCCAGCGACAGCCGCTACGATTGTTTCTCAGCAGCTTTCGACTTCAGCATTTCTACATGACAGTAAATATAGCCTCCGAGATGCATTCCAACGCATTTCAATGCATCGCGCAGCCTAACACAACCTTTGCTTGACTGCATGCTGTATCTGACTCAATATCTCTATGATCCAGGCACTTTACCAAGCTCTGCAAATCAGTGTATCCTTACGAACGTGTATCTGAGATCCAATCTATCAAGGAAGCGTTGATGGTGATGAACAATATGCTGAGGACATTGTACATAGCTGTAGCACAACAGGCAGCATGGGCCCAAGTTGCTTTCACATCCTAGCAGTTGGCTGTGTGGCCTGTGATCTAATATACACATCTTTGATGCTGCATGGTTGCTCCTTTGCTAAGCTGCGTGGAAGTATAAATTGTGCTCCGCCAGTGCATTGGTGAGCGTACAGATGATTGCTCCTAGTGTTTTGACCTAGTTTGATGACCGCCGATGAGGCAGCAGTCATTGTTGATCATCATGGCAAGATTGGATAACAATCAACAAGAAGAATCTGGTCACTCCTTGACGCACAAACTTCTGTTCCCGGGTATGTGCAGACCTAGACCTGTTGCTGAGTGATTTGACCAGGGGTCAAGTGCTGCAGAAAGCTCAGGGGGTTGTTACAATATGCACCACGGTATAGTGTTGTCTTGGCAGCATCATGTGCACTTCTGTTACAGCGTTCTCCACAACAGACCCTGTTTCTTGATTTGCCTATCCACCTTGAGTTACAGCATGTATTTGGATACAATGCCTTGTCTCTGATCTGTGACATGGCCCACTAAACTTGTGCATAAATGTCTGAATGCGGTTCAACACATTGTGCATAAAATTCATCAGGGCTCCCATGCACAGCATGGTCATGAGTAGATAGTTGGTGATGAGAGGCGGTGATTCTGCACAAAGCAAGAAATTGTCTTTTGCATTTCAAAAAACCAAGTGCAGGAAGGTAAGATGTTTTAGGTCTCAAGGCACAACACTGGTATTCTTCCTGTCCAGCATCATGCTAGCATCCAGACAAAACTTGTCATAGTCCTCCAATGTTTGTGTCTCACACCTCTGACGCGTCTCAACTTGCATCATGAGGTCGTCGTCTGCTCTTTGAGCGCTGCACAGACAACATGTTTAGCACATCAACAGGTCTGCCATGACTTTGTATCAGCTGTGCAGCTGACTCACAAAACAAGGATCACTCTGCACTCAGAGCACGCAAATTGGAAAAGTACCATGCTAGCATGCAGCAGCTTATTGCATCAGCATCTGCTATGCAATTCTGAGATTTGACTCAAAGAAATGCAACTTGATGCAAGCAGGCAGTGGGATGGATTGAGTGATACGGCAAGTTATGCATGTACCTGCGCCTGGACCTGGCAGTTTTCTGCTTGTTGCTCTTCTGCGTTTTATCTTGATGGGCAAGGAGATGTTGATGATAATCAGGAGGCCTGCTCTGCTCAATGTCATTCCACATACTGGCAAATGCATTTGCCATGGTGAAGGGCTGACTCTTGGAGGCTGTGCTCTTTGCTGGAGGTTTTGTAGCATCAGCATGAAGCTTCCTCTCTAGTTCATGCTGTGCTGCAAGATCACTGAGAGTAGATGCAGCAGCATCCTGGAGCATTTGTACTGATGCTTCTTTAGTGTTGTCAAGCTGGCCAAAGATAATGCTACTCAAATCAGCATGACCAGTCATTGCCTGTGGGTCTGTTGTTGGGACCTGCTGGTGTGCTGCACTTGCAGCTTGCTGTGTGTTCAGCATTTTGAAGAAGTTGGGGAGCTTGAGCGCCTTTGGTTTTGATACTGAAGCCTGCCGTGCTGTCTTCTGTGGCTGCAGCTCAGCATCTGGCTCGACTGGCTGTGAATGCTTCAGCTTCTTGCTTTTGGCTACAACGCAAGCATGGCATAATGATCAACCACTAGCAGCTGCTTCAGGGAACATGCACATGAGCATATCAAGTGCTACAACTTAGTGCAACGCTATATGCAAACAAGTCACCCTGACACTGTCTGCAAAAGCTAGCCGTCAAGAAGTCACCAAATGAGAAATTGCATACCTTTCTTGATGGCTGGAGCAGTCTGCTTGACAGCCTGAGGTGCCTTTGCTGTGCGATTTGCATCAAGCAGAGAAGGCTCAAAAAGCTGGGAATCTGACTCTAGCAATGCCTCAAACTGCACAAAGCATCAATTTTGAGTGTGGACTATGTGATTAGGCAGCACAGCAGAATCTGATGCAATCAGCAGCACAGCTTACAAGGGAAACATGTAACAAAAGTGATAGAAAGGCTACATACAGCCATCAGACCGATCAAAACTACTGCCATTAACATCTGCATTGGCATGTTTGCATGACCCTGATGGACTTGAACCAATTGATGGCAGTCCAGGTAAGTACAAGACTTGCAAATATATCCGTGGTCTGGATTCATAGTAAAGCCATGCCAGCTTGATACACTCATGGCAAAGGCAGTACTAGCTTGATGACAATGAACGGTTTTGCTGACAAATACAGTGCTAACGCACACCTTGTGATAGTAGTCAATCCCCTCATCTGAGAAAGGCTCCTCGTCGGAGTGGACAGGCTCCTGATCGACATAGGCAGTCTTCTTGGCTGCATGTCTTGCAGGCTGGGTGCGCCTTCTGTTGTCTATGGCATCCTCTGCAAGGCATCAAGAATTCAAGCTGCGGCTTTCAGCACTTGCCACAAGTTTCGATTGACAAAAGCAGCAACAACAGCTTACCTTCAGATGCACCTTCATCAATGTCCCACAGCTCATTTGCTGCAGTGTTCTGCAAACCAGCATACAGTCAGAGTCTAGTCATTCTTCCTGTCATGAGGCATTACATGTCGTGCGCTGCATGTCACTGCACCTGGATATGAGTTTGTGCAGCTGCTGCTGTGTCGAGCAGTTCCCTGCACACACTTTCTCTGTCAGTGTGCGTCAGCACTTTAGCAAGTGCTCAGCATGCACTGAGTGATGGCAATGAGCGAGAGACCGCAGCCTCAAAGCACCTGCTAGACTTCTGGAGCAGCTTCAGCAGTGCTTTGCCAATGGGAGTGCCAGCATAGACTTTGCTAGTGTTTTGCAACTCTGCTAGGTTAGAAGACAGGAAATCTGTTTCAGTGATGCCAGCTGCATCCAGGACAGAAATCATAGCAAGGATGCTCTTCTCGCAGCCAGTCGACGGTTTCAAACCGCTAGCAACTTTCTCCAGCACTTCTCCTCCGTTGTTCAGGAGTGTATTGAGCGGATCTTTAATAGAAAACAGACTCAGACTGGCTTGGATTGCAGTCCTTTGGCTGGGGTTATGTTGACTACGTCTGGAACTATGTCTGTGATCAACCAGCAGATCATGTTCTCGGAGGCTTTGGTCCTCTTTCAAAATGACTTCTTGTGCCATTTCAGCATGTAAACGGTGAATTAGGGAGGCATCCATCCACGAACAGCCTTTTTCGCTCGTCACAGCTATGCCAGGAGCCATGTCACAGCAAAGCCCTGCTCAGAGTCCTATTCGGACGAGGCAGTTTCCTGCGTGCTCTAGTCTCCTTCCGATTGCCACGCGTCCTGCATCGCCTCTCAAGGGCGCGGTAGTAAGGCATGACCAGAGGTAAGCTGGCAAAACGTTGGGCAAAAAGTTGACATACCGGTAGCAGGATGCTGAATTCATTCGTTCGAATGCAGACGGTTCATCTTCTTGCTGGATGTCAGCTAGGTCTCCACATTAATATTGCCTGCTCCAGTAGTAGCTGCTCTTACGTGCCTCCCAGTGGACAGAACTTCTCGTAGAACGGCTTTTTGCTGTATACTATGTTGACAGGCGCAAAAACTTGGGATTGCATTTTCACGAGTTGAGCGTCATTTCCCATCTTCTTGATTCTTTGAGGGCAGCAGGGTGATGAGCTGTGGTGCAGCAACAACATTCTCAGCTGCAGTGTGGCAACACAGTGAAACTCAGCGTCTTCCTGTTGTAAATGTTCTAGTATTTACTCTATGTCAGGGCTGTCAGTTGTGGAGGATGCACAGCAGGTGGGGCGTGCTGATGTGCAGTCCATTTATATGTGACCAGACACCACTCAGGCATATTGCTGGGGTCAAATATGCTACACCCCGTGCTTTGTTAATGGAGGAAGTAGGGTTGTCACCTCTGTAGGTGTCTTGTTGCAACACTCCAATTGGCAGCACACTGACAGTTCTGGAATGTTCTAGCTGCTACTCCTGTTGAGACGTGATTAAGTATTTCCACACCAGTTCGCTTCACAATTTCAGTAATGCATTGTATGTAGGGCGTAGTGCCAAAAGGCTGCACAGCTCGCAGACTGTGCACTGGGCACTCCATGCCTCTTGACAGCAACGTTATCCCGTTTCTCGAAGTTGAAGTTGCGACTCCAATTTAGGAAACCTGCATCAGCATTTACACATGACTCCTGCACCGTCCTAGCATGTTCTCGTCTGCTGGGACTATCAGCAGCACTGACTACCCTTGATTTCAGCCTTTAGCAAATGTTGGCACGACTGTCAGCTACCTGTAATTGGTAAGCGCTTTCTACAGGTCAGACTTGGCATAGTCTGCTTACTCTCATTGGCCAGGAAGTCAGCATGCAAGGGCTGATAGGGTAACACCCACTGCGCACACATTGTGTTGTTGTTGCTGATGGTTTCACATGAGTCCTGTATGTCGACTTCTTCAGCCGCTTAGGCAACAATATGCTGCTTTGTGTTTCACAAACACCAACACCAATAGTATGAGCTCTGTCTGTGCGTAACGGAGTGACCATGTTGGTCACACAATCCTCTTGCTGCTGTGTGGTGTCACTGCCACTGTTGTAGCTAGCTGTCAGCTCAGGGCTGTCATAAAAAACTGCTTCAGAGGTATGCTGAAGCTGCTGCAGCAGCTGCTGCTGCCTGACTGAAATGCATGCTAGACCAGTGACGTGCTCTCGCCCCAGATATGCATATTAGCAAACATGGTGAGCCAAGATGTGTAAATTGTTAGTACAGTTACTAGGTACACATTGCACCTCTATCTGTGTCATGCTGTTTTCGTGTATGCAGATGCAGACACGACTTGCAGCTCAAATGTCCACGAATTGCACACGCTGGGTTGTGTGTTACATGTCACCACTGCCACAGTAGTCATCCCACAACATAAGCATGTCTTTTAAGTATTGAGATGCACTGTGCAGTCGGCGGGCTTGCGTAACAGGACCGTGTCTTACATGGTGTGTGTACTGTGTAGCTACTGACAACAGCTCTCCTAAGTGTGTCTAAACGCTGTGTGCAAGACACATATGTACAAAGTAATAGGCCGCTAGCTAAGGAACGCGGCCTATGCAACCATTATTAACTACCTGAGTAATCTTTCCACGAATGGTGTGACTGGATATTGCTAAGTGCTCACACTTTCAATGTGCGGTTGAAGCGCTCTGCCACTCCGTTCTGCTCTGGTGTGTAGGGTTTTGTCTTTCAGGCATGGGTGTTGCCCAAATCACTCAGTCTTTTGCAGTAACTTGCAGTATTATGCAATTGAGTCTGAGTTGAACAGTTAGCACCTTTGACAGTTGAACAGTATAAGAAAATGTTGTTTACATTTTGAGTCTAGTGTACAGCTTTTATGAACAACTTGCCCGCGTGGGAGTGGCCCTTAGACATTTTCGGTCAAGCCATTCATGAACATACTAGAACATGCTAGTAACACTTAGTCAGCTTCTGCATTTACTAACCCGCTTCCTGTGTCCTAGCGGCCTGTTGAGTACTATATAAGCTTCAGACTTTGGTTCACCGAACACACAGTTTGCGATCAAGTCCTCTTGTAAATAGTGTGTCAAGCTTGCAAGTCTGAACAGCTTATTTCAACATTAAGTATTCAGAAGCAAGCTGAATAGCAGACAGTGGACTATTGTACACATACATGCAGACCAGAACAGACAGCATCAGATATTCAAACAAATGACAAGCAAGGATTCACTTGGCCTACACTCCTTTCGCTTTACATAATTATGTTAAAGACATATGCCAATCCATTGCACCCGCAGTAAAATGAGCTAGCAGACAACCAGCTCACACTCAAATAGCCCTGCCATGCTCAGACAACAAACCCAAGGAAGCCCTGCCAAAGAAGCACACACTGCAACAGATAGAATACACAGCCCATGGTCTGAAATGCCTTGTACTTGCTGACTGGAGCACAGTGTCATCAAAAGTTCTATCAAACGTCAATACTGGTCACATACTGCAAGTCTGCATCAGCACACCGTCCTTGCACAAGGATAGCCTCACATAGATGGAGCCATGTTGAGTGACTTCACAGACCCATTTTCGGCCTTGACAGAGTTTGTCTCCTCAAACACACCCTCGTTTGCAAGTGACTCAAAGGGTGACTGGTACCCTGCCAGGGATGACTCACCATCATTACTAATGCCATGTGGACTTACATCATCATCATCACCATCATCATCTGATGCGTGGTGCCCTTCATGCCCTTCCAGCTTGTCTAACAACAGGGCTGTTAGACGCTTGACATCTGGATTGCCCTTGTCAAATTGGGCAGCCTGTTTGGGTTGATGGTGGCTGTTGCTTGGTGATGATTCACAGTGTAGCGTGACCGCATTGTCCCACTGTCTCATGCGCGACGCTGGTGCATTGCCATCATCAGCATCACTGCCCTCTGCAGGCTTCACTGTCTGGTTCAGGTAGTGATCCAGAGATGATCTGGAAGGGGGGGCTGACCCTTCCTCTTCAGATGCTGCTGCTGTTGGTGGCCGTCCCTCTGCTTCAATGCTGCCAGTACCTGCTGCCTCAGCTTCTTTTTGGGTACGATTACTCAATCCCTCCTTGACAAAACCCATCTGGCTGTACTCATCCTCCGCTGTGTCTTGCTGGTTGCCGCCTGCCTGGTTCTCACATGCACCCTCCGGACAGACAGCAGCAGCCTCTGAGGGGGCTGTGTCCACGGGGGTTTGGGCATGTTCAGGCTTAGGCTGACTGAAAGCGTCTGTCTTGGTGAGCCACTGTGAAGCAGGCATTGCCCTGTCTGACGTGCCAGCAGCAACAGGCAAGCCATGGAACTGACGCACAGTGGCAAAGGCTGAGCCTGAGTTTGGACTGTGTCCTGGTGACGATCCAGTCAATGATGTCAAGCTTGACTGCTCCCTGTCTCTGTGCTGATGGCCTGAGCTATGGCTCTGACTCTCGCCGTCAAGTGTGACATCAGTTTTGATGCAATCTGGTCTGTCTGTGCTGATGTGTGAGGCTGAAGTGGAGACTGCGGGGATAGTGGGTGGGGTTGCAGGGGCGTGGGTGGGTGGCTGCTGCTTGAGGCTCCAGCCGGTGCATGAGTGGTGGGTATGCCATGCATTGTCTGGGGTGTCCCCCCATTCCACCAGGCGGGTTAAGAATGCCATGACTTCACTGGGGTCTGTCAGTGTGTACTTAGCATCTGTGTCCTTCGTCTGTAGTTGCAACACACATCAGAGTCGAGCGCATGACGCAAGATCAGCAGGCAGTTCATGTGGATTTGACACTGCTTGGTTGGTTGTACACTTGCTTAGCTGGGCCATGGTTTTGACACATGTGCACCTCTGGAGATTGTGGACTGCAAATACACGGCGCCCTTAGGGCACTGTGGATTTGCAATATCCAACAATCTTCAGAGGTATCTGTAGCACAAGTAACATTGCAGGGACAAGTAGACGTTCATGATATGAGCAATGATGCATGCACGCAAGGGGGCTGAATTGCTAATGTGCATGCATGCATGGCAGGCAATGTGTTTGGTTGACTAACCTTGTTGGAGATGAGGACTCCAAAGCCGCTGGCTCGCTGCTTGAGCACCTTAAAGGCGTCCTCATCAGTGCGATCATCTCCCAAGTAGATGGGAATCACATCGTCACAGTCATCCAGGCTGAGGGCCTTCAGCATGTGAGACAGGGCCCTGCCCTTGCCCCAGTCCACCTGCATCACATGAAAACAAACATCTAATTTTTGTACGCTCTGTAGGTCAGGAGCTCCCAACAATGACATTAGATCATAGACACAGTCACAACTGTATTTTGCTGAGTACACGTGTGGAAGCGCCCTGCCCTTTGCCCTGTCATTGTACTTAGTGCTGTACAAAGTACCCACTGAGATTCTGGTTTGCAACTGAGAAAGTGAGGGGCCAGCCAGCCCTCCAGCATGCACAGCTACGCTTTGGTGGCTGCCAGGTCAGGCACTTGTCAGAGAACTCACACAGCATGCACTGCCTGTCACTGAGCTGACCAAGAACTGAGTACTAGTTGCCGGAAATGCGTTGCAAATTGGGTTGCTCAAGGTGCTAAATTTACTCTGGCTTACCGCGGTGCAGGCAGCCCTCCAAGTCTTGAGAGCTCATGCATTACAGCTGTCACAGCCACTACAGAGAAGGGATTGACACAGTGCTAGAAACATGCTCTGCCATAGATGCCATTTGAGCTAGCATGCAGCACTGACCTGGGGCTGTATCTCCAAGACTTTGCGCCCTCTGCTGGCCTTGAGGTTGGAGTGGTCATGCAGGGTGTCCCTCACGGCCGCCACCACAGCGTCGTAAGAGTCAGGCGAGCAGTTGCGGAAGTGCACACTCACACAGAACTTGTTGTGCTCAACAGACGCGCCTGGGATGTCTTGAACCCTGCCAGGTGCAGGATGTCATGATGTAAACTCCCATGTGTTCGTGCCTCACTACCGCCTTGCTGCTGTTCATAGGCTTCATAAGCATACTAGTACGCAAAGGCTCTTCGAGATACAGAAACGCCACTGTCTTTAGAGAAATGTCTCATGGACAGTGTGAATCTAAACTCAATGCTTGTGGACGGTTCAAACGCATTTCTACATTGGGAAACTATCTTATAAATCACAACATAGTGAACAGGGAATGAAACGTGAGGAGTGTGTGCAAAGGCACAGATTGTCACAGTGAGGGCAAGGAGAAAAGCTATGCAAACAGAGCGCGCAAGGTACAAATTGTGAATGGATCATGGGCATTATGATTGGCATGTGCGACACTGTTGTCAAGCCTTGCTACGCCATGATATCAAAAAGCCATTCACGCTTGTCCGGAATGGGAATGTATGCAAGCTGCTGACCTGTGTGTGAGAGCCTGGAACACAGAGTCCATGATAGGGGCATATTTGGCTGCCGGCTGGAAGGCCAACCTCTGCTCGTCCCCAGGCTCACAGTTGGCCTGCAACACACACGCACACACACTTTGGGCAACAGACTAGCAAGCAACAATGTGCTGAGGCAACAGGTAGGCATTGATGATGATTGCATCGAGCATGGGAGCCAGGTACTACAGGTCTTTACTGCCTGGCTCAGCAACTCCATACTGGACATCTCGAATGCAGCTGCAGCTCCCTACAAGCCAGGTTGTACCAAGAAGCATCACACAGCGAAGCACAGAGTGCTTCCGCATGCCTATCTGCAGCAAATATCGTACACAACACCCCTAGGTTGTGCAGCCAGCCAGAATGGTGTCCAGGGCAGTGATGCAGGTGACAAGTGTGCTGCTCCTGCATGATGCAAGCAAGGGGGAAGGCACATGCCTGAGGCAAGCTGGATATTGGGGGTGGGAAATGAGACTTATGGGGGTGAGTCTTTGGGGGAGATGACCAAAGGTCTGTTAGGTCTTGCTGGGAGGAGCAGCAGTCTAGGCTAGACAATGTGACGCCCTGCAGGATGAGGGAGTGTCCCTGTTGCTTCTTGCTATGCAGCAACACGAGCTTTGTGAATAGCAGAGCACATGATGCACAATGTCTCATGGCATGCAGCATGGCTATGGCAAGCTGATGCAAAAGTTGCATGCAGCTGCATGAGTCTGCAGTGAAGTTGTATGACATCAAATCATATGCTTGACACCATGATCAAGACAAAAGGAAAGATCAAGCTTCATTCTTGTGAAGATGACGCGCATGATGAATTACTCGCCTTGGGTCCAACAATGTCCATGCCATGGCTGCCAGCATAGAACAGCTCCTTCAGCTGGACAAACCCCTCAACCTTCTCCCTGCCCCGCCCACTGATGATGGATGTGGGGAAAAGCTGCGCAACTCTGCGCACAGCTGCCCGCATCTACAAGACACAGCACACCATGCTATTCTGCACTGCTGCACATGCAGTGATGCACACAGTGAAGCCTTGTGTGCATTATGATGGTGAGTTGTGTCAATGAAACTGTGTTGGTGAGCAGCACAAGGATGCCAGGATCATTTGCAGACACAGGGTGCAACTTTTGCTGCAGAAAAAGGTGGTGAGACTGAACCTGCTCTGGCATGAAGGCTCTGTCAGGATCCTTGACAATAGGAGTCAGGGTTCCTGCAGTTGTGGCAGCATACAGTCAGTCCGCAAGGGATAATTGGTGCCAGCTTGTCTGCACTGTTCAAAGCTAAAAGCATGTACCATCGTAGTCCAGAAACACTGCCAGTCTTTTGCCATGAAGAAGACTAGTAAAGTCATCGAAGTGCTCCAGAATGGAAGGATGCTGCGCCTGAATGTACAGAACTTGTGAGTGAGCGGCTGAGGCAGCGCTGAGCAAGTTTTTCTGCTTGCGCGGGTTGAGCTGAAGACTGTACAGCAGGTACCTTCCAAGCGCAAAACTCCTTGGCATTTTTGGCATGAGTAAGCAGCTGCACTGGCGTCGGGTCAGGAGAGTTGTACAGGGGGCTCGAAGTAGTGTTGAACTTCGCTCGAATGACTTCGGATTCATCTGCCTTGAGTTCATAAGAGGCACGTCCCATCTGAAATCGGTCGAGCAAATCTCCCATGATGCGTTCGTTGCACAGCATGGCCGAACAATTTAGTGTCGGAGTGGTCACTCTCACTGAGGAGTGCCACGGGCAAAGACAGTCATGGTGTATTGAAGGTACAGGGGTCCAGCGAGCGTGTTTTCGTCAACTGGACCAGGCGCTCAACGGACGCCCCAGAACAACCAGCTAACGTCAGATCACTGGAGCGGCGCACCGTACCGGCACTCAAAAGCATCCGTCGAAATCGGCTAGCGGCGAAGATCGAATCGGGGTCTCACATGCCAAAATTGGCGCCCCCAGAGAAGTTCACGTGCCGCCATGTGGCGATATCAACGATCGCGGGACACGCAGTATTGTAGCTGGCTTGTGCATCGATGGAAGCTCTGGTACGTTTCTGACTAAGCCCAGCTCACGAAGCCCCACTGTAAGGACGGATGTCAGATACACGTTCCCAAGGATGCACTGATTTGCAGTAAAATGCCTGGATCATAGATGTCATATTGTGTCAAATACAGTATGCAGACAAGCAAGGTTGTGTCAGCCCAGCTCACCTAGCCACTTCATGGCTGTTAAAACAAATTTGTCTTGCTTGACATGCGTTTCCACAGCGTATGAATCCGAGGACAGATTCCGAACTTGCCTGGTTGCAACCAATTGGTTAACATGCCTGAAAGTCTGCAATAAATGAAGACTTTGATTTGGCGGAGAGCATGCAAATGGGTCAAAGTACCATGCCTGCCAATATGCATGATTAGCCACACAGTCGACTTGTTCAATAACTGCATAGAAGGCAAAGACATGAACAAACACACACGTTTCAGGTATGTACATGCAAGCTTGCAGCTCAGCCAGACACAAATATCTGTCCAGACCCAATGCACCCGCAGGCAAGCTCATGGCCGAAGTACTGTACAAGCTTACAAGGGTCAAACTACTATAGTAAGGTAATTTAAGACTGTACTGTCTGAGTGACTGTGACTGGGCAGCAGCTGAAAGTGTTATGCCAGTGTGTCCGGGTGCTTGCTTTTCACCCTGGTACAATGACACGCTGCATGACTCTCTGAAAGAGCTGACATCAACAATTGCATAGCACGTCCATCACTGCACACTGCTTGTCTTGTGTAAACCTGGCAAATTGGCACAACACAGTCGAGCCACATGGTGCAAAGTTGAGATCAATGGACCTGGGCCCAACTGCAAAATCCAAACTCTGCAATTCCAGTGTTGCACACCGGACACAGCTTGGAATTGTGCATGATCTTCTCTGCACACGCGTGACAGC
>JAABUO010007357.1_pt1 | contig 12569 bp, 14 predicted proteins | sample 5559291 | NCBI WGS metagenome assembly JAABUO01 (sample SAMN10711878, study PRJNA513372) | rock metagenome | isolation source: Antarctica rocks | place: Antarctica: Victoria Land, Finger Mt sud
TTGTGCAAGGGCCAGCTGCAAGCAGCCCTGCCCTTTCTGCCGCTTGGTCTGGCTGTTGCTGGCAAGGCTGCTGTTCTCCTTTGATGTGCCTGCATGGGTAATCACACCTACAAGTCAAGGATAACCACCTGGGTGGCCACCAGCCATTGACTCCAGGCGTCATGCTACCTGCCGCTATGGTTTGCCTGATGCGCAGCTTGCATCTTTGGAGATGGCGTGATGTGGTATTGCTGTCAAGGTCTAGACAGAAATGATCAGCCCAGCTTATGAATGCAAATTTCTTGTCTGTGTCAGTTCATACCCTGAATTCAGACTGTGTGCCCTTACATCTTCCACACAACATCAATGCAACGTTCCCAAGACTAGTGTGGACAGTCAGCCTGAAGATGGTTGCAGGCTGGGGCACTAAAGGTATTTCTGAGATGATATGCTTATCAGCACCTTGAACGCTGAATGCACCAAGATTTTTTGAGTGCCTGGGTCAGCGGCCGCTCATTTGATACCCTTGCCAAAACATGTGCAGCTGAGTCTTACGTAAGAGCATTAACGCAGCCTGTGCGTGAAGACAAATAAAGTTTTTGCGAGCTGGGAAGTGGGAATACCTGAGTCATGGGTTTCCTTGAGGCCCTGGATGCGCAGCTGCTCAGCTCGCCGGTCAGCTTCCCGCTGGCGCCACCTCTCCATGTCCAGCTGGCACATCCTCTCAACTGCCTGCTGATCAAGCGCCCATTGATCTTGCCCCTCTTCCTGGGCGCATCCCTCCTCTTGCTGGAACAAGGTGTTGCTGTCTGCTTGGTGCGCGAGATGATTAGCTCGCTGAGGTGAATCATCACACTGCTGCTGTGACTTAGCCTGCTGCTGCAAGCTTGCAAGCTCTGATCGCTGCTGCCTGTTGGCCTGTTTGACAGCTTTCTGCTCTGCCCTTTGCTGAGCCAGTCGCTCCTTCCTTTCCGCCTCCTGCTGTATCAGCCTGGGAGCCTCTTGCTGTTGCTGCCTTTCAAACACAGCTGCTTGCCTTGCAATCTTCTGGGCTGCCTTCTGCTTAGCTGACCTGTCAGCCTCCTTCTGGGCCTGCAGCTCTGCCTTTCGATCCTTCACCTTGAAAACCTGCTCCAAGCTCTGCATACAACACTAAAACGCCTTACATCTGTCAACCCTATACATGCAGGTGTGTGTGCCTAGACTGTGGTATGCAAATGCAATGCAAGGCTCAGACAAGCTATGAAGCCTCTGAATGTGGCAGCCTCTGCCGCTAGACCCTCTGAAACGGGGCAGCAGAACACTTAGCTACCAATTGTTTGCTGAGACCATGCACACTCACATGCAAATGGCAGGTTGGGAATGGGATGCCTACTGAAGAAGGCACATCCTGTCCGAGACAGAACTGCAGCTGCAAGATTTGAGGCATGTTTTGGAGGAGGAGCCATATGTTGCTCAAGACACAAACAACACCAAAGGTTACCTCTTGTAGTGACTGGATGTAGCGAGTCTGCTTTATTGAGTTGCGAGGCAACTTTTTCCGCTGTGACAGCCGGGGCTTAGAACCACCTTTGTTGGCGTTCTGGCTCCACTGCAGCACAACAGGATATACAGTTCAGAGCTGCAGGTCCAGAGATGTGCATGCTTTATGTAAGAAACTGAATTGACTGTAGAGAGAAACGCATTCAGCTATTGTGCATTTTATATATAGAAGTCCTGTTGCACTGCCAAGCATGCCTGCTGCTCACACTAATCCATAATGATGCCAGGCATCACAAGCCTAATGCTGACAAGGACACATATGGTGTAAATGATGCATCTTGACTAGCAAGCTCAGGAGCAAAAGGAGTCTAGCCTGCATGGCTGGCACAAGAACTGGTATGCAAGGGGCAAGCTCCTGAGTATGTTCAACACAGAGCCAACATTAGGTGATGTGCATGCTATCTTGGGGTCATAGCCATGGCAAGAATTTGGTGACAATATGGCACTTACCAAGGACCACATACTGTTCATTGCTTGGAACATCTCCCTTTGTGTAAGGTCGTCCATATCTCTGGCAGGGTTGTGCTTCTGGAACTGGGCTTTCAGCTTATAGTAATAGTTCCGGACCTGCAGCATACATTGGATCTGCTGTCATGAAACCATACCACTGTCAGTAGACACTTTGGGACTGCATAGTATGGGTATGTTCAGTCAGCGGTTCATTCTGATGCATCGATATCTCAGCAGCACTTCCTGCAAAAGGGCTGGAGATTAGGCTGAACAATAGCTCACTGCACCACTGCTGAATGACAAGGCCAGATTGTCTGTCTGACCTGGTCGCAGTCCTTGTTAGGAAGGAGTTCAGCTATGCATCTGAAGCACTCCAGCAAGCTCAAGGCAGAGCTTGTGTGCAACTTCAGAAAGAATATCTGCTCCTCCTCCACAGTCCATCTGTCATACTGCCGCAGCGTTCTTTCGTTCTCGTTTGAACTGCCATTCAAGCTGTCTACAACAGGTGCCGGCCACTGTTGGTGTCAAGTTGTCATATTTGTTCTGTCAGGAAAAGAATGCAGAGGACTGGGGCAGCAAATTGCATAGGACGAAGGTAGCACAACTACAAACTTCGCAGAACTCTGCAAAAGCTCTGTGAGCCTACCGTTGTCGTCGTCTTCTGCAACTTTCTGAAGGCGTTTGGGGCCTCCCGTGACAACTATACCGCTTGGTGTCGAAGGAGCGCTGCCTGTAACACCCCTTCTATGGACTGGGCTGAACATGCTGGACGCTTGCTTAGCACCGCTGTTGCTGTGTGACGCTGAGCGTCCGCTCGAGTGATGTCGGGTCTCTGCAGTTCCCATCAGCTTTGACAGTACTGTGCTGCAGTTCTCGGGGGGGCTAGCTCAGCAGGAAGCTGATACGATCATAGCATTCAGGTCCTTTTGGGCGACACAAAAATGTGCCACATTGCTAGCTGCAGGGTCCCAACTCAAGTGGATGCTTTGAATAGGCACAGCTTGAGGCTGCATACTCCTCAGCAAGCAGGAGGGATGCCTGCATACGCTACGACGCAGCTCATAGTTTTCATTGTTGAACTCCTGCTGCTCGCATCTGTTTGTTCCGCAGCGGGTGAGCGCAGTCTGTTTAGCTGCACAGAGCAGTGTGTTGAGCAGATGCAAAATTGAAATTTGTTTCACAACCCGCCATCCCTCGGCAGCAATAGTGCCTCTGCTCTGTCAGAGAGAGACACCAGAGATTAAAATGCTTTAGCCAGCCAACAAGTCTGATAAGAAGACAAAGGTCAATCCGAAGGAAATCAAGACAACATAGAACAAACTTGAAAAGCTGCATGCGATCCTGTTGCATGAAAACAGACCTCATGTTAGAAAATAAAGGAGCATACTGTTGCCTAATGAGCCACTTGCCCACTTATGAGTGGCTGGAGAGCTGGACACTCAAACAACATGTGCAATTCATCTGCAACAACCAGACCACTGCAATATGTGCATACCCTGTTACCTTTACAAACATGCTGATATGCTTGTGGCTTTAGCACGCACCAGCAATACATGCAATGAGACCACAAGTACTAGCTAGTTACTTGTGGTCCGTAGGTCAGGCGTCTATCTGTGGCACTCTCGTCTTGCTTTGAGCTGAGCCAGTACATATCCAGGAAGTCTTCATAAAATGGAGCGCAGCTTCTGTGAGACACAGCAAATCATCAATGGGCAAGGCACTTCGTATCTGATAGTCGAGACGCATGTCTAGTCGCCTGATCCCTTCAATTTACCAGGCTTACTCGTCAGTGCAAGCTTGGGGAATCGTCCTTGGATTCATAAAGCCATAGCACTTAGAACGCCAAGAATTAATATCATCACCTGGTCATGATCAAGAGGCATACGCACTTATTTACAGCATATGTTAGATCTTCTCTATAGGCAAACCAGCTGTTCCAATAATAAGCTTGCTTTCATGCAAAGAGTGGAACAGTAGTGCTGTGCAGCTGCACACCTTCGGAGCTATGGTAGTGTCACATTAGTGCAAATCTACATAGTACTTCACAACCCTAGCCAGATGTCTAAACCTATTGCGTTTGGTTCCCTCCAGCAAATCCTACTTCATGAAGCCAGTCAATATTGTGACTGGCTTATCTTAAAAATTTGCTACACTCAATGTACACTCAGTCTGGGTGGCACATTCAATATGCTGTGGGCAGTGGGAGACTGTTGGTCTAAGTCCAGACGTGGCACATGATGCCCACGGTACTGAACGTCTCTGTATGCATTCAAGGTCACAAACTTGTCTGTTCAACGACTAAGTTGTTGAACTGCTAGAACACCTTCAACATGGGTAGGATAGATGTAGAGCTTAGAAAGTATTGTAAGCACACCATGATTCATTACGAGCCTATTATCCTCATCGCTTGCATGCTCTGTGGCAACTGCACATACTGTCAGGGGTGATTGCACCCACAATCAAAAACCTGCCTAGACAAGCAAGCCTGAGGTGACGCACTCAGTTGGACATTATGCAAAATACAAGTCTGAATGGCGGAAGCACATCTCATGGAGTTAGCGCGGTAGCAAACGCCCTGTCAGCTTGGCTGCTAAATGCTCATAATGCTGCACAATTCCAGTCTCTCCAATGCCAGCATCGCGCTGCATTCCATAGGCCAAATGCACAACTAGGGCTGATCCAACAGCCCCACAGTGCCTGTCAAGCTTCTGAGGCAATGTCCACGAAATGAAGACCTCATCACTGAATTTGGGATCCATTGGTTCATTACTGAAATCGCTGCCTTTGAAAAGGATGGCATTGATGCTCCACCTGTTGTAGGAGAAAGCATGAAAATCCCAGAAGTGGAAATTGTACCTTTCCAGCTGTTTGTTTGCCTGATTCTGAAGGAAATAGAAATGACACAATGATGCACACTCCAGACTGGTCAGCGAGCATTTCTCCAGCGGGCCATATGTGAAGTTGGCAAATGGCTTGTCTTCCAAGTATCTCATGAGCAAGTCATCATAGTCATTGCCCAAGATCTCTCTTCCGCCATCGTTCTTGTGAGTGTGCATGGCACCCATGCCAGCATGAATCCAGGTCAAAACTGCAGCATAGCACACAAACATGTGGGCTGTGATCCAGCCCAATGTCCAGCCAAGTGGGAGCTGCAATGCGTAATGTAACAAGTGCATGGCACCTTACATGAACACCACACCAGGCTGCATCATTGCATGTAAGACAATCCATACCAGGCTTTAGGTACATCATGCTGATGGCTATACATACGCATGTCAGCAAAACAAACAAACTCGGCAAGCAATGTGTTCAGTGAAATGATGAGAATTTGGACAAGGTGGTCAAGCAAGATTCCACGTAAACAAAGGGAAGCGAGGGTGAATGTTCCAGTGCAAGCAACAACTTGTTTGTGATGCAGCCTCCAACCAGACTGAACCTCCATACAGTGTGCTCTTGTAATGCACTAACTTGCAGTGCAGGCTGTCAATCAACACAGATGTGCTGCAGCATGACTTATGATGCGTGGCAAGGCAACGGCACTGCAGAAGCCAGTGGGTACCTGAGTGGTTGATCACATTGGCAGACACAATGAAGAAGCGATCTCGGAGCTTCTCATGTAACATCATGTCAATAGCTCGCTCCCCAACGTACATTGTATCATCATCTAGCTTGACATAGTACACATCTGGATCTAGAGACCGATAATGCTCATTGTAGTTTTTGCCTGCAAGCGTGAGACACACACATAAACTATGTGGGGAAGTAGCTGTTGTCAATGTCATAAAAGCTCAAGGTGAGCTGTCATTTGCAGCTTCCAGTACAATTTGCAACATCGAGATCAACTTCAAGAATTGCAGTGTACATTGTATGCACAAAAGCAGCTGCTTCGTGCCTCTGAGAAGATGTTGGATAGCAATGCAACCATTCTGTACCTTCAACAGTTTTACTTGTATAGAAATCAGGCTCGCTTGGCAGCAGTACATTATTCAGCCAAGCTATATCCCTTGGATTGTCAGTTTGAACAATCCAGATGACCTGCAAGCACAGCTTGTTTGAGCAAGAACATGCATCCAGTGCACATTAGAAAGCATTGGTTGAATCTGTTATTGAAGGACCCACTTGACAGAAAGCCATAGTATCACACTGGGCAAGAAGAAGCTGCAGGTTTACCTCTTCAAGCACGCCACCGTTTTTTAGCAGATTCTGCTTCACGTACCCATTGAGAATCCTGGAAGATACAAATGGTCACTGTTGACATTGTGCAGCTCTGGTGATTAGTCACGAGCAAGACAAAGGTAGCAACAAGCAGCAAAGCGTTGGCCATAGATGAACACCTGACATACTCTCTTCTGCCATAGAAAATCAGTGCTGCCACACGTATCTTGTGTGACTCAAGCCATGGTTTCCACTTTCTGCTATTTACAGGCGGTAGATCTATGATACGGCCGGAAATGGGAGAATTATACGAGGGCAACAAACTGCAGGTAGAGTGCTGTGACATCCCGGTCCAGCAGGCGGTGAACATCCCGATCGCGAGTAACAGAGGCAATCCTAAGACTGCTAGCCATGCGGAGGCAGTCACAGAGTGGAGACTGCCTCGCAAGCCTGTTCGGCTCATACTCCAGAAGCCCGTTTATGTCGGCAGCGAGCAGCAGGAGCTCCGCTGGGAAGCGTAAGAAGATGCTGAATGGCCACCGAAACTTAAGCCCCGTTCATGAGCTGTGATATCAAGTGGGATGTGGGGCTAGCGATGCCACCGGGGTAAAGGCATAGATGACCGGGATCCCTTGACTAGGATCCGTAACGGTCACCCAGGAGCACGGAAAGTCAGATTGCGTGTTGCCACATATAGATTGCCAGATGCAGACGACGATTTGTGCAGGTCAGATCTCGCCAGGAACGTCAGCGCGCTGCAGTAAACAGTCAGGACAGCTGTAGCACTGGCGAGCAGGGCCCCTTGCGAGCGGGGCTACCGGAAGACGCCCAGCCTCTGCAGGCGTGACTAAGGCATGTTCATGACAAGTACACATATTGCTTCATGCATCACAGTACAACAGCTGAACACACCTCATCAATATTGCGATAGGACCTAAGAAAAACAGGAAATGCCGATCAGGGACATTGATGCCATGTCATTATAAAGATAGTTCAGTTTACCAAGCTCTGCAAATTAGTGTATCCTTGGGAAAGTGTATCTGAGATCCAATCTATCAAGGAAAGGTAGTTCATTGGTTTCACACTCAAGTCACTGATAGCCCCAGATACACATGCACAAAACACAAAACAACATGAACCATACAACATGAACTACATATGTTTGTTATGCCTAAAAACAAGCCTATCAAGCATACACAAATGCTACTCTGGCCCTGCTGAAGGCCCAGCAGCAACAGCAAAATCGACTCCTGAAGGTGCGTCCATGGCCTGATGCGCCACATCTTCAGCCTTTGTGTCCATTGTGGTCGAACCGAGTACGCCTGATTCTTCTGGCATTACTGGCAAAGGGCCAGACTCGTCAGCAGCATGTTGTGCTGGTGGTTTTGCGTTGTGCGCCACTTGTGAATACAAGCCTGATGGCGTAGCCAGCGCAAGATACGGACTGAACAGAACTGCATGGTACGTGAAGCCATTTACGGCAACCTCTGCTAGATAGCCTGACTGGAAGGAGCCTGTCACCTTGCCATCAACCTGCACATCAGAGACACATTCTCCTCTGGGTTGATGATGTCTGAACAGTACACACATGTGCGTTCCTGCTAGACTCCACAATCAGCAATGAGTAGACTCACCGCGACATGTTGGAAATCAAGCACATCTACCCAACTACATGGACGTGGAACAAATCTAGGTCAGAAAATCAACGTGTCAATTGCTATGGCCCACCTGCGCCCCAATAAGGCTAGGGTTGGGGATGTAGATGGTGCAATTTTGGGCTGCGTCTGTCCGTTGTCTCTTGCTGCCATCAAGGGACGGCAAGTACTGGCTGGACATGGAGGGTCCTGCAGATTCCGGGAAGCCATCCAATCTTGGGTCACGCCTGCATGCACAACAGACCACAGATTTGCTCAGGGCAATACCGGCGACATAAGTGAGGCGGCTGTGGCTGAATGTAGCAGGTCACTTGTGACATCTGGATGAATTATATTCATCAAAGTTGCAGCAGAAGAGGCGCCAGCCAGGCCAAATTTCTGACCATGCAAAACTACACGCCGTAGTCATGCTAGCGATACACATGTTGTATGGAGGTTGGAGCGCCATCACAAGACTTCAGGCTTGCACTCAGATCCCACAGAAACAGCACCTGGGGATTGCAGGTGTTGTCATGCAGTCTTCGGCAGCAGACTCAATTCAAAAACATCACAGACAATGCAGCATGATAATTGGGCATTCGGTGAAGACAAAGAGCAATGGCTCACTTTTTGCTGGCCATCATTTGCGCTGTGAGATTTGGCACCAAGATAGGAAGGCCTGCCATGTCACCGCCTTGCTGTGCATGCAACTGATGCATCTCAGCTGCTAACTGCAACCATACAAAACTGTGAAGCTTGGCAACGACATATAACCAGTATGAATGTTGTTGACGAAGCATCTGAGAGATATGTGCAGGCTGTCCATCTTTGGTAGTGGTACTCCTTGCATGCATGTGATGCTGTGTTAAAAGCTCCTTCACACCTGCCACATGAGAGCTGCTGCCAAGGCAAGTCACCGACTGTGAGGCAGCAGAGTACATCAAGAGCACAGACCTGACCAGGTGCTAGTATCAGGTCCGCACAGACCAAATTGCTGAGCATCAGATGGTGAGCTTCAAAATCAGATGTGCTCAAGGCACAAAGCATACCCTGTTGTTCTGCTCGGTGGCTTTCTGCTTCCACAGTTGTTTGTCTTCACTTGTCATGTCCTTCCACATGCTGCCTATAATGCTCTCAACCTCCCTGCAATGTGTTTCAATCAATCAAGTCGCTCACAAACACATCATGTTGCAGTGTAATGCATCCCATGCGCATGCATTGAGCCAAGGCATTTGCTATCTGGCTGGAGTTGCCTACTTACATTCAATTCAAAGTGGCAATTCAGCAAAACTGCAATGCCACAGCTGTGTTACATTTGTGGCATACATCACCATGACTGTACCTGGCTGGTGTGATAGCACTGACTAGCTGGTAAGGCACAGAAATGGCCGTACATTCACAATATCAAACGTGCTTCATGTCAGCTTGATATGCTGTGACTTTCTCCAAGGACTGCCTGTGAAACCAAGTTTGCTTGCCTGGGGACTATGTTTGCTTACCTGGGGACTATGTTTGGGTTTGCCTGCCTCACTTCAGGTCTGCGGTGCTCACAGAACAAGTTGTAGGAGGTGATCATCTTCATGCCTATGGAGTCCTTCTTCTTGTGTGACTTTGGCTCCTTGGGGGCAGCAACAGGAACCGGCGCAGCAATGCTCAGCATCCACACATCGCTCAACGGCTTCTCATCTGCAAGCGCGAGGCACAGCTACATGCATGTACTACTGTACCGCAGCCTGGTCAGAAGCTGAGTCAGCACATCAGCCACCTCAGTCTCCTTGCTCAGTGCAGAATTTGTTGTTGGACGGCAATGATGGGTACATTGAATTGGTGTGCACAGCAATGGAAGGACCAGTCATGCATGTATCTGCACACAACAGCAACGCCAAAGCATATACTGGGGCACACAGCTTGGCGTTGTGAAGCAAGGCTGAGGCCCTATCCAACACGAGTAAAGCAGTCCAGGCGGAGGTGCCAAAACCATACACAGGGAAACAAGCTCACAAATCATGCGTGTCAGTTAACATAAATGCATGCTGTTTCCTGCAGATATGTAGACTTGGATGAGACATGCAGCAGCAGACACCTTGAGCATAGCCTCCGACCATGTACATGGTTTCCCCCGCTCCTGCAGCAGCATGGGCAAAACGGCCCGGGGGAGCCCCACCATCTGTCACCAGCTCACTCCACCATGCCTGCATCAACCCAGCAGCCACCATGAATTCATCCTGCTATGCTGGCCTGTATGTATATGTGGCTGGCTCATATGCCCTGGTTTGCCTGCAAATATCCTCAGCAACTGATGACAGCAGCTGGGAGAGCATTTGTTTGTGTTGACAGTGTCACAGGCTGCAACCTTGAGCCAATGTGCAAATTGGTACTGCCTGTTGACTGCTACATATGCTTGCATGCAATGCTTTTAGTCAAGATTAAATTGGGCTGGCTGACAGCAATTTCTTCAAGGCCAAAACTAGCACAGTGCAGCCCGGAGTGTGAATATGCATGACCTGCACCTGCGGCATGACAGATACTGTTCACACTTGGTGTCAGCATTGAGGATCAAAGAGGAATGTAGCTTCCTGGCCCTCTCAGCCATAGCATTAGCCATGGGCTTCAGCAAGTGACCTCCTTGATAAACACAGTCAGGCTGGGGTCTGTTCCTGTATGAAGTCATGCATACAGTGCAACGCATGAGGAAATATCTGATGCGTCACACATGGTACATGCAGTCATATATTGCGCTATCTTTAGAGCAAAGTGGCACTGCGCGTACCTCATTCTCTTTGAGGCCCAGCAAGGGGCTAGGTCCCAATTGCAGCAGCCAACATTGAGGAGCAAAGGGTATGTCACCACTGGCTACGCCCCCAAACATTAGCAGCCCAGCGTCGACAGCAACCATGACTGGCCCAGCACGAGTCCCGGGTTCCTTGCCGCTCTTATTCTGCATGTCCATGTATATTTTGTATGTCATGCCTTGTTTTGCACATCATCCCTTGTTTTGATCAACTTGCGGTAGAGACAAGATAAGACATAAGACATAGCATGTAAGCATTGGCATTCAGTATCTGGCGTTTGTTGAGCCAGGCAGGCTCGCCAAGCGCATAACAAGGCTGATGTTGGCAAAGAGAAGGGCATAAGCATGTACCTTTGCATGAGCAATGTACAGAAGGACTGCAGTGTGCCAATGCATTCACGTCAACCCCTTTTGTGCTCAAATGACAGAGTGAACAAGTCAGCAAAGGCCTAATGTCATCGGCAAGAACTGCAATCCACTGCTGAGGGTGAAACAGCACCTTGAAAGCTTGCCACCGCTGCTGCAGCACATCATACGCCCACACATCGCTGAGATACTCCTTGCCACAGTCACCGCCATAGATGACCATCCTGCTTCCGAGAGCTACTGCTGCATGACTGTCCCTGACAGGCGGCCGAGCACCCTGCACGTCTGGAGTGTGCCAGGTGCGGGTGTTCACATCAAAGACTGTGATATCATTCAGGTATGGCTCAGATAATGCTGTTGTTGGTCCCTGCGTGGGCACAGAAGCATGTCATACATGCGTCTGCTGAGCTATGCAACATGACAGCTTCACTGTCCTTGTTGCTTTCAGAAGATGCCGTCTGTGCATGACTATTGAACCTGTGCACCCGAAGTGCTCAGGGTCAGGCGTCTGTTTCACAGACTTGGCATGAACTTTTTTGACAGATTGGATGGATGAGAGACAAGAACAATTCAGTTGTGGTGGGGACTCTCGTTATTTGCAGTGTTTGCAGCTGACTCAGCAGCAGGTGATAGCCAGTGACGTGCATGCAGACCTTGGCAGGCTCATCTCCTGGATCACCATGTCCTCCAAAGACCACCATCTGGCTGCCTACAAGAGTTGCTGTGTGGCTCTCTCTGCATTGTCATGAGTGTCAGCAGCCATCAGCGCTGTGGCATTATGCAAACACTGAAGCCTTTAGGAACATGCATCAAATGGCGTCAGCTCAGCAGTCTAAAGAAAGAGATTGTGCAGGACCTGGGACACTTGTCTTAACAAATGCTGTGGTTGGTGTCACACAATCAGTGCACTGTGAAGCCTACCTTGGCACTGGTGGAGTGCCGTGGACAGGTGGAAGTGTCCAGTTATACGTCTCAAAGTCAAGCTCGTGAAGCTGCAGCAAACTCAAGTTGTTCAGCAACTTCATATTGTTTGCTGTGCAACAAAATATTGCTTCTTTGTGGTGCAGGCTGCACCTCATTGAATTTGTGACCTCCATCTGTGCCTCCAAAGGTGTACAAGCGCGGTCCAGCACCAGTGGCTGCAAAGGACACTGCTGTATCAGCAGAAAGTTGTCAGCTGACAGAACAGCAGTGGGAGCAGTTATTCACCTGCTATGACAGCAGCATGGCTATCTGTAAACTCTGGCCCTGCTCCAGTCGTGAATTTCCTTGTACAAACCCAGTTGGTCGTGTCAACCATGATCAGTTCCTCGCCTGCCTGTGCCCTTGATTCTCCAGGAGTTGCAATCCCCCCGATAAGGTACAACTTTCCTGAAAGCGCGCCAAAGTATCGAGTGACGGTCTGATGAGCCACATGCTACTGCAAGACTATGGCAGATATGGACAACAGCACGCAAACAGGCATGCCGCAAGCTCGGATCAGTTATGGCGCCTCCAGGCATACGCATAGAGACCTTCGTGAAGCCCAAGCGTGTGGCCCCAGAAGCCAGGTAAACGTGCCCCTTGCACATCCAGAGCTTGCCAGCTTGCCCGAACAGGTGCTATTTGTCTCTTGGGTTTGGTCATCGTCGTCAAGGGTACTAGCTGCCAAG
>JAABUO010007358.1_pt1 | contig 12568 bp, 16 predicted proteins | sample 5559291 | NCBI WGS metagenome assembly JAABUO01 (sample SAMN10711878, study PRJNA513372) | rock metagenome | isolation source: Antarctica rocks | place: Antarctica: Victoria Land, Finger Mt sud
ACAATGGTCAGTTTCACTTCTCTGCTGTGAACTCTTCCGCTCATCTGTTTTCTCCTTTGGCAGACTCTTTTGTCAGTCTACCACATTTTGACTTGATGGGCGGTCTGGTCACTTGGGTTCACTCCAAGAACAAGTGATGCTTCACCAGCATACCATAGACGACCACTCTCTCACCCAGACAGCGTCAACTCAGGGGATTCTCGTCCCGCTGGATCTTGCAAACCTCAAAATTGTGAGCCAATCTCTTCAGGCAGATGGAAGCCTTGAGGTGCAGGTGATCGCGACAACGGATCGGGAAGCTTGCCCGACCTGTAAGAAGCTGTGTGTAAAAATCCATGATACGCGTGAACGAGTGAAAAGAGATATTTCTCTGAGAAGCTATCCTGTTCGCCTTATCTTCTCAAAACGTCGTTTCCGCTGCACCACGTGCCGACGGACATTTACCGAAACGGACAGCGTCTGTGGGAGATACAAGCGCACAACCACAAGATTTCGCGAACATCTCGCCAAACAGGCATGCCAGCAACCCATTGCACACGTTGCAGAACAAGCAGATGTTGGACCCCGTTTCGTTCAGGAATGTTTTGAGACCTTGGTAGAAGAACAGATGACCAAAGAAGGGCGAAGCGTCAATGAGACAGACAAGCTTCCCACTCCCTGCTTTTTGGGGATTGATGAATTTGCTCGTCGAAAAGGACATCACTACGATACGATTGTCTGCGATCTGGTCAACCATACTGTCCTAGAAATCAGTGAGGGCCGAAAGTTGGAAGAGGTTCAAAAAGTATTGGAAAGACTGGATAATCCTGATGGAGTGAAAGCGGTGAGCATGGATATGAGTGCCTCATTTCGTCCAGCCGTCCAGCTGTGTTTGCCAAAAGCGCAAATCGTGGTCGATCACTTTCACGTTATTCAACACGTGATGAAAGCTTTTAAGAAGATTGTTTCAAGCTTCGCACACAAAAAGGAAGGGAAAGCACTTTTGCAAGGAAAACAGTATCTCTTTCTTACTGCAAAGGAAGACTTGACAGAAGAACAAGTGCAAGAACGCTGCACCATTGGGAATGCGCTTCCTCTTCTGGAGGCAGCATGGCAGCTCAAAGAGGCATTACGCACTTGGTATACGACTGCGGCTGCCGGTCTGGATACTTGGATTGAGCAGGTGCAAATCAGTGGGTTCGATCACTTGCGAAAAGCCCTTTTGGCCTTTGTGAATTGGAGGCAAGAAATTCTCGCCTTTTTCCAGTTTCTGCCCATACGCATTTCCAATGGCTTCGTGGAAGGCAAAAACAATCGCACCAAAGCCATCATGCGTCAAGGCTATGGCTATCGTAATCGCCACCATCTCCGCTTGCGGATTTTGTGGGGGAACGTTGCATGAATGGTCAAGCAGTTTCCCCCCGGAAGGACGGAGACCCCATAATTTTTCTGGATGTCGGCATCGGTGCAATGGCGCAGTAACCCTTCCACCATCGCTGCTACCTCGGAGGAAGAGCAACTTTTGAGTTGGGAGTAAATGCACGTCGGTTTCCTTTCCACATGCCAGTAAATCATGATTCCTGGTCCACGATAGCGAATATGCCATTCGGTGAGCAAATTCTGGTTCCAGGCTCCGAACTTTTTCGAGTCGGACGCGCACGCCGTGGTTCCTTCTCCCCAGATGGTCTCCAAGCGGACTGCAAAAATGGCATTTGCAACGTGGGCGATGGCATTGCGAAGTTGTTCTTTATGAATATAGCGGCTGCGTACATACCGCAGGTCAGAATAGCTTGTCCCAGCGTCAGCACTCGGAAGGCGTTTCAACCCGGTATTGGTTCCTAGGCCATAGAGACAAAGCAGGAGCCGACGTTGCAGCACCTCACGAGGAATGCGTTCCCGGCTGGCGACCGAGGTGAACAGATCGGGAAAGTTGGTGCGGAGAGCCGTTTCTTTGAGGATGTCGAGCAGTCCCGTCATGCCCCAGCGGTTGCCAACTTCCCCTTTGAGACTGAGTAGATTGCGTGGTTCAGGTTGTGGCTCAAGTGGCGAAAGAGCAATGGCCTTCTTGCGGTTGGGAAGCAGCTTCACCTTGTTCTTGACGCGAGGCATGGCAACATTCAGTGACCCAAGAGCCTTCCGCATGTCCTCTTTGAGTTTCTCAATAAAAGCGTCTGCTTCGGTAGGCTGGTGCAATGCTTCATAATAGGCTGCTCGCTTCTGACTAAAATCGGTCGGCAAATCGTTATCGGGATTGCGATAGCGATTGGCTCCTTCCACCCAGATTTCTCGCACACGCAGTTTCTCCCGCAGCGTTTGCAACACACAGACTTCATAGTTGAGCCGATTGACTTTTTCGGTTCCATCATCGTCTTTTTCCACGACAAACTCCTGCCACCTGGAAGCAACGACATCTTTGACAGGAATACTCTCCTGATCGGGGTAATACTGGCGAGGACTGTTGACGTAGTCTTTGACGAGGATCAGGGCGCGAATCACCGGACGAAACAACTCATTATTGGACTGAAACGTCAGGATATCGAGCAGTTGGGGAACCATTCGGCGATAGTGGTGGCTGTAGGACGTGCGAATAATGGTATGGACCTGCTTGCGGAAGGCGGGGCTTTTGGCTTTGTATTCCTTGATCACATCGCGTAAGAGTTTTTCACTTGCAACCGGGAACACGACCTCACGCACGGGATCATCGGGATGGTCAAGTGCCGCTTCGGCAATCTGATACAGGATACCTTCTTTATTGGAGACGCGCTTAAACTCATTGAGATACTCTGCTTCAACGCGCTTCTCCGCTCGCACGTCGATCTTGTGAACGAGTTGAATGAGCAGATCAACGAGTCCATCCGTAATCTCTTGCATGCGTAGCATACACAGCGCGGACAACAAGGTGAGACGCTTCGCGGTAGGATGTGCTCGTAGGCGAGAAGGTTCTTCCACACTGGCACGATTGCGATAGACCACGACGACCTTCCGCGCAATACTCGCAAAGAGGTCAGCAGGAAGTCCGAGTTCTCGAAGACGTCGTAACTTCGCCATCTCTTCGAGCATCGTTGCCAGTCCCACCCGACCAAGGTCTTGTCTGAGGTGCTGGAGCGAATCGGTAGGAGATGCCTCGATCTCATCGCTTTCCTGGAAGCTCGGCTCTTCGTGGAGTGCTTGTTCGTGCAAGGGTGCTTCGACCCAGGTTTCCTGGAAGCTCGTGATTTCGGTTGTAAGCAGTGCTTCCAGGGCAGTCCGCGTGGCTTCAGGAAGGCGAGCAAGAGTAGTATCGTACAACTGTTGCTCAAAGGTATGGGCAGCAGAACGAAGCAACCGCGTGAGGCGATCCGGGGTTGGAGCTTCCAGGTGATGTCGCCGAAACCAGCTATACGCTTCCTCGCGCAGCCGCTCTTCCTGGTGTTCTTGTGGCAACACCTCCGTAATGAGCCACTGCTGCATCTGTTCGGCGTCGGCAACCGTTGATTCTCGGAAGTCCAGAAGTCGGCGAATGTCTGCTCGGTGATCTTTGATGGTGCGGCCTTGCCAGTCATACTGGAGGTAGGCTTCCGGCGCAACACCCACCTGGGTCGCCACAAAGGAGATCACCACCGCCGGAACTTCGTTTTTGAAGGCGGGAAAACGGCCTGCCCGTTGAAAAAATTTGAGCAAGACAGCAAATCCCAGGCGTGTTGCCCCGGTCTTATTCCCGATCTGAGCGAGATCCCAGACACTGAGCATCCAATGCTCGATTAACTCTTCATTTTCCCATTGTCGTTTCATAGACGTGTTTCATCAAAACTCCTTTCAAGTCTTTGAGCTTCTAGTTCCTGCTTTCGATGGAGTCGGAACTGGCTACTCATGGCTGAGTATAGCGAAAGAACCGCTCAAGCACAAGACAGACAAGGAAAGAGAGGGGAAATGGGTCAAGTTCCTGTCCTTTTCAGAAATTCGGAACTTCCTGTGCTGGTGCTCTTGACTCTGTAGTAGGGTACAGAGTGTATAGTGTGTTGAGAGGAGGAACCGAGATGAGTACCCTTACGATTGGACAAGTGGCACGCCAAGCGGGAGTTGGTATAGAAACCATCCGTTTTTACGAACGGGAAGGCTTGTTGGAAGAACCGCTACGCCGTCCTTCTGGCTATCGCCAGTACCCAGAAAACGTCGTCACTCGCATTCACTTCATTAAACGCGCACAACAGCTTGGCTTCTCACTCAAAGAGATTACGGAACTGCTGACGTTGCGCGTCGATGGACACACGTCCTGTGAAGACGTGAAGCACCGGACCGAGGCGAAACTCGCTGAGGTGGAGCGGAAATTGATCGAGTTACAGCGCATGCGGCACGCCTTGTTGCACGTCGCGGCCCTGTGTACAGGACAAGGGCCAGCCAGTGCCTGTCCTATGCTTGAGGCACTCGACCAGCAAGAGATGCAAGCCCTGCTTGAACAGCCAGAGGAATGAAAAGCGAAGGAATCTTCAAGGCGCGGATTGGTTCCTGCGCTGCGTGATCCGGTGAAAGGTGAATAGTATGTCTCTACTTCAACGACCACGCGCCCAGCATGGAGGCGGCAATCTGCTGGCGGCTTTCATTGCGCTCGTGACGACCCTGTGCTGTCTGGGATTTCCGGCCCTGGTCGGGCTTCTTGCAACGCTGGGGGCGGGTTTCCTGGTCTCAGATCGCTATCTGGAGCCACTGCTGGTGGGAACACTGCTGCTGACGCTCGTGATTGTCGGGCTACATCTGCGGCGGCATCATCAGCCTGGACCCTTCATCCTCTCACTGGTGGCAGCCGGAAGTGTCTTCTTCGCCAACGATGCGCGTTGGATGGTTTTCCACTTGCATCGGGAAGCGATCACATGGCTGATGGCATGATTGCGCTCCCCACATGGAGTCCATCCCTGGCCTATGGAGCGATTCTGGTCTTGCTTCTTGCACAAGTATGGAACCTCTGGCTCTTCCGCCGATGTGCGTACAAGGCAACACCAGCCCTCGCAGAAATATGAGCAGAAATACGAAAGGAAGGTCTCTGATGCGCCGAATTGGTGGCGTTGTGCTGACCGTGACGGGCTTTCTCGCCTGTCCCTGCCACTTGATTCTTACCCTGCCATTACTGACGACGTTGCTGGCCGGAACGGCCCTGGGCAGTTTCCTGACCCACAATGCTGGCTTCGTCTACACCGGAGCAGCCATCTACTTCGTGGTGGCACTCGCGTTGGGGATTCGGTTCTTACTCGCCCCGGCGCGTACAAACCGTGACATGGCTGCTGCTTGTCCAACCTGTCCCCCTGTTGCATCTGAGCGTCACGTGCCAGAGACAGCAGCTTTGACGGGAGATGTGCATACTTCAGGAAGATTGGAACGACGATGACATCAACACACAAGAACGTTGATCTGGTGATTCTGGGCAGTGGCTCGACGGCCTTTGCCGCAGCCCTGCATGCCGCTGAACTCGGCAAGACGGTCGCCATGACCGAAGAGCGCACGGTGGGAGGCACGTGCGCCAACCGGGGGTGTCTGCCCTCCAAGAACCTGATCGAGGCGGCCCGCCTGGTTTACGAGGCCGGGCATCCACGCTATCCGGGTCTATCGCCGGTGCAGATGCCCGTCACGTGGGCTGATCTGATTGCCCAGAAAGACGAGATCATTCAAGACTATCGCGCTCACAAGTATGAGAGCCTACTCGATCATCCCGAACAGATTCAGGTGATCTCTGGTCAGGCGTCGTTCGTCTCTGAGCATGAGGTTGAGGTGCATAGTGCAGACGGAATCCGTCACCTGGTTGGAGACCAGATTCTGATTGCAACGGGGTCCGCGCCGACTCTTCCCACCCTGGCTGGTCTGGCCGATGTGCCGTATCTTACCAGTGACCTGTTGAGTTCCGCTGATGACCCCTGGGGAACTGAATTGCGTGAGCAACCGCGCTCACTTGTCATCCTGGGTGGTGGCTACATCGCTCTGGAACTCGGTCAGATGTTTGCCCGTTTCGGCACTCAGGTGACGCTTGTCACACGGGGAAAGACGCTTCTCTCTGGCTATGAGCCGGAAATCATCGAGTCGCTCACCGAGATCCTCCAGGAGGAAGGAATACGGATCATCACCGGGGCACAGGGACGCGGTGTCCGCAAAGAAGGAGAGGGAGTTGTGCTCCAGGTCCAGCGGCACGGCAGCCAACAGGCCATTTCGGCAGAAAAGCTCCTGATCGCCACTGGTCGCCGCCCCAATACTCAGGACATCGGTCTGGAGCAGGCGGGAGTGACACTCGATCAAGCGGGGGCCGTGCGAGTGGATCGGACTCTACGCACCAATGTCCCTTCGATATGGGCTGCGGGTGATGTGATCGGACGGGAGACAGAAAGCCAGATGGCGACGCCCGTTGGGGCGCACGATGGCAAGATTGCTGCCCACAACGCTCTTTCAGAGGAGTCACTACACGAGATCAATCACACCGTCATTCCGCGTGCCATCTTCACCGATCCCCAGGTGGCTGTTGTCGGCTTGACCGACGAGGAAGCCAACGCCGCAGGAATCGAATGCGATTGCAATACGATTCCGCTCAGTGTGGTTCCACGTGCCGGAGCCATTCGTGACACCCGTGGGGTGATCAAAATGGTTTTGGATCGTCCAACGCGACGGGTCGTGGGAGTTTCCATGCTCGGTCTCCATGCTGCTGAAGTGATTCACGAAGCCGCGATGGCACTGCGCTTTGGAGCGACCACCGATGATTTCATTGATATGATCCACGTCTACCCGACGATGGCCGAGGCTCTCAAGATCGTCGCTATCTCATTTACCAAGGACGTGAATCGATTGAGTTGTTGTGCCAGTTAGCAAAGGAGACAAGCTCTGATGGACCGTGTGTGTGATGTGATCGTCCTGGGAACAGGAACTGCCGCACAAACCGTCGCCTACGCCTGCCGTGAGGGTGGGTGGAGCGTGACCGTCATCGATTCGCGTCCCTATAGAACTCATCTTTGTTTAGCCCTATGCTGGGAGTAGCGCGGATTGAGTTGCGCTCACTCGAATGTATTCCAGACTGGGTCCGACTAGCTCAAAAGTGAAGAGCAGCGAAGCATGAAACAAGTACTGATAGGATTAGCCAGCACTATGATCGAAATAGGTCTTTTCGTATGTGATACTGCTTCTCTTCAAATTCCTTCTGCTCTTTCTGCTCTTTGGGCTGGGGACACTCTCTCTGGCGATGTACATTCGGAAGCATATGCTATAGTCATGTCTGTTCCTTTTCAGTAGCAAAGGGAATCCAGACCTGGGACTCTTGCTGCCGTCATCCTTGTCAGGGGCTACATACGGGCCTGCCTGGAAGGTACTTACTCTTGCACATTCACTCGTCGGTGAGAGGGAGAGGTTGCCCATTCAGAAGAACCTCCAGGGAGATGGGGACGTGCTGGCGCAAGGATTGAGCGGCATGGCAGGCCCGTTCGGAGTGTTCGATGAGGAGGCGTACTTGTTCGGGAGGGGCAGAGCTACACACGGTGAGGGCGTAAGTGACCTGCTCGAAGGCACCATTGGACCCGTCCGCGGCGAACTTGTCGGCCGCGTTGAATTCGGCTCGAACATCGGCTTGCACCTCTTCTAGTGGGATATCATAGATGGGTGCAAGGCGTGCGATCTGGGTGATCAGGCAAAACGCAGTCCCGGCGACGAAGTATTGCAAAGGGGTTGGTCCCAAGTCGGTTCCGCCACGCACGGCGGGTTCGTCGGATTCGAGATGGAATTTGCCGACGCGGCCCTCGATGTGCATATCCTCCAACAACTTTGCCACGGCGCGGATGGTGGTCTTGCCGAGTGCCCGGTTGCTGGCAAAGCGGTCGCGAGTCTGTTCATAAACCTGGCGGCCCTTTTCCATATTGACGCGGTTTTTGGGTTCCTCAGTCATACGTGTACTCCTTTCGATCATACAATTCGATCATACAAACAGTGCCAGTGAACGTGGATATAGTATACTCGAAGAGAGGCCAGAGGAGAAGCTTGTTCCTCTCTTCTCAGATTCTTACGCAAAACTGGACAAGCAAGAACTTTTGTCGCAAACGCGAGAACAAACTGCGATGCTGCCGTTTCGTATCTCTTGTCTTCACTCTATCTTCTGTAGCCCTGGCTACAGACGTATGCCCAGACAAAGGTGTAGTATAACAACGTTGTGATACTACTATGTTCACACTGCCGTTCTACGCTTACTTCGTGCTGCAACAGAACGACCAGATTCCAGAGAGTAGGCGGATTCAGAGGAGAGAGAGCATGAGTAACGTGCCGATTGCCAACTATGCGTTGCTATCAGACTGCCGCTCAGCCGCGCTGGTCAGTAGTACAGGCTCTCTTGATTGGTTGTGCTTTCCCCGCTTCGATGCACCGTCAGTCTTTGCCCGATTGCTCGACGAGCAAGCTGGTCACTGGTCAATCCATGCGGTTGGTACCACCGAGACGCATCGCCGCTACATCGACACGACGATGGTTCTCGAGACCAGATTCACCGCTCCAACAGGCATTGCCGTGCTGGTCGATGCAATGGCTATCGGACGCAACGAGCGCGGACACCAGCTTGGGGTTGCCAATATGCATCAACCTAAGAATTGTAGAGTTTTGATGGACGCGAAAAAACCAGCAATGAATGCATCTCACGCATGTTCTGCCCATAATTCCAGATATCGTTCTGTTCAAAGACCGATAAACAGGACCACTTGGCTCTCTTCGCCAATGAGCCTTTCGTTGCTCATTAGCGAAGAGAGAGTGGGCAAAACGGGCATGAAAGCTATTCACGGTATTTTTCTCTCCTTTTCTCGTTTCCTTTTAAGCACAGCAATTCTTAGGTTGATGCATATTGGACACCAGCTTGGGGTTGCCTCACCTGGAGTCGTGCTTCGCTCCATCTCATGCGAAAGTGGATCGGTAGAGGTAGAGCTAGAGTATGCACCCCGCTCTGAATATGGCCTTATCTCTCCCCTGCTCAGGCCAGTTGAGGGAGGCGTTGCCTCTCGCGGTGGTGCAGATGTCCTGGTACTCTCTTCACAGAGAACATTAGCTATAGAAGGCTCGACGGCACGCACTCGCTTCACCCTTCATGCAGGTGAGCAGGCGAACTTTTCGTTGCAGCATCAGACAAGCTGGGAAGAAGCCCCACAGGTGTATACCTCTGCGGCAATCACCGACTCCCTTCACGATACCCTGGCAGGTTGGCGCACCTAGTCAGAGCTCCACCAGAGGTACAAAGGACCCTGGCGCGATCTGGTTCATCACAGTGGTCGTGTGTTGCAGGCACTCATGTTCCGTCCCAGTGGAGCAATCGTTGCTGCGCCGACTACCTCGCTGCCAGAGTCGATGGGGGTGAGCGCAACTGGGACTACCGCTACACCTGGATTCGTGATGCCTCCCTGACGATGGAGGTACTCTGGGTTGCGGCTTGTCCTGATGAAGCGTCCTGGTTCTTCTCCTGGATGGCGGGTGCGGTGGCTTCGCTGCTCAAGCGTGGTGCCCATCTCCAGATCATGTTCGGCGTTGGCGGTGAGCGCGACCTCAGCGAGCGCACGCTCAGTCATCTCAGTGGGAGGCGTGCCAGCCGCCCGGTGCGTATCGGCAACGGTGCGTGGGAGCAGCGTCAGCTCGATGTGTATGGTGAACTGCTCAGTGCGGCCTATCGTCTGCGCGACCAACTCAGTGAGCTTGACGAGACCACACGCCATTTCCTGGTCGAGGTAGCCGAGGCGGCTGCTACCCACTGGCAGGAGACCGATCAGGGCATCTGGGAGGTGCGTGGAGGCCCGAGGGACTATCTCTACTCAAAACTGATGTGTTGGGTGGCACTTGATCGCGCTATCGGACTCGCAGATGTGTTAGATGCACAGGATCGGGTCGAGGGCTGGACAGCGACGCGTGAGCAGATTCGCGACACCATCCTGGAGCGCGGGTGGAATGAGAAGGCGGGAGCGTTCACACAAGCGTTCGGTTCTGATGAGCTGGATGCCTCTACACTCATGATACCGATTGTAGGCTTCCTGCCTGGCACCGACCCGCGTGTGCGGGCCACCATCGATGCCATTGCCGAGCGACTGACGGATGAGCATGGCCTTGTCTACCGCTATCGCGCAACCGATGGGCTTGCTGGCGAGGAAGGAACCTTCCTGCTCTGCACCTTCTGGCTGGCCCATGCGCTGGCACTGGCCGGGGAAGTTAAGCGGGCTAGAGTGACCTTTGAACGGGCGGTTACCTATGTGAATGATGTCGGTCTGCTCGCCGAGGAAGTAGACCCCGCAACCGGCGAATTACTGGGCAATTTCCCGCAGGCGTTCAGTCATATCGGCCTCGTGAATGCCGCCTGGGCCATCTCGCAGGCGGAGGAGCGACCGATTGATTTGGGCGAACCGACCGAGCCTCCCCACCACTAACGTGGGGCATTCATTCCGCCTTGATTGGCTACCCTTTTTAGCTCTCTCTCTTCAAGATGCCTTCGTACAGATTCTTCAGACTTTCGCCGAGCGAGGGTTCCGGTTCCTGCAAGCATTTGGCGGCCAGCTGGCGTGCGCTCGGCTCGACAAGAATCGAGCCATCCGGGAAGACGATGGTGGGGACACTGCACATGCCACCATTGAGACGCAGTACCTCGGCGGCCGCACGCTCATCTCTCTCAATATTGATATATTCATACGGGATGCCGTGTGTATCGAACCAGTGCTTCGACATGCGGCAATCGCCACACCAGGTGGTGGCATACATCTTGATCTTTGTTTGTCCGGTAAACGCTTGTGATTCTGGCATACAATCCCCTTTCAGAAAGCCTGAACTCAATACAGTCTGGATGACAGGATATTGCAAGGATAGCTTCTGGCCGCCTCTTTTTCTGTAGCCAGAACTACATAAAACAGCAAGATCGTGATTCAGGCTGCCTCTGTTCACGTGATATTCTCGTATACTGATTAAAAAAACTTCCACTACGCTCCCTCTAAAAGGTGATAATCTGGTAGCCTTGTGTCACCAGCTTACGAATACTGGGGTGTCCCTCGTATTCGGCCAACAGCGGAATTCCACTCTTCTCAACTTCTTCCTTCACCCAAAGGCTGCCGCGCAAAAGCGACATGCACCTGCAATGTTTGCTCTTACCGCACTCCATTGTCGATGGAGGCGGTGTTCCGGTTTGGACAGTTCGCCAATCCAGCGAGTTCCAGCCCCATCAAAGATCACTACAACTTCGTCACCACCTTCCTGAAACTCCTTTGCTGTTTCTAGAGCGTTAGCGACTCGCCCCATGTCCGCATGGGTTTCTTTATCCGCCAGTACAATAATCCCGACTTTCGTCATTCTTTTTCCCTCGTTTCTGTTTCTTTTCGCACTTCTGTTCTCGAATGTGGATACGCAAATGGTTAAAAATGTGAATATGTCAAAGGTAGCACAGAGACAGACAGCGTTCCGTAGTATAGGCTACAGAAAACGTGGCATTGCTCTCTCGTTTTGATTAGACCATTCGGCTCAGCAACAGCATTTATGAGCTTAGACAGATTCTCTGCCACCGTGATCTTTGGTCTTATGAACACGTGTTGGGGATCGGGCTTTGTGAGTACCTGAACGTTGGTTTTTCCGTTGCACGATACACAGACTCCCTAGTGACACCATGCCAATCAAGACGAATAGGACCGTCAAGAGTGCCAGACCATCGAAATAGGCGATTTGGGCGAAGATGCCTCCCAGGAGGTTCCCAAGCAAGTAGCCAATGCCAAGGATGACCGAATACAATCCCATGACAAACCCACGGTCCTCGGCAAACATGCGGGATTGATCGGCCAGGTACGCCAGGGCTGCCGGTGTAAATCCGGCTTCAAGAAACACGCCGACGATGACTACGGGGAGAAATACCAGCAGCGGGCCGCCATGATTCATTCCTACCAAACCAAGGCACGCTATCGCAGAACCTGGTAAGGTGAAGAGGAGGACTGGAAGCCTGGGTAAGCGACCAAGAATAAATGCCCAGACGACCACGCAGACCGAAAAGAGCAAGACGTATCCACCAAGGTAGGCACTCAGGTTACTCTCTTGTCGATAAAGACTTCCAACAAAGAGCTGCCCTCGAACATGCAGATGCCCTGCAAGCACAAGCGTGATCTGAGAGGTAAGCCAGATACCAAGGATAGCGTTGACAGCAATCCAGGCCGGAATGAATAGAAGGAGATTCCTATGAGAGATGATTGCCCGGTAGCGTTGGAGGGAGAAGTGTCTTCTGCTGCTTCCTCCATCTGAGGGTCTCTTTTTTTCTCGCACAAAGAGCAGTACCAGTGCGGCCCCAGAGAGGTCGAGGAGCGCAATCACCACAAACGCCCACAGGTGCAAGGACGCCCAGAAAAGTGGTCCAAGGACCGCTCCAAGCGAGATTCCACCAGAAGACGCCAGTTCGTAGAAGCTCATCTCGCGCCCACGGTGTTCAGAGGTATCATCGGTTCCGTCCGAAAGAAACCCGAGCGTTGCGGGTACCGATTGGAGTGAACCCAAGTGACCAGACCGCCCATCAAGTCAAAATGTGGTAGACTGACAAAAGAGTCTGCCAAAGGAGAAAACAGATGAGCGGAAGAGTTCACAGCAGAGAAGTGAAACTGACCATTGT
>JAABUO010007359.1_pt1 | contig 12568 bp, 18 predicted proteins | sample 5559291 | NCBI WGS metagenome assembly JAABUO01 (sample SAMN10711878, study PRJNA513372) | rock metagenome | isolation source: Antarctica rocks | place: Antarctica: Victoria Land, Finger Mt sud
ATCACTCAAAGCTTAAAACAAGCACTGAGTGTGCCAAGTGACAAGCCATGTGCATGCATGTGTGTCATTTCTGCACTGTCACTGTTTTGTCATACATGCTGTTCAGTGCTTCTGTCATGACACGATGATCTGAATTGTGCATGTGCAGTGCAGCTGTTGTGTGTAACAGACAACTGCAGGAATTGAGAGGACATGCGCAACTGACACTGCCCATCCTGATGCACACCATGAGTGTCCACCTAGTTGTACTACCTGCTCAGGACAAGCAACAGGATAGGAGACAGCAGGACAGCGCATTGAAAGGCAGCACAGGCCCACCCGCCATTTTTTTTGCAGCGCCAGATGCAGACATCAGCAGCGACGAGACCCACCCCCAACCACCCCTGAAGGCAGACCTTCCAGATGGGCCTGCCTTTGAAGCACCTGCCAAGAGTGGTGGCAGCGAGCTGTTTGATGCGCTGCTCATGGCTGCAACTGGTAAGCGCATCATCTGTAAATGCCAGTCAAAGGGCCTCTCATGGTTTGGCAGCATGCAATCTCAATCAGCTGTACCTTACAGAGATACACAGAAAAGAGGGGGAACATGAAAGAGAAAAAACTTGCCAAGAAAGCCCAGCCTATCACATGTTGTACATCAAAGCATACGCCCAGTGGCACCCAAGGCACCTGTACATATGGCTGTGTCAGCTCAGCTGTGACTGGACAATTGGTATTGCACAGCATGGCCAGTCTCTAGCAAAAGCACTTGCTTGGCATCAGCTGTCAGTTTGACTGCCAACACTTTTGCGTCATGGTAGCAAGCCACAAACTGTGCTGCAGTTTGCAAGCGTCATGCACAGAGACTGCAGGGGTGTGCAACAGAGCAGTCAGCTTAGCATAAGCTCAATGCACATTCCTGCCCTGTGCTGCCAGTGCTGACAGTTACCCACTCTGCGCCGCTGCATGCTACTAACATTTGACAGTGGTGACAGCTGCTGACTGTGCACTGCCGAGTGCTGCTGACAAGTGACAATGCTGATAGGTGGTGACTGTGCAGGCGGCACAGAGACAACCAACCGAGGAGTGTCCACTGGCGAGCCACCAGTGAACAGCAAGCAGTCTGCCCACATGCCGCGGCCACGCAGCAGACTGTGGAACCACATCGGCACATCAGTTGGTGAAGCTGACAGCCTCCAGAACGCCATCAACGCCTTCACTGTACGCTTTACTTTGCCACATGCATACTTTGGCAAACCTTTTTGTGTCATGTAACAGTCATGCAGAGCAAATGACCCTTGCGTCATCATGCCAGCCTCCTTGGCATATATTCTGCAAGATGCTCATGCACCCGTGAACGCTGTTGACTCGATTACCCAGTCATGTCTTCAGCCTGAACAGGTGAAGATAGACAAGAGCGCCATGGGTGTGCAAATGCACTGCAATGTGTTTGTGTCAGTTACTGAGGTGAGATCAGACAGTCAGGCATTCAGCAGCCCACCCTGAAACCACCTTGAGAGTTGACCAATATGGGTGTATCATGACATTGCGCGCAAATTGTGATGTTGCCTTTGTTGTGTTACTAAGCACCCTCAACAGCAGCATTATTTCTATTGTGATTGCAGGTGGATGAGGAGATAGCGTCTGGGCCATCTGAAATGGAGTCACCATATCCTAGGACGGGCCCCCGATCTAGCAGGGCCCGGCCCAGCACCCCCATTGCTCGCCGGGGCAGTGTCTCCAACATGCTGGATCAGTCTACCACCCAGGTGACTCCCTCAGAGAGCATCACAGATGATGTTACTGCTTTTGCATGCATATGAACAGTATGCATGTATAAGCTCTGAAGTTTGGCTTGAATGCTTTTGTGTTGCATATGCTGAGATTTCTTGGTTCTGGAGAGTGTGTTTGCTTGCATGTCAGTGTCAGAAGATGAGCACAAGCATACATATTGAGTATTTGTCAGGCCACAGGTACAGATCAGTTCTGTCGTCGACAAATTGTTCAGTGTCCATCCAACCATTTATTGAGGCCATCAGTTATGGAGTCAACAAACCAACCAAGCACACAATCAAGCAATCAATCCATCCATCCATCCATCCAAACATCAATCAGTTGTCTAATCAGTCATTCCACCAACCAGTCCACCAATGCGCACCTGCAGGATTGCAACCATGTGAGCAACACAAGGGGCACTTTGTCCACCGGCCCCCATGGATGTGTCCGTGCAAATGGCAATAGATGGAGCCCCACTGATGATTGTGGGGGTGGCATGCATGGGTGCAAGGGAGAGGAGGGCGACAGGTCTGGAGATGAGGGGCCCGCTTTCAGCTTGCACAGCCAAGAGGGCGACACTGAGGCTGCGCTTGTGGTATGCTCTACAGATCAGCCTCCAGCATGATGTGAAAAACATGTACAGCTTTTGCTCTAGACTGTCCCCTTTTTGGGCCACAAAAAAAAGGCACAACACACTCACTGCACTGGCCTTCCTCTGAGATACTGTCTCCACAAGTTTATGTCATGCCTGCAGCAGTCACATATGTGGTGAGTCTTGCTGTTCAAAACTTGCATTTCAAACCTTGTGTTTCTAGACCTTGCTGTCCTGTGTTGCAGGTGAGTGATCAGGACGTGGAAGGGATTGAAAGCGGCGGAGAGATGTTGAGGCAGAGGCGGGCAAGCGGCAGCAAGTGTAGCTTGCTGGTGGGTGTGGGGCGCCAGTCCAGTGGTGTCAACCTCAACAGGCTGGGGACAGACTCTGACCTGAAACGACTTGTTGAAGAGGTCGGCTCCTTTGCAGACAAGACTCAATGCCTGTGCTTGTGCTGCTTGTGCAATTGTGTGAGCCGTAGTGTCTGTCTTTGTCCAGCGGACGTGCACATGAGCAGTTAAGGCTGAATGTGAGTTACACTGCTTGGGGTCACATCAACAATGTCTCATTATAAAGAAGCTCCCAAAGGAGAACAGACGTAAATTATCAAACCTTCCCTGTGTTCTCATCCTAATGTCCAGATTTGTTCCAGAATCATTGACGAGGTTTTTAGTGCGTGACCTCAGCATGCGCAGCAAAGTCTGTCTAAGGTAATTTGGAGTCATTCGGGCTTGTCAGCATGCATGTATGATTGTGTGCTGTGTTTCTACCTGGGTAATGAACCAATGGGCTCCTGGTTGTAAGGAGTCAATGTTTTGCTGCAAGGCTTGCAAGTTAGAGCTTGAATCTGTGTTGTTCAGCTTTGAGCTCTGCCAGCCTCTACTGCCACTCTACAGCTCAGCCTGACCTGCATAGCAAAATGCAACATGTGCTTCATCACACCACACTGTCTTAACTCAACGCAAACCTCTGGGGGGGGGTGGCGTCTGCATCCTTACCTCAGCCTCTGTTTGGCAAGGGCACAATCAATGCACATGAATTGAGGAAAAGGGAGAGGAGCTTGAGTTGTGGTCCAGGTGCGCATGATGAAGGCGGAGAGGCTGGTAGCAGAAGGAGCCTTGGAGGAGGCACGCTCCAAGGAGATGGAGCAGCGCAGCCGGGCAGACGCTCTCAAACAGGACCTGGACCTGCAGCGTGCCCAGGTCCAGCGCCACCTCACCCAGGTCTGCCACCTCAGCATGCATTGCTGATGTCCTTTTTCTGCGTGAACAAGCATTGCTGCCGTCCGTTTCATGCATCAGCAAGCATTGCTGCTGTCCTTTTCATGCATGAACAAGCATTGCTGCCGTCCATGTCACGCATGAGCAAGCTTTGCTGCTGTCCTGTTCCTGAAATAGCAAGCGTTGCTGCCGTTTGTGGCAAAGGAGCTGTCACTTGTTCTTGTGTGGTTGCATGTTTGTGTGCAGCTGCAGCCCTCGCTTATGCCCCTGACCTGATCACTGTCATGCTTGTCCCTGTGGTTCTGCATCCTGAACAGCACTTGTGGTTTGAGCAGCTTCCTGTCTATCACCAAAGAAGTTTGCCGGTCCTCAGAGAGAGTTTATAGCTCATGCAATCCTTGGTGTTGTGTGACACAGGTGTCTGCATTGAGGGTGGATGTACAGCGCCTGAGCCAGGCCAAGCGCAGTGCAGAGGCACGTGCCTTGGCTGCTGAAAACGCAGCCCAGCAGTGTCAGCAGGAGGTGGCGGCACTGAGGGTGCTGACCGCCAGCATGCTGGCACAGCCCCACTCGGCGCCCTTCCAAGACCTGGAGGGCACTGAATCTGCCAAGCCTGGCTTCACTGGAGAAGGGTCCAACTCTGTTGTGGATACACTCACGCAGCAGCAGGGCAGCCGGGTACGATGCCTTGGATCAGAGAGTGTGCATCTGCAGCAAGACAGCAAATGCGAAGCAATGCGATGCAATGCAAAGCAATGCAATGCCATGCAATGCAATGCCAATACCAATTTGTTGCATCAATGTGTGAGTCCTCAGCTGTCATCTGCATGCTGCTGTTGCTGCGTGGAGTCTTCTCTGTTGGTTGGAGTTGATTTGACTTACTTGAGGCTGCTAGATACTTCAACTTACTTGAGGCTGTTGCATACTCCAACTGCTTTGCAGCACTTGCAATTTCCTAATCAGATCTCCGATGGAGCATCATGCACAGTAGGCCAGTACTAGCAGCTCACACACTGTTGGGGGGCAAGAGCGTATGGAGCAATTCTAGATTGGTGCTGGCATATGTTGTCACAAGACAATGTATGCCAGGTTGACCATTCGAACACTGGGCTTGTGCAGCTGCATTCTCCCACAGCTTTGAAACTTTGTTGCTAACTCCAGCAATAAGCAGGAAATTCTGTTTGCGAAATATAAGCGAGGACTTGCTGGACACATGCTGCTGAGATGCTGCGCAGGTGACAGATGAAGGGCCATCTTCAGGCAATTTCTGGAGCAGAGTGCCATCCCCCTCAAACATCCAGTCATCCCAGAGCAGTGTCCTAGAAGGCCTTGGCTCAGCTCCCTTGCCCATTGACCAGCTGCAGCTAAAGGCAGCCGCCCTTCCCACCCTTGCTGCTCCCCAACAGGCCTCTGCCCATGCTGCCCCTCAGCTCTGGGACACCACCCAACAGGCCCCTACTGGGGCCATTGGCGTGCAGGGCTCCTCCCAGACGCCCTGGCTATCTTCTTGGAGTCAGAGCCTGCCTGTCAGTTCAGTACAGCCTAAAGCAATGGCTGAGGAAGTCATCGGCAGCGAGCTTACACTCAAGCGTGAGCGCAGCGAAGGTGATGACGGCGAGCCTGTTGACTCCAAACCCAGCAAGCGCAAGGCAACAGGAGAGCTGACCGCAGAGACAAAGGCGCTGGAGAATGCCACTGCTGACCTAGAGCAAGGCTGCAGCAGGGATGCAGCAAAAGCAGTGCAGGCCCCAGCTGGAGGGGGTGGTGATGTTGGTGCTGATACAGGATCACCAAATAACAGCTCGCACTCAAGTTCACCTGAGACAGCGTTAGCCAGGGAGGCTGTTGAACCGGTTCAACAGTGACACTGGATTGACTCAATGCTGAACAGAAGTCTGCTGAAGGCAAACATTCTCCTTTGGCTTGAACAAATGGACAGTCAGAGATGCGTATTGTCAAAAGTAGCTGTGCAGAGCAACCTGCATTCCATGCTTGCTCATCAACATGCACCTGAGATTTTGGTATTGCTTGTGTCTGCTTGCGCCCATCTGACCAAATGTTTGGTCCTGGGTGTGCTTGCAATACGGCCCATTTTTGCAACGCATGAACAGGGTTCGACACAATGTGCAGCTTGACACAGTCTTGCTACATGTTGTCGAGGACAAAGTATTGTGAGAAGCATGATTGCCGAGTATGTTTCGAAATGAGAGTAATCATGCCAGCCTGGTGTCCATTGTTGTTAAGTCCGATATAGTGTGCCAGACAGTGCATGTCTTGCGCCTTGCCTTGGATGCTTAGCCGGTGTGCACAACACTAGCAATGTCTTACTCAGCTTTTTGATTTGTACAGTCCCACTCAACATTATGACGAAGAATCATGCTATGAGACGCAATTGCCGTGACAATTTTAAATCCTATAGCAATTTTAAGCGCTTGCATGCATGCATGTATAAAAAACTAGAGTGTGGAGTTTGCCATCAGAAGTACCTCAATTCACAATCTGGTACGGCTGGAATTTTCAGTCAGACTCAAGTGGACACCTGTCATGGACAGATGCTTTGTGTGCATGAACGACATGAACCAAGAAGCATGTCGCATGCATTCGTGCTTCAGTGTCTCATGCTGCGTTCTGCATCCAGCTGCTGCTGCTCCTCTACAGGCAATGCTTGGTACCTACAAGCACAGCCGAAATCAGCACTCAATGCAGGCAAGTTAGTCAGAGCACTGCTAAACATGGTCAATACTCATACACTGCTAAACATGGTCAATACTCATACACTGCTAAGTTGAATGCACATTGGTCAGAGCACTGCCTCTCCTTAGCAAGTCATGCACATTGGTCAGAGCACTGCTAATTAGAAAAGTGAGGGAAGCCCATGCATGAATGTGGCTTGCCGCCATCTATAACAGACTTTGAGCCTATGCTTACAGCGCAGGTGCCGACTGCAAAAGACCCAAGCCTCACATGAATACAGACTTGTCTCCAATGTCATCTTTGATGGCTTGGGTCCATTTGCGGCCAGCAAATATTGTACATAAGGCCACAAATGTGAGCAGCAAGCCCTTCTCTCCCCCTTGAGGCACTAGCCCTGTCAAGTGCCCCAGCAGCAAGACAGGGGTGACAAAGAACAAGGCAATTGCTTCTGGTTTACCATAACATGCTCCCTGCACACTAAGCTAATCATTTAGATTAAGCTAATCATGTAGATGCAAGAAGGTATGATGTTTGATGTGTTGATACACCTGTCAGAAGCATTTGCAGCAGGGAACTCTCACCAAAGACAACTTACAAGCAGGATGGGACCAAGGATGGTAAGTATACAGGCTTGCAAGGCGCTGTGCATGTGGAGACTACACAGGAAGAGATGCCTGCAGCTTGGCATGAAGGTGATGCATCTGAGGGACAGACCTCTTTGAAAGCAAGGCCAGTGACTGCAGCAAAGAAAGGGCCCACAAGCCACACAGACGAGGGGTGTTCAGCTACATATTGGGGCACAGATTGTCCACCCTGCGCAAAAGAGTTGCACTGAATATTGGATTTTCGCAGAGAAGGGGTCAGTTGCAAGAGAAAAGAAAGAGGAAGGAAATAGCAACCTGTGTGAGTGCCAGACCAACAGCACCAGCAGCACCTACACCGTACAGACCCTGCAAACCATGCGAAGAATGTGTGCAATGCTGCGCAATGTTGAGCAAGTCACAGCATGTGACACAAAGCATACTGACCTGCATGAAGCGCTTGATTGGGGTGACATACATATGCACAAGATACAGTGAAGCACCCAGACCGGCAACACCAGCTGCAACCACTGCATTCTGCCAGACGTCTGGCACAGAGTCTGCTGAGGTGAGTACAATGGCTGTCTCCACAAGAAGAGCTGCATGCGCCACGAATTTGTGTCAGCTGCTGCCTGCAGCTGAAGCAGCACACGGACAACCCTGTTATGTGCCTTATGTGACTCACCCAGAGCAGCGACATTCAGGCCGGCTCTGTATGCAATAACTTCACGTACATCTTGGTCCTCGACTGTCCAGTCGCTATATATGCCTCTATACACAGGCTTGTCCTGAGCTTGAGCTCCTGCAGTTATAGCAGTATGAGCCTGATTTCCAGCTCTGCGACGCATACCAAGACTGCTATTGATGACATACCAGGAAGATCCTGCTGTGCAGCGGCCTGTGGTGAACAAAAGTGCTTGCTTCGTCGGTGCGCAGGGCTTGATCGCAATTTTGCAGCACCTCTTGGTCCGCAAGTGAAAGGCTTTGCACTCTTGAATGATGCGCGCTGCGGCAATCCTAATTGGCACCCAAGGCAGTGTGTGCGAGCACTAGCAATGACCATGTTGCGCATGTCAAAACTAATGTCGGAAGTTGTTCTGCGACTCGAACTGTCGGAGTTGCAGCCATGACGTCATGAAAGCCAAGAAGCCTTTCAAATCTTGGACGCCCTTTCTGCTTGTACTCTCTCATTGCGGCAGCGCTGACGGCATAGATTTGCCATCAAGACTTTGCAATTATGTCATCCGAAGCGGGTCCACGCACGTTTCAGCTGGTTGTTGCTGCAACTAGGCAGCTGGGAATCGGTCGGAATGGATCTCTGCCGTGGAAGCTGCCTGGTGATATGGCTTACTTCAAGGACATCACGTCAAAGACAGCAGACACCAGCAAGAAGAATGCTGTGATCATGGGCCGCAATACCTGGGAATCTATCCCACCCAAATTTCGGCCCTTAAGGAACAGGGTGAATGTTGTTCTGACACGAAAGCAAGTCGACGAGAACGACAGCAGCTCTGCCAATGGCGGTCACAGGGCATCCACTGCATCAGATGCAGTGAGATGCAACAGTCTGGCCTCAGCTATGTCCCTGCTGACTGGTACTGAGTACAGAGATCAGCTAGAAAACATATTTGTGATTGGTGGTGGTCAAGTCTATAAAGAGGCAATAGCATCGCCAGAATGTGCAGTCATCCACATGACAGCCATAGAATCTGACATTGAATGCGACACATTCTTTCCAGAGATTGACCCACAGCGCTTTGCCCTGTGGTCAGCCGCATCCCCTCAGTCCGACAATGACGTCAAATACCATTTCCTGTGCTACACAGCTCGCAACCTCCAAGGGCCACCGCAGCTGCCAACAGCCATAGCCAGCAAGCACGAAGAACAGCAGGTCTGTACAACATCCCAAGTTGGTCTACAAGGCTACTGACATGCACAAGACTGCTGACATGCACAGATATGCTGACATGCACATGCCCACCAATGCCTTAGCTCCTTGCACTGACTGTCACCTCTCAGCATGTTGATTGCTACAAGGTCATCCTTGCCAAGTGCGCCTCACAACAGGGCACTGCAGCTTGTTCTGCACCTCATTCAGCATGCCATCTTTTGATGCAGTATCTAGACATGGTGGCCGACATCATAAAAACAGGCACAAGGCGGGGTGACAGAACTGGAACAGGCACTTACTCCAAGTTTGGATGCCAAATGAAGTTCAACCTGAGGCACAGCTTCCCACTGCTCACCACAAAGCGCGTCTTCTGGAGAGGTGAGCTGCTAGCCAGCTGCCCTCCCCCCTACAAGGCATGTCTCATTCTCACCTGTCGTCAGCTTTCACGCCCCTCTTGTTTTTCACATCTCTATCTGCTCTTGCACAGCAAAACATTCTAGCCTCAAAAAAACATGCGGCATGTGTGTTGAAGTCCTGTACATACCGTGCTCTGTCCTTCTGCCAGACTGTTGTGCTCATTCTGTCCAGAATTGCAAAAGTAACAGCATTGAGTTGAGCTGGCTCGTCAGGCAATGCATGAGCTTGTGAGGGCCATTACTACACATCAGTCAAGGCAAGCTGCCTTGTCACTGAGTTGCTGTCTGCCTCAGGTGTGGCTGAGGAGCTGCTGTGGTTCATCAGTGGCAGCACATCTGCAAAGGTGTTGCAAGACAAGGGCATCCACATCTGGGATGGCAATGGCTCCCGAGACTACTTGGACAGCATTGGCCTCACAGACAGGCAAGCACTTTTGCTTGGCCCTGCAGCTGTGGTGCTACAATGTCTTTGCATCACATCCTGATTCCTGCTGCTGAGCTGTGCTGCACCTGTGCTGCACCTCTTTTGTTGCACTGTCATGGTACAGCTGACTGAAGGAAAAGGCTCCTGAGTGCAGCAGTGTCTGATTTTGGCAGCGTACCACAATAGGCTGAAGAAACAATTGACAGGGCTGATGATCTTGAAGCATCGGTTTGCAAGTTGCAAGTCAAAGCACCTGATAGGCGTGAGGGCATGTTCATGTGTGGTCAGGGAGGAGGGGGATCTGGGGCCAGTGTACGGCTTCCAGTGGCGCCACTTTGGGGCAGACTACAAGGGCATGCATGCAGACTACACAGGTCAAGGAGTCGACCAGCTTGCACAGGTGGGGCGGGTGTGTGCGTGTGTGTGTGTGTGTGTGTGTGTGTGTGTGTGTGTGTACATGCATGCTGTCAACAAGCCTTTCTGGCCATGGGCTTATGCATGCATGCCCTGAAACGTTGACGACAACCTTTGCAAGCATTGGAGCAGCTGTAAAGCAGCCTGGTGACCACATTATGTTATGCAGGTTATTGACAAGATCAGGAACAACCCTGAAGACCGCCGCATTGTTTTGACAGCGTGGAACCCAGCAGCACTACCAGAGATGGCTCTTCCTCCTTGCCACATGTTCTGCCAGGTAAGCCTGCCCCTTTGGTCACATGCCAAACCGGCAGGCTGCTGCCCTGTGACCTTTGTCAAAGTCTTGCTTGACCTCTGCCTGCAGGCATGACTGTCATTATGCTCTTGCATTTTTCTTATTGTCTTTTCAGAGAATTTGTATCCTTTCCTTTCCTTTTTTTCTTTGAGCATTTTTTTTGCATGCTCATCACAAGCGTGCCTGTGCTGCAGTTCTATGTGGCAGATGGGGAGCTGTCGTGTCAGATGTACCAGCGCAGCTGTGATCTGGGTCTGGGTGTGCCCTTCAACGTAGCCAGTTATGCCTTGCTAACATGCCTCATTGCAAAGGTGAGAAGTATCAAATCAGAGCTGCTGACTGTACCTCTAGTGGGCAAAGACCCACTCTTTGCACAGAAAGATTGTGTCAAAAGCGCCACTCAGATCTGTTTGTGAACATGTTTGCATTTTATCAGAAGCTCTGGTCTTGGTGTGAATACACTGTGGAGTACGTTTTGCTTGTGAGTAACATGCTTATATGGCACAAACCAGCTCCACATAGATCAGTACGCTTGTGTTGTTTCTGTAGGTTTGTGGACTGCGGCCTGGCGACTTCATCCATGCAATGGGAGATGCACATGTATATGCAAACCATGTGGATCCTCTGAAGGAGCAGCTGCAGAACTCCTTAAGGCCCTTTCCTGTGAGTGGTTTTGCTGTGATCAGCAATTGGCATAAGCATAGTGCATTTGTTTCGTTCAGCTGCTTGTTTCGTTATGCTGCTATCAAACTGAGACATAATGCATTCATGTGCAGGTGCTTCACATCAAAACAGAGAAGACAGACAAAGATGCGTACACAATGGGAGATCTAGAGATATCTGATTACAATCCTCACAAAAAGATTGCAATGAAGATGGCTGTTTGACCAGCTACACGGAGCTTATAAATTAAGTGGTGGCTCTGCTTTGGCCTGAAGTGCATGCCAGCCACCTGGCAATATGCTGAGCTGTTGTGTCCTGCACATTGATCCAGATTCGTAGCTACTGGGTCATAGTGAAGACAACACAGATCTCTGCTCACCATGTTTGTTGAAGTCCTGACGCAGTGTGCACAGGACATACAGAACATAGATGTAAAAGCCAATGCAACTGGCAGATCCTACTCTGTCTCGACGACATTTTTGACCATAGCATACAGAAACAAAAGTGACACCACACAGGCTAGGTGAACCTTTTACTGGTTCATTTGTTGCATCATCTGTCACACATAGACCAGAACACAGTTGACATGGGGCTTGCGAGGACTACTGCGCCTAGCTGCTGGGTGCAGGAGCATTTGCTGCTGTTGAATTTTGTATTGTGGATATGACCGAGTCCAACAGGCTTGGGGCAAGCGCAGGGACAATTGTCTGTATATCTTGTGACAATGCTGGTGCAGTGCCAGGGTAGCCAGCGTTTGCCAAGTTGGGATTCAAAGCTTTCTTGCGTTCTTGGCTCTCAGCCTGGGGTAGCTCAGAATCATCATCAGCCTGCGCTGATATGACGTCATAGTTGCCTTCTGCCAAAGGAGATACGGTCATGATTGCGTTCTCTGATACTGGAGTGTTGTCTTCAGAATAGTCTGTTCCATCTGTCAAAAGGTGGTCAGGAGAACCAGGTTCAGAACTTTTGCTGTTGGTTGCATCCAGAATATCCGCCTTGCCTGTTGAGACCAATGGCCTGCTGCTGCTGCTGCTGCTGCTGGACATGTCAAGTGAATTTGTGCTACCTGTGCATACATACAGCATGAATCAACGGCAATCAAGCAGGGCTGCAATGCGCATGTGCAAATTGTGTGCAATGGCAGTCATGATGCAAATTGACTGAAAATTCCACCTGCCTGGCCTTGCAGAGGCGTGTCTATGGCTTGCAGCGGCATATATAATAATTATGACCAGCAGAAGCGTCACAACTCCCCCGGCTACAATCTGCCTCTTGGTAGTGCAGACTCTCTGAAGAAGAGTCGGAGGTGGTTTCTCCAGACCAGTCTGCAGGCAGCGCAGATCTGGATCAGCCCAGGTAGAACTATTGCTCCGACAGCACACTCACCGAAACACGTCACTCAAAACACGGGATGATGTGCTCCGCATAAACCAGTCTCAATCGGCGTGTGCGGCTACGAGTCTTACCTTGACCCTCAGAGAGGCTAACCTACGTTGGTGTTCGTCTGGTTTGTTTGCACCCTCAGCTTTCCTGAGCTCGCTTTCTATTAGCTGCGACAATTCGCTCGCCATTTTTGCACCGAAATCTATGCGCTCATCAGCAAGCTGCAGTCAGCGGTCGGTC
>JAABUO010007360.1_pt1 | contig 12566 bp, 10 predicted proteins | sample 5559291 | NCBI WGS metagenome assembly JAABUO01 (sample SAMN10711878, study PRJNA513372) | rock metagenome | isolation source: Antarctica rocks | place: Antarctica: Victoria Land, Finger Mt sud
ACAACTTTGCCATGGGCAACTGCGCCGAGCACACGGCCAAGGAGTATGGCATCACACGCGAGGAGCAGGACGCGTATGCAGCACGAAGCTACAAGCTGGCTGCAGCTGCCTGGGAGGGGGGAGCTTTCGGTGATGAGGTCGTGCCGGTCGAGGTGAAGGGCAAGAAGAAGACGGTGGTGGTCGACAGGGATGAGGAGTACACCAAGGTCCAGCTGGAGCGCCTGCCTTCGCTCCGGCCGTCATTCCAGGCTGACGGGACTGTCACGGCGGCCAACTCCTCGACGCTGAGTGACGGAGCGGCAGCCGTTGTGCTGGTGAACAGGGAGATGAAGGAACACTGTCGGGGGTCCGTGGCCGCAGAGATTATCTCCTTTGCAGACGCCGCCATGGACCCCATTGACTTCCCTATTGCGCCGGCCAAAGCAATGCCAATTGCGCTGGAGCTGGCTGGGCTGCGTGTGGAGGACATGGCCAAGATTGAGATCAACGAGGCCTTTGCCGCTGTCGTGCTGGCGAACGCGCGGCTGCTCTCGCTGGACCTGGAGCGCGTCAACACGCGGGGCGGCGCAGTGGCTTTGGGACATCCGCTCGGGTGCAGCGGGGCCCGGATCCTGGTGACGCTGCTGCACGCGCTAAAGCCGGGGGAGCACGGCATGGCGGCTGTGTGCAATGCGGGCGGAGCAGCCTCGGCCATGATCGTACGGCGCCTGTAATGTACACACTTCTATTGCCTGCCCTGCTGGGCCAGACAGCCTCTGCGCATCTCCTCCTCTGCGGGCCACGGGCCCTGCTCCCTCTGTCGGGGGTCTTGCTTGGTGAATTTTGCAATGCGCGCCGCATACGCCAGCACGTCCTGTGCACAGCCCACTTGCTCCTCCTGCTCCACTCCATTGCCGTCCTCTCCCAGCGCAGCTCCTGGATCCTGGCCCCCGCCAAGGATTCGCCGCGCTCGCTCGAGGTGGCGCAGCACGTCCATTCTACCGCCGCGTCGACAACACCCACCACGACGGAAGACGGAGGATGGGAAAGAACCAGAGCAAACTCAGCCAGGACCAGCTGATGCAGCTCCAGCGCAGCACGTACTTTGAGCGCAAGGAGCTGCAGCAGTGGTACAAGGGCTTCCTCAAGGACTGCCCGGCCGGCCAGCTCAACAAGCCCGACTTCCAGAAGATCTACAAGCAGTTCTTCCCCTTTGGCGACCCCTCGTCCTTTGCCGACTTTGTCTTCAACGTCTTTGACGCCGACGGGAATGGCGCGATCGACTTCAAGGAGTTCATCTGCGCGCTCAGCGTCACCTCGCGCGGCACCCTGGAGGAGAAGCTGATGTGGGCCTTTGGGCTCTACGACATCGACCACGACGGCTTCATCACGCGCGGCGAGATGCTGCAGATCGTGGAGGCCATCTACAAGATGGTGGGCAGCATGGTCAAGCTGTCGGGGGACGAGGACACGCCGGAGAAGAGGGTGCAGAAGATATTTACTATGATGGACAAGAACGAGGACGGACGCCTGACCGTGGACGAGTTCCGCGAGGGCTCCAAGCGCGATCCCACCATCATCTCTGCCCTGTCGCTGTATGACGGACTGGTGTAGGAGGAGGAGGAGGAGGAGGAGAAGGGAGCCAAGAGGGTCAGTCGTCCCAGCTGCGCTCAACCGTCTCGCGCACTCGCTTGTGGTACTCGCGCTTGTGCTCCTTGAAGAGGTTCGAGGCCTCCACGTTGGCGGGCGAGGAGGTGTTGGGGTCGTTGAGCAGGCTCTGCACGGAGGTCAGAATGGCGCCCACGTCGTAGGTGGGCGACCACCGGTTCTGTAGGATATCCAGACATAGCTCCCCGCTGGCGTACACGTTGGGGTGGAACATCCTGCTCGTGAACTTGACCTGCGGCGGCTTATTGGGGTACTGCTCGTCGAACTGCATCAGCAGGCGGAAGGTGCCATCCTCGAAGGGCGTGTCCCCGGGGCCGATGATGACCGCATTCCACGTCATCACGTTGTCCGCCACCGGGCTCGCGCTCACGCCTGCTGGAGGGTCGTTCTGCATGCGCTTGAAGTCCCGCATGAGGCGGCGCTTGCACGGCGTGGACATGGTGGAGTTGGCGGTTGGTGGTTGGTGGTTGGTGGTTGGTGGTGGTCGATGCGATTCGATTGCAACGATAGATATGTCGTGGGAGTCGAGAAAGACGCTCGTGGATCTGGCCAAGAGCGTCGCAGAGAACAAGCAATGCTTTGACTGCGCAGCGCCCTCGCCGCAGTGGGCCTCGCCGACCTTTGGCATCTTCATCTGCCTCGACTGCGCCGGCCTGCACCGCGGCCTGGGCGTGCACGTCAGCTTCGTGCGCAGCGTCACCATGGACAAGTTCAAGGGGGAGGAGATCGAGCGCATGCGCCTCGGGGGCAATGCCAACGCGGCGGCCTTCTTTCGCGCCCAGCCGTCGTACGTCAAGGATATGCCGGTTGGGAGCAAGTACACCACCGAGTTTGCCCTGGACTGGCGGCACAAGCTTGACGCCCTGGTCGCCGGCCGGCCGTGGCGCAAGCAGCCCTACAAGCCCCCGCCAGCACCTGCTGCCCCTCCCGCCTCCGACCCCACGTCACGATCTACGACACCACTGGCAGGTTCGCGTACGGCGTCTCCGCGCCCTTCCTCCAAATCCGCCAATGAATCCTTCTTTGCCCGCCTGGGACAGAGCAACGCCGGCCGGCCGGACGGCATCCCGCCCAGCCAGGGCGGGAAGTATGGCGGCTTTGGCGGAGGCATCACCCCAGATCCGCCCGCTGCGACCACCGCCACCCCCGCCGCCGCTCTGCCCTCCGTCGACGACTTCCAGCGCGACCCTGTGGCTGCACTGACCCGTGGCTTCGGCTGGCTGGGCAAGTCAGCCGCGTCGACTGCCCAGAAGGTAAACTCGAGCTACATTCAGCCGGGCGTGCAACGCTTCCAGGAAACAGAGGCAGGGGCCACCACGACCAAAGCCCTCTCGTCGCTCTCTGTACGCGCCCAAGAGGCCTCGCAATATGGGGTAGAGAGGTTCAACGAGTTTGTGGAGGGTCGGCCGCAGTATGCGTCCCTTCAGCAAAACATGGAAACCACCGACTTTGACGAGACCTCCGTCCTGGACACGGAGCCGCCCAAGCAGACTCCGGCCGGGAGTCGTCAAGGCCAAGCAGGTCACAAGCAGAAAGGCGAGTGGGAGGATTGGTGATATATACATAGACTACAAACACTCTACCGGCCAAACCAGCTCGCCCTCTTCTCCCCGCCCCGAAGGGGCTTCGCAATGCGTCCCAACCCATTTGCAAATGCCGTCCCATCCATGTCCGGGCCCTTCCATCGCTGTGCAGCTTCCAACCGGTCCTTCACGGCAGAGAACTGCGCGTGAAAGCGGTGGTCGGCAGCCGCCAGCTTCTCCTCATTGTCATTCAACTTTCGCTCCAGCAGGCACACCCTCTCTGTGCGCGCGCTCAGCTTCCTCTCCGCAATGGCGACCTGTTTCTTCAACGACGAGTTCTGATCAACTAGCTGTCGTTGTACATGCGTCAGCTGCTCGAGATTCCGCTCCAACAGAGTCATGCGCTTCTGCTGCGTCTTGGTGCTGGAGGTCTTGATGAGAAGATGGTACTGCTCGCGCGCTTGATCCAGAGACATCTCCAGCTCCACAACCCGCTCGCATCGATTCTGCAGGTCGCGCATCAGCGACTTCTTTAGCATGTTCAGCTCTGTGGGTGGCTGGTCGTCACGGTCCTGCCGTCGCCAGAGAGCTTGGGCTGACAAGAGTTTTGATTGTAGCCGCTCCTTGTCTGTGGCGGGGATGCCTTCCATGGTGCGTACAATATCCACCACCTCCTCCAGCACTTGCTCTCCCATGCCTTCCACGCCACTCAACGAGTCTGCTAGCCTCTCCGCCTTCTGCTTCGTCGTGCCCTCCGCCGAGTATATGCGGGCGTTGGCAAGGCTTGCTTTGACTTCCTCTAGCTGTGCCGTGAGCTCAGCATTAGAGTCACGCAGGCTATCCATTATTATGGACGCCTCTTGCTCTTCAAACGAGACTCGCTGCAATTGTAAGCGCAACTCTTCAATTTCTCCAGCTAATCTTTCACAATCACTGGCTTTCTCAATGTGGCGAGACCGGAGCGTTGTGATCTCATCTCGCGCAGCTTGAAGCGCCGCTTCGTGCTCCAATAGTTTGCCCTCGCGATCCGCAAGGCTGTCCTGAAGCCCGTTCTCACGCTTTAGAAACTCATCCCTCTCATCCCTCTCCAAGCCAGGAGTAGATCTTCCACCTTCCAACTTATCTATTCGTACCGGGGATCGACCTCTCACAGCATTCGACGTTACCCACTTGTCCGCTGCAATTGTCTCACCACGTCGCCAACTATTTAGCTCGCCCTCCAGTGACTGGGCATAGGTTTCGAAAACAAGTATTCGGGCCTGTGCTTTCTTGAGTTGCGCTTTAAGTTCGGCAGGCGACATTTCAGCATTGATTGTAGCCTTGTTGCGAATGCTTTTGGCCCGCGTACCAAAACGTAGTGTCGACATGGTCTCTGCATCATTGTAGCTAGCCGGAGAGCAGCAGATGATTAGTGTTGTACGTGAATTGCCACCCAAAGATTCCTGTAGAATACGGGTGAGTTTGGAGTCGCGATAAGGAATGTGTGTACTCTTGCCATCTGTAAGTGAATTAATCACCATACCTAAAGCCGACAAGGACTTGTTGATCTTCTTAGCCTCTTCGAGCGTCTGCCCGGACGCTCCTGATTTGCCGACCTTCTCTGAGCCAGCAAGATCAACTAGAAATAGCTGTCCCGACTTTGCACTTCCTGTCTCGAGATTCTTCTGCGTGACATTCACCACGAAAATGGAGTGCGAGCGGGAACTCTCCTGGTTCATGTTTGTAGCTGCTACCGCGCGCGCCATACCGCCTGTTCGCATGACTTCATACACCTCTTGCACACTCGATACGTATATCTCCAGTAAACCTTTGACGTACACGCCTCGGTTCTTCTCTTCATGGACGGGAAGATTATCATTTGCCGGGTTCAGGAGGTCGCGTATACGCTCCATATAGATCTCCATGTAACTCACGCGCACCGTGTACTCGATCGTGTCTGGAGACGACAAAATACTCGCAAAGATCTGCTCCACAATCCTAGGTACAATTCCCTTTAACGCCGAGTCGTCGATATCCGGGCCCATCATCGTGAAACTCTTCCCAGATCCAGTTTGCCCATATGCAAATACAGTCCCATTGTAACCATTTAGGATGTCTTCCACAGTACTCTTTATGGAATAGTCGAATACTTCACCTTGCCTACAATGCGTATCAAATACCCGGTCAAATGTGAATGAGCATCGAGCCTCCCGACTGTCGATCTTCACACTGTCTTCGGAATCAAACTCGACTATCTGCTGACCACCGTTTTCCTTGACCTCTGTAGCATTCTGGGGCCGAAATCGAGCAACAACTACAGTCAGTATGCGACTCTCCACTTTCAACCTTTGATGGAGTTATTAATGCTCATTCACTGCCGAAGTAAGAAGGCTCTGGCCGTACCCAGCACACCAGTCTGCCTCTGGCTTTGACCAACAGGCCACTTTGTTGACCACTTCTCGCGTCGGTCTACAGCCGCACGTGAGGTTCTTTATATTTTTGGATAACAAAATCCTACAACTCTAGGATATGCAGCATGCACTTATTAAACACCTGAAGACTCTCCTTTATTTACATCAGTCTCATCCTCCTCATCTTTCTCAATGTCTTCGTTGGCAATGTGGTACTGAGCGACTGCATCCCACCTATTTCCCGGCGCTGCCTTGGAACAATACTTCACAAATTTTAAAACCTCAGGTTCGCGAAATACGAGTGTCAGCGCATTCCAGCTGGGACCTGTTGTCAGCAAGATGTGGTCTTCCTGCGATTTTTCTTTCGGACGCCAATGACTGAAAACTGCGGGATCCTGTTTTTTGTCTTCATCAGGCGACAAATATATCTCATAGCCTCCAAATTCGCCATCTCCCCAACCTTCATCATTAGGTGTCAGGCCGAGTGTTGCTTCAAGAATAGGCCGAGAACCTTCATGCGCAGTGGCTAGAGTGTAGTCTGAACCTTTCCGAAATACACGACCTTGAACGCTGTAGCTCATGGGAGTGACGCCGCATGCCAATTTTAGCCAATGTCGAAATGCGGGATGAGTAAACAGTTCTCCCAAAACGTAATGGAAAGCCTGGCAATGTGGTTGGTCCTTGGTAGCATAGCAATACTTTTGCTTATAGAGCGGACCCGCCACCGGAAATCCACTGTCTTTAATGCTTCCTTTGTCTATACCCACAATCTCTTGTGCGAATGAATCAGGTATATTTAGAAAATTGTAAATACGCAATGTTGATTCTTCTGCAAATGTATTTGACAGCTGTTCAACAGCATCGGGAGTAAGGAGTTCCGGGTTTAGGTGGTCTTTGAGATAATCAATCTCCTCTTCCGATAATATATCGTCCAGTTCATTCTCATCGAAGGGGTTAAATGAGATCTTGGGGATATCAGCCTCATGCTTTTTGCTGTTAAGTTGCTGCAAAGAGCTTTGTTCGACAGCGTGCTCGACAACATCCGCATCATAATCCATTTCCCCGCTTTGTGGAAGATGGAACCAACCTGATATCGCTAATCTAGGACTATCATGGTAAATTTCTTCGACATCATGATAACTCCTTCCTGGTTGGACTGCAAAGAGTGCCAGGTGATTAAAAGAGGGAGGGATTGAGACTAGCTCCTCATGAGATGGATCGCTCAAGGTTTGCACCGGGTAGAGCCGCAGCGCACCTCCCCGACTTGGCTCCCATACATCTTTGGGGTCTGTCAGGTAGAGAATGAAGCTAACTCTTCTTGTGCCAATGACATCGTCATGCGGGAGTAGATAGCATCCTTTTTGATAGACATTGATGGCCAAGTCCTGCCTCGTCACGGACAGTGGACCGCATCCAGTCACCCTAGAGATGAACTCGCGGAACTCGCGTGAGTACAATGAGTTCCGCACAGTCCGAAGGTTATATAGCCGCTTCAATTCGCTTTTTCTCAAACCAGAAAGGTTTCTCAGATCACCAGTCTGGTGGATCTTATATATATCCGTCTCCTTCTGCGTGAAGTGCAGGTGCTCGCTGATCTCCTTACGGACTGATTTGAGGAGATCTATATCAAAGACATTAGGAATTACCGTATGCTCGAAGGGGGCCGCACCATCGTACTTCGCCTTCAATGTTGCGACATTGTCATCGCCCAGCAGTTCCTTTTGAAAGAAATTCTCATAGTACGTACTGTAGATTGCCATATTGGGGTCGCCCTTAGGCTTTTGTGAACCCTTTTCCGGCTGCTTCTCCCCCATGGTTGGTATCCTACCACGCTGATGGATTGCCGGGTTCCTGAACCGAATCTCGAGGCGGAAATTTAATACACTCATTACTACAGCCGTACTTATCTACACCTGCCCATCTGTCTAGATCTTATACACAGTATCACCGGAAAGCATAACCCGGTTTCGATCATGCAGCTTTTGCAAAGCAGCTCTGGCTTCCGCAATCGTAAACAGATCTTCCTGATCCATTTCGTTGTTTACTTCAGCCAGGAGTTCATCAAACTTGGCAGAGTCGTCATTAAATAGAGGCGCCTCAAATAGAGCTGCAACAATTCGTGTGAATATTTGCAAACGCGAGGGCGAAATTTGCTCAGCCTCCGACAGGTCAAGCCTAGTATTGAAGCCCAGCTGCGAAGGATCTTCGGTAGCCGTATTCAACGAGTTCTGCTGGGTTGACGGAAAAGAAAATTGTGATGCTTCTGTAGCGACGTTGTCATCTTCTTCGTTGTCCAGAGTCTCAGCCGTCCTCCTAGATCTCTCCCGCAGGTTTCGCTGGGGTAATTGATCCTCATCACTTTCTTCTTCCTCGCTTTCCGTTTGCAAGCGCCTACGCTTCTTCCGACCATCTTCAACAATTTCCTTGAAAACTGCAAAACGAAGAATCTGCTCTGCCGCTTCTGCATCTTTGTCGTCGACACGAGAACTGAGACGGGACTTGGCATGAGCCGTGGAGAGGCGGATAAGTGTTTCCAATGTACGTGCTGTCATTGGGGTTGTTTTGCGTTGGTTGACACCCAGATCATCATTGCGTAAGGCTGTGTAGGTTTCCACAATATAATCGGCAGCTCCCTTTGTAAGGATGGGCTTTATGCGTGACTTTGCATATTGAATATACTTCTTGATGAACGGGATAGAAAGAACTTCTTTCCGCTGATTGGTACCTCGACCACGAGTGATAGTGACACCCGCATGGAGCATCTGATTGAACCGTTCATAAACTGGAGTGTCGTTTTGCTCTTCGCCTTCCTCGTTGCCGACGAAGAGAGAAGGCTCCATGTCCTCACGCACAGGAGCGCCCTCCTCCACGCCAGGCTGGATATATCGATGCATCCTAAGAACGTGCTCAGAGATAGCTCGATCATCCACGTCGTTGATGTCGTCTGTGACAACAAACAGCAAATCAAATCGTGAAAGGAGAGAATCTGGTAACGCAATATTTTTGTGAGGATCTTTATGAGGGTCATACTGCCCAAAGACAGGATTCGCTGCCGCAATTACACTGCAACGAGCATTCAACGAGGTGTGAATACCAGCTTTGGCTATTGTAACGGTTTGTTGCTCCATTACCTCGTGGATGGCAACACGGTCAATGTCGCTCATTTTGTCGAATTCGTCAATGCAAACCACACCACGATCAGCTAATACCATTGCTCCAGCTTCAAGGCGTCTCTCTCCGGTTTCTCGATCGGATGTCACGGCAGCAGTCAGACCTACCCCGGACGACCCGCGCCCAGTCGTAGTCACGGCCAATGGAGCAGTGTTCAACACAAAACGTAGAAGTTGTGACTTAGCTGTTGAAGGGTCGCCAACCATTAGAATATTGATATCACTATGGTCAGTCCAATGAATTTTTTTAACTTACCCTCTAATATGTGTTCCATTGTCAAGGTTTTTTTCCATGCCTCCGAGGAGCATCAAAAGAATGGCGCGTTTGATATAATCATGCCCGTATATGCTGGGTGCCAATGATTGAGACAGCAAATTGAGAAGGTCCTTTCGTTTTGATACTTTGTTGATGTTACGAATATCAGAGTCAGTAATGTTCATTTGTGCAATTCCACCACCAGCTTTAGATGAGAGTAGCACGATGTTATTTGCTAGCAAAACGCTCCGGAAAGTTGCAGACGACGAGGTTCCTCCCCGATTTCCCAAAGACCGGAACTGGCCGACTAACTGAATACGATCGCCGGGTTTCGCTCTATCAACGAGATCATCATCCATAATCACTTCGATACTTCGAGGTAGCTGCCCAGCTGGTGCGCGCTCCGGCATCTCCTGTATGCTCATAGTTTGGTGATCCCTATAAACAGAGTATCCGTACTCTGTCATCAACGGATTGCCTTTCTCATCTTGCGTAGGATATACGCTAGACATAGGCACAGCACTTGAACCCATAGTCTGATCGCGGTACTCCCGAAAATGAAATGTTTTGGTGTTCTCGCAATAATGTACTGATTTGATTACTTTTGGTCGTACAAACGAGCATTTTGTAACTATGCCTTCCAGAGATATTAGCTTGTTGAGATGTGACGCACGCACGGTGCGCGGGTTGACATGATGGTCACCAAAACTCCCGGTGAGGGCGACATAAAATATAATGTCGTCATCCACTGTATGCCGAGACGGATCTCTCACTGCCAAAACCACCTCCCTTAGAGCGCGATCGAAGCTAGGCATGAACTCAGCTGGGCTATTCAGAACCCCTTGACAAAGCTCACGGTTGTACTCCCTCAGGTCATCAATACTGACGTTCATTCGTCGCTGTTGTCTATTTAGCATTGAGTAAATAACATCGCGGTAGCTTTGTCGGGCCTAATGTGAGCTCCGTGCACCGTCTTTTACTTACTTCTCCAACTTCACCTGGATCCAAGTACTCTGTGAACAGCCGCACTCGATCACTTGCCAGCTGGTCCGTGAGTACTGGAGCATCCGCCATCAATTTGGTTGACTGAAGTGTGCGGGTTAGAGGTGGCGGCGCGCTGTTTCGCGTAGGCACTAATCAAAAGTTCCAAAAGGGGAAATTTGATTGAACGCGTCGTCCATGAGTGGCAATAATAAGCGGGATCTCAAGAAGAAATTGTGGGAGGCTCCTTTCTAATAATTACTGTATTATGAAGCACACCTAGTGGCGAATTAGATGGAGATGAGCGATATTTCATCGTCAAATTCTTCGGAAGACGATGAAGAGCACGGTGGGAAACGAATCGCTGAAATTAACTTACATTCAGAGCTAAGAAGTGTGCCTTTCGAATCGCTGGTGAAAGGCAGCGGATTCGCCCAAGAAGATAAGACAAGCAATCTTCCAAACACAAATAAGGAAGGACGAGATTCTTCTAGACGACCGAGGAAAGAAAGACGAGGAAAGAACGAGCCAGTAGAGGTTTCCAGCAAGAAAACTACGGGTAAACGACGCTTTGCTATAGCCGGAACCACCAAAAAGAGCCGAGACCCACGGTTTGCATCCGACAATGAAACAATACAGCAGCACTCCGTTGTACGAGAAAACTATGCTTTCCTTGATGGATACCGTATCGATGAAATGCATGCTTTAGAAGAGACAATCAAAAAAACAAGAGATCCGCTTGAATCTCAAAAATTGCAGAAGGCTTTGCAATCATTGGTAAAAACTAGCAATAGGAAAGTAAATGACTAAACGATTTAGAAATCCAAAGAAGCTTCGCGGAACGAAAAAGCAAGGATGGAAAGACTTATGAAGGAGCATAAACAGAAAGAGAAAGACCAGAGTAGTGGAAACAAACGCCCTTTCTATTTGAAGGACTGTGAGACGATAACCTTTTTTTCATACTAACATGAATCAGCGGAGAAGAAGAGGCTCTTCCTCATGGATAAATTCAAAGGACTTGGAAGCCAAAAGAAAATCGATAAAGTGATTCAACGGAGGCGAAAAAAGAATGCATCAAAAGAAAAGAAGAAACTTCCACGTTTAAGAGTTGGGCGTAATGAAGGTGGGAGCGGGCTTTGACTTAAATTTACATATGCCCATGGTAATAGATCTCGGACATATTTTGTGGAATTGACACATGCCATTGGAACCTCCAGAAGAGATCCGGCCAACCAATAGATATCAAGATCTCACTGTAACCCAACCTCGAATCTGAAATCAGCGCACAACACCCTGATTCCGGGTGGTTGCAGACACCCGTTTCCCTTCTTACACCTGAGGCTTTTGCTGTGTTACATCTGCCACTGCAGGAAGCCAAATCCTAATTGAACTCCCTATCAGTTCAGAATACTTTATTAATCGTCATTTTCACATCATAATAGTCACCAGCTGCATTTGTGGCACAACAGGCTCGGCGCTCTTGCTTCTTTGGGGGGTTGCTTAAGGGTGGCAGATGTATCTCTCCCGAAGCTCATCAGAAGATTCTCTTAAACATAGTGTCGATAACGAGACCAGCCGGCCGCTCATTTCTACGAGATCTTCGTCGGCCAGTCTACTTGTTTTGGGTGCAGACTACGATCGTTACCCATCGAGGACAAACTTATCTTCGATTTGGCAATCGCCTTTCTCCTCACCCTCTTCTATACCTCTTTTGAAGCATCAATCAATTGAAGACGACCCTCACTCCACCGATTTCCCTTCAAATACACCTTGGTACTCCGCGTTTCCTTTGAGGCCTGACGAGAAAGAAGATGATGATTACCTACATAACCCTGACCCGATAGAAGATGCGAAGGCCGATAATGTCTTTAAATTTGATAGACGGGGCGCACTGAGTTTGTGCTCTCTAGCAAGCTTGATTCTCGGCTTCCTTTGTCTTTTCGTGCTTCTTCCGGTTCTTTCATTTACGGGAAACACAGTTCATTCAAGTCCTTATAAGCCACCCGACACATCACAACCTAGCCCTTCGCAAATCCTTACCTCACATAAGTTTCAAAATCCTAAAGCTGGACGGAGCTCTTTGGTGGACCCAGATACGCCAAGTTCAGCTCGAACCCGAAAGGCAACCAACGGTAAAACTTACAACCTCGTATTTTCGGACGAATTTAACCAACCCAACAGGACCTTTTATCCACAAGACGATCAGTTTTGGGAGGCTCCTGACATTTGGTATGGTGCTACACAAGACCTGGAATGGTACGATCCTGATGCCTTAACTACCAAAAATGGGTATTTAGAGATTACCATGGATGCTTTTGAGAATCACCATCTGCAGTATAGGTCAGGAATGCTGCAATCTTGGAACAAAATGTGCTTTAAAGGTGGGATCATCGAAGCGAGTATCTCACTTCCCGGAAATGGTAGCCACATGGGTCTTTGGCCCGGATTTTGGACTGTAGGAAACCTCGCTCGACCGGGATACATGGCAGCCTCTGAGGGAGTGTGGCCTTATTCATACCAAGAATGCGATGCTGGAATCACGCCCAATCAATCATCAGGAGACGGTATTTCCCTGCTTCCTGGTATGCGATTACCTTCG
>JAABUO010007361.1_pt1 | contig 12565 bp, 10 predicted proteins | sample 5559291 | NCBI WGS metagenome assembly JAABUO01 (sample SAMN10711878, study PRJNA513372) | rock metagenome | isolation source: Antarctica rocks | place: Antarctica: Victoria Land, Finger Mt sud
GAGGAGCGGCCGGTGTGCCCCGCGTGCGGGGGCCGCGTGGAGGCGCGGGGGGCCAAGGTGCGACGGCTGACGACGACGTACGAGCGTCAGATCACGCTGACGCGCAGCTATGCGGTCTGTCCCGCCTGTGGGACAGGCCTTTTCCCCCCTGGATGACACTGTTGGGAAAGTCGGCGTACCGGGTGAGGCATCGGTCATGCCGTACTTCTATGGTTCTATCATAGACGGAGGGCCGGTCGTTGTACACCGGCGCATCGGGTGATAGAGGAAAAGGAGAACGGACATGGCACTGCATCCTGAACCAGTTGGTCCTGTCCCTGAGGAGACGGCGCGGGTCGCGCGCGCGGCCTTTCCCAAGGGCCATCGTTATCTGCGCCTGAGAGATGAGTTAGGGACCATCTACGACGATGCATGTTTCGTGTCCTTGTTTCCGGCGCTGGGACGTCCAGCCGAGGCGCCCTGGCGCTTGGCGTTGGTCACGGTGCTGCAATATGCCGAGGGCCTGAGCGACCGTCAAGCGGCCGACGCCGTCCGTGACCGACTGGCCTGGAAATATCTGCTCGGGTTGGAGTTGACCGACACCGGCTTCGACTTCTCCATCCTGAGCGATTTCCGGGCCCGGTTGGTGGCGGGAGAAGCAGAGGCGCTGCTGCTGGATGTCCTGCTCGACCGCTGCAAAGCGGTCGGCCTGCTCAAGCCGCGTGGCCGGCAGCGGACCGATTCAACCAACGTGTTGGCGGCGGTGCGCGCTCTCAATCGCCTCGAAGGCGTGGGCGAAACACTCCGTCACGCGCTCAATACCCTGGCCGTGGTGGCACCGGACTGGCTAGGGGCACAGGTCCGCCCCGACTGGTACGACCGCTACGGTCGGCGCATCGAGACCACCCGCCTGCCCGAGGCACAGGCGGAGCGCGACGCCCTAACGGCGACGATGGGCGCCGACGGGGTATGGTTGCTCACCATGCTCTATGACCCCACCGCTCCGGCGTGGCTGCGTGAGATCCCCGCCGTGCAGACGCTGCGTCAGATGTGGCTGCAGCACTATTACGCCCCCGATCCGTCCACCGGGATCATGCGCTTGCGTGAGCAGCAGGACCTGCCGCCCAGTGCGCTCCTGCTGGAGTCGCCCTATGACCCCGATGCGCGCTTCCATACCAAGCGCGAGACCTCCTGGACCGGGTATACGGTCCACCTGACGGAGACCTGCGACGAGGACACGCCCAATCTGATCACGCAGGTCGCGACCGTGCCGGCGAGCACCAACGATGTGGAGATGACGGACGTCATCCAGGCCGATTTGTCCACCCGCGACCTGCTGCCGGGGGAGCACCTAGTACCGTTAGCTGGAAGTTTCTCCGCATGTTCGGCACGCTACAACGTGCGTGATGACTCCTCGAAACGCTTACTGAGCGTGCGGAACCATTTCCAGCGAAGGGTACTAGTCGATGCCGGCTATGTCAGCGGGCAGCACTTGCTGTCCAGCGCCACCACGTATGGAATTGATCTTGTGGGCCCGGCACCCCCCGGACACCAGTTGGCAAGCGGCCGCCCATGCAGGTTTCGGGGTGGCCTGCTTCGCGATCGACTGGGACCAGCGTACGGTGACCTGCCCACAGGGCAAAACAAGTCGCCCCTGGAGCGACGGGACGACGAAGGATGGCCGCCTCTTCTACCAGGTCCGTTTCGCTCCGGCGGATTGCCGCGCCTGCCCCGTGCGTGCGCAATGTACGCGCGCCGCGACCAAGCCCCGGCAACTCGCGTTGCGCCCACGGGAGGAGCACGCCGCTTTACAAGCGGCGCGTCAGCGGCAGACCACCCCCGAGTTCAAGATGCTCTACGGCCAGCGCGCCGGTATCGAAGGAACCATGGCGCAGGGTACCCAAAGCTGTGGAGTCCGACACGCGCGGTACCGGACCTTGCCCAAAGTGCGGCTGCAGCAGGTCGCGACCGGCGTCGCCATCAGTTTGCAGCGACTCGACGACTGGTGGACCGCAAAGCCACGGGCCGGGACCCGCACGTCACGCTTTGCGGCGCTGGCAGAGGCGGCCTAATCCGGCCTTCGACTTTCCCAACAGTGTCCTGGATGAGGAGTTGGCGCGGGCGCCGGGACACCTGACCCCCTTTGTACGTGAGAGCGTGGTGCGGTTGGCGACGTGGATGAGCTTCGTGCGGGCCGGGCGCGAGGTGGCGCACTTTACGGGGGTGCAGGTGGGCGGGACGACGGTGCGGCGGATGACCGAGCGGGCGGGGGCGGCCTACGTGCTGGTGCAGACGGCGGCGGTCACGCTGCTCGAGCGGGAGCTGCCGGCGCCGCCGGAGGGGCCGGCGGTGCAGTACCTGAGCGTAGACGGAGCGATGGTCCCGCTGGTGGGCGGGGTGTGGGCCGAGGTGCGCACGCTCGCGCTCGGTGAGGTGGGGGTGCGGGAAATCCAGACGCGCCGCGACCGGGAGCGCACCGTCCACGCGCAGGATCTCTCGTACTTTTCACGGCTGACCGACCATGACACGTTCGCGCGGCTGGCGACGGTGGAAACGCAGCGGCGGGGCACGGAGACGGCGGGGGTGGTCTGTGCGGTGGTCGCTGGCGCGCCGTGGATTCAGGACTTTATCGACTGGCACCGCCCGGACGCGGTGCGCATCCTGGATTGGCCGCATGCGCTGGGCTATGTGGCGGGGGTGGCGGCGGCCGTCTACGGGACGGACACGCCGGCAGCGCGGGCGTGGCTGGCGCGGCACCGCCGCGCGCTCCTGGAGGAGGAGGACGGCCCGGCCCTGGTGTGGGCCGACCTGCGGCGTCTACGGACGGACCGCGCGGCCGTGGCCGAGGGCGACCGGGCATCCCTGGTCTGGACGGTGAGACCGGCGGAGGACACGGCGGCCGTCCCGCTGACGGGGGTGCTGGGGCAGGAGATGGCCCAGCGGGCGCTGGGCGTGGTGCAGGACAGCCTGACCTATCTGGAACCGCGGGCGGCGCAGTTCCGCTACGCGGCGTTCCGTGCGGCGGACTACCCCCTGGGCAGCGGGAGCGTGGAGAGCGCGAACAAGCTGCGCGTCGAGGCGCGCTTGAAGGGGGCGGGGATGCAGTGGGCGCGCCCACACGTCAATCCGATGGTGGCGCTGCGCACGGTGGCCTACGGCGACGGCTGGACCGCGGCGTGGCCGCCGATCACGACCCAGCAGCGGCAGCAGGCCCGCGCCGCGCGCGCCGACCGCCGCGCCGCGCGCGCGCAGGTGGCCCAAGCCCAAGCGCAAGCGAGCCCGCCAGAAACGCCGACCGTGTCAGCGCGCGTGACGACCCCGCCCGCCTCCAGGGCCCCGTCACGTCGCGTGTCGGCTGCATCCGGGGACCGCACGCACCGTCCGCACAAGCCAGCGGCCGATCATCCATGGCGCCGTGGATCATTGAGCCGCCCTCGGTGTGCCTAGCGCGAAAAAGTGGCGCGCACCCCCTGCGACACCCCGTCGCCCCGCATGGCATGCAGCGTGGCACACTTATGGCAACGATGTATCGCCGGCGTCGTTCAGACGGATAACGGAAGGAGGCGCGGACGCCATGAGCACCACAGCCATTCTTCAAACCGCCCAACTGTGGGCCGGTTCGACCGATCTGCGCCTCGGTGAGACACGCGCGGGCTGACCACCGCCCTGAGCGGGCGTGGGCACACGCAGTCATCATAGGATCGGAGGGCCGGCTCGACGCGCTATAGCGCGGGGTCGGCCCTCCACTTTATCGGGACGGACACACGCGCCCGGTGACGCCGCCGCGCGGGCCTGTCATAGTTCCGCCGCTGGACACGCGGCAGGACGACAGAAGGGCGAGGGGGACCTGGACGCATCGTGCCGCTGACTCACGGTGTTGGCGACCTTGGAGGACCTGAGCGATGACGAGCTCCAGGCCGTGGGCGAGCACCGTGAGCCTGCTGCGGGATCGGCCCGTCGATCCCGCAGCAGACTCTCTGTTGGACGTGGAGATCGTCGCGCATGAGGAAAGCCGCTTGCTGGGAGGCTACCACGCGTTGGCCCCGCGAGCGCAACGCCGCTTACGGGAGCAGGTGCGGCGCCTCCGTGCCCGCACCGCCCTGCGAGGGCACATGCTGATCCACCCGTGTCCCCGCACGCCCGACACGCGCCGCGACGACCCCTAGCATCGCGCCCTGACATTCGTGCAGGGGTTGGCGGAGCGGTCTGCCAGCCGATGGCGCGGCTGGACGGCAGCACCGGGACGTTGTGCGCGGCCAGCATCATCAAGGCCAACGTTGTGCGCGGCCAGCATCATCAAGGCCAACGTTGTGCGCGGCCAGCATCACCAAGGCCAACGTGAGGGGCGTCCCTAGGCCACCTGCGATCGAACGTTCGTCCCCGAGGGCGCGTTCGCGACGCACATGGCGGGCGTGTCCGCGTACACCCGCGCCAGTAAGGACACGGTCTGATCGGCGCTGCTATCCCCCGTGTGGCCGCACAGGTGTCTCGTGTCAGTGCTCCATTCAATGGTGCAAAGTCCTTTTATCCGCTGTTGACATGATGCGGCGCTGTCATGGTACACTATCAGCAGCTAGGCTCAGGGGCGCGGCGGGATGCCCACGGCGTGCCACGATGCACGCGCCCGCACCGCCCACTTCCACCCACACGCGGCATCGTCTGTGCCGCCCCCTCACGTCTGGGTCCAGATGACATATGCCACCGCTAGCGCGACAAGGAGGCCCCACCTATGACGACAACAGGTAGCGACATCGTGGCCGGGATGGACGTGCAGGGAGAGAACACCGAACGTATCGGCCAGGTGAAGGATGTCGGGGCGACCGGCGTCGTGGTGCGCGTGCAGCGCGATCTGTACGTGCCCTTCACCGCGATCCACGCGATCCATGAGGGGCAGGTCGTCGTGACCAGGGAGCCTGACGCAGACCACCTCATGCCGGAGCAGCTCCTCCTGGACAACACGCAGGCCGAGCTCCCCATGGTCGAGGGCTATACCGTGCCCGATACCTCCACCTTCTACTAACGCGACACGCGGCGCGACCGTGCGGGTGTCTACTCCCACGGACGACCGCGGGGCGGGGCGCGGAGCCTGTCCTATGGATTCTGCGCCCTGCCCTTTTACGCCTCGGCTTACGGGCGAGGGGGGGCGCGTGTGCCGACGCGCCAACGCCGCGATCCTGGGGCCGGTGGGCTATGTGCAAAGACCCCGATGGCACGACGTATGGTACTCGCCAGGCACTGTGAATTCCGGCCTGTCACCGGACACCGGCCCGATCGACCGCTCACGGACCGCAGAGGATCCGTCACAATAGGCAAGGAGGTACACTCATGGCACGCCACAGCTCTACCACGACGGGGGAGGGACACACTCTGATAGCGCCTTCGCCGACGCTGTCGTCGCGCGCCGATAAAGCTAGCACGGAGCAGGACAAGGGCGCGGGTGGCCGCAACGCACACGACCTGGGCCTAGACGCACAATTGAATGCGCGGTTCGCGTACGGCCTGCGCGACGACGACGGGGAGGACGACTGGATGGAGAAAAGCTAGCAGATGGCCCCCTGATGCCGGCCACGCTACCCACCCGCACGACCCGCACGGTCGCGCCGTGCATGCCCTGCGGGTCCGGGTGCAGTCCCTGCTCCTGGATCGTCCATGCGGGGACGGCGCCCGCACCGTCGGGGTGCTAACGGCCGACGCGCCGAGACCCGTAGCTCCCCCCCGCGCCCTTCCCGCCTGGCCGGCACGCGCACGCGCATGGAGCCGCTCTGTGAGCGCCCGTGGAGCGCTACGCGCAAGGGATAGCGACGACTTGACGGCACGCTCCAATCTCTCTACGCTGTCCCCGACGAGCAGGTCGAACGCACCACCATGACCAACAGCCGCCCCGCTGCCCGCGTCACCATCGAGCGCGACGGCAAGACCCTCAAACTCTTCACGTTCCTGCCAGCAGACGCTGCGGCGCCGGCCACGCCCGCCGCCAAGCAGAAGAAGACCAAGAAGTAGGCGCACCGCCCGTCGTTGCCCGTCACCGGCGCTTCAGTGGGCACGTCCTCGATGGGGAGGGGCAGCGCCGTGCAGGCGCGGGCGACCGATCGCACATGTCGCCCCCCATGATATCCGCGACGCCACCGACGCCACCGACGCCACCGACGCCACCGACGCCACCGACGCCATACACAGTCTTCATGCGCGCCACATACGCCCTTCATGTGCGCGTGCGATGCTGTGGATGTAACCCGAGCGGGACGCGGCCGTGACCGTCCGGCGCTAGCGTGGAACGGGGCACCGCGGTAGCGCCGCACCGGTACCGGCCGCGTCCCGCTCGGGCTATTTCCCCTACTATCAGCCGCGCACGAACGTCCCCACTACGTCGGTCCCCTCGATGTACCGCGGCCCGATGCGCGACCACGGCTACTCCTCGCCGTTGGCCTGTGGCGCGGGCGAGGCCGTCTCGTGGAAATCATCGAGCCAGGAGAGCACGTCGGCGTACTGCTCCTGTCGGATGCGCCGGTACCCGGCGACGTTATACCGCTTGTAGAGCGTCCGGTAGATCGACCCGTACCAGTCGCGCGGCGCGGCCCCCGCCGCCACGTCCCGCGCGGTCAGGGCCTCGGCCACCGTCTTGACCTGGTCGCTCACCTCGGCCGCCTGCTCCTCGCTGAGCACGTTGCCCGGTGAGAGGCGCTGTTCCAGGGCCTTGACGCTGCGCACCAGCCCGCCGACCACGCCGGCCGCGCGGTCGAGGCGCGCGGAGAGATGCCCCTGCCCTTCATCCAGGATGTCGATGCGCTGGTCCTGGGCCTGCTGCTGCGCGGCGAAGGCGATCTGCTGCTCAGCGAACGCCGCGATGGCCAACGCCATGTCGCGGATATGGGCTAGCGAGAGCGTGTCGTCGTCGCGTGTGGCTGGCACGGTCGGCGCGGGTGCGGTCGCCTGTCCGATCCCTGTTTCGCGCTGGAATGCCTCAAACACCTTGTCGATCACCCACCGCTTGTAGACCAGGAGCTTATCCTGTAGGTCAGGCCGGACGCGCGAAACCTCAACCGTCGAGAGCCAATAGGGCACGACGCTCAGGCGCAGGCAGGGCGTCGCCTGCCGGCCGCCCCCTGTCTCCAGCCGGATCTCCCGCATCCCCTCCTCCAGCGCCGGATCGCGCTGGATGCGCCGGCGCTGCGGCCGATACGAGAGCCCGAGACTCTCGCACACAGGCCGGAGCGGGAGATAAATGGTGCCATCCTCCGCCCGCACCGCCAGCACCTCGTCCCCCTCCATCAGCGTCACCCGACGCTCGTCGACGGGCACGAGCGCCCGCGCCTTGTCCTGTGCTGGCCGTTTAGCTCATCCGGTTGTCTTTACGCTGCTCGCTCATAGACGTGATGGAGACCGCCCAAGATCGGCCGGGCCTGAATAGGCCGGTGCTCACCGGAGGCCGTCCGGCGAGTGGACGGATCCTCCGGTACCTGTTGCCCCATCCCTTGATGCGGTCGAGCCTTGTTGAAGTACGCCACATAGTCGTGCAGCATACGCCGCAGGTGCGCCTCACTCATGACCAAGAGATGATCGAGACACTCGCGGCGTACGGAGCCAAGGAAGCGCTCGCAGATCGCGTTCTCCTTGGGGGCGCGGTAGGCGGTGCGTCGTTCCTCGATGCCGCTTGTGGCGGCGACGCGGGAGAAGGCCGGTCCATACGTGCTGTCGTTGTCGCGGATGAGGTACTTGGGATGCTGGCCGAAGGGCGTCGCCTCGCGCAGCTGCTGCGCGACCCAGGCATCGGTGGGATGGCGCGTGACGCCCACATGCACCACACGCCGCGAGGCCAGTTCGATCACGAAGAAGGCGTACAGCGGCCGGAAGAGGAGGTCCGTGATAGGCAGGAAGTCACAGGCCCAGATGTCCGTGGCATGGTTGCGCAGGAAGGTGGCCCAGGTTTGCCCCGAGTCGCGTGGCGGGCGCGCCTCGCGTATGTATTTCTGGATGGTCGACTTGGCGACGCGGATGTCGAGTTTCAACAACTCGCCGCGGATGCGCTCGGCACCCCACAGGCGGTTGGACACGGCCATCTCGCGGATCAGGGCGATGGTTGCGGGCGCGACGGCCGGCCGGTGTGCCGGCGGCGTGGCGCTGGACCTCCGCCGCCAGAACTGGCGGAAGAGTTGGCGATGCCACCGCAACACGGTCTCGGGTTGGACGATCAGCACGGCGTGACGCCAGGTGCGGAGGCGGCTCGTTAGCAGCACCAGCAGCGTCCGGTCGCGTCCGGTGCAGTGCGGCCGCTTGACACTGCGCCGCAGGATGATGAGTTGCTGGCGCAGGAGCGCATTCTCCGCAATGAGTGCGGACTTGCTCCTCACCACATCGGCTAGTGTGCCGACGACGAGCGATGTGGCCGTGGGCTTGGTGATAGCGAGGAGGTGACGATGTAAGGCTTGCGCGGTGACGCGCGCAAGTGTGGCGAACTGCCGGACAAGATGAGCGAACATGGATGGGCGCTCCGCATGCGTGATAACAGGTGTCAGCAGCGCAATTGCGCCACTATTCCAGTTTAAACCGCATGATATGACCGGGATGTACTAATCGGCCAGGACAGCCACTGTAGGACTAGCACCGCCGGCGCCGACAGGCTCCGTCACAAATCGACCGCAGCGTCAGATATGATAGCGTGTGCGCGCCCACGCGGGCGGATACGACCCATTCAAAATAGCGCCATGCCGGGACACGACCGGTCCTTCCAGTCCTCCCACGTTAAAGTCCAGACCGTCCGGCCCGGCCGTCACGCGCCCGACCGGCGTCAGGCCGGCGATGACGATGTACCCGCTCGCGGCTGGGTACACGAAGTGGCGCGCCCAGCGATCGTGCCGCGGGTCGAAGAAGCGGATCGCCCGTCGGCCTACCCCATGGGAGACACGCTCACCTTTGGCCCGGTTGCAGAATGAGCACGCCCATCCGTAGTTGTCGATGTGATGGGGTCCGTGACGCCCGCGGCGCGGCCGGACGCCGGGGAGGCGGTCGGCGACGTAGTCGTCCCACAGGCTCGCGGGGATGATGTGCTCCACCTCGAACTTGCCGAGGGTGGGCAGGAGGCAATATTCGCAGGCGTCGTTCGCCCGTAGGCGCACCACCTCGCGGACATCCGCGTTGTGCGGGTCGTGGACGGCGCGCCGACGCAACGCGGCGATGCGCTCGACGATGCGCGACTGCACGCCGTCAGATGGCCCGCGCGCGTCGATCCGCGGATGCGGGAGAGGCGCCGTTACCTATGTCGGCGCCGCGGGTCCGTCGCCGTTCCTGGGCGTCGCGCACGACCTCCGCGCGCCGCGCCGGGTCGGCTTCGACATCCTTCCACCAGGCGAGCACCCGCTCAATCTCCGCCAAGGACTCCGCGCGCACCTGCTCGACCGGGATACCCCGCCGGCGCGCCACCTCGCCGAATTCGCGCTCGCTAACCGCGCGACCCCACGCGCCCACGAGCGCATCCAACTCGGCCCGCTCCTCGTCGGTCAGGGGACGGCGGCCGCGCAGGTCGAAAAGCTCCGAGAGGCGCCGACTCTGCTCCGGAGGGAGGACATCCTCCTCCTCGACGACCCGATCCGTCCAGATCGAGCCGTCCTCGCCCATGGGCAAGGCATCGACGGCGAAGATGTCGTCGAGCCGGGCGTCGAGCACTGCCGCCGCCGCCGCCGCGATCTCCACGTCGGGGCGACGGACCCGCTCATCGCGCGCCAGCCGGTCGAGGGTCCGCGCATCCACCGCCAGGTCGAAGCGCGCGGCGATCTGGCGCTGGAGGTCGTCCACGGTCAGGTGACGCGCGCGGAGTAGGTCGCCGAGCCGCGAGTAGACCATCACGCCCATCGACTATCCCCCTATCGTTTGCCGTCGTTCGTTGTCCCATCGGTCGCACGCCGCGACGACGTTACGACCACGTATAGTATAAGCTATCAGCGGCCTGTGGCGGCGGAGCGCGATGCGTGGATGCGAGGTGACGAGTTGCGCATCAAGACGAAGGGAAGATGGCCCACGAGTATAATGCCCGCACCCTCACATCTGCCATCTCGCGCGACCACGCGACCACAAGATGACCACAAATAGTCCGAAAACACCCTGAAATCAGCCGTCACCAGGCGACATGGAGCGGTGTACACGGCGACGTAGAATTGACCCATCTGCGCCAATTTGGCTTGACCCATCTTTTTCAAGTAGCTCGTTCCTGGCGTGTGCCCTCATCTCTGGTAGATGCTGATCGAGGCCTTTGCCATCTGACCTAATAAGGGTCAAGCTACATTGGCGATTGCTGGGTCAAATCTCACCGGCGTTGACAGCGGTACCATGTAGGGCACAGCAGGCGCAATTCACTCGTAAAATGGGCATCGAGTGGTACCGTTCGATACCCTAAAGGACGGACGAAACTTCATGGGGTTCAGAAGGTCGGAGGTTCGAATCCTCTCGCCCCGACCAGGTTTTACGGGTGAAAGCCGGGCCATATGGCCCGGCTTTCGTCGTACTGCTACCCGAAATGTAAAGCGCATGTAAAACGCCTCCGCGTGGAGCTTTGGCCGGTGTTTGATACGTCCCCCCTTGGTGACCCTACTGCGGAACTCCCACCACATGCGCACCCGGCGCGCGATCCGCTCAAGGTTGGTCACGACGTCACGCGTCCGTTCCTGATCGAGGAGATTGACCCACACCGAACATCCACTGCCTACAATCGCTGACTACGCTAAACGGGAGACAGTGGGCGCCCACCCAGTCGCGCATCGTCTCCGCGACGCGGCGCGCAGTGGCGAGATCGACCGGGTCGAGGCCCAGTACGTCGACCGGGGCCGTCGGCCTCCGGTCGCTCCCGCTGGAACGTGTCAGCCGTCACCTGACCCCGCTCGACGTTATAGTTAATGCTGCTGATCATCCCGCGTACGACCGCGAGTCTACACTGTTGGTCGGGGATGTCATCTATCCCCCACTGGCACCGTGCCACGGCCTCCTCGCTTCGCCCTCGCTCGACCTACCATTGCCACAAAGCACTGTACTTGAGTGGCCGTTGTGGTGATGGCGCCGCGGCCAAACGACGGGACACAACTGCGCGGGACGGTTGAAGGGTGACGGATGAGGGCATATCTTTCATCGAAATCGGTTACGCTCCAGATAAGGTCTACAGTTCCGCCCGCACAGAGCATCACGCAGGACGTGAACACTGATGCATGGCTGGTTTACAATGGGAGAGGGGGAACGATACATGGGAACAGGGACTGAACCATGGAGCGCGAGCCATGCAGCAGGGTTAATGAGCAGGGTCCGTCTGCAGTGATCGAAGGTTTCTGAAAGATGTCAATGGTAAGCAGTGATGAGTATGCAACCTAATGGTCTGTACCGAACGGACGCCCTGTGTCTATTGGAGCGATTGGATGCAGAGCAGATAATGCTCGCCTATATCGATGCCCCTTGGGGAGCGGAACCTGTTAACGACGACGATGTGGCGGATGTGGAAACGGAGAAGGAGCTATTGTCCTTTCTCTATAGAGTGTTCCAGCACATCCGGCGTGTTCTTGATCCGTCGGGAAATGTTTTCGTTCACACTGGTGGCCGCAACAGCAACAAAACCCGATTAGTTCTCGACCAAATTTTTGGTGTTAAGCATCATCGGGCGGACATTATCTGGCCACACGCGCGTCTGCCCTTCAAGCAAGACAGCATCATTCGCGGCCACGATACTATTCTCTGTTACAGCAAAGCAATCTACTCCCTCTACAATCCACAGTATCGACCCTTGTCCCGTGATGACGGCAAACACATTTTCTCGGGACGCGACGAAAACGGTCTTTTCAAGCGCGTTGACATGACGACAGGGGTTAGCCTTGGGGACAGAATATACACCTGGAAGGGAGTGAACCTACCAGCGGGTCGTTCCTGGAAGTACACGCGTACTCGGATGGAGGAATTGGATCGGGAAGGACGGCTAGATTATGGCGAGAACGGGCAACCGCGGCTAAAGATTTACCTTTCAGAACAAGCACGCACTCCAATCAGCACCTTATGGGATGATATTGCGCCCTTACGATCCGCCGACCGTGGGGATTTACAGAGTATGCAGGAGAAACCGATGGCGCTCCTGCAACGCATCATCGAGATCGGATCAAATCGGGGAGACACCATACTAGATCCATTTTGTGGAACGGGCACAACTCTGGTAGCTGCTCAGAAAGTTGGCCGTTCCTGGATCGGCGGTGATGTATCGGCTGAAGCGTTTGCGGCATCTCTTCATCGGCTCAAGGTTGAGTCTAGCCTGTTACCCCAACAGGATTTTATCGCAGAGGATCAATCCCAGATTGAGACAAACTACCCTATAATAAGCCGTGTTCTTGGCCCCTCGGACACAAAGATTGACATGTTCACCTTGGCACCGACCGGCCCATTCGTCATAGACAGAAAGGTCAATGTTGACGAAACACGCGAAGTCGAATTTAAGGAAGTGAGGGGAATACAGCCGGTGGAAGCTGTCAAGAAGATCGTCGACGAATATGCTGTGGCATTCCTTAATGGTGGTGGGGGGCATATCTACTGGGGTATTCGTGACGATCGAACTACCGTCGGTGTCGTG
>JAABUO010007362.1_pt1 | contig 12565 bp, 10 predicted proteins | sample 5559291 | NCBI WGS metagenome assembly JAABUO01 (sample SAMN10711878, study PRJNA513372) | rock metagenome | isolation source: Antarctica rocks | place: Antarctica: Victoria Land, Finger Mt sud
CGCCCGGCGCGGAAATTATTGTTTACTTCGCCAAAGATGCGTCCGACCAGGGGTTTTTAGATGTGATGACCGCCGCCGTCAACGACCCGCAGGCGCTGACGGCCATTTCCATAAGCTGGGGCGGCCCGGAAGCCGGGGCTGGGACCGGCACGGCGGCTTCAGCGACGGCGCAATTTCAAGATAACTTCGATCAAACACTGCAAACCGCCGCGCATCTCGGCATCACCGTCTGCGTCGCTTCCGGCGACTCCGGCTCGGCCAACTACGCCGCCAATGATCCCAATTGGGACGGCGGCGCACACGCCGACTTCCCCGCGTCCAGCCCTTATGCCCTGGGCTGCGGCGGCACACGCATCACCACGTCCGGCGACACGCTTACGGGTGAAGTCGTCTGGCACCCCGGCCCAAACGTCGGCTCCGGCGGCGGCGTCAGCCGCTACTTTGCCCTGCCGTCCTACCAAGCGAATGCCGGCGTCCCGCCCGCCGTCAACCCGCCCGGCCCAATCATGCGCGGCGTCCCGGACGTCAGCGGCGACGCGGCGTCGGAGAGCGGCTACCGCGTCCTCTGCGACAGCCAGGAGTTCCCCGACCCGTCCAAGCAGTTGCCTGGCATCGGCGGCACCAGTGCCGTCGCTCCGCTTTGGGCCGGTCTCATCGCCCTCCTAGCCCAAAGTTTAGGCGCAAAGCTCGGCTGGATTAACCCTCAGCTCTACCAGCTTTCCTCCGACACCGGCGCGTTCAACGACATCACCGAAGGAAACAACGGCGACTACCAGGCCGCCCCCGGCTGGGACCCCTGCACCGGCCTCGGCACCCCCAACGGCCAGAAGCTACGCGACGCCCTCAAACAATAACCCCTTGCGTTCTTTGTAGGGGCAGACCCCTGTGTCTGCCCTTCTTGTCTGTTCTGCTCTGTTACTAAAGCACAAACTCGGCGCAGAGCAGACCGAAGTAATGGTCCACTTCATAGGACAAGAACTTGGCTTTGAGCGGGACGTGCTTCTGGACCCCAATCAACGCCAAAGTCTGCCAGTAAGAATCGGCCAGAGCGGTACCAGCGTAGTCTTCAGGCCAGTCCAAAAGGCGCGGCAGGTCGTCGGCCTCAATCGCCGCCTGCATGTCCGCGTCGTACTGCGCCGAGATCGGCGTAAACCCATACGGGCCGTCGGCGGCGTGGCCGTGTCCCTGGTCGGCACTCACAATTAGCGCAACGCGGCGGCCCAGCTCGTTCGACGCTTCCACCAGCGCTTCGCCCCAGTTTACTAAACTCTGCCGGGGCAGATCACGGGCCGGACACGCCACCACCGTCGGCAGCGTGTCCGGCGTCGGGGTCAAGAGCGCCAGCGGAATGGTGACGCCCCAATCGAGCGGCAGGGCGTCGCCCTCGTTCTGCCCTGCAAGCGGCGTCACCGGGATGTTCTTCTCCGCCGCCCGGTATGCCCACGCCGCCGCCAAATCCAAATCCGTCTTGACGCCGACTTTCGCGGAGTCTAATTCCCCGTACCCCGTCTCGGTCGCGCCCAGCGTGATCGTTCCCGCTTCATAGATGCCATGCGGCGTCAAAATCGCAACGCTGTCTGCGCCCGACGCCCGCAGCGACTCGCGCATCTGCGCCATCGCCCGCCGTCCGAGCGGCACCGGCCCCGGCGCGTCTTCCCCCAGCAGCAGGTTCCCCCCATGCGGCGCAATACAGGCAAATACAATCGGCATCCGGGTTCCTCTTTCTGTTCCGTCAAGACGCACACGACTTCGTGCAGGCAAATCCTACTCTTTGTCCGCGAAGGCGGACATTAGGCGTCTGCGCCCACAGCGTAGGAATTCATTCCCACGCTCTTCATTCCCACGCTCTTCATTCCCACGCACTTACCTAGTCCCCGCCTGCCCGGCAACCCAATCCCCAATGATCGCCAGCGCAGACGGAGCCATCGTTTCGGTTATTTTGGCATATTCCGACGGCGAACCAGTCACGCTCGTTTGAAGTAAATGGTTCAAATTCGGCAGTTCTCTGATCGTGACATTCGTGTTGCCGCCGGCTAACAAAGCCTCCCCAATCAGCGCCAGGTCTTCCGCCGGCGGAACCTGCACGTCTTTGGAGCCATCTATAGCCAGCACTGGGCAGCGCGTCTTTTGCAGCGCGGGCGCGGGATCATAGGTCAAAAAGTAGCGGAACCAGGGCGACAGGAGGGGTCGCATCTGCTTTTGAGCGAACTGGACAGGATCGCCGACTTCTCTCTTTTCTTTCGGCGTCAGCGCCGCCAGGATAATCTTCTGCGCCTTGGCCTGGACCACCGCAAGGCTCGGCTCCTGCGCGTCCAGGTCGAACAGCTCTTTAGACACGACCGTATTCTCCTTGATGTCCGCGTCGCTTGCGCCCTCCGCTTTCCCAGCCAAAACCTGCTGGGCCAGCAAAATCTTTTCCCCTTTCATCCCCGGCCCTGCCAGCAGAACCACAAACGCAATGTCGGCGGGATGCTCGGACGCCACCAGCGGGGCAATGACGCCGCCTTCGCTATGGCCGAGGAGGCCAGTCCGCTTCGGGTCAATCACCGTCTGCGTCTTGAGGAAGTTGACGGCAGCGTCCGCGTCCGCCGCGAAATCCTTTGTTGTTGCCAGCGCATAACTGCCGGTGGATTTTTCGACGCCCCGCTTGTCGTAGCGCAGCACGGCCACGCCCCGGCGCGTCAGGGTGTCGGCCAGCAGCAGGAATATCTTATGTCCGAAGCCGGTTTCATCTCGGTCAACGCGCCCGGAGCCGGCAATCAGTACGACCGCAGGAAACGGTCCTGCGCCCGGCGGCGTGGTCAGCGTCCCCGCAAGCGTCACTCCCGCCGCACCGCCAGGGAATGTCACATCCATTGACGTGTATGGGAACGGCGGGTGCGGCTCCTGCGGGCGGTCCAGACCCGCGACATGATCAGTGCGGGTCAGCGTCAGCGGCAGGCTGTTCCCGTGCTGCATCAAGTGGCCAGTCAGCGTCTTCCCCGCCGTATCCAAAGTCCCGTCGAAGCTGCCGCCGATGGAGACCGCTTCCAGATGCACCGCCGACCCTGAAATGCGGGCCGTGTCGAACGGCACACCGACTGCGCCCTGATCGGGGCTATAAAACGTCGCCGTCAGTGTGCCATCCGGCTTAGGCGTGAAGCGGAAGACTATACGCACAGTCATTCCAGAGAAACTCAATGAGCCGGTCCAATCTCCTGTCAAGGGAGCAGGCGTTCCTTGGGCGCAAGCGCTGACGCTGAAAATCAGCAAGGCACCGAGAATGGTCAAAAGTTTCAAGGGTAATTTCATTCAAGTTCTCCATTTTCTTTGAGTTGAACATCAGGCACGAGAACGATGGAGAGCAGGCGGCGGCGGCGCTCCGGGGACGGCGGGAAATCTAAAAAAGGCGCAGAGGCAGCCTGTAGGTCTGCGCGGAACTGCGCCAGCTCGGCATCACTGAGATTCAGCGCCCCGGCACGGAAGGAAACGCCGTCGCTCGCGGGGTCGGCCCCCTCCTGCCGGAGATACGCCGTAAACTGCCCCAGCAGGGACGCCGTGAACGCCGCAAAGCCGCGCTCCCAATCGTCCCGCCCCATGCCGCGAGGATCAAGCTGAACAGTATCCTCCGCAAGCGCATAGACTTTTTCCAGAACGCCGCGCACCGGCCGCTGCGCGACAATGGTGACAATCTCCGCCTTTACCAGCCGGCTCAGGTGCCGGTACAGCGTCGCCTGCGCCACTTCCGGCAGCGCCGCCCCGATTTGCTGCGTCGTGAGCTGCCGCCCAGAAAGTGTGCTGATAATCCGCATCCGCACCGGATGCAAAATAACGTCCGCCGCTGTCTTCGCCATGCTTCCAACCTCCATATTCTCAATGATGATTATATTATCAATTATGATAAAAGTCAAGCCCAAAGAAAAACCGGCATCCTTCAATGCCGGTTTTCCGCCGTCGGTGCTTTAGAACCGATACCCCGCCGAAAGGTTCAGGCCGCTCAAATCAAAGCCTTTGATACGGGAGACATACAAATAACGCGCTTCCAAAAAGCCGCTGTCGCCGAAGGAAACGCCGATGAGCGGGCTTGCGCCGAAGGCGGTCCGAACGCCCGAATGCACATTGTAGTCGCCGGAGCGGATGTCCACAAAATCTAAATCTACCGTCGCGCCCACATACGCCACGTTCGGCCCGCCCTGATTAAGCGCCCGGCGGTACGCGATGCCGAGCGGCGCGAGGAACATGTGGTTGCCGCTGCGGGTCTGGTACTGCACCTGCAAATCCAGTGCCAGCCGCCCCCGCGTCGACGCCTGCGCGATAGAGCCGAGACCCAGACCCAGCGAGATCGCGCTGTTGCCGAACTGGCTCCGCGCCTTGCTTGACGTCAAAAAGTAGACGCCGATCTCCGGCCCAATCCGAAACCGATTGCGCTTTTTCTGTGGCTCCGGCGCGGGCGGTGGTTCCGGCGCGGTAGTCTGCGGCGCGGTAGACGGCGTCGGGTTCACCGGAGCCGTGTCTGTAGGTGCCGTCGCGGTCGTCGCGGGCGGCGTGTCAGGCGTCTGTGCCAGCGCGGCGGGCATGGCAAGCATCAGCGCCAGGGCGCTTCCGGCAAGAAATCGTGTGATCATGCGGTCTTATTCTCCTTAAAATAGGTGCTTGAGTATCAATAAATGGCCTGCTCGGTTTCAGCGTCAAACAAATGCGTCTTTGCCAAATCCAGCACAATATCTAAAGTTTGGCCGTCTTTGGCCGACGTTTCAGCGTCTATGGTGGCAACCAGAGAGTGAGTTCCGGCGGTTAGATACAGCGTAATTATGTCGCCCATTGGTTCCGAGACATCCACCACTGTTCGGACCGTGTTGCCCGATACGGAAGCAACGGGGTTGGTCAGGTTCTTGTCAAAGATGTCGGCGGGCCGGACACCGAACAAGACGCGCTTGCCGGCATACGAGTCCAGCTTGCCGTCCTGCGCGGTCGGCGCGGCCACTTGGAACGCGCCGCAGTCAACCCTGTAGCCGTCGCCGTCCTTGCGGAGCGTCGCGGGCAAAAAATTCATGGACGGGGTCCCGATAAACCCGGCGACGAAGACATTGGCGGGACGGGCGTAAATCTCCATCGGCGGGGCGCACTGCTGCAAGACGCCGTCCTTCATCACGGCAATCCTATCGCCCATCGTCATCGCTTCCACTTGGTCGTGCGTCACATAAACGGTCGTAATCCCAAGACGCCGGTGCAGCTTAATCAGCTCGGAGCGCGTCTGCACCCGCAGCTTGGCGTCTAAGTTGGACAGCGGCTCGTCCATTAAAAAGACCTGCGGCTCGCGCACGATAGCCCGCCCCAATGCCACCCGCTGCCGCTGCCCGCCGGAAAGCTGCCCCGGCTTGCGGGCCAGCAGCGCTTCAATCCCAAGCAGCGCGGCGGCGTCATCCACACGCTTTTTGATCTCGTCTTTCGGGACACGCCTGAGCTTCAGGCCAAACGCCATGTTGTCGAACACGGACATGTGCGGGTACAGCGCATAGTTCTGGAACACCATCGCAATGTCCCGGTCCTTCGGCGAGACCCGGTTGACAATTCGGTCGCCAATTTTGATGTCGCCGTCCGAGATTTCTTCCAGCCCGGCGATCATCCGCAGCGCTGTCGTCTTGCCGCACCCCGACGGCCCGACCAGCACCATGAACTCCCGGTCTTTGATTTCTAAGTTCAGGTTGTTGACGGCGTTCACCGCGCCGAACCGCTTATATAAATTATGCAGACTGACCTGCGCCAAAAAATCTTCCCCTGCCGTCAGAATAGCGCTGTATTCGCCGCCGCACAGGGAAATTCCTGCATGACCTACCACCTTGCTTCGCAGGGTCCTTCCTAAAGGAAGGATACGGAGAAGAGGCACAAGCCCCACGTTCCCTGTCCTAATCTTCCCTTTAGGGAGGACCCTGCGAAGCAAGGTGGTAGGTCATTCCAGCGTCATAAACAGATTATTCAGCGATTCGGCCAGCGTCGGGTGCGCCAGCGTCGCATCCCGCAGGGCCGTGTACGGCAGATGGCCCATCATCGCCACTTCCAGCGTCGCCATGATCTCGCCGCCGTCTACCGCCAAGATCGCCGCGCCTAAAATCTGTTTGGTATCCGCGTCCACAACCGCTTTCAGGAAGCCGCGCATTTCGTCGGTCTCAATCCCTCGGGCCACTTCGCTCATCGGGATTTTGGCGACTTGAATGGACTTGCCCGCTTTTTTCGCTTCGGCTTCCGTCATGCCGACACGCCCAAGCTGCGGATCGGTAAACATCGTGTACGGGACAAACCGATTTGCCGTCGTCCGGCTGCCGTGTTCCAGCAGATTGGCCCGGACAATCCGAAAGTCGTCATACGAGATGTGCGTGAACTCCGGCCCGCCCTTGACGTCGCCCAGGACATAGACTCCCGGCACGTTGGTTTCCAGCGTCTCGCTGACCTTGATAAATCCATGATTGTCCGCGCCGATGCCCGCCGCCGGCAGGTCTAAAGCGTCTGTGTTCGGCGTCCGCCCGACCGCAAGCAGAAGATGCGACCCGGTGACTTTCTGCTCGCCCGACTTCGTTTGCAGCATCAGCGTGATGCCGGTTCCCGACTTCACTACTCCTGTCGCTTTCGCTTCGGTGATAATCGTTAAGCCGTCTTCCGTCAAAATCTTGGTGATTTCTTCCGCAACGTCCGCATCTTCGCGCTCCATAATCCGCTCGGATTGGTCAATCACGGTCACTTCGCTGCCGAAGCGGCGGAACATCTGCCCGAACTCCAGTGCGATGTAGCTGCCGCCCAAAATCACCAAATGCTCCGGGACTGCGTCCAGTTCCATCACCGAAGTCGAGTCAAGAAACTCAATCTGGTCCAGACCCTCAATCTTCGGCACGGCCGGCCTTGCACCCGTGTTGATGAAAACCTGCTCCGCCGTGACCGTCTGAGTGCCGCCGTCCCGCAGCGCGATTTCCACCGTCTTCGGCCCGGTGAACTTCGCCTCGCCAAAGACCAAATCTACGCCGTCCGTGTCTTCCAGCTTTGTCTTTTCGCCGTCCCGAAATTCCACCACAATGTCCCGCTTGCGCTGCCTGACTTTGGTGAGGTCCACTGTCACCGGCCCCGTCTGCACCCCAAAATCTGCCGCACGCTTGACAAGATAGGCGACACGCGCACTGGCCGCCATCGTCTTTGTCGGCGTACAGCCCCGGTTGACGCACGTTCCGCCGACCACATCCCGCTCCACAATCACTACGCGGCGGCCTGCTTTTGCCAGCGCCCTTGCCAGCGGGTCTCCGGCCTGACCTACTCCAATAATCACTGCGTCGTAAGTCTCTGCCATCGTTTTGCTTCCTTCCAAGTTCGGGGTACAAGTTCTTTATGAAATATACCGTTGACGGCGTCGGCTTGAACCTTTTTGAGTTGGGAAACGGCGAGAAAACACTCTTTTTTCTGCACTATTTCGGCGGCTCGTCCCGCACCTGGCGTCCTATCATAGAACAACTCGCCGCAGACTATCGCTGCCTGGCTTTAGACCTGCGCGGGTGGGGCGACTCGGATGCCGTGCCGGCCTCCGCCTGCCGGGTGGAAGACATGGCCGAAGACATCCGGCAAATCATCGCCGCGCTTGGCCTCTCCCGGTATACGCTGGTCGGCCACTCGATGGGCGGCAAAGCCGCCCAGGCCCTCGCTTCCGACCCGCCGCCCGGATTGGAACAACTGCTTCTCGTCGCGCCCTCGCCGCTGTCCCCCGAGCCGATGACCGAAGACGGCCGCGCTTCCATGAAAGCCGCCTACGGCAGCGAAGCCGCGTCCCGTGAAACGCTCGAAAAAATCGCCTGCCTGCCGTTGTCCTCGGAAACCACAGACTCGGTCATTGCCGACAACCTCCGCGCCTCCCGCGCCGCTTGGGAAGCCTGGGCCGATCTCGGCAGCAAGCAAGACTTGTCCGCGCTTGCCCCGAAAATTCTTGTCCCCACGCGCGTTTTGTCCGGCACCGGCGACACCGTTTTTTCGCCGGACGTTCAGCAGAAAGAAGTTGTCGCCCGCATCCCGGCGCAACTCTGACCACCGTTCCCGACGCCGGCCACCTGCTGCCGCTCGAAGCCCCAGAAATCGTCGCCGACTGGCTGCGGGCGCATTCTTTGTAGGGGCAGGGCTTGCCCCTGCCCTTCTCCTTCTGCTTGATCTTCCAGGAACGAGCGACAAGACAAAGAGGGCAGATAAGACAAAGAGGGCAAGGGCAAGCCCTGCCCCTACAAGGCAACAACCGCCCCTATCTCTGCTGACTCCCGTGCCGCCGCCGCCAAACGCACACTCGCTGCGCCGTCTTCGCCCGTCACCAGCAGCCGGTGCGCGGGGTTCCGCACGGCCGCCGCGAAGTCCGCCATCGCGTCCTGAACGGCCTTCAGATAAACCGGCGTCGGCCCGCCGAGCGAGCGATGTGCGTGGACACGGCGCGAGACAAAGAAGTTCTTGCCGTTGCCGCGCACGGTTCGCCCCGGCACAGGAAAATCGCCGTCGTCTGCGGCTTCAATCGGCAGCACCGTTTGCAGCCCGGTCAAGCCGTCTTCATCCACAATCGCTGTCAGCTCAAGGGCTGTCGGTATCCAGCCGTGAAGCGTCACATGACCGCGCTCAAACGCAAAATGCGCGGTCTGCTTTTCCAGTGCGCCAGGCCGGTTGAACGCATGGTAAAACGAGGCGTTTATGCCGTTCTCATAGGTCACTAATGCCTGCACCCGGTCTTCTTTGTTTGTCCCATCGCCGCGTACCCAGGTCCGCCCCAGCACATTCCGCGCCGGGGCACCGGCAATCGCGCCGATGACGTCAAAAAAGTGAACGCCATGCTCCACAAAGATGCCGCCGGACGCGACCAGGTCCCAGAACCAGTGGTCGTCGCCCAAGCCCTCATCCGACGCATAGTTCTCAAAGCCCACATGCGTCAGCGGCCCGAGCCATCCGTTTCGGGCCACCGCCAGCACGGCTTGGTACAGCGGGTCATAGCGCATCACGAAATTGATGCCGACGATTTTGCCGGCCTCAACGCCGGCGGCGAGAATCGCCGACGCATCGGCAGCGCTTGTCGCCAGCGGCTTCTCCACAAAGACATGCTTACCGGCCTGCAAAGCAGCAATCGCCATCTCGGCGTGCTTATCCGGCGGGGTCACGATATGCACGGCTTCCACAGCGGGATTAAGCAGCATCTCGCGCCAGTCTGTATAGGTATGGGGAACGCCGTACTGCCGCGCCGTGTCCGCCAGCGCCTGAGCATCACGCCCGGCAAACGCGACCACCCGCGCCGCGCCCGCAGCGTGATACGCGCCGGTGCAGAACGCGCCGAACCCACGCGGTCCAATCAGGCCGAGGGCAAGCGGATGGGAAGAGTGAGGAGTGGTCATGGGGTCGTTTACCCGGTGGGGGAGGGGCGCAAACTCGGCAGAATTCAAATGCATCGGCACTGGAAGTGCCGGTCTACTATCAAGTAAAAGTGTCTCCGACACTGAAGAGCCGAATAATGCTATCCACAGTCACGCAGTGACTTTCATTCAAGAGTAGACCGGCACTTCCAGTGCCGGTGCCTTTTGCCTAATGCCCAGGCGACGCATCCGTGCGGCTGATATTCTGCTCCGCTCGGAAGGCATCATCACTGCCGGGATCAATCTGGATCACCCGCTGCCAGTAGTCGCGGGCCTGCGCCGCATTCCCGGAGTTTGCCGACGCCTGCGCGAGATCCATGCAGTGGCGCACCGCGCTTGCCCGCGCCTCGGTTCCTGCCGGGCCGGTGGGATCGGCCTGAGACGCCTTGCCCCAGGCCTCCAAAGCGCCGGGAATGTCGCCAAGCTGCCAGCGGACATTGCCCAGATTGTTCGCGGCCTCCGCGTTGCGGCTGTCTAAGCTCACGGCGTTCTGGTACGCATTCACCGCCGCCGACAGGTTGTTGGCATGAACGGCAGCTTCCCCCTGACCGGCATACGCCGCCGACTGGCCGGACACCGCCGACTGCGCTTCGGGAGAGTTCGGCGGCGCAGTGGACGCCGCTTGTTCATAAGCACGGGCGGCATCCGAATAGTTGCCTCCATGCAGCGCCGCCGCGCCCTTTGTGTTAAACTGCACGGCATCAGCCCGCTGCCGGTGGGCCTGAAGCGAGGCTGCCACCGTCGCAATCCCCCAGCCGATGAGCGCCAGCAGCGCCAGCAGGCCCAGCAGCGGCAGCGCAAACCGCAGCGCCCGCTCGGCATCACTAGGCAGCAGGCGGCGCGGCGCTTGCGGCGTAACGGCCGGCATCTCCGGCGCGTCATATGCGCGGGTTGGGACAGCGGCCGGCATTCCCGAAATCTCCGGCGGGGTCGTTCCCGTGTCCAGAGTCAGCGCCGGCCCCGAAGTGAACGACAGCGGGCTGGGAGAAAAGCTTGCCGGTATCTGAGAAGATGCGCCGGGCATCTGCGTTGGGGACGACAGCGAGAACTTCTCCGCCCGCAGGTCGGCGGCCAGCATCGCCGCGTTCTGGTAGCGCAAGGAAGGGTCTTTGGCAAGCGCCCGCTGCAAGATCTGCTGCAAAGGCCCCGGCAGGCCGACCGGCATGGCCGGCTGCATGTTCATGATGTTGTAGGTGATTGTAATCACGCTGTCGCCGGTGAACGGCTTGCGCCCGGACAGCATCTCATACAGCGTAATCCCGAGCGAAAACAAGTCTGTCCGGTGGTCTACCGTGTGCGACGCCACCTGCTCCGGCGACATATAGGACGGCGTTCCGAAGACCTGCCCCTGCGACGTGATACTGGGTTCGGCGGTAATTCGTGCAATGCCGAAGTCCGTCAGCTTGACGATGCCGCCCGGCAGGATATGCACATTATCGGGCTTTACGTCCCGGTGGACCACGCCCCGCGAGTGGGCATACGCCAAAGCGTCGCAGAGCTGCAAGGCGATTTCGATGGTCTCTTTGAGCGGCAGCGCTCCCTGCATTTGCAGGATGTCGCGCAGGCTTTGGCCTTCCAAATACTCCATGACCAGAAAGTGCCGGTCATTTTCCTGCCCGACATCGTGAATGGTCACAATGTTTCGGTGCGAAAGCGTTCCTGCCGCTTTGGCTTCCCGGTAGAACCGCTCAATCCGCTCCCGCTTCTGCGCCCCCGCCAGATGCGGCGGCAATTGAAGCTCTTTGACGGCGACGCGCCGGGCCATCGTCGGGTCAATCGCCTCGTAAACAATGTCGTTGGAGCGAGCAATCTCCCGGACAATCCGGTACTTGCCGAGGACGGTATTAGAGGAAACGGCCACGAATCGGTTCTCCTATGAGTTCTACTTACGCCGGCCCCAGCGGGATGATTTCTCTTCTTTGGGAGCCGCAGCGCCGGTCGGCGTCTCGGACGACGCCGCGCTGCCGTCATAGGGCGTCAGGCCGCGAATGGACAGCACCAGCGCCGTGATGTTGTCGCGCCCGCCGCGCTCGTTTGCCGCTTCCACCAGCGCCATCGCCGACGACGACGGACTTTGGCCCTGCACCATTTCTTGAATCTCGGACGGTTCCACATGGCCGGTCAGGCCGTCGGAGCAGAGGACAAACGTGTCCCCGGCCTGCAGGCTCTGGGTAAAAATGTCCGGTTCTACGGTCGCCGCCGTGCCGACCGACCGGGTGATGATGTTTCGGAACGGCGACACCTGCGCTTCCGCCAGCGTCATCGCGCCGAGGCGCACCTGCTCGGCCACCCACGAATGGTCTTCCGTAAGCTGCGTGATCTTCCCGCCGCGCAGCAGGTACGCCCGGCTGTCGCCGACCTGGGCGATCATCAGCGTGTCTTCGCACAGCACCGCCGCCGTCAGCGTCGTTCCCATCCCCTGACGGTCGGGAATAGCCTGGGCCGTGTCATAAATCAGGCCGTTCGCTTCGGTGACCGCCCGGCGCAGCGACGCTTCTTTGTCCGGCGACGGGTCGGCATAGTAGACCGAAAGAAAGGTCTTCAAGGCCAGCTCGCAAGCAATCTGCCCGGCGGAGTGGCCGCCCATGCCGTCGGCGACGGCGTAGACGCTGCCTTTGACGGCCAGCGTCGCCGGGTCTTCCGGCTCAAAGAAGTCGAACTTGTCTTCGTTGTTGTCGCGCACCCGGCCGAGATCGGTTTTCGCGCCCATTTTGACGGACGCGATTATGCGGGGCATTCGGCTGACTTCCGCCCAGCCTTCGCTCAGTTCTTCCCGGTCCAGCCGGGCGGTCTTTTCCATAACAGGTTCCATGCCGGTATCGGCGACAGCTTCTTGCATGACGATTTCTACCCTTCCGCGTCTTCTGCCCCAGCCTCAGCCGGAGCATTCACTTCGGTTATTTCTTCCGGCGCTTCTTCTCGTATCGCTTCCGGCGCAGCGCTTTGTTCAAGCCGCTCAAAACGCAGCGCCGTTCCGCCGATTAGGATTTCATCCCCATCGCTGAGTTGAACCGGTGCATGGATTTTGAGACGCTCGCCGTTCAGCAGCGTGCCGTTCGTGCTGCCGATGTCCGTCAAAATAAAGACGCCTTCCTCGGCGGAAATCTGAGCATGGCTGCCGGAGACATACAAGTCGCCGGAAAGAACGACCGTGTTTTCCGGCCTGCGCCCGAACG
>JAABUO010007363.1_pt1 | contig 12563 bp, 9 predicted proteins | sample 5559291 | NCBI WGS metagenome assembly JAABUO01 (sample SAMN10711878, study PRJNA513372) | rock metagenome | isolation source: Antarctica rocks | place: Antarctica: Victoria Land, Finger Mt sud
CCAGCATCACCGGTGGGTCACCCCGCACCTTGGGGTGGGAAAGTCCAGCACTCAACAGCCGGACCCAAGTGACACCACGAGCGGAAACAGGAATCCCGGTCCTTCAGGGCCGGGAGGATTCAATATCAGAGGCCCAGCGTGGTGACTGCGTTGCCGATGAGGGGCGCATTCTCGCGGCGGTACAGCTCGACCATCGCGTGGGACCGGTGTCCGGTCTGCCGCATGATCGATCCGGCGTCGGCGCCGCCGCGCACCGCCTGGGTGACGAACCCGGCCCGCAGCGAATGCCCGGAGAACCTGGCGGGGTTGAGCCCGGCCGCGGCTGCCCGGCGTTTCACCACCGCGCCGACGACATGGCCACTGAGCGCGTCGGATCCGGGGACGCCTGTCTTGTGGACCGTACGGAACAGCGGCCGGTGGCCGGTCAGTACCTCGTCCGACGGTTGCTCGTCGGGGTCCCGGCAGATGTGGGCGAGCTCGTCCTGGGCGTGCCGGCCGCGCAGCAGCCGAAGTACCTCGACCCTTCCGCCGATCTCGGCGGCGTCCAGGACCTGACGCCACCGGAGGTAGGCGCACGGCGGGCAGGTGTCCGGGTGCGTGCCGTATGGCAAGGCCTTAACCTCGCCACGGCCCTCCTGGTCGGTCTTGGAATGCCGCAGCCGGACATGCAGACCGTCCTGCGGGTGCAGCGTCGCACCGTCGACGGTCAGCGCGACCAGTTCGGAGCGGCGGAACGCGCCGGCGAAGCCCATCACCAGCAGCGCAGCGTCGCGTCGGCCGATCACCGCTTCGGGGAACCGCTGCAACTCGATCCGGCCCAGCACGGTGCGCAGCTCGGCCAGCAGCAGGGGAGCGGCCCGCCGCGGCGGAGTCCGTCGTTGCCGCCGAATCCCGGACATAGTGGTGGTGACCTCGACGTTCCTGCACGGCGAGAGCAGTCCGGCTACCTCGTGGGCCTTGGTGATGGCCGCGAGCCGCCGGCCCAGGGTGTTCGGTGCGTAGGTCCACCTACCAGATTCGGTGAGGCTGGCTTGCGAGGCGAGGTAGGCGGAGACGGTCTGCGGGGTGGTCGGCAGCGACACCGAGCCGTGCAGGCGGCACCACCGCTCGAACTGCTGCCAGTCCGAGCGGTAGGCCAAGCCGGTGTTGGTGGCCATCGCCGACTGTTGGAAGTCCGCGACGGACGTTTCGTGGCGGGTCAATGTCACTGCCTGACCTGCAGAGGTGGCTGTTGACAGATCGACGGCCGGGCACATAGCCCCAGGCTAGACAGCCTCACGCCTGCTCCTAACGAAGGTCGATTGTCTTCGCAGGGTTGTCGGCATCAGACCAGCGAACTGACCAAATCATCACCATCGCCCCTGGGCCGAGGACGAATCTGCCATCACAGCTCGCCCTCTGGGCGCGTAGGCCTCTGTACTGGCGACCCGCGGGGGAGGACACCACCAGGCCCACGCATATAGCCGGCATGACCTCAACGCATCGCGGAAGCGTGCGCAGCGTAAGCGACGCAGCGCACCCTTCTACAACTGACGAACTCACGACCTACACGCCCGATCAGGTTGCAGACATGATCGGTGGCTCAGTGTGGTGGGTCCGAGAGATGGCGCGGCAACGGAGGGTTCCCCACCTGCGCTTGGGACGCTCGAAGATCATGTTCAGGCGGTCCGACGTTGTCGCGTTGATGGACCTGACTGCAGTCGTCGCCGTTCAACAGCCCGCTACAGACCCCGTCGTCGAAGCGGCGCAGGAGTCCACTACGCCGACGTTTGAAGACATCGCCATGTCTGCGGGTGTCACACGGCGCGGAGCGGCACGCCTTCGCAGTCTGGGAGCTTAAGCTCCACTTCGAATACTGCCTTCATTGGTTGTCTACATTAGGTCACCGCACCCAGCAGCCCACCGCGCTTACCTGTGAGCAATAATAGGCGGGGTTCCTTATTGCCCTCCCTAAACAGATTTGTGCTTGTCACCAACCATTCCTGCCCCACGGCGTGACGCAACTCCTCGAACGCATCTAATTTAGTCCGCCTAGTAGGCGTTGCAGCGACGGAAGCATTTTTCGTTGGGTCATCGCCTACGCAAATCTAAACTAAGTCAAGCGCAGCTTGAGCCGAGCGAGCGGCACTAAGATGCTGTTCGGGCATGATGTGTGTGTAGATGTTGGCAGTTGTAGAAATGCTTCCATGCCCTAATCGGCGTTGCACCGTCGGCAGGTCCTCCCCGCTCGCTATCAGCCATGAAGCGTGCGTGTGTCGCAGGTCATGTATCCGAGGGCGCTTCGTCAGTCGCAGACCGACATCGTCTGGGGACCCATCCTCTAAAGTCGGATTCTGCGCCCGGTTGATGGCGGTCGCCCAGTTGGTTTCCCAAAAAGTGTGCTGGAGAACTCGCCTTCCGTTGGCATTGACAAACACCAGCTCTTGGAGGCCCCGCCCCTGACAAATCGCCGAAAGTTCCTCAGCTAACACCGGGGGAAGTGACACAGTTCGACGCGAGCGTTGAGTCTTAGGTGCCCCAAGATAGTCCTTGCCGTCTGCGCCGCGTTTCCAGGCCTTAGTAACCCTGACAGTCGGGGTACTTGATCCAAAGTCGACGTCTGCTATCTGCAAAGCAGTAGCCTCACCCCACCGCAGGCCAGTTCCGACGAGGAACTTTACAAAAGTCTTGTATCTGGGGGCCATTTCGTTCAACAAGAGACGAAATTCAGCGTGAGTCAACACGCACATCGTGTCTTCCGTTGCAGCTGATTTGGGTAGTTTTACACCGATACAAGGATTACTCGCCCTGTACTCCAGCCGAACCGCTGTCTTCATGGCCGAGGAGAAGAGACCGTGAAGATTCTTGATAGTCTTGGCTGATAGTGCTTTCTCTTCAAGCCCCTGGATCCATCGCGTGACGTGCCGGATGTCCAGAGTGTCGATTGGTGTGACACCCAACGCTCCCGACATGTGGTCGCGTACTTGGTGGCGGTAGCGGGTCAGCTGCCCCGGGGACACTCCGGTCAGTAGGTCGATGTGCTCAAGCAGAACATCGACCACCAGCGGCGCGGACCGCCGCGATGCCGACAGGGTTACCAGCGACTGACGGATGTTGCCCTTGTGCGTCTCCAAGACCGTCATGTATTTGCGCGCTTCGGTCTCACTTTCGAAAGGGACCGAGACCTGTTTGTGCGTCTTGGAGTCTACAGACCGGACCTCGTAGTTGACCGAACCATCAGATCGCTGACGTCTCCGCAGGCTCGCCATGCAGCCACGGTAGCTCGTTCCGTCCTAGATCCGCTACTTGCCGTCCTAGTCGTTAACGTTTTCGCAGGTCAGGTACGTGTCCGAGAGGGGACTTGAACCCCCACGCCCTTGCGGGCACTAGCACCTCAAGCTAGCGCGTCTGCCATTCCGCCACCCGGACCGGGTCGTTCTGCGCCTGGTGCGCATCGCGATCGCTCACTTTACGGGATCGGAGCATGTTCCTCGAACCACCCAGCGGAGCACCGCTGCACCTCGCTCGTCGGCCGATCCAGTTCCCGACGATCGCCCGGCCGCGACGTCGGACGAGGACGGTGGTAGGAAAGCAACATGCCCGATGCCCACTCCCCGCAGCCCAGCACCGCTCAGCAACTCACCGCAGAGGACGAGGTCGTCCAATTGTGCAGCGAGTTGATCCGGTTCGAATCGGTGAATACCGGAGATCCGGACACCATCGGGAACGGCGAGGCACAGGCCGCCCGTTACATCCAGCAAAAGCTGGAGGAGGTGGGCTACGAGACGTTCTACGTCGAGTCCGTGCCGGGCCGCGGCAATGTCGTCTGCCGATTGGAAGGAGCCGACCGGGCGCGTGGCTCGCTGCTGATCCACGGGCACGTCGACGTCGTCCCTGCGCAGGCCCAGGAGTGGACGGTGGACCCGTTCTCGGGCGCAGTCCAGGACGGCTTCGTCTGGGGACGCGGCGCCGTCGACATGAAGGACATGCTGGCGATGATGGTGGCCGTCGCCCGTGAGTTCAAACGGTCCGGTGATGTGCCGCCACGGGATCTGATCTTCGCCTTCGTCTCCGACGAAGAAGCAGGTGGCACGTTCGGCGCCCAGTGGCTCGTCGACTTCTATCCCGAACTGTTCGCCGACGCCACCGAGGCCATCTCCGAGGTGGGTGGATTCTCCATCACCCTGGACGACGCACGTCGCGCCTACCTGGTGGCCGCCGCCGAAAAGGGTGTGGCCTGGGCGCATCTCACAGCGACGGGACGAGCAGGACACGGATCGATGATGAACGACGACAACGCGGTGCTGCGCATCGCCAACGCCGTCGCCCGGCTGGGCAACCACGAGTTCCCGCTGACGATGACGGCCACCGTGCGCAGTTTCCTGGACAAGATTCACGAGCTCACCGGTCTGGAATTCCCGGACGACGACCTGGCCGGCTCCGTTGCCAAGATCGGTCCGGTATCCCGCATCATCGGCGCGACCCTGCGCAACACCGCGACCCCGACGATGCTCAAGGCCGGGTACAAGGCGAACGTGATCCCGTCCTCCGCCGAGGCGACGGTCGACTGCCGGGTGCTGCCCGGGTCGGAGGAGCACTTCCGGGAACAGATCGCGGAAATCGTCGGCGAAGGTATCGAGATCACCTGGACCTGGCAGCCGCCGCTGGAAGTACCTTTCGAAGGCGCCCTGGTCGAGGCGATGAAGGATGCGTTGGTCGCCGAGGATCCGGGATCTCATCCGGTGCCGTACATGTTGTCCGGCGGCACGGACAACAAGGCCTTCGCCCGACTGGGCATCGCCGGCTACGGATTCTCGCCGCTGAAACTGCCGGCCGAACTCGACTTCTCGTCCCTGTTCCACGGCGTCGACGAACGGGTGCCGGTCGAGGCGCTCGAGTTCGGTACCCGGGTCCTGCAGCGCTTGTTGCGCAGTTGCTGAGCTGGCCGCTACCTACCGTTGACTCGGCCATGGGTCAGGGCGTCAGGTCGGGTAAAAGGCCAGATGTTCGCTTCCGCCGCATCCAGACCCGACGACTGCCGTCCTCGAAGCGCAGCACCCGGTCGAGTTCCCAGCCGGCGAACTCCGCACGAAGCGAGAGCATCGTCGCCGCAGCCGATCGGCTGGTGTTCGGGTCGATCCGCAAACCCTGGTACTCGAAGTCGCTGTTCGCCTCGCCGTCCGTCGGGTAGCTGGCCCAACGCGGCCGATGTGGTCCTTTACTGGCTTCGATGGCCGAACACCTCCTGGAAGAAACTGGACTCCTCACCGGGTCACCAGCCGGCGTTGCCGCCGCGCACCCATCGAAACTCTGGCTCGCCCGCTACCGATCATCATCCGCCAGCGTAGGACCGTCGGTCATGGTCGAATCCGAGCCCGAAACCGGCGCTGCAGCCAGTAGCCGGCACAACCGGGTGCGGCGGGGCTCCGCACCGATCTGGTGGACCGCCCGTGCCAGCATCGGGCCGGCCGCGTGGATCACCGAGAGGTGCTTCCTGGCCCTGGTCAGTGCCGTATAGACCAAAGGCCTGGACAGCATGGATCCGGCTTCGGGTGGGAGTACGACGACCACCGCCTCCCACTCGGACCCCTGCGCCCGATGCACCGTGATGGCCCATCCGTGCAGCAGGTCGTTCAGGGACTTGCCGGAGATCTCCGACTCGCCCGTCGTGAAGGCGACTCGCAGGGACTTGTCCCCGGTGGCGACGACGGTACCGACCTCACCGTTGGCGTAACCCGTCGGTTCGGCATCGAGGTGATTGGCGGTAGCAACGACGCGGTCCCCGTTGTCGAACCCCCGCACGGCGCCGCGACCCGGGTTCAGCACGGCCTTGAGCGCCTTGTTCAGCGCCTGCGTCCCGGCCGGTCCCCGATGTACGGGAGTCACCACCTGCAGCTGGTCAGCGGTGGTTCCGAAGACCCGTGGAATGGAGTCGGTGACCAGTTGCACCACTCGGCGCGCCCCTTCCTCGGACCCTCGGGCCGGCACGATGACCACCTCCCGGTGCTCGTCGGCGACCTGCACCAACTCACCGCCCCGCACCGCCATGGCCAGCCGGGCGATGGCACCGCCCTCCGTCTGCCGGTACAGCTTCTCGAGTTCGGTCACCGGGATGACGCCGCTGTCGATCAGGTCGCCCAGTACTCGCCCCGGACCGATCGAGGGCAGCTGGGCCGGATCGCCGACGATCACCAGGTGCGTGCCGTCCTTGAGCGCGCACAGCAGTGCCGCGGCCAACTCCACATCGAGCATCGAAGCCTCGTCGACGACCACGAGTTCTGCGTCGATCGGATTGTCGGCGTCGTGGTCGAAACCTGCTGCGACCGAGCCGTTTCCGCGGCGCGCCCCGAGCAGTCGGTGGATGGTGGTAGCAGTGGATCCGGCCAGCTCCTCCAGTCGCTTGGCCGCTCGTCCGGTCGGGGCGGCCAGGGCGATGTCGACGCTGACCCGACGGCACAGCGCCACCACGGCGGCGATCGTGCGGCTTTTCCCCGTACCCGGACCGCCCGTCAGGATCGACACGCCGTTCTCGGCAGCCAGTCCGACCGCCCCACCCTGCACCTGGTCCAGGTCTTTGACCACGTTCTTCACGGCGCGCTCGCCGGCCAGCGAGTGCGCCGTTTTCGTCAGCCGCTGCAGCTGGCGCGCAATATCGGTCTCCGCCTGCGCCAACACCTTTCGGGCCACCCACGGCTCGTCGGCGGGGCCGGCGACGGTCGCGACGAGGTCGGCGGCGATCGCCGAACGGATTGCCGAGCCGCTGTCGATGCCGAAGGGGCGCAAGGCATCTGCTAGCTGCGACATCGAGGCAGCGGTGTGGCCCTGGCGGGCGAAGCGAGCCAGCGTCCAGTCGACCAGAGAGCGTCCGCGACGCGGATCCGACCGTTGCATCTGCGCGTCGAGCGCAAACGCAACCCGGTCCGCCTGCGCCACCGTGGCGTCCGGCAAGCTCAGCAGCCGCCACGGGTCGGCCGACAGCTGATCGGCCGCATCGTCACCGAGCGCTTCCAGAAGGCGCCCCACCCACCGGACCGGGATCTCCTGCGGCACGAGCAGTTGGGCCACCGAAAATGCCTGTCCCACACCGATCCACGAGGTATACAGGCGATCCGCGCGCTTCGGTGTCATCTTCGGCAGGGCAGCCAGTGCGGCGACCGTTACCTGAGCCGCCGAGGTGATACCGGCCGCGACCAGGGCGTCCGCGACCGCCTGCCCGACTCCTGGCCACAGGCCGGACGCCGCGAACTCCGACAGGACTCCGGTTTCCGGGCCGGCGGGCTCGGTACGCGTTCTGCGCGAAGCTGTTTCGGGGGTATCCGACACTCGGGAAGACGTCACTACTGCGGATCGTTCGCGGGCTCTGCGGAGCTGACATCCTCCAGCGCCGAACGGATCTCGGCCGGCAGGACGATGTCGACGGCTGCCAGCGAACCGAGCAGCTGGGCGTTGTCCCTGGCGCCGACGATGGCACTGGCAACGCCGCGACGATCCCGAACCCAGGCGAACGCAACGGCCAGCGGCGAGGTGCCAAGGCCCTCGGCAGCGGTGACGACGGCTTCGACGATCCGGGCCGGGTCCGCTCCGAGGTGCCGGTTGACGTATCGGGTGAAATGTGGTGAGGCGCCTCTGGAATCGGCGGGGGTGCCGTGACGATATTTGCCGGTGAGGACGCCGCGACCCAGCGGCGCCCAGGCCAGCAGCCCGATGCCGTGCAGGGCCGCGGCCGGCAGTAGCGACTCCTCGGCGGCTCGCTCGACCAGCGAATATTCCGCTTCCGTCGAAACCACGGGGCAGCCGGCGGATCGCAGCCAGGTCGCCAAGGTCGCCAGCTGCCAGCCGGTATATCCGGACAGTCCGACGTACGAAGCCCGGCCACTGTCCACCGCCCGAACCAGGGCGGAACACGTTTCCTCGAAGGGCACCGAGGAGTCGAAGCCGTGAACCTGCCACAGATCGACGTGATCGGTGTTCAGCCGTCGGAGCGAGCCGTCCAGGGTGGCCAGCAAACGACCTCTGCCTCCGCCGGCGCCGACGCTCGTCGTCGCCAGCACCACGTCGGCGCGGGGAATGACGTCGGGCACCAGGGTTCCGATGATCGATTCGGCGTCGCCGTCGCCGTACACGTTCGACGTGTCGATGAACGTTCCGCCGGCGCCTACGAACGACTCCAACTGGGCGGCGGCGTCGTCGGCGTCGGTGTCCCGGCCCCAGGTCATGGTGCCAAGGCCGAGCCGGGACACCTCCAGCCCGCTGCGACCGACCCGCCGAGAATCCATAGCCGTCAACTTATCGTCCGGCGACGGGGACGAAGAGCCGCAACGCTGCGCCGAGTTCCGGGGAACGCCGGCCGGGGCAGACCGGCGCTGTCGAGCAAAGCGGCCGACGAAGCCACAGCAGTGCCGTGACACCACAGCAGTGCCGTGACACCACAGCAGTGCCGTGACAAGGGGTGACCGGTACCGTCAACGCCCATGCGCCTCGGACTGAACCTCGGCTACGCGACCTCGGCCGCAGGATTGCAGGAGAACCTGCAACTGGCGGCCGCCGCCGACGAGATCGGATACGACGTCGTCTGGGCAGCCGAGGCCTACGGATCCGACGCCGCCACAGTTCTCGGCGCCATCGCTGCGACCACTTCGCGCATCGGAATTGGTTCTGCCGTGCTACAGATTCCCGGCCGCACGCCTGCCATGACGGCGATGACGGCGGCCACCCTCGACGCGCTCTCGGGCGGCCGGTTCCGCTTGGGTCTGGGCGTTTCCGGGCCGCAGGTTTCGGAGGGCTGGCACGGGGTGCGCTTCTCCGATCCGATCGGCCGGACCAGGGAGTACGTCCAGATCGTGCGGCAGGCGATCGCCCGGCGCCGAGTCACCGCGGGTGGCGACCATTTCACCCTCCCGCTGGCAGACGGACCCGGCAAATCGCTCGTGCTGTCGCTGCAGCCCGTGCGGCCACAGGTGCCGCTGTACCTGGCGGCGGTCGGACCGAAGAATCTTTCGCTGACCGGGGAGATCGCCGACGGCTGGCTGGCGATCTACTTCGATCCGGATTCCGGCGGCGAGCACATCGCCCGGATCCATTCCGCCGCCACCCGCGCCGGTCGCGACCCGGCGGCCATCGACATCTCGGTGCAGATGGCGCTGGCACTGCACTCGGATCCGGAACAAGCTGCCATGCTGGTACGGCCCTCCGCCGCGCTCTACATCGGCGGCATGGGCTCCAAGAAGGTGAATTTCTACCATGGCATCGCCACGTCGATGGGATTCGAACATGAGGCCGACGAGGTGCAGGAGAAATTCCTGTCCCGGGATTACGTCGGTGCCGCGGCGGCTGTTCCCTTTGATTTTCTCGACCGGACGAGCCTGCTCGGCGACGTCGACCGCATCGTCCAGCGACTGCGTGCGCTGGCCCGAAAAGGAGTCACCACTGTGAACGTCTCACCGGCCGACCCGGATGTGGATGCGCAAATGCACGCGCTGCGAGCGGTCCACGCGGCCGCACTTGCCGCCGGGGTACTCGCGTGACGCTGACGTTGTTCTCGGCCGTCATCCTCGGCATCGTCGAGGGCCTCACCGAATTCCTGCCGGTGTCTTCGACCGGGCACCTGACCATCGTTTCGAAGATGCTCGGGTATCCGATCGACGACCCGGCCGTTACTGCGTTCACCGCCGTCATCCAGGTGGGCGCCATCGCCGCGGTGATCATCTACTTCTGGTCGGACATCTCGAGACTGCTGCTCGCCTGGGTGCGTGGGCTGTTCAACAAGGCGCACCGCAGCGACCCCGACTATCGAATGGCCTGGCTCGTCATTTTTGGCTCGTTGCCGATCGCGATCGTGGGATTCGCCCTGCGGCACTTCATCTCCAACCAGCTACGGAGCCTGTGGATCGTGGCCGTCGCGCTCATCGTCTGGGGTGTGGTGATGCTGATCGCCGAAGCGGTGGCCAAACAGAATCGCGGCGAGAAGGAGCTGAACCTGATCGACGTGCTGCTGATCGGCTTCGCCCAGTGCCTGGCCCTGATCCCAGGGGTCTCGCGGTCCGGCGCCACCATCTCGGTCGGGCTGATGCGTGGGCTGGACCGCGTCGCTGCTACCAGGCTTTCGTTCCTGCTGGGAATTCCGGCCCTGATCGGAGCCGGCGCCTACGAGCTCCCCACCGCGCTCAAGGGCGGTTCGGCCGGCGGGCGGGTCGTCGTCGGCGCTGGGCCGACGGTGGTCGCAACGGTGGTCTCGTTCGTGGTCGCATACGCAGCAGTCGCGTGGCTGTTGAAGTTCGTCTCCGGCCACAAGATCACTTCCTTCGTCTGGTATCGCTGGCTGGTCGGTGTGGCGCTGATCATCGCGTTGTCCGCCGGATATCTGACGTGAGCCGGCTGCATCCAGGCGCCCGCACGAGCCTGCCTACGGCTCGAGCATGAGCACCGTCGTGCTGCTGCGTCACGGTCGTTCCACCGCGAATACGGCAGGAATCCTTGCCGGGCGGTCAGCGGGGGTTCTGCTGGACGAAACGGGTCGCGAGCAGGCCGAGGCGGTCGCCGCCCGGTTGTCCGGAGTGCGGCTGGACGCATTGGTCAGCTCGCCGATGGAGCGCTGCCAGCAAACAGTCGCGCCACTGGCCGCGGCCACCGGGTTGACCGTCCGGATCGAACCTCGGCTGGCGGAAGTCGACTACGGCGATTGGACCGGCCGGCCCCTGAAGGACCTCGGTGGCGAGGATCTGTGGCGCACCGTGCAGGCACATCCCTCGGCTGCCGTCTTTCCCAACGGCGAAGGTCTGGCCGCGGTCGGCGTTCGTGCCGTTGCCGCGATCCGAGAGCTGGTGGCGCAGTATGAGCCTGACGCGGTGGTGCTGGTGTGCTCCCACGGCGACGTCATCAAGTCCGTGCTTGCCGACGCCCTCGGTCTGCACCTCGATGGGTTCCAGCGCATCGTGGTCGCTCCGGCGTCGTTGTCGGTGGTGCGGTACACGCCGCTCCGCCCTTTCGTGGAACGAGTGAACGACTCCGGAGAATTGGGGTCGTTGCGTCCCGCGCCCGCGCCGGCGACGGAAGCTGCGCAAGAGCCGGAACATCCACAGCCGGAAGCCGCGGGGGAGTCCGACGCAGTTCCGGGCGGCGGCGCATGAGCGTGACGGCGGGCACAGCTGGACCGTTCGAGGTTCTTTCGTGAATCGCGGCAATCCTGACCGGTCGCGCGTTGGCATAAGCTCGAAGGTGACATGACGAGACAGGTTCACGTATTCCGTTCCCCCGATCGCTTCCTCGCCGGAACGATCGGCCAACCCGGCGAACGCGAATTCTTCGTACAGGTGGCGGACGGTCGCCGGATCCTGTCGGTGGCGTGCGAGAAGCAGCAGGTGGCGGTCCTTGCCGATCGGCTCGGCTCCTTGATCACCGAGGTCGCCAAGCGATTCGACGTTCCGGCCGGCGCACTCGGCGATTCCGCTCCGACACCTGGATCGGACGGCATCGGCGGCGACGCCCTTACGCTGACCACGCCGGTCGATGCGGAGTTCAGGGTCGGCACCATGGGGTTGGCCTGGGACGGCGAGGAGTCGCAGGTCATCGTCGAGTTGCTGGCTCTGACCGAAGAGGAGGTCGGCGAGGACATCGTGCTGGAGGATCGGGAGGATGGCCCCGACGCGCTCCGCGTGTTCCTCAGTCTGGCCGAGGCCCGGGATTTCGCGCGCCGGGCCGAACTGGTCGTCTCGGCGGGTCGGCCGCCGTGTCCGCTCTGCGCGAATCCGCTCGATCCGGAAGGGCACATCTGCCCGCGGCTGAACGGCTACCACCGCGTTGCCATCGCCTGACGCGAAGCCCGGTAACGGGCCGGAGCCCGACGGCACCCCGGAGATGCTGGACGACAATCTGGTCAGGCGGGTGCTCACCCACGGCGAACTCGAGATCACCGGCCGACTCACCGACGCGTCCAATCTGACGCTGCTGGCCACCGCAACGGCAGATGGCGTCGAGTTGGACTGCGTCTACAAGCCGATCCGCGGCGAGCGACCCCTCTGGGACTTCCCCGACGGCACCCTCGCGGACCGCGAGGTCGCAGCCAGACGGATCGCCGAATATGCCGGGTGGGACTGCGTTCCGCTCACCATCATGCGATCAGGGCCGTATGGCACGGGAATGGTGCAGCGGTGGATCGAACAGCCGCCCGCAACGCCCGATGTGGTGGACCTGGTACCCGCGAGACGAGTTCCGGACGGCTGGTTGCCCGTCATGCGTGCGGTGGACGAGGACGGCTCGGAGATCGCGGTCGTCCATGCCGATGATGACCGGCTCAAAGTTCTGGCCGGCTTCGATCTGGTGGTGAACAACGCCGACCGCAAGGGTTCTCACATCCTGTCGGCAATGGACGGGCGGGTTCTCGGGGTGGATCACGGCCTGTGCTTCCACACCGACGACAAGCTCCGCACCATTCTCTGGGGCTGGGCGGGCACACCGTTGACCGAGTCGGTGTCGGACGGTCTTCGGCGCCTGAGCAAGGGCATGGCGGGGGAGTTGCGGGCCGAGATGGCCGACCACTTGATGATCAGGGAGGTCGACGCACTGGTCAAGCGAATCGATTGGCTGGT
>JAABUO010007364.1_pt1 | contig 12563 bp, 14 predicted proteins | sample 5559291 | NCBI WGS metagenome assembly JAABUO01 (sample SAMN10711878, study PRJNA513372) | rock metagenome | isolation source: Antarctica rocks | place: Antarctica: Victoria Land, Finger Mt sud
CAATGCACAGAATCAATTTTGGATGGCATGCGTGACATCACCGAAATTGCAAAGCATCAGGTGAGCAGCACGTGCTTCCTGCTCTTGAAATCAGGGGATATCATTGGAATTCATTCACATTCTCGGCTTCATTGTTTGCATGCTATGCCAAAGACAGCCTTGGCCACAGCAACCAGGATGCTAATTTTGCTGGCCTCACCACAGCTCAAAGGTTTTCTCATCAATTGGGATCAGCAGCTCATTTCTCTTGAAGCCTGGCAGCTGCCAAGGAACATTGTACTGAGCCAGGACCCACTCATCAGATACTGGCACAGTACCATCACGTTGCAGCCACTGACGCAATTGCCGCTCTCGGTCATTGACACGAGGCTGCTTGGCATTGCCAGAAAACACATCCACACCGTAAAGGCCCCCAGGCTCCTGCCTGATGTTGATAGAGCTGTTCTTGGGAGCTGGCACTTCTGACACATCCTGCACAAAGCCAACCTCAAGTTGAGCCCAGCAATGTCAGAGATTGGCAGGAACAAACTTTGCTGAATAACACCTTGAACGGTTCAGACTCAGGCTGTTTTGTCAAAGCAGCCATACAAAACGCATCTTGATGGCACAGCAGCATGGTGAGGAATCCTGCACATCAGGACAAACATGACCTCTGGTATGCGCAGCAGCTGCATTTTTTGATGCAACATGCACAGTGTCATGCACTAAATACAGCAAACTCTTGCATCTGCAGGCCTCACCTTGTACCCCTCTCCAATGTAGAACTGCATGACGCCCTGCTTGCTCTTGTTGAATACCGGGGTGGTCATGGAGAGACCCTGGCCCCTGTCGTTCTTCTCCCCAAGGAACCCGGCAAGCTGCTTGAATGCACTGGCCTTGTCAGATTCTGCTGGGTCAGTGTTGCCACCCTTGGACTGCTTCGGGTCATTCAGCTTCACCTCAGCCACCAGGAATGGCTTATACCTGAGGCAATGCACATCAGGTGAGCACATTTGGACGTGCGACATAGCTGCCATTGTGTGACACAGCACAGCATTGCTACAGTGTTGTGTTTGCTGCACCGCTACCAAGCAGCATGCTACAGCCATAATCTGCAGCACTTGTTTTGAGAGTGATGAGCACTGAGGCACACGCTCTGTAGGGATTGCAATGCTTGCTTTGACTGAACCTCAGCTTTCTGCGTCGTGCTGGAGATCTGGTTTGCGGGGCACGCATGACTTTGCTGCTGATCAGGACGGTGACGCTATGTCTATAGGGCAAAAAGATTTGCGCTACCTGCGAATCTCATACTTCTTGTACTTCTTGAGAATGCAGAACTCGGGCGTGGCCAAGTCGCTGGACTTGCTGAAGTTCCAGATCTGCTGCTGGACAAACATGAAACCCTCAAAGCTGAAGAACTTGTTATCCTTGTTTGAGTCCCAGGCATCCACATGCTTGTTGAACTTGCCTGCAGGCAAACAGATTCCTCACTAGGTGACTATCCCTCAGGACAAAATAGCATGGAAACAAACACAAAAGGTCCGCCAGGCAGATCAGGACATGAGATGCCTGTGGCAAATGGCAATGCGATGTGCTTGTGCTGTTTCCTGGAGCACTGTAGCAACCACATTTGCAAAAGGCAGCATGCACAGGCCTGGAAATGGTGCTGACCATTCTCTGGGTTGACTCCCAAAATGGTAGTTCCAGTGAAAGCAAGCCGAGGGTCCCAGATGGCCTGCAATAGAAGGCACATGCAGTAAATGATGTTGCACAAATCTGAAGTGCACGTAAGACCCACAACAGGATAAATTGCATGTGGTATATAAGTCATTTGGTGAGGCGAGCATTTTGCGGAATGCCAAAGTGAGTAATGACATTGCGAGCAATGTACAGTGTCATATTATTTGTTGGTACCATGAAATGTGGTTATCATGTGCAGTGACATTGTGCATCCAAGAAGCCTAAAGACATAGGCAGCTCACAATTTGCATAGATGGTGCTGTGTGGCGCACCTTGATGGGAGGCAGATATCTCAACCACCAAAACTGCATGGAAAAGCTCCATCTGCTCAAGATCTCAAACTCATTGTCAGGATTTTGCTTGATGTCATGTATCTCATAGATTGGCGCCAGAAAATTCCTTAGAAAAGTAATGTTGAACTTGTACCCTGCAAGTCGTTCGACGTGCATGCAGTCAAACAGCCTTTGAGAGTACTGCTGCTCATGCCTCTACAAGATCGCACCTGTGTAGTTTGTGAACTTGGAGATAGGATCCTCAAAGTAAATGTTGTCATCAAAATTATCCCTATTCAGGGTATTTCTCCAGCAGAATTGAAAGTCTTGCTTGACGAAGTCCATTTTTTCCTACACAACAAGTAACACATTTATCGATGGCACAGCATCCTCGAGACACTCACCCTTAATCAAGTCTGACAATCCACTCACTTGCATGAAGGATGATGCGGCAGGAGTTGACTGACGCATGTCCTCTGGTTTCTCAGGTAGGCCTGCGAAACCTCGCGAGGAAGCCGCAGCCGTTTTTTCGTCGGTCTTCTTGTCGTCTGCGACAATGTCGCCGTTGAAAATGGCCATTCTCCTTGTTTGCCGGGTAACTCGGCGAGCTACGCTTTTTACGGGCTGTAAGCTAGCAGAGCTAAAAGGGGCATGTAGTGAGCCAACCCGCCTGATATTGCGTACGCTGTTGCAATTGGTGGGAATGCTGTTCATGCTGTGAATGTGGACGCCTGTTCGTATGAAAAGCTAAGGGCTTGCGCAGGACAAGCTGTAACTGCATGCGTTGACCAGAGCCACATGCACATGGTGCAATTCTGGCCAGAAATGTTGCAGGACAAGTTTTGGGACTGTGTGACATGACATGCGCGATTGCAAGCACAGCCATCATGTCACGTGAAGAATACTGGAAGCCGACCACTTGCAGACAGTGTCATCTCTCTTGCAGACAGTGTCAGTTACAGGAGAATGGATGAATGAATTCGGATTCATGGCGCAAAGTTTCCTTGCTCATTGCTGTTCTTTCAGAATTGTATCAAGAGATGTGTCCAAGCCCATTTGGCGCTGGGCGTCCCTCACTTGCTGAAGGATGGAGGGAGTGTTGCTGCTGGCCGAAGTAGCGCTTGAGACTGAACTCCTCCTAAGATGCCTTGCAGCACTGTCGTTGTCTGTGAATGGAGGTGCACTACAGGTAACAATGTCGTGCCGGATCCCTAGCAAGCAAAACCCAGGACCACCTTAGACATCAGTGGTCAGACTGCACATAGGAAAGAGAATTTATTCCGCACTCAGCATAGCTTTACACGACTTGATTGTCGCTTATGATTGCATGACACAGTGAACCCACTGTACAGTTTTGCTGTTGTGTGAAAGGACTTTGACCAATCCGTTCAAGCTTTTGGGGAGAAAAGTTTGCTGATTCAATCACAAGACATACACCACTGTTGTTTGACTAAAACCGCTACATTGCCTGTTCCAGTTTGTCCATCATGTAACAGGCTGCTCTCATGCCTTGGCAGACACACTTCAGTTGCTTCCCATCCTTTTCTATTTAAGCACATGCCAGGGGGTCTGAACCCCACCTGCATGCTCAGGGGAGGACTCAGCACTTGCTCCCACTCTCACATCACTGCTGCCCTTGTCTGTGATTCCTGGCATGTGCTGGACCTGCATTGCAGGTATCAAGCTGCACAAAAGAGACTGAATCGCCAGCTTCACTTGACTGACCCTGCGCAGGATGTGATGCACACACATACACATGATGCATCATACCCTCATCAGTAACATGCATTCGGGCCCTGCAGTGCGCGGCAGATGCCATACTCAACAAACATGGCTGCCAACAAGTGGCATGTGCTGTTTGTGCCTCCGCTTGCACTGACCTGTGCAAACCTCACCTCTCTGTCATGCTCGCTCATGGTGCGTGCCGCATTGTGCAGCTCAGCATTACCAGCCTCATGCACAGCAGCAGGCGCCGCGTCTATGCTGAGATCATCAGTCACTTCATCATCAGCAACAGCAAAGTCTGACTCGAAATCATCCTGTGGCAGCTCATGGGGCACAACAGGTGGCCCTGCCAGCGGCTCTTCTGCCCTGTTCAATGAGCTTGCAGCAGTACTGTGCGTGTTGTTGTGAGAAGCAGTATCTCTGAAATTGTTCAGCGGCGGCTCCAGGGGCGCATCTGGGTTAGCAGAATGGACTGCAGCATCAAAGGAGCGGGACAAGTTGGCTCTGCTGGGCGTGTTGGGCACTGAGCGTGTCTCACGAACATGTGACCTGCCTAGCTCATCCGAAGACCCAGGGCTGCCCATTGGGGTAGAGTTAGGGTAGTCTGGTGAAACCTGAAGACACAGAGAGTCAAGCATTCAGTCAGGCTTGCAACAAAACCAGATGCTATGCATGTCATTAGTGAGTTTGGCAAACTCTGGGCGAGCAACAAAGCCTGCAGCAGCCACTAGCAGTAGCTATGCTGTTCGCAAATGATGGTAATGCAGCTGATGGCTCGAGAGTTGCGGTTAAGCAGGCCCATGCGCAAGTCCCTGATTCTGCAAGACTGGCCTGAGCTTACTGTAAGCACGTGAGCAGGCACACAACATGGCTCAACATGGCTAAGTTACCTCACATGGCTGCAAGCTCACATAGTCATCATCATCATCACGATCATGCATGGTACGGCACATCACCAAGCAAAGCAGCACAATGCTCAAGACGTTTTGAGAACGTCTTACTAATGGCAAATAGGTTGCCACAAACCTGGAGCTGCAGCTGGTGCAACTGTTTCTGCAGGGCTGTGGACTCATTCCTGGCGTCTGCCAGCTGTCTGCCCAAGGAAGCACTTTGACCCAGCTGGCACTGCATCTCAGCTTTCAGGTCGTCCCTGCAGGCACTCCACATAAGAAATACAGCACACGCAGCACAAAGACACTTGCATACTTCAGCCTGTGCAGCAGATTTGTAAATTTGAGAACGTCTGTTGTCTAGGACATCATGCGTGATGGGCATCCGGTAGCTTGATTGCTTCCTACACATAAGGGTGGTTCCTTTCAAGGCAGCGCAAGACACTCAGATACCTTCAACACTTCTATGAATCATCCAGGCAATGTGCGTTTGGAGATCAGCTTGAGACTCAGCAATAGCAGTCATGCAAGCAGCTGCCGAGTATGTTCAGTGCATTGTCACTGTTGTATATTACACAGTACATACATATACGCTGCAGAGTGGTTTTGTTAATCAAAGGCTGTTTGTTTCCATTCCGGCTTAACGCATGATGATGCAGCCCTAGCTTGCCATGTCCCAGACCATTTGCCTTGTCCTAAACCAGTTGCCTTTTCCCACGATGTTTGCTCCTTCCACGTTGTTCACCTGGTCCAAGCCCATTGTGCAGGAGCATCAGTGTTGTGCACACCATTATGCTTACCTGTCCTGAGTCATGGTCTTCAGGTCAGCCTTCAGATCCTTGTTCTCTGCCCCCTCCTCTTGCAGCTCTTGCTTCAGCTTGCTGACCATCTCCTGAGCTTGCTTTCTGCAGCAGCAAGGTGTTCCGCTTCAGGTTCTGCAAGTCAATGCATGCTTATGACCCTGCAAGCTGGAGCAAGTATAATCATGCTATAATGCATGCCTGGAAAATCTCATATCAATTTTCTCATGAGAAATTGGAGAGATGGCTGTGCAGTTTGCATTTACGTCTGCAAGTGTTGTAATGCATTGTGCAGGAGTAAAACCCATGGGGTATTGTAGACGCGGCCTTCAGAGCTGCTGCCATGATAAAAGCTACCCCTGGCAGTGTACAAGCTTGACAAGCGGCTTGTTGCAGCAGCTGCAGCAGTGTTCTTGCAAAGCAGTTGCACCTGGCATGAATGGCCTCTTCCATGTCAGCCTTCAGCTGCTTGACCTCTGCCTTCTTCTGCTGCAGCTCTTGCTGCAGTCTGGCGGCTCTCTCTTCTGCATCCTTCCTGCATCAACAATGCGTGCTGTCTAAAGGGGATGCAGAGCTGTGAACAGATGACTGACAGCCTCACCGTCTGAGTGCATTGCAAAGCAGGTAAAGAATTTGCGTCACCACCCAACATGTGCTTGCTGCATAGCTGCCCGTTTGTTTGATATCAAACTCCAGGCATGTATTATGATACAGTCCCTTGGGCAGCCCGGTATAAGAGCTACTACTTGGCTTCTCGTTAAATTGACGCCGAAAGGAGTGGTCTTTTCTTTTCTTATGATAGAGTCCAAAGCAAGGTGGCTGCCAACTTGGTACCAGCCGTGGCAGGATTCAATGTGCTGTGCTAGTCAAGTTGATGATGCATGCTGTTTGCAAGGACAGACACCTGACAGCATCAACTTTTGACCACCCTGCACTGACAAAGCTTGTCATCAACAGAAAACCGTTCAGCCTTGGATAGACATAAACATGTGGCATCTTGAGCTGGGACACCTGTCAGATGAAGTCAAGCTTGGCTGCAGTTTGCTGTCTCATTCATCAACAGGACAGAGCAGCAACGGCACAAGTGCGGCTTGTTGAGCACCTATCAGACACCATCTCTTTGAGGTCTTCCTGTCGCCTTTCTCTATCAGCGATGTGTGCATTCTGGCGCTGGGCCTTTGCCTTGGCGGCTGACTTTGCAGCCTCTGCCAGTACCTGTGCTAGCTTGGCCTCCAGCTCTGACTGCACCTCTGTCACTTCCACCTTTAGCCTGTCATTGACTGCTGCCATTGCTGCCCTGACTTGACTGGTTTTAGGCTGGAAGCTGCCCCTGCAAGGTACCACTCAAGTTGGAAGGAGTGAGCATGTCAAGGTGCAGGTCAGCTTCAGTAAGACTAGGCATGCAACAGTTGTTGTTTTATATATGTTAGCTGTCAGGATGCCATGGTTGTGTTTGTCGCGTGGTACTTGTATAAGCTCTCTGCATTATCTCAAAATGCATGTCAGGGAATGACGTGAATTGCATGTTATTCACTCACTGACCAACACAAATTGCATAACCCATTCAGCCTGCTGCTGGTCAAGTTTACTGACAAGAAGATGCAGCGTCACACAGTCTTGCACATGGTGTGAGACATTCCAAGCTGTTTGTGTGCTCTCATCAGCTCTCTGCGCCTTTGCCAGTGAGACCTGCAGGCTGAGTGATATGGCCAGACCATCATGCCACATGTTATCCTGTATATTAGTGCGTACTTTCAGCCTTTTGTGTCCCAAAGCATGACGTCAGATCATGTCCTATGAAATGCTGCATGTCGTCAGCCAGCTGTGTGCAGCTCACCATGCATGAGGCCACTCTGTAAGGTCCTGCTGCATTGCTACCAGCTCATCCTTGCACTCAACAATCTCCTTCTGCAATTCTTCACGCAAGTCTGCTGCTGCTGCTGATGTAGCCGGTGTTGTGGCCAACTCACCTTCAAGCCGTCTCACCTCCTGCTGAAGTTTCTCCCTACAAACAGGAGAGAATTTAGTCATGTGCCTTTGATATGATCCAGGCTGGTGATGTTGCTATCAGCCTGGCCAGATCAGAAGAAGACATGGGACACAAGTGCACCAGCTGATGGAGGACCGTCCCTTGCAGAGATTTCTGTGAGACTGAACAAAGTTTTTTGGGGAAGTGCCTGGCTGACACTACACAGTTGGCAACAATGCATTTGACACAATGTCTCCGCTGGCCAATCTATGTACGACCAGTATTGCCAGTATAGCATGTGCAATGATGGATTGTACATAGCCTGCAGTCTGAGCATTGGCAAAATTGCGCATGCGGCAAATTGAGGGCTTCACCTTTCATTTTCAGCCTGCTGTGTCAATGCATGGTGGCCCTGCAGCAACACCTCCTGACCCTTCAGCTCTGCCTGCGTCTTGAAGAGCGACTGCTGCAAAGCATGTGCTTCATGGGCTTTCACATCCAGCTGACTCTGCAAATCTTCCAGCTTGAGCTCCATATCTTGCCTGTAATGAGATGCAGCCGCACTGTGTTGTATTCCAACTTATGGTTCCATTTTCAGTTGTTATGCATTGTCTCACCGTGTTGTTGCAAATGACATTTCCATGGATTGACCATGCGTGCGCACAGCTTTGCTAAATTACATGCCATTTGCCCAGCAATAGGCTTTGAGCTTGTGCAACAAAGGTTGCAACGCACATATTGCAATTGCTGATCCACAAACAGCAGCCTGTCTGCTTTGGCGTTAACTCAAACATGGTGCAACAGCCCAGCACACAAGTTGTGCACTCACAGTGCAGAGCAGGTTGCACGACAAGTCTGCCAAAACTGCACATGGGCAAGCATACTTGCATTGAATAGGATGATGGACATTCCAAAATATGCTGAAGCATGGCCGAATCATCAGGACAGCTGTTGACATCAATCTCATGCAAAAGCATGACTGAACCCCGAGGATGGCTGTCGACATCAACCCCGGCGATGCAACTACATCATAAAGCAGGGTGCATGCATTTCATGGCTGCTAGGCACAGCCAATGGGAAGCTTCAGTGTCACATCCCCAGGACACACCTGCTTGAGCACGCCTCACTGTATTGCTGCTGCAGCTGCTTGAGAGCCAATTGCTCACTGCTGAGTCGCTCTTCAGAGCTTGAGCAGGACTCTTGAGCAGCTGTCAACATGCCCTGTGTCTGTGCAAGCTCAGCCTCAAGTGCATCCACCCTGGCTTCCCAGTCATCCCTGCAAAATTGCACACGCTGAAAACAAGACCCAGGTCCAGGCCAATCCTTTTGGCAGGATCTGGCTCTAGTATGAACGTATAAATTGCTGTAGCTCAAGGCTAGAGACAAGACTTGTCTTGCACGTACCTAGCTCATCATGAGCTGGAAAGCGTTAATCATTATCATTAATATCATTATTAGCTCAAGGGTACATAAAAGGTCTTGATACAAGCATATATACATCTCTTGCTCCGCCACAAGGAAAGGCGCACCTGTCCAGCGAGATTTAGTAGGCAGTAGTAGGCAGTAGTAGGCAGTAGTAGGCAGTAGTAGCCAGTAGCAGGCAGGTGTGGATTTCAAAAAAGAGGATGTGTGTAAGCTGCAGGGTCCAGGCAATGTTTTGTCAAAAGGGAAGCGGTGTCGTCTGTAATGAGTGAGCTGTCACCATCACAAAAGGCTGCAGACATGCCTCTGGGTATCAGGCTCTGTGTGCTTATAACAATCAACCTCCCCAACACTGAACAGATCCCGCAGGTTGTTCTGTCTTGTGATGGCACCCTGTCAACCTTTGGCTGCAGGCCAATCAGTAAACCACAATTGTCGCAACACGTTGAAAGAAGACCTCAGGCACATCAAGTGTCATGCTCACAGCATGATGTTGTATGTTTATTGTGCTAGAGTAACACCTGTTCTTGCTGACTTGCTGAGCCTCTTCTTCTTTCATTGACAGCTTCTGTTGCAGCTGCTGGGCCTCCTCTTCTTGGTCTGACAGCTTCTGCCGCAGATCTCTTTCTTGATCTGACAGCTTCTGCTCCAGCTGCTGAGCATTTTTTCCTTGAGCTGTCAGGTCCTGCTGCAGCTGCTGAGCCTTCTCTTGGTGATCTGAAAATTTCTGCTGCAGCTGCTGAGCCTCCTCTTCTTTATGTGACAGCGTCTGCAGCAGCTGCTGAGTCTCTTCAGCTTGATCTGTCAGCTTCTGTTGCAGCTGCTGAGCCTCCTCTTCTTGATCTGACAGCTTCTGCCGCAGATCTTTATCTTGATCTGACAGCTTGTGCTCCAGCTGCTCAGCCTCTTCTTCTTGCTTTGACAGCTTCTGCTGCAGCTGCTGATAACCATGAGATGAGGCAGTTGCCTCCATCTCTGCGCCCCTCAGTTGAGCCTCCACCCTGACAAGCTTTGCCTGCACCTCATTCCTGCAGGCCATGCACATATGCCTGATGATAAACGCATCTAGTCAAGATAGGTGCAGGCACTTATAAGCTAGACGTGTCTAGTCACAAAATGCAAATGTCTAATCATATGGTGCACAAACTCGCAGCTGGGTCTCTGGCTCCAAGATGTCGAAGTACTGCTGTTGACTGGGAGCTACTTTGTGATTTTCAAAGATATCGGAAGTCACTGCTCACTGCCTTCAATGTGATGGATGGTTGGCATTGCACAACTCTTGTCGTGAACAGGCAAGATGTGACATGATGAGCTGTGCATTGCATGGCTCGGTTCCAGTGTGCTCACAACACACAGAAGGCGGAGATGCTTGGCCCACCTTTGCTTGTTACCATCTAGAAGATTGACTTCCAGTTGGTCACCGTGTGACTGTAAGTCAGCAATCTGCTTCTTCAAATCAGCAATCTGCTTCTGCAAGTCTTGACCTGTTGCTGCAGATGTCTCAGCTTGCAGCCTAGCATTAATAGACTCAGCATTCTGCTGGTCAGTCAGTGAATCACTATCAATCCTGCATGCAATGCGTTTAATTGTGAGTCGTCAACACCATAGAACACACGAACAAAACCTGCAAGGCTTGTCAGCTGTACCCTGCATTGCTATGTTGCAGGGAGGACTGTCAGGCTGAATTGATATACTCAGCCAATTCAAAGGAGAGCTGAGCCCCATGTGGTTGCTAAGCAGCATCAGCATGCAGATGTCATCTTCCTGCCTGCTGTTACAGCAGTTCATCTTCTGGCTGTGTGAGGTAATGAAGCATACTTGTCATCATTGCTAGTGAACAGCACTGCTTCCTGAGCAGACAGCTTCTCTGTTAGCTGGTCGTAAGCATTTTTTGATGCAGCTGCTTCAGATTTGATGCCAGCCAACTCAGCCTGACAGTCATCCCTGTAACACATTAGCTAGCGATGCAGCACAGGTATACTGCCAAACAGGACACTGCAAAACAGGGAGGGGACTTGACAGGCAGCTTCAAAGTCCTTGCATGGCCTAACAGTCAACAGATGCTAATTAAAAGGGTGGATAGCATTGCACAGGATGGTCTCAAATGTAAATGTGGTATAGCAGATGAAATGCCATTTCCACAGGGCAACAACAAATGGGCAAGGATACAGGATTTATGAGCTGTAAATTGTGGCACGACTGCTTGATTGACATTCTCGCAGGGCAATGACAAGTGGGCAAAGACTTCAGGAAAACTTCATCAAGCAGGGGCAAATGCGTGGTGCCAATATCCTTTGTTTGGCTGCAATTTGTCTGTAGTCTCTAGTTTGCAAGCGATTTGATGTGCAGCAAGCATGCCAACGTGGAGGCTAGGTCAGGGCCGGAAATGCCCCAGCAACTCACCTCCGCTGCTGAGCTGCTTGCACTTGCTGGTGAGCTTTGTCAAGCTGGGCCTGCAGCTCTTGTGTACCTGTCTCCAGAGTGATAAGACGCTCCTGCTTTTCCCTGCAAGCACATGCTAAGATTCAGCGTCTTAGTGGCAGGAGCAGTTGGGCCACCGTTGTGCAACAGGCCTGCCTGCTAAAACACATGCAAGGGCCTTTGTTGCACAAAACAGCTGTAGAGAGCTTCCTCAGGCATATACAGCTTGCTACATCAGAAGCTGGGAAAGGGCTTGCATCAAGTTGCGACTTACCGTGACTGTTGTGCTGTGTGCATGTATGCAGCATGACATGTATGAAGCTGTTGAAGGGTGATGCAAGCCAAAACAGCATCTTTCACAAGGGACCTGGAGAGGGTGGCATCATCAGATGCTGGCTGCTGCAGGTTGATGACCAGGGAAACAGTTTCCTGCCCTGCTGACACGTCCAATGCAGCCCTGCATAGCCCAACACAGTCTGTGAATCAGTCGTCTGTTGAAATCATGCTGGGGCCTTGGTAGTACAGCAAGCCACAAAGAGGGCTTGCCAGCCAACAGTGCATCTACAGCAGCAGCATGTAATTGCTACTTAATGTAATATGCTATGCTGACACAGCTGGCAGAACAGCACATGGCAGATGCAGGATCTTGTTCATGATCGTGCAGAGTTCTCACGTCAGGCAACAGCACCAAACTTGAGCAGGAAGCCTGTCATCACATGGTATTTAAAGTTTACTATATTTTGGTTTAAATGCATTACTTGGCATTTGCAGCCTCATCCTCTGCTTCTGCAAGCTTCTGCTTCAGGACTTTCAGCTCTTGTAGTGATGCCCCAGAAGTCAATTGCTGCTGCAGCTGCCTTCCAACAGCTTCTGATGCATCCACCTGCTGTTGCAGCTGCTTTATCTCCTCTGACTGCTTCTCCGCAAGCACCGACTGCTCTGTGAGCTGCTCTGCCAGCTGCTGCTGCAGCTGCACTGTCTCAGCCTGCTGAGTTTCTACCTGCTGCTGCAGCTGCTTTACCACTTTTGACTGCTTCTCTACAGTTGCCAGCTGTTGTGCAAGCTGCTGCTGCAGGTGGTCTTTCTCAGCTAGACCCTCCTGCAGCTGCTGTTGTGCATGCTCTGCTTCCTGCTTGTGCTGAGCCAAAGCATCTTCAGCAGGTCGCTGTGTGAGCTGCTTTTCTAGATCGGCACAATGACACTGTAGATCCTGCAGCTGCTGCTGCAGCTGCTCAGCCTGGTCCATGCCCACTTCAGGCCTTGCTGCCAGCTGCTGCTGCAGCTGTTCTATGTGCTGAGTCAGACATTGGACTTCATCTTGCAGCTTGGTCAGCTCGTCTTGGGA
>JAABUO010007365.1_pt1 | contig 12563 bp, 9 predicted proteins | sample 5559291 | NCBI WGS metagenome assembly JAABUO01 (sample SAMN10711878, study PRJNA513372) | rock metagenome | isolation source: Antarctica rocks | place: Antarctica: Victoria Land, Finger Mt sud
GCGAGTCGTAAGCCACGGTGTACTGTTGTTGGTAATTAGTTTCTCTTAAAGTTGAAAATATTGGCGCCGTGGTTGAAACTTACATGCACTCAGCGTGGAATTCATGTCCACATGGTAAGCTCATGACTCTGCTCTGACCATCCACATACTCTTCGAGACACACTACACATTCGATTTGTCTTCCTTTGTACGGCTTTACTGGCCGGTCATGCTTGGAGACGGACGCTTCCACAGAGTCCTTGTCCAATGATGCTGATATGGCTTCGCCTATCCCGGATGTAGTACGCGAACGTGGACGTGGAAGTGGCGCTGTTGAACGAGGACTATATTGCAGTAGAGGCGAAGTAGGTGATGAAGACTTAGATGAGGCGATGAAAGATGATGATGACGATGTCGAAGAGTAAGATATGGTTTGGTATGTTCGAACTGGTAAACGGTCGACAACGGACTTGGGTGCTCGCCATCGACGTCTGCGAATGCGAGAACGCAAAAGCAACAGGGCGTAAACAACAGTCAGCGTAACCAAAGGACTTACCACCAGCACTAACAACGTATCGAAGAAGGGGCTTGCAGACATGGTGGTAGGTGTAAGGGTCAACCAAAGACCATCATGTTCCTCGAAATCTTCGAGATCTTCACGTTCTTCTTTGGTAAACAAGTCTTCGACTTTGTGTAAAGCAAGCTTTTTGCCCTCGGGGTCACGAGGAGTATTATCACCTGGAGCGTTGTGCCTTCTGCTCTCTGCACGATCCTCTCCTCCCAAGAACCATCGTCTGAACCAACCTTTCAAGGCACGGTCGTTGTGAGTGACCTCCTGGGTTTGATCTTGCAGCATTTGCGAGCCGTCATATCTGTGGCCTGGGTTCCCATACTCTCCACTTCCTGGAGTGATACTACCACCAGCAAAGGCTTTGTTGCCTTTCTCGTATGAACCAACAGACTTCTTGCCCGAAGGACTCGATGATCTGGCGGCTGGGCTAGTTGACGTGCTTGTACCTTGTGACGTCTGTATTCCAACTAGATCAGGATCACGCCAATCTTGTACCCCAATCACGAAATTATCGCTAGAGCTTGGTGATGTCGTTGTCTTATGGTTCTCTTTGCTCTTTGTGTCTTTCGAGGCCTTTTTGCCAGATTTGGTGCTGGCCTTCTGTTCCGGTGGCTCATCATCAGCCCATTTCTCACCAAACCATGCTATACTTCCGCTACTAGGAGGCCGCCTGCTGTTTTCTGGTAATCCTGAGACGTGGGACCTACCACCAAGTACAAATTTGGAGGCGATAGGTTCTCTGTCAGCTTTTGGCCTAGATGTCGGCGCTGACATATCTGTTTCAGCGGTGAAAGTAGGCCTATTGTTTTCTGATTTGTTTTTCCACGAACTTTTTCTTCGCGTGGGCTTCTTGGCTGATTGCTTGAAATTTGGACTTGATGGAGGACCGTCACCAAGAACGGCATCTTCGGCAGAGCCACCTGGCGGAATGAGTGAGGCGAGAAGATGCGCTGTCGTATGCGATGTAAACAAAGAAGGAATTGTGATGTTCGAAGTGTCCCCGCGGGCATACATGGTGACCAGTGGCCCCCCAGGGGTATTATCGCCTACAATGAGAGCAGTTCCTCCACGGCGTTGAGCCCATTTCACTTTCTCCAGGAATCCGCATCCACCCCTACTTAGAAGTACAACCTTGCCAGCTATCTCAGCATTTTCTTGTAAGGATTGAATGTCAGCATGCCCTAGTGGGTCTCCAGCCTGCGCTAGCTCGTGCGGAGCAGGTCGACCAGGCCCTGGAGGTTTGGAAAGAAGTGATCCAGGGAGAGGATGATGCAAGTGATCGTCTGTCCCGTCATATTCAGTTGCAACTGGAGCATCCTGGGCTTCTGAGGGAAAGGTATCCGGTCCTAGCACATTAGACCTCGGCTTGCCAGTGCTGTCGTCGGCATCGTCAACTTGGCCATCCCCATTGAGATCAGCTTGCCTTCGTCCGGAGTTTTCACCAGTTGTATCGCCGTGACGACCTTTACTCCCTCCGACCCAACCGGGTACATCGCTACATCCAAGTTCGCCTTCCGCACCGGTTTTGGCTCCAGCTCTTCCCAAGCTATCGTCGCCGAAACCGCTCCCCACCCATAGTTGTCCGCTGAGACCATCCGAAGGCAGCAACGAGCCAAAGTCAGCAGGTCGCGCCAGAAAGAAGGTGGAGTTGTCATCTGTGAGGCTAATGATTGCCGATGACGGAAAGAGCGTAGAAGGGCTGTGGAATGAGAAGAAGGCCCAGATTCCACCGTGCTGTACAGTCGAAGACGACTGTGTTTCAACTTCAGATCCAGGATGAGCGTGTACAAGCGAGAAGAAGGTTAGAATAACCGGTAAGCCAACAAAGCACATCAATAACAAGAGTAGGTGTGGCGGACGCATTCTGTCGAGATGCGAGTCTTTCGTGTAGGTATGAGTATAGATGCCGGCAAGCTCTCAGCAAGCCCGTTTATGGCGGAGAGTGGGGAACCATTATCCACTCGGTTTGGAGTCGGTTAAGGGAATGTGGGGTGGTTGTAGGATAGGTTGGTTGATACCTGTTTTTGATGGCGAGCCTGGAGTGGTGCGGCGGTGCTCTGGGACTAGCGTTGAGTGCTTTAAAGATCCCGTCATCACGCTTCAAAGTATCATGTAGATTACCTTAATGACCTTAACCAACGCACATGTTATAATCGTGGCAAACTTCTCGCCCTTCATTTCTACATTTGCTTCATATCAGCTCTCTCACCACTTTCCTTACCAGCTCCTCCACCAGCTTCATATCAGCTTTTTACCAGCTCCCCACCAGCTTTTCACCAGCTCCCCCGCCATCTTCGTTTTTGCTTCCTTATCATCTTCATATTTGCATTCTCATCAGCTTTCTCATCCGCTTTCTCGTCTTAATCTGTGGTCCATTCCAGCTTCTTTACCAGCTCGCTCATCATCTCGATATTATCTTCATACCAGCTCCCCTACCAGCTTTCTCGAACCTTTCTCGTTACCTTCATATTTGCTCCATATCAGCTCCCCTACCAGCTCGCCCATCCTCGAAATTCACTTCCAGGAATACTCAAAGCTCGAGAAGAGTCGTTGACACAGAGCACGTCGTACCTAGACCTCAGCAATGTCAACCAGGGATTTGGAATTGGTAAGGGACGGAATAGCTGGTAAAAACTGTGGATTTTTTGTTTTTGGCAAAGTTCTTTCCTTTCCAAGTGTTAAATACACACGAGCAACAAATAACTGCTATACTTTTTCATCCAGCGAAAGCCCCATCAATGATCGATAGAACCTCTGGATTTTAGACCAAATATACCGTACTTCAATAACCCGCTTAACCTTCTAGATTTATTTTGCAATTCGATCGCTTGTGTTCCAGGCTCTCGATCCTTGATAGGCCAGGGAATTATAAGCTTGACAAGGAACATCTTAGAGTCACCAAGTGTAAGAGTCAATGACGAGTTGAAGAGCTTGCATTGTTTCGTTTATCAAAGTAGAGTAGCTACCTATGGTCTACTCCCTCGAGACCACGCTCTTCCACTCCATGCTTGGTGTCAAAGTTTTTGAGAAAAAAAATGGAACGAAACCAGAATAGCAGGCACAGCAGTGATACCACCCCGGACGCGGCCCTTAATCCATATCCATAATCCCTAACCAATTCAAGGAACATCCCAGTTTCACAGCCAATACCACCCGGTGCGAGTCACCGTACGTAAAACCTGCGAGATGTTGTGATTGAAATATCCCCTTCTTCTAATCCATCCGCAATTTGGGTCCTCCCTCCAGTCGCTGCATTTCACAATTCTTCCCCTCTGTTATGCCTGCCGTAAAAGAAATTCGTGTCTAAACCGGGTGCGTGTGGTGAAAAACAAAGCCAATAACTGTGGTTGTGCAAGGGATATTAGTGGAATGGTGAATAGGCCGTAAGTATGGGCAATGGTTTCGACATCAATTTCCATGGCGGATCCGCGATGAGTAAGTCTGATAACGTGTACTACCATCCGTTCATGCTTCGGATCGTAACCTTCATGTGCTTGAGTTGGAAGTTTAACCATCATGGCCAGCGGCGTGCCGTTCGTGAGCTAGAGGTCCATGGAAATTCGAAAGATTGGCGTTCGAGGAGGTTTGACAGTCCCGAACATTCCATCCAGAAATCCCAGAAACCAGAGAGCATACGAGCCAGAAAACGATAGCTGACAGGGTGGAGATGGAAATGAAACACAAGGCATGCGAGTCCAATGCAAAGATAATCGTGTGTGCCGTCATAATACCTGGAGGCCAGTCAAAGTGGTCAAGCTCCGGCGGACGGTAATTCGTAGAAGCCAGGGGCGGTAGAGACCGGAAGCGGTTGCAGAACAACCACCGAGCTATACCACCGCCTTAAGCAAATCAGTACCATTGCCCACCGGCCCCTGTTTGATCTTCTCTCTTGACCCGATAGGTTCCATTTCCAGATCCGGAGAATCCTGCGCCAGCGGCACCTTTGGAAGCAGATCGAAGCCTACCGACGAAGACTGTAATTAGTCAGAATCCATCTCTATAATCCCCCACGCCCAGCGTGATTCGACGATCAAACACCAAACGCAGAGGAGAAGAGTTCCTTACAAGGAACCGAGGCTTGGCAGAAACTCACATCCGATCACTTCCTCCAACAGCACGATTCGTATCAGGAGTGTCGACACCACCTAGGCCGCTTTGGCCGCGTTCAACAACCTTACGGCGCTGGCTAGAGATTGGACCTGGTTTACTAGCTGAGGATGTGTTCTGAGGGGTTGGGTGGCCAGCAGTAGCGGCATTCGTACCTGCAGCATGACGACGCGCTGGCTTCTCGTCTTCCTCCACATTGGCAGCCTGATTGTTACCAGCAGCGGCAATAGCCTGAGCATTCTTCTGATACTTGTACACAGTCCAGTCAAAGACGTAGTCGTACTGAAATCCTTCTCGGACAAAGAGATCACGGAAGATCTTACGAAGGTAAGAATAATCTGGCTTGTCATCGAAGCGGAGGGAACGGGTATAGTTGAGATAGATGGCGAATTCATTGGGGAATCCACGGCAAAGGACTTCGGTAGGCGTGGTCATCTTCTTCTCCATGATGCGGTCGTACTTCTGCTTCTTCGTTGCAGCCTTGAGTCCTTGCCATGGCAGAGAACCACGGCAGAAGTATAGCATAACGTATCCGAGGGATTCCATATCATCACGGCGGGATTGTTCTGTGAAGGTTCGTCAGCAATCTGCATTGCCAAAGAATGATAACGTGGACGACTAACCAACTCCCAAGTGAGTATTGATACTAGCATAACGAGCAGTTCCGGTCAAGTTCTTGTTCTCACGGTACGGAATGTGGAAGTGACTCTTCGGGTCACGGTACTTCTTAGCCAAGCCAAAATCGATGACGTTCACCTGGTTGCCACGCTTTCCAATACCCATCAAGAAGTTGTCCGGCTTGATGTCACGGTGGATGAATGATTTGGCATGGATGTATTCAATACGAGAGATGAGCTGATCGGCCAGCAAGAGCACGGTCTTCAAAGAGAATTTGCGGTTGCAAAAGTTGAACAAATCTTCCAAGCTAGGGCCAAGAAGGTCGAGGACCATAGCATTATAATCACATTCTGTACCGAACCAACGAACGAATGGGATCCCGACACCGCCAGCAAGAGACTTGTAGACACGGGCTTCATACTCGAGTTGAGGGTGTTTGGCTTTGACGCTCTCCAACTTAATGGCTATCTCTTCGCCGGAGATGATGTTGGTACCTGACGATGGTTAATATATACTGAGTCCGTACTCGCAGGAAGCTTCTCGCACCGAGGTAGATATCACCAAAACTGCCGCTGCCAATCTTACGACCGATACGATACTTGTTCCCAACGCGGAGATCCTAGGTAGACAAAAACCGTAGGTTAGCAATGATAGCACAATAGCGGATTAACAGCAGAACAAAAGCGTCCAGAGTACAGAGATGTCGTCTGCTCGTGCCTAAAAGCAAACTTGATCTTGCCCACACAGGACATTCGTTCTTCAGCCGCAACTCTTGACGACCCATAGCCTCTCAATAATATTCAGGATTGAGGGGAAAAGAGCCGACTGCCACAGGCAGAAAGGTTGGAGGGGGTTTGTAACGAGAGGATTGGAATTCAATACTGAAGTGGATTCACCCACCATTGTAGTCATTTTGATGTTGGGTGACTGCTGAAGTCACTCCAGGTTGGTTGTTTACTAAAGCCGAGTTGCCGGGGTCTCTAGGACGTTGGCTATGTAGATACTGAGGATAGGAAGACGATTAGAATTATCGTGGTAAATGTAGGTATTGAAAAGGTTGGAGGGTGTTGAGCCTTTGTTGTTGAAATGTTTTAGCGCAGATCTCAAAAAGTGATGATTCGTGTTTGGGCGGTGAGGCTGCCCCGAAGAACCAGCAGTATATGACTCAAATCAATGTCATGCTTGTCATGCGAGAGGGGGATGAAAGAGCAAGACGTGGTGGTGGATGGTAGTGCATCAGTACTTCACTGTGTGGATCACGCACCTTCTCGAGTGATGGGTTGGTCAAGAGATCAAATGAAGCCTTGTTGCAGGAATCCGACCGGAGGATCTGGATAACCTGTGAGATAGCGAAGAACACGACAGGACGGCCTTGTTTTGGGAGATGGGCTTCCTGAACTGCAGGACGTTCAAAGTCTCTCAAGACTGTGAAGAGGAGCACTCTGTCCGGTGCTGGAGGTGGGTAGAGGTAGTCGTTCCGGGTTGCAATTACAGTGTGGATTGCAAGCTTTCGAGCAACAGTGTGAGCCTAAGGGCCGCTAGTGAGATGAAAGGCTGACATAAGCAATGAGCTGGATTCCTGACTTGTGTATGCGCCTGTGCCCAAAATAGAAATCTTTTCAGTCAGATTCACACAAAGCCACCCATCATCATGACTTTAAATACCGCACAAAGTCATGCGGTGAAGCAGGCACTAATTCGGTGAGCAATGGAAGTGTCTCGAGGAATGAGCACTCCTTCCAGAGAGAAGATGACGGATACAGACATTAACAACATGAATAAACCGACAGCCTTAATTCCCAGCGCTTTCTAGTACAAAGCAAAAATGACCCAAGGCACGCATCGAGGCGCGGATACCCACCTCCCGCTTTCGGAAGTAAAAGAAGCGACTCCCTCAGATTCCACCATTTTTCCTCAGGCGGGGACCAGCTGTCAATAGAAAATCGAATCGTGGAGTGTTGCTGTTGGCTCATGAAAATCTCATCGGCGTCTACTACAGCGATGTGCACAATCATGATTGGATGGAAATACGATCAAAACACACGTCAATTGGTAGATCGCACTTAGCTAAACTAGCTGCTGAATCGCCCCTGCTCCATGGTATAGAGCTACATCTCACTGTCGAGCTCAAGTTGTAGAGTGATCCCGTAAGATTGATTTCTACGTCTCTGCCCCATTCTCATATTGCTCGTTGTATTTCGGTAATCCTGTTGCGTGTAGGGTGGAAGAGCCAGTTGAGCACAAGACAGCAAACAAGAGTACAGATGCCACATGATTGGTTGTTCTCTTTTCTTGGATCGTAATTCGCTTAATCTCCACCCAAATATTCTCCCCCTAAGATAGCAGTGCCATACAATTCAGGTACCTCATCAAGCGCGATCCGATATGTGATAAGCACAATGTATCAAGCCATTTCCATTCGGCGATCACCTGAACTTCCATCAACGAAATCCACCCACCATGCCCTCGCGTACACCTCTCCTGACGATTGGCTCAAAGACTGTATATCTTCCTTCATGAAAGGTCGGTCGATATCTTGGATCTCTTCCAACTCTAGACGGTGGCACTCCCCAATCACCGAAGAAGCTGGTGTTGCTCCCTTGGCCCTTATCAATACACCACTCCGGTACTCGAGCAAAGCGCCCAAAGTAATCCACCTCCGGGTTAGCAGATTCGTTAACATATCCGTGCAAGGTTCCAATTACGGGACCCATGAGGTGGTTAGCGATGTCAATCTTACGTCCTTGCTCTGGAATGAGGGTTGGAGCCAAATTGTTAGCACACTTAGACGACTCACTAGCATGGCGTTCGGACATTGTACTTGTGTCGTTATGAGCTGTTACACTCTTTACCGAGCGCTGACTAGCAGCAGCATCCTGTAGGTAAGCTTCAAGGCCATCAAGACCGCGAGCATCCGTGCGGAACCAGTTTTCAGCTTCCTCGAATGCCCGTCCTGCTTGCTTGGGTTTTGGTATCAAAGACCAAATGTAGCCATTCTCTGGATGGAGTCCTGGCGGAGGCAATTGGGATGTGGGCCATCCTCCTGGTCGAGCGAAACTGTTCTCGGTGTCTACTGGCGAAGTGATGCTGTAGACATCAACTGGTCGATTCTTCCAGGGCAACGCTTCGCTTACTTTTAAAACTTCTTTATCGTACTCGGAATGTGCCGTGGACAAACCTGCAGCAGGAGGGTAAGTCTGGCTTTTTTGTCGTAGAACTGCAGAGGATTGATCTTGGCTCGTGTGCTCTCGTAAGACCGGATCGTAAAGGACAGTCCTGGTAGACGTGGGAAGGCTACCCTCTGCCTTGGATGACTCAACGGCGTCATTAAACGTCTGGAGTAGTAATTCCTTCTTGCTGCTGGCTGCGAAACCAGTGTAAGGCGCAGGGTCTCTCTGATGAGGGCCTACACCTGGGATATGCTGACCTTTGGTACTAGCGCTGAGGTAGCTCGCCTGCCCATGCTGGGGCTTGCTTTCATACTCCTGTGCATAAGCTAATTGCTGTGGTTGATGTGCTAAAGGGAGACGAAAGTCGTAACTCATGGCTCCATGGACTGCGGGCTGTTGTGGACGGATAGTAGAGGCAGAGCTAGAGCTGTAATTGGGCTGTTGACCATATGGGTTTGGGTCGTAAAGGGATTGAAGTAGCTTCTCCGGCAGCTCTGTAAAAGGATCATCAGGTTCTGTGGCCTTCCTTGCTTCCGACTTTGCCAGCTTTGACTCGCCAGGAACGTCCAGAGGCACGGTCACAAGTTCATTGTGTGGAGCAGTTGTCTGGCTTGTACTAACACTGGGATCTTCCTCCGGCACATAGCTGTGAGAAAGAACTGAAGATGGACGAGACTGGATGGTCAACTGACTGCTTGGATGCGTGGAAAGCATTCCCCGGTCCGTTGTGCTCATCGCCGCCGTATCTGGGATCCACTCATGGGGATCGTAATCTGCTCTCATCTGGGGCAGGTCGCTGGAGAACGACTGCGGGTAAGGCACGCCGGACGTCGTAAAATTGCCAAAGTAGCTGCTCTCGTGTGTGATTTGGGGCGTGCCAGGTCTGGAACTCTGTATATGCTGGAGCTCCTCTTGGTCATTCTCTAAGCCCTCGGGAAAATCGCCAAGGTTGAGGGCTTTCCAAGCTCTTCCTCGGTTGCGAGCTTTTGTGAATTTCAGCGCACCTAAAGTCAGTGGTGTCGCGGATGGCACATCCTCTTCAGCTTCCATTTCCTTAGCTGCTCTCCTAGATCTGACGGCGTTGAGCTCTGCAGCTCGAGCCTTAGCAGCAAAGGTGGTGCCAGATGTCATGTTTGCGAGGCTAGCGGTGGCATTTGGGGGAACGAACGGAGCCGCCATTTTCTCTTCTGCTTCTTGGCTGTAAGATGGACTACGGAATGTCACTGTAGGTGACTTGTCGTTGTTGATGGATGCGTTAGGCAAGGACTTTGGAATAATCTGGATATGCGAGAAAGGAGTGTTTGGAGATGGCCTGTAAGGTGTACGTAGTGGGTCTCGCTGTGCTGAAGCAGGTAGCTCGGGTAAGTGTCCTCTGCCTCTATCTATATTGAATTGGTGTAAGTTTTGTGAATGATGAAGAGGGGAAAATATGAGTTTTCTACTTACGTCGACGGCGAGGACGCGATTGCCGCGCCGCTAGGTTTGCGAACGCCAGACTTGCTTTTATGTCTATGATTTGATTGTATGGTAGCTCTTGCATGGGCAGAAGAAGAAGGGCTCAATTCTAGCATAGAACGCTGCCGCACAGCTCATTTGAGGCAGTCGAGATCAACACAAAATCCCACCTGGCGAAGCGTATAGGATGGGTAATTGGAGACGCAAACAAGTCGATACTTGGTGCAGACTGAATGGATATGTAAGAAGACTAGCATGGTATTCAGGAAGAACTGTTGATCGAGAATGTTGACTGAAGAGAATCGTGCATACAATGAATCACATCCGCGAAAAAGGTACTGTGTTGAACGAAGTGTAGGGTCGTGCTTTCCTTCGTTGTCTGTCGATTAAGACATCAAGCATGCCCAGAGCCTGACAATATCTACATAGCTGTTTGAAAGTATTGGTCCTACTTCGACACTCCAGGATGCCATAGCTGTCCTGACCTCTTGCAAGAGTCACCAACAAGTTCGGACAGTAAAACACGTTTGTTTCCAGTGTCTTGAAAATACGGCTACGAATCTTTCTGATCTTTTGCGTGGTCCTAATAGAAATCTGCCCCTGCCATACTGCAGACTATGCCCAACAGACAGAGGCGGTTGGTAGGAGAAATCTTTAGAAGTGCTTTTCAAACAAACGTGACATGCTAGAAGATAAATTCGATACACCCACCACGTGCAGATCCTTCTTCAGATCATGATAGACCGCCTGTGATATTCAATACGAAGAAGCAACTCTTTAGGGCTTTCACTTCCATGTCGCCAGACCTCCAATTCACAATCTTCAAAGGTCCAGGTGCAAAGGGCTGAAGCGCCATCCTTTTTACGCATATACCCATCTCGAAGCTGTCGATGTAGTTTTGAATCTCGCACAAGGATATCACGAATTTAGGAGGATGATAAAGCTCTCCCTTCCCAGAGTCAAAAGAGTAAGTATTGAGATTGCATTTGCGAGGTCCTAGCGGTTCGGTTAAGAGGGAAAAGTCTCGGCAATCGAGATAAAGCACTGCGCCACAAACGGCATAATTTCCAACGCAATGCATAAGCCCATCCTCCTCTTCCTGGACTGGGACTCCACCCTGACCACCACCTCCACTATCCCCCTCCTACTCTCCTTATCTCCATATTCCCCATCCACAACACCTTCCGAGCTCTCCGCACTCTACGCCTCCTCATTTGCTGCGCACTCCAGCTCTTACGCGCCCACCACTAGCTCTCGCACTACACTCACCGAAGAAATCACATATTTGGACAACCTCAGAGATGTTGAAAGAGCAAGTATTGAGAGATGTGAGCAGGCTGGAGTGTGGAGAGGTGTCACGCGGCAGATCATTGAAGACGCCGCTGAGAAGGCGATTAGAGAAGGGAGTGTAGCATTGAGGGAGGGCGCAGAGATGTTGATTGAGGAAGTGTTAAAGGGGAGAGGAAGGGTCGTGGTGCTCAGTGTAGGGTGGAGTGGACGTTTCATCTGTGGCTGTTTACGTACGGCGTTCGGGAAGAAAGCCGAGACGGTGGAAGTGAGGGCAAACGAGATTGAGGAGGATGGAAAGCTGAGTAGATACTTTAGAGCCGAGGAAGGTGGAATATGGACCTGCGGGGACAAAGCAAGAATGCTCAAAGAGGTGGTGCAAGAGGCAGAGGAAGTGAAAACGGTATATGTAGGTGATAGTGTGACTGATCTGCAGTGTCTGACCAGCGTCGACGTAGGAATCTGTATGTGGGACGACTCAGATGGTAGTGAGCAAAGAGAGTTGCGTAGGACGTTGGAGAGGTTGGGGGTTGAATGTCGGTGGATTAAAAACTCCAAGGCAAGCCAGAAGAGAAACGGTGTTGCCGAAGAACAAACGGGGCTTTGGTGGGCTCATGATTTCCACGAAATCTGCAACAGTGCGATCTACGACAGGTGATTCAGAAGACGCCTCAGATCTCATCGAGTTGTTTTCAGTACTTCGTTTCTGGTACTGAATCGATAAATCGCTCTAGAGAATTATGTAGCTAAATCGAGCGGCAAACGAATATCGAATCACAAACCTGCTGAAACACGCTTGAAAATGCTAATCGGCTTCTATACTCCTCCTATAGCCCGAGATATCCCCCTGCAGTACCTGGAAAAAGGCCACGGCGCCAGAAGATGACCAGTGGGTATTTTTCACCTCCACGAGAATAGATTTGTGGTGCCCCTGTTCAACCACATTATGCCATCGGTCTCATCGGAGCCGTCACTCAATCCTGGCTTAACCAGTCTGACTTGGATGTTCCTGGCGGACATTTATAGCTATTGTTAAACCTTGTTCGGTGTCTAGCACAAGCATATCCAAGGGTTCGGAAGCCGTCTCTCAGATCAGCTCATCTCCAGGCCCACCCACACTTTCTTCAATCACCCTTCTTATTTCGCTTTCCTCGAATGCAGGCCCACTCCCATCACACATCGTACGGCCCTTGAGTCGCCCACATACATCCGCGATATCGATCATACCCTTCTTGAACATCTCGTGGCTCTGGATCATGTCCCATGCAGCGCCTGTAGTAAGAAGACGCTCGCCTGTAAGAGCATGAATCTGAATGCGGTGTGTAATTGGCTGTGTAGGTGAGTTGGGATCTCGATTCGAGAGTCTTTCGTGAAAC
>JAABUO010007366.1_pt1 | contig 12563 bp, 14 predicted proteins | sample 5559291 | NCBI WGS metagenome assembly JAABUO01 (sample SAMN10711878, study PRJNA513372) | rock metagenome | isolation source: Antarctica rocks | place: Antarctica: Victoria Land, Finger Mt sud
GCAGCGTCCCTCACCGGAAATCAGCAAACGATTGGGCCGCGAGACGTCACCACCGGAATGACCGACGGACAGTCAGTCGGTAAGGTGAATCGCCCCTCACCAGGCGGTCGCCATCGCACCCCTCGATCACTGCGTCGGCACGGCTGCTGCTGCTTGGCCGCCCGTTCGTGCGCACCGAGAAGCATGTGGATGGGTGAAGGTCAGTGATGACGGCAAGACCGTACTGCGGACGGAAGAGGGTGTCGGAGGAGCCGCCCGCCGCCAATAAACGCGGCTTTGCCAATGCGAGAGGCCGGGGGTGCAAACCTAGCCGGAGCATACCCAGCCTCCATTTGCAGTCGCGTTGGCAAGAAAACGGGATCGCCGGATCGCGGAGTCCCGATCTGCTGCTGAGCAACATCCAGATGCCGCGAATGAGCGGCGCGGACATGGTGCGGGCGATCCGGGCGGAGTCCGCCTTCGATGGCATGCCGATTATCCTGATGAGCGCGGCTGCGGCACTCGGGGAGGGCGTACCATCCGATGGGTTCTTCGCGAAGCCGTTCCAGCTCGACACGCTGATCGCGACGGTCGCGCGGCTGCTCGGTCTTGCCCGTGTGCAGGTGAACGCGCCGGGTGGGACGGGTGCGTAACCGGCGGAAATAGTACAGTAATTGCGTAGACGTGGTAGAGTATCTGTACACCTCTAAGGTTACACCTCATCCGCGCTTCCTTCCAGGTTCCCGTCGGTGGTTGCCGCCGGGTCCCGATCAATCGCGAAGGGAGCGGTGCGCACGATGGGCACATTCCTCGACAAGCTGGACGCGAAGATCGCCAACGAGTTGCGCTATGCCGCCGGCATGCTCTGCATGTACCGCGAGCGCGAGCGGCAGGATTCCTGCGACCTCGACATCGCCCGCCTGCGGCGCGACGACACGCGGGCCGGGGAGATCGAGGCTGACCTCGCCTCCTTCCGCGGCGAAATGATGCGCATCGTCATCACGGAGCGATCGGCCCGGACGCGGCTGCGGCTGCTGCACGGCGACGCGGGCTTCCCGCACCGTCCGTTTCGCTTCGTTGCGCCCGATGAACGGGACGGCGACAGCCCCATCGGGGGGCTTACCAGGATCCACTCCGACGCCTCATGAACGAGGCGCGGGCGACACGTCGCGGCCCTTCATCGCGAAGGGCACCCGGGACGACCGACGTTCCGGAAGGGAGCAGCACCATGGCACCGTCGACCGAGAAACCCGGCAAGCCACCGACCGACGAGACGGGAGGAGCGTCGTCGTGCGGCAAGGGGCACACCGCCGGGATGCCGGCCGCCGCACGGGCGAGGAAGCGCGCCGAGCGGCGGGGCGCGAACGTCCACCTCCAGGACGAGGACCAGGCGCCGACCGGGAAGAACGCGGGCGACGAGCGAGCGGCGACCGAAGCGAACGAGTCCAGAGGCCAGACGGGAGGGGAAGCGCGCCCTGTCTCCTGAGCGCGTGTCTGGTGGGGTCCAGGGGCACGGCGGCCATCTCCTCCGGCGGGCGCTGCAAAGGGGTTCCGATAATGGGGGTCTCGGAGCGTTATCTGGAACCGATGTCCTGCCTGCGATTCCCGGTTTGGACGTGATATGACCTGTTATAGCAACCAGAAGATACTCAGCCTTCAGCGACGAGGGTGCCAACTTTCCGCATCGCCAGTCGAATCCGTGTCTTCACCGTGCCGAGTGGGAGATCCAGCTGTTCAGCGATCTGGCGATGGGATAGACAATCCCACCACGCAAGTTCCAAGGCTTCCCGTTGCGTCGATGGGAGCAACGAGACTGCATGACGCACCGCCTCATCGCTGTCCGCTCGCTCCACTGCGTCCATCGGCAGGGCGGATGCTGGAACATCGAGTGCCGCATCAAGGTACGTCTCCCGGCGCGCCCACTTCCGGCGTCGCTGGTCGATGGCGCGGCGCTGCACGATGATCATCAGCCAACGGGTGAGCCCGGCGCGCTCCGCGTCGTACGTGTTCGCGGCCTGCCAGACCTTGATGAAGCTCTCCTGCACCACGTCCTCGGCCGTCATCGCGTCGTGCAGGACGATATAGGCGCGGCCGAATGCGATCCCCCGGAACCGGGCATAGAGTTCGGCGATCGCGCCCTCATCGCCCGTCGCCACGGCGTCGACCAGTCTTGTGTCGGAAAGCTCCGCGTATGCTGCAGGCATGTCATGCTCCCGTACTCCTCCCACGTATGTAGCACGCGCATTGATCGCTGTCGATGGGTTGCCAGCGGGGCGATAGCACGTTACATTGATCCTTGTCAAAGTGATGCTGGTCAATCCATAAAGAAGGGGAGTATGGAGGCGATTGTAGACGAGCGCACGACGCAGACACGAGGTCGGTTCCGGGTGCATCCGCTCGTGCAATCGTGCATCGCGGAGGGTATCGGCGCCTTCGGCTTGGTCTTCGCCGGCACGGGGGCGGTCGTGATCGATGCGGCCACGAATGGCGGCGTGACCCATGTCGGCATCGCCGTCACCTTCGGCCTGATCATCTTCGCGATGATCTCCGCAGTCGGCCATATCTCCGGTGCCCACTTCAACCCCGCCGTCACCATCGCCTTCGCTGCGGCGGGGCATTTCCCCTGGCGTCGAGTGCTCCCCTATCTCGCCGGTCAAGTCATCGGGGCGCTCCTGGCGAGCCTCCTGTTACGAGGAATGTTTGGGAACATCGCCCATCTCGGTGCGACGCTCCCGCACGGCTCGGACGGCCAATCATTCGTCCTTGAGGCCGTGCTGACCTTCTTTCTCATGTTCGTGATCTTCTCCGTCGCCACCGATGCGCGGGCGGTCACGCAAGCCGCCGCATTCGCGATCGGCGGCACGGTCGGGTTGGAAGCAATGTTCGCTGGCCCGATCAGCGGTGCGTCCATGAATCCGGCGCGTTCCCTGGCACCCGCCATCGCGAGCGGAACATGGTCATCACTCTGGCTCTATCTCCTCGCGCCGGTGCTTGGGGCGATTGCGGGTGCGTGGGTGTACCGGTTGATCTCGGAAGGGGAAGGCGATGGCTGAACCGATTCGCGTCCTATTCCTCTGCACCCATAACAGCGCCCGTTCACAGATCGCTGAGGCGCTGTTGCGAAAGATGGGCGGGACGGATTTCGCGGTCTACAGCGCCGGTACGGAAGTGACCCGCGTGCATCCCTTGGCGCTCCGCGTCCTTCAAGAGCAACAGGTGAGCACGGACGGCCTCTTTTCGAAGAGCCTGCACGACTTCATCGGCCAGCACTTCGATCTCGTCATCACGGTCTGCGACCAGGCGAACGAATCCTGCCCAATCTTCCCCGGCGACCCTGAGCGTATCCACTGGTCAATCCCCGACCCGTCGGCCGTTGAAGGGACGGAAGAGGAACGTCTGAAGGCCTTTCGCAGGGTGAGCATGGAGCTGAAGCGACGGTTGCCGCTATTTATCGAGTCGCAGCGCAACGCGCGACGTCGGGCAGCCAAGGCGACGACGTAAAGGATGCAGGATATGGCAACGAGCACGAGCGATTCCCTGATTGCACTGCCGATGGTGGATGATCCGACATGTGCCCCGCTGCCGACCGTTGTGCAGCCCACGGCGCGGCAGATTGCCCGCTGCAAGGCGTTGGCGGATGAAACGCGCCTCACCTTGCTGTTGACACTCCTCAACGCGGAAACCGCCGTCTGCGCCTGCAACCTCGTGCCCGCAGCCGGAGTCGGGCAGGCGACCGTCTCACACCATCTGAAAGTGCTCCGCGAGGCCGGCTTGGTCGCAGTCGAGCGGCGGGGCATCTGGGCGCATTACGCGATCGCACCCGATGCGGTGTCCTGGCTCACGAGCGTCCTGACACCCTGAGTCTGCGGACATATTGACAAACTTCAATATATGCGGTAGAGTGCCCATAACAAAGGAGTGGACGGGTGGCACAGACGGCGGTTATCGAACGGGTTGAAACAACGGAATGCTGCGACACGGGCTGCTGCGGTGTGGTCGTCGCGCCGAGCCTGACGGAAGCGCAGGCGGACGAATACGCCGAGTGGTTCAAGGCGATCTCCGACCCGACGCGCATCCGCATCCTCAACCTCCTGTCGCGCAATCCCGAGCCGGTCTGCGTCTGCGACATCACCGATCAGTTCCCTCTCGGTCAGCCGACGATCTCCCATCACCTGAAGATTCTCCGCGATACCTGCTTCGTGACGACCGAGCGGCGCGGCAAGTACATGTACTACGCCATCAACCGCACCTGCCTTGAGGCATTCCCCGACGCGGCACGCCGCATCATGGCTCTCTGAGAGCGACGAGAGGAGGGCAGACACGCATTCACCGCGACCGAACATATCGAAGTTTATCAATGCGAAAGGAAGCGACAATGAGCGCGACACAGACGACTGAGCAGATCGTGGACGTGGTACGGGAGAAGTACGGCGAGATCGCCAAGGTGGTACAAGCCGGTGGCCGTGGCTGTTGCGGGGATGCCTGCTGTGGCGGTGGCGAGGCAGACCCGATCACCGGCAATCTCTATACCGATGCGGAGACCGAGAATCTGCCGGAAGCGGCGGTGTTGGCGTCTCTCGGTTGTGGCAACCCCACGGCACTGATCGACCTGCGGGAAGGGGAGACGGTGCTTGATCTTGGTTCCGGTGGCGGGATCGATGTGCTGCTCTCGGCAGCGCGCGTCGGGGAAACCGGCTTCGTCTATGGTGTGGACATGACCGATGAAATGCTCGCGCTCGCCATGGAGAACAAGGCGAAGGCGGGCGTCCACAATGTCGCGTTCCTCAAGGGGCGCATCGAGGACATACCGCTGCCCGCAAACGCCGTGGACGTGGTGATCTCCAACTGTGTCATCAACCTGGCCGCCGATAAGTCCTTGGTACTCAAGGATGCCTTCCGTGTCCTCAAGCCCGGTGGCCGTTTCGCCGTCAGCGATGTGGTTGCGGATGGGGAAGTGCCGGACAGCCTGCGGCAGAACATGGAAGCGTGGGTCGGCTGCCTCGCCGGTTCGCTGGAGATTGAGACGTATAAGCGGCTCCTGACCGATGCGGGGTTTGAGGATATCTCCGTGACGATCACGCGCCGCTACACCGTGGCAGAAACGGGGCTCGATCCGTCCACGCTCCCGGCTGGCTGGGAAGAAGGCGACGGGAAACTGGCCGGTGCCTTCGTCCGTGCGACGAAGCCGGGAGCAACCGAACCCGTGAACAATCTGATTCCGGTTGCAGTCGTGAATGACGCCTGCTGCGACTCCTCATGCTGTAGCTGACGAGCACAAGGTATCTGAAGCAAGAGGGCGGCATACCGGAAACGATATGCCGCCTCTCTATATCGTCACCTGTCGCGACTTCTTGCGAGAACGATTTGCCATTTGCTAGACTGCATCAATAGGTTTGAGACAAATGCCGTAAGTCGGATGGTGTCTTCCAAAGAAGGACCGCTATGGCTAAAACAACACTTCCCCTTGATGCACCCGACAGTCTGCCAGCACCGGATGAGCGGATCATCGCCGGTGTGCCGCGCAACGTCTTCATGTTGGGCGTCGTCTCTTGCTTTGCCGATATTAGCGGCGAGATGATCTATCCCCTGATCCCGATCTTCCTCACCAGTGTCCTTGGTGCGCCCGTTGCGGTCGTCGGTCTGATCGAGGGGATCGCGGAAAGCACCGCAAGCCTCGTCAAAGTCTTCTCCGGGTGGTGGTCGGATCGCACCAGGAAGCGCAAATCCCTCGTTATCGGCGGCTACGGACTCGCGGCAGTTGGGAAGCTGCTCCTTGCCGTCGCGTTCGTCTGGCCGGTCGTGCTCCTTGGCCGCTTTGTCGATCGTTTCGGCAAAGGGATGCGGGGCAGCCCGCGTGACGCCCTGATTGCCGATTCCGCGCCGGAGAACGAGCGGGGGCGGGCATTCGGGTTTCATCGGTCAATGGACACGCTCGGCGCGGTCATCGGCCCGCTCCTTGGCCTCCTGCTCGTCGCACTCCTGAATGACCGGCTGCGGCTCGTCTTTGCTATTGCCATCATCCCCGGCCTGCTGAGTGTGGGAGCACTTGCCCTGGTGCGCGAACCGCGACCGAAAGCGGCAAAGCAGGCAGCACCGCCGAAGATCACACTTGCGGGCTTTGATCCCCGTTTCCGGCTGTTTCTCCTGGCAAGTCTCATCTTCGCGCTCGGCAACTCTAGTGATGTCTTCTTGATCCTGCGCGCGAAACAACTCGGTCTCTCGACCACGGCTGTCGTGTTGGCCTACGTCCTCTATAACTTCGTTTACATGGCTGCGGCGTTGCCTGCCGGGATTCGCTCGGACAAGGGGAGTCGGCGGGGAGTGCTGGTGATTGGTCTCCTGATCTTTGCTGCCGTCTATGCGGGCTTTGCGCTCGTGACCCGCAGCATCTTTGTCTGGCCGCTTTTTGCCGTCTATGGCCTCTACATCGCGCTCACCGATGGGGTGACGAAGGCACTGATTGTCGATCTCGTGCCGTCTGATCGGCGGGCAACGGCGATTGGCACCTATGGCACGCTCACGGGCATCGCTGCGTTGGTTGCAAGCGTCGTCGCCGGAGTGCTGTGGGATCGGGTGAATACGGCTGCACCCTTCACACCGAGACAGAGGATGGTTTACACATGTTTGTCTCCTCGCAGGCGGAATGCTATGATCCGGCCCTCACGGGACTCGACATAACATTCTTGCTGCCCCTCGCGGCAATGCGAGCGGCGCATACCTGCGGAGGCACCGATGCCCGCGCGTTCTCGTCCCCGCCTCGATCCCATCGACGACTGGCGACAGCTCGATCTGCTCGTCCAGTTCCCCGAGCAGCGCACCTATGAACTCATCCGTCCCGTTGTCCTCTTCGGCCATTCTCCCGCCGAGCGTGCTCGCCAAACCGGCGCGCCAGCACGTACCCTTTCTCGCCAGGCGGCGCGCTTCGCCAGGCATGGGATGGCCAGTCTGTTCGCACCATCGCGCACCGAACCGCACTTCTTCCTCGATCCCGCAATCCGCGATGCAATTCTCTCCCTGAAAGCGGAGCACACTGCTCTCAACACCCATGAGCTCACGACGATTTGCTGGGTCCGCTTCGGCCATCGCCCGAGTGCGCGAACGGTCAAGCGGGTCCTCGCCACCCAGCGCCTACCGAGCGGTCAGCCGCGCCGCTTCCCGCCGTATCACGATATCCCCGACCCTGCCGACGCACGCCTCGCGATCGTGCGGCTGCATCTCGAAGGCTGGAATGCCAAGAGCATCGCCGCCTATCTCGCGACCAGCCGTGTCACCGTCCACGCGACGCTGCATCGGTGGGTTGAGGAGGGCGTTGCCGGCCTCGCCGACAAGTCCCATGCCCCGAAGCACCCAGCGCGCAAGGTGACGTTCAAGGCGATGCTTGCGATCAAGGATTTGCAAGAGAACCCCGAGTTGGGCGCGTGGCGGATGCACGCGGCGCTGGGACAGATGGATATCCACCTCACCCCACGGACGTGCGGGCGGATCATGGCGCTCAATCGCAGACTCTACGGGCTGGCGAAACCAACACGCACCCCGCACGAGCCAAAGGTGATGCCCTTCGCGGCACAGCGGCGGCATCAGTACTGGAGTGTAGACATCCGCCATCTCGACATGGCCAACATCGGGACGAAGGTCTACTGCGTCTCGATTCTCGAAAACTACTCCCGCGCCATCTTGGCGAGCGGCCTCTTCCCGGCACAGGATCTCTCCGCCTATCTGATGATCCTCTACGCCGCCATCCGGCAGCATGGTGTGCCGGAGACGCTCGTGAGCGACAGCGGTGCCGTCTTCGTCACCGCCAAGCAAGCCAAGGCGATCTACGCCGCCTTGGGGATCGAGAAACGCGAGATCGAGCGCAGGAGGCCGTGGCAGAATTATATTGAGACGACCTTCAACGTGCAGCGGCGGATGGCCGATTGGGATTTCGCCAAGGCGACGACATGGGCGGAGTTGCTCGCCGTCCACGACCAGTGGGTAGTGGACTACAACTATCAGATCCATTGGGCGCATCAGGAACGCGATGATGATCGGCGCACGCCGCGCGATGTGCTGGGCTGGGTGAACGGCCGGGAGGTCACGCCGGCGGAGTTGCACCGCCTCTTCTACCGCACGCGCTTCGGCAGGAAGCTCGACCGACTGGGCTACGTCCGATTCCGGCATTGGCGCGTCTACGGGGAGGCGGGATTGGCGAAGGAGCACGCGGCGGTCTGGCTCTACGCGGAAACGTTGACGATCGAGTTCGCCGACGAGCCGCTGGCGCAGTACACGGTGCGCTATCAGCCGGACAAGGCGCACCTGCTGGCGGTTGAGGGCGCGCGATTATTCGAGACACCGTACCAGTCCGCGCAATTGCCGCTCTGGGAGTTGAGCGACACCGAGTGGCTCAAGGTCGTGCGCCGCCCACCCTATGCACCACGGCGCCCACCATCACAAGCACCCACGCAAACCGCGCTCTTCTCGTGAGAGGGCGACGGGCTCGGCCAGTGATGTGACAGATATGTGTAAACCATCCTCTGTCTCAGTCTGCTTGACAAAGGCGGTGACAACCGTCCCAAACGCCGCCCCGATAATGATTCCGACCGCCAGGTCCACGACATTACCCCGGAGGATAAACGCCTTGAAGTCGTTCGCCGCTTTCATCGTGCCGCTCCCTTTCCCTAAAAGTGTGAACTCGTCACAGCGATTATACGTGGGGAAGCAAGGGCCGGGGTGGGGGCAATCTCCGGTCGGCTACGACGCCTCCGCGAGCGTCGGAATGTCCCGGAACTGCCGTCGCGAGAGATCGGCATACCGCCCATTCTGGCGCAGCAGTTCGTCGTGCGTGCCGCGCTCGACAATCTCGCCGCCCTCGACGACGAGGATGAGGTCGGCGCTCCTGATCGTGCTCAGGCGGTGGGCAATGACGATACTCGTGCGCCCGGCAAGCAGGGTGCCGAGGGCGCGCTGAATCGTCGCCTCGGTGCGCGTGTCAATGTTGCTCGTCGCTTCATCGAGGATGAGGATACGCGGCTCCGCGAGGATGGCGCGGGCAAAAGCGAGCAGTTGCCGCTGCCCCTGACTGAGCGTGCCGCCGCCCGCGCCGAGCACGGTCTCGTATCCGTCGGGCAGCGACGCGATGAAGCCGTGCGCGTCCACGGCGCGCGCCGCGTCTTCGATCTGCTCCCGCGTCGCCGAGAGGTTGCCGTAGCGGATATTCTCGGCAATCGTGCCGCTGAACAGGAACGGCTCCTGCAAGACAATGGCGATCTGACGACGCAGACTCGCCCGCGTCACGGCACGTACATCCCGACCATCCACCAATACCGCGCCACGCGTCACATCATAGAAGCGGGGGATGAGGTTCGCAATGGTCGTCTTGCCCGCCCCCGTCTGCCCGACGAGCGCGACCGTCTGCCCCGCCGCGATCTGGAACGAGACATCGTGCAGCACTGGCTGATCCGGGTTGTAGGCAAACGTGACATTTTCGAAGGCGATCGCCCCCGCGACGTGGCCGAGAACGGGCGTGCCGGGTGGATCGGCGGCTTCCGGCTCCTCATCGAGGATGGCGTAGATGCGCTCGCTGCCCGCCAGCGCCGACTGCAACTGCGTATAGACCTGCGAGGCGAGTTGGATGGGGCGGAAGAACTGCTGCACGTAGATCAAAAAGGCCGCCAGCACGCCGACGGTGAGGCTGCCGTGGAAGACGAGGTAGCCGCCAAAGCCGATGACGAGCGCGGTGGCCAGCGTGCTCAGGACATCAATCGTCGGCGAGAAGGCGGACGTAATCGCGACGGCCTGGACATTCGCGGTGCGATTGGCGGCGTTGCGCTTGCGGAACCGCGCGATGTTCTCCTCCGTGCGGTTGAAGGCCTGCGCCTCCCGTACGCCGGTAATCTCCTCCTGCAACTCCGCCGTCACGTCGCCGACCGTCTCCCGCGTCGTCCGAAACGCCTTGCGTGCCCGCCGTGCAAAGGCGCTCGTCACGAGCAGCATGATGGGAATGATGAGGAAACTGACGAGCGCGAGCGGCAGATCGAGCGCCAGCATCGCAATCAAAATGCCGATCAGGCTGAAGAGCGAACCCAGGAGTTGCACCAAGCCCTGCGAGAGCAACTGGTTGAGCGTGTCCACATCGTTGATGACGCGGCTCATCAGGTCGCCGACCGGACGGCGGTCGTAGAAGCCGAGCGGCAGGCGCTGGAAGCGGTCGAAGAGCCGGGCGCGCAGCGAGGCAAGGACGTGCTGCCCGATCGCGCCGACCTGCCAGACCTGCCCGCGCGAGGCCAGCGTCCCGACGGCATAGACGGCGAGCAGCACGAGCATGATCCGCGTCAGCCCCGGCCGGTCGCCGCGCAGGATAGCATGGTCAATCGCGCGCCCAATCAGGAACGGCCCCGCCGCCTGCGCCACCGCCCCGACGACGATGAAGCCGAAGCCGATCAGAATGCGCCCCCGATACGGCGCCATCTCCCCCACAAGCCGCCGCGCCGTCGCCCCCCGATGCCGCGCCCGCTCCTCCGCCGTCTCCGCCGCTACCCGCATCACCTGCGCCACAATTACCTCCCCGGAAGACAATTAGACGCAGAGATCACAGAGGACGCAGAGACCGCAGAGGAAAGACTATTGTGAAAGAAAACAACACCCATTTCTCTTTTTCCTTCTTTCCCCTCTGTGTTCTCTGCGCTCATTCTTTCAATCCCCCGCCGCGACGGGATCGCGGGTGTCAGCGATGAGTTGGGAGCCGAGGATGTCGTTGTAGAGCGGGCTATCGCGCAGCAGTTCGGCGTGGGTGCCTTGTGCGGCGATTGTGCCTTCATCCAAAACGAGGATGCGGTCGGCGTCTCGGACGGTGCTGATGCGCTGGGCGATCACGAGGGCGGTGCGGCGGCTATCGCGCATCAGGCGGTCGAGCGCCTCCTGAATGAGCGATTCGGTCTCGGCATCCACGGCGGAGGTACTGTCGTCAAGGAGCAGCAGGCGCGGATCAACGAGCAGGGCACGGGCAATGGCGATCCGCTGCCGTTGGCCACCGGAGAGGCCGACTCCCCGCTCACCGACGATTGTCTCGTACCCCTGCGGCAAGGCGCGGATAAAACCGTCCGCCTGCGCCGCGCGTGCCGCCGCCTCGATCTCTTCCTCGGTCGCGGTCGGTTTGCCGTAGGCGATGTTGGCGCGCACCGAGCCGCTAAAGAGCAGCGTCTCCTGCAAGACGATGCCGATCTGGCCGCGCAGACTGGCGAGCGTCACATGGCGCACATCGTGGCCGTCCACCGTCACCGTGCCGCCCGTCACATCGTAGAAGCGGGGCAGGAGGTTCATCAGCGTGCTCTTACCGGAGCCGGTCGTGCCGAGGATCGCTACCGTCTGCCCCGGCTCGATCGCGAAACTGACGCCGCGCAAAACCTCCCGCTCGCTCCCCGGATAGCGGAAATGGACAGCATCGAAGACGACCCGCCCGATGACCGACGGCAGCGCGACCGCGTCCGACGCGTCATGCACATCGAGCGGCGCGTCCAGCACATCGAAGACCCGGAGCGCGCTTGCCCCGGCGCGGGAGATGCCCGCCGCCTGGAAGCCGATGGTCAGGATCGGGAACAAGAGGAAACTGAGGTAACTATTGAAGGCGATCAGTGACCCGACCGTCAGCGTGCCGCCGATCACCTGCCAGCCGCCGAACCAGACAACGGCTAGCGTGCCGAGGTTGGCGAAGAAGAAGACAAAGGGAAAGTTGTTCGCAAACGCCCGAATCGTCGCGAGATTCTTGTCCAGCAGTTCGTCGTTGATCGCCCGGTAGCGCGCCGTCTCGTACTCCTCGCGCGAGAAAGCACGGATGACGCGGATGCCCGCGAGGTCCTCCTGCAAGACACCGTTGAGCCGCCCGAGAATCTGCTGCACCTGACCGAACAACGGGCCGATCCGCCGCACAAAGCGCAGGAGCAGGACAAAAAGCGGCGGGATCGTCGCCAACGCGACGAGCGCGAGTTGCCAATTCAGCAGGAGCAGCAGCACCGTGCTGCCGATCAGCATGACGAATGCCGAGGCGAGCTGCACAACGCCGCTCCCCGCGAAGGCACGGATTTGCTCGACATCGTTCGTGACGCGCGTCAGCAGTTGCCCGGCCTCGACGCGGTCATAGTAACTGAAACTGAGTCGTTCGATCTGCGCGAACAGGGCATTGCGCAGGTCATACGCGACGCCCTGCGAGGCGCGTTCGGCGAGGAACCCCTGCATGAAATTGAACAGCCCGCGCACGACCGCGACCGCGATCAACCCGACCACAGCCAGAATCACTGCGCGCTGCCGGTGATGCGCGATGCCGCTGTCAATGGCGAGGCGGATCATCTGCGGCGCGACGAGGTTCGCCGCCGAGACCATGATAAGGGCGAACAGTGCGCCGAACGCATCCCGCCAGTACGCCCGCAGGTACCACAAGGCCCGCCGCAGCGCCTTCCCGCCTCCCGGCTGCGGCGTCATCCCGCCTGGCCCACCACTCGAACGTTGTGCCAATCACGACTCCTTAAAGAGAAAGGGGATTGAACCACGAAGGCACGAAGAGCACGAAGAGGGAGAGAAGAGAGAAACGCTGTTTTCTTCCCGTCCTTCTC
>JAABUO010007371.1_pt1 | contig 12560 bp, 15 predicted proteins | sample 5559291 | NCBI WGS metagenome assembly JAABUO01 (sample SAMN10711878, study PRJNA513372) | rock metagenome | isolation source: Antarctica rocks | place: Antarctica: Victoria Land, Finger Mt sud
TGCTGCAACCCGAGAGGGCAAGCACAGCAGCATTTGGAGTGTCGGCCTCTGCACCAGTGGGCGGACGTTTGCTGTGACTTTCTATAGAGCGATGCGTGTGTGCGTAACCTACGACCGACCGCACTGCTCTGCCTCAGGTCTGCACGTGCGTGGCGGGGGAAGCGGCTGCGCCTGCGCCCACGCCCGAGGCGCCTGTGCCCACGCCTGCGGCGCCCATGGAGCGCGGCCCCGGCATAGTCAACAATAACGGCGGCAGCGGCTCTGTCATCAGTAACGGCGGCGGGCCGCGCATTGTGAACAGCAACCCGCCCGGGGGCCAGAGGTGCGGTGGCAGGAGCGCGTTTCTGCGTCTGCGACGCGTCATTGTCTTTTTTCACGGCCCTAGCCCTACCCTACATTAACCCTGACGTGCGGCGCGCGCGCGCAGCATAACAAACAATAATGGCCCGCCGGGCTCCTTCGCCAACCTGGGCGGCGGCGGCCCCGGCAGCATTGTGAATAATAATGACCCGAGCAACCCGCCGCCCGGCGCGCCGCCGGCCGGCACGTACAACCTGGTCACCACGACCAGCGACTGCAACGGCCACCAGTCCGCCAGCTACTCCACCGTGCCCGGCCAAAGCGGCGTGTCGTATGTCAGCAATAACAACTGCGTGGGCTGAGCCGCGGCGGCGCAGGCGCGTGGGGTGTAGCTACCGGGCTGTGAGTGACATAGTGGGTGGGCCTGCGATCGTGCTGTGGCGCGTGACGGCTGTGCCTCTTCAGCGACCTGGAACAGGTAGCATAGGCGCAAGGGGTGAAATAAGCTGTGTACAGGGTCTGTGTTGAGAGCGGGCGTGCATGGTCCTTTTTGCTATGTCTGCTACCTTGCTGCTTGCTGGCGAGTGCCAAGACGCTTGGGACCTGTGTTTACGTATCAAGTAGAAACAGAAGTGGCTCAAGCCGAAGTGTGGAGTGGTGTGTAAGCAAGTTGTAGATTTTTTGCCGTGCTGGCAACGCCTTCATTGGGTGCGAGTACAGGTGAGTACGCAGGTGTGAGTAACAGCCTGTACAGTCTGTGCCGCATCAGTGTCTGGCTTATGGCACCAAATGCCTGTCAGACTGCTGTCCTGCATGTTCCAATGTGAGCGAGGCTACATAGGGTTTCCAAGGTCCCAAATAGGGTTTCCAAGGTGCATCCACGACATATGACATATATATATAAGAAGGAAACGGCCTGCCGAACTGCACGCCCTCTGTTGCACCTTTTCTTTTCTTATATCTGCCAATATAAGTAGCAAGTGCGACGCGCTGAGCTGCGCGAGCGTATAATAGCTGCCGTTCAAACATGGTACACAGCGGCACAGGGCGAGGGCGGCAGCTTGCGCCTCATGCTCAGTACGCTGGCCTCCCACGCTGCCGCTTCAGCGGTGCACGTGATTTGTGTGCCTGCACATCTAGCATGTGTGCAGGCCACCCCTGCCACACTGTGGCTGTTTGTGTTGGTTTTCTAATTGAGGTACAAGGAATCAACAGTGCTGACTGGGGCGCGGCGCAGTTACTACCGTGATCGGGGTGGGAAGCGCAATGTATTACATGAGCTCTAGGGAGACGCTCAAGCCTGGCTCCCACGACTTGGAGGGCGATGGTGCGAAGCAGGCGTGGCACAAAGTCACAGACCCCAAGACTCAGCGGAGCAGCGGGTGAATGTGGGAACTGGCTGCATCGTAGCACTCCGCCATGTGCGCTGTGTCTCGCTGCAGGGTGAGCTCTGCGGCTGTCACGTCAACAAGCTTGTATATGTATGTGGTGTAGCTGCATGAGGGCTTTTGTTGTGTGTTTGCACTCGCTTTTGCTAGGCTTGAGCGCACCTGTGATGCGCGCCTGCACCATATGTGGCGGGCTGTTGGTCAGTGCATAAAATATAGCTACCTGGATCAGCCATGCTTGTGGAGCCTCAACATGGGTCAGAGTTTCTGCCATGCTAACAGTATAAAGTGGCTCGACTTGTCAAACCCAATTCCTGCTGGTTCAGTGGAATTAACTGTTTAACCCGCCAAGCACACTCAAATGCATAGGCCTCTGGTTGCCTCGCAGTGCGCTGCATACACGCGTAAGCCAGACAAACAGGTGCAGCCCCGATCAGGCCGCCCACTCGAGCGCACGCTCTGCCGCATCATCAGCCACCTCCGCGAGCTCATCCACCTCCTTTCCATCACCCCAGAAGCCTCCTCCATCATCAGCATCATCAGCATCATCATCAACGCCCACATTAGATTCCCGTCTGGCCACATCGTGCCCATCAGCCTGACGCGTGCGCACCTGCATGCGCGCACCGGGATTTTTTGACCCTTCCTTTGGCTTCTTAAGGCATGTGCAGAAAAGGCCTAAGCAAAAAGTAGTCTATTGACAAGTACCGTAACACTGTGAAGAAAATGACGGGACATGCATGCTGCTGAGTGAGCTCAGCCCGCTGGCGCCTTCAGCCTATGCCATGCCACAAGCAAGATATATTTCAAAGAGTCTGTGCACAGATGAACAATTTCAAAGCGTCTGTGTCCTGATGAAATTTTTTAAGGAGGGTTCCTGCCACCTATGTGATGAACGTGTTATTGCAGGTACACTGCAGACCCGATTTGCGCGCTAAACCATGAACAGATTGGTGGCGAGCACGGCGCGGGTGACCTGGACCCATGGGGGTTTCTTGGGTCAGACACAAGTGCTAGGCCATGCTCTCAGGCGCGCGCCTCGACGGTGAACAGGTCAGTGGCAGCCATAACGTGGCTGTTCTGGAACGCGCGCGCCGCCTGCGCGCGCAGCTTGCGCACATCGCACGCGTCCCCGCTCTGCGCGCGCCGGCAGAGCAGTTTCAGCGCGCCTACCGAGTGCACAGGCGGCAGTGCGGCAAGACCACGCTTCTCCACATAAAGGCGGCTTCTGTCACAAGACGCGCGCCGACACAAAGTCGACCAGCGCTTTGAGGCCGGCCGGTCCACCGCCGCCCGATCGCGGACCGGGCCTGGCCTGCGGCGCGTGCGGCGCAGGCGTGCCTCCCGGCGGTCGATGTAGCGGCCGCTGAAGTGCGTGAGCACAAGCTGCCGCGCGCGCAGCCGCCGCGCGAAGGCGCCGGCCATGCTCGCGGTGCTGTGCTTGGCGATGGCCGCCTTGTCGCGCATCTCGCCCGAGAACGTGGCCTCGTGCGACAGCAGGTCCGCGTCCATGCCCGCCGCTGCGGAGGGGTTAGGGGTTAGGGCGGCACAGGCGAGGCTCAGGAGGCAGACAAGAGCCTTGAGGCGCAGGCGGGCCTCTGGAGGCAGACGTGAGGCGCGGGCAAGACTCAGAAGGCAGACGTGAGGCGCAGGCGAGACTCAGGAGACCCAGTGGGCGCCACCACAGAGCGCGTGTGCGGCTGTCGCGGTGCATGCTGCTGCGTACTGGGGGCCCATCGGCGCCCCGTGCTTAGACTCGCATGCACACGCGCAGCGAGTCTGCAGCCGTGCCCGCATCTGGGGCGGGGCCGAGCCACAGTAGTGCTGACACTACCGTGCAAAGCCTTGGACAATGATGGCTCATCGACCAAGCCCTCCCTCCGCCACAGTTCTCAGCGCATTGCGCTGCGCAGCTGCAGGCCCCACACCATGTGGAGCACAGCGTAAGCATCCCCTGCCGGGCCCCTGTCGCCACGCAGGCATGCAGCGGCGGGCGCGCTGTCACGAGCCCTGGCCATGCCAGCATACCCTACCCTACCCTACCCTACCCCACCTCACCCAACACCTGGGCGGCAAGCCCGCCGCGCACCCGCGATCGCCTGCGAATTGCATGTGTCGCCCAGCAGCACGACCTTGCGCGCGCGCCAGGCCGGCGCCAGGAGCTCGCCCGCGCTTACCGCGGCGCCCGCCGGCGTCTCCAGCAGCGCGCCCAGGCCGCCGCGCTGCACCGCATCCGCAAGCGCTGCCTGCGCGCGCTCCAAGACATGTTGCACACACGGGCTGCGCGTCTGAGCCGCGGCGCGCGCCGCTCGGGCTGACCGCCTGGCCGCAGCCCGGCTCTGCGCGCTCATGCAAAGACAGGCACCCGCCGCGTCGCATCCCAAATATGTGCGTGGACAGGACGCTTCTGGCGGCGCACAGGCGCTGTGTGCGCTGTCCCTTCAAGTTGCCGAGACCAAGCGCGGCCTTTGTCGGCACCCGCCACGCATGGCGCGGGCGGTCGCGCGGGCGCGCACGGGCGCAATGCCGTGCTCGGCCAGCAGCGCGCGGGCGGGCGCCAGCGGCGGCGCCGCCTCCTGCAGCACGTAGCCCCAGCAGGGCACGCGGTGCTCCAGCTGCGCGGCGGTCACGGTCGTGCCGAGCGCCGGCGGCAGCGTCCACGTCGCGCCCATGACCAGCGGCACCTGCCCCGCCGCGCCGCGTCCGACCAGTGGATTCTTGGAAGCTCCCTTTACCATTACAGAGGGTATTCATGGTTCTGCATTGCTTTTGGCAGCCGTTCATGGCCTTCACGTGATGATAGGTGCCATCATTTAATTAGCCTGTTTGCTTGTCTGATATTAGGCGAGCGTGTCCGCCGGCCATCAGCGGCACCCGCCGCAAGCTGTCATGGCGCGAGCCTCTGCTTGCTTCAGGTTAGCATGCAGTGCACTGCGCGTGCGCAAAGCTCTGACTTGCGCGCGCGAGCGGGCATTGCCTTGACGCAAGTGGGTCGGTCGCAAGGCCACGCATGGGCTGCCACCACACTGAGACAGATCACAAACCCGCGGCCCGGACATGCTGTGCGCGCTGTGCGGCACGAGCCGCCGCTTCAGGCCGCAGGGGAGAGACAGGCGGCCGGGGCCGCACCGAGTGCTCGTCGCGCATGGCCCGGCGCGTGCCGCCGCGGCCGCGGCCGCCCGGCCCGCGAGCGCCGCGCAGCCGCGCCAGCGCTGCCTCGGCGACGGCCGGCTGGTCGGGGCCCAGGCGCGCGACGTGCACGCCGGCGCCGGACCTTAACCCTAGCCCTTCCATCGGCGCTGGCGCGTGGCTGGCCGCCGGGTCCACCGTCAGCTCCACGACCAGCACGGGCATCGCGAGCGGCGCCGCGCCAAAGCCCAGTGCCGAGCGCAGCAGCGCGCCGAGCCCGGGCGGCCCGACGACGAGCAGCGGCTCGGCCGCAAGCGGGCCGCCAGCGCGCGCGGCCGAGATGGCCGCCAGCAGGCCCGGCGCGCCGAAGCAGTGGTCGCCGTGCAGGTGCGTCAGCAGCACGCGCTGGATGGTGGCCGGGTTGATGCCGGCGGCCTGGACCTGCGGGGTTCCCCGGTGCCCTGTCAGCGCTCCCTGCATCGCACCCGTGATGGCACGGCCGCCAGTGAGCGCGGCACGACCTGATGCAGAGCGTGTGCGGCAGGGCGGGGCCGGGTGTGACATGATGCTTGCATGCAGCCCAGGGTGGGATGAGGCGGCGGCAGCGACAGGTAGGGTCAGAAAATCCTGTCCTGCCCCGCCTTGTGCCCGCGCCTGCCGGCAGGTGCCCTCGCCGCAGTCCACCAGCAGCGTGCCCGCGGGCGTCCGGTACGCGATGGAGGACACGTTGCGCCCGGGCGTCGGCGCGCCCGACGACGTGCCCAGCCAGGTCACGCGCAGCCGCGGCGGCGCGGCGCGCGCCGCGCCCCAGCGCACCTCCGGCGCGGCGGCCCCTGCGCCGCAGGCGCCGCCGTCGGGCGTGCTCATCAGGAATGTATCCGGCGGTATTCCCGCGAGCGCCGCCCGGGCGATGCGGGACAGGGCGCCCCCGCCGGCGTGCCCGGTGACTCGCGCGTCCAAACACACAGGCGCTGGGGCAGACCACCGAGAACCGCGCCACATGCGCGTCCGCCCGGCCGACGCTTGGCACTTGCGCGATTAGGACTGCAGAGAGCATCCTGTCAGTGGCAGAGAATTTGGCACCGAGCGCACCTACAGCGGCGTGCCCGGCAGGCTGCGGGGCTGCGGGCCGCGCGACGGCGCCGGCGGCGGCAGCAACGCCCGGGAGCAAGTGCGCGCCGGCCGCGCCGTCGCCGCCGGCGCCCGGCGCGTCCTCGCACGCCGCTGAGGACGCGCGGGGGTCGTCGCGGGGCCCCCGCTCCTTCACTGCGCCATTAACGCCCGCGGCCCGCGCCTGCCTGCGGCCCTCCGGCTGGCTCAGGCTGCGCCCTGAGGGGCCGACTTCGCCCGCAGCACGCAGCGCGCCTCCAGGCGACGGGGCGGCTGCCGCCTGCCCTGCACCGATGCCGGCGCGCTGATGCTGACCGGCCGGCGAGCTGGCCGCGGCAGAAGTCGAGGCCCTGACAGGGTCCGCCGCCGGGCTGCTGCTGCTCCAGCTCGCGGCTCGCAAGCGCGCCGAGCGCTCTGCCAGGCGCTGCGACAGCGGGGCAGCCCGTCGCGTGGCGACGCCGCCCGGTCGCGCCCCCCCGCGGCCCGCCGCCGCACCTGCTTCCACCGCCCGCGGCGCTCCCTTCCCGACCGCAACGGACGCGCCACTCGCCGCGGGTTCCGCGAGCGCCGCTGCCTCGCTCGCTGGGCGCGCCTGGCTGGGCAGGCCGGCTGCGGGCGGGCCCGCGGCTGCTGTACCAGCCTCCTGCTCGTGCCGCAGGCTGTCCTGGACGCTAGAAAGGCCCTCGGCCGCTGCTAGGCCTGCTGCGGCTTGCGGCTGGTCACTGGAGTTTGCTTGGTCCGGTGGACCCGCTGCGGGCGCGCCGGCGCTGGACGCCAGCCCTGCCGCGGGCTGCGGCGCCGCTGCGGGAGCCTCCGAGGGCTCCCCTGGCGGCGCGCGGTCGTTGGCGCCGGCTTTGCCTGCGCGCGGCAGCCGAGAAAAGAGCGCCTGACGCACGGGTGGCCGACTTCACGCTGCAGCACCGGTGCGACCTGCTCACGAGCGCCAGCGGACGCACGCATGCCGCAGCAGTGAAGTAAAAGAGCGCGCCAACGGAGAGCTGCACCATGGGAGTACGGGCTAGAGCAAGCGTGGGGGCCCGCTGGTAGCGTGCATGCGTCGCGGCGACAGCAGGCTGAGCAAGTAGGAGCGTGCTGCGAGTCGTGCGGCAAGCACCTGCAGTGCTTGCGGCTGCGCGCGGGCTGTGGGACTGGTCACGCAGGCAAGCGAAACACGCACCCGGTGGCGGGCCGGACAGCTCGGCGTGCAGGCGCGCTACCAGGTCCCCCTTGAGCCCCGCATCGCTGAGGCCGCGGTCGCGCAGCTGCTGGCGCAGCTCCGCGACGCGCAGCGCCACCAGCGAGCTCTTCGTAGGCCCGCTGCCCCGGGCAGCGGCGCACGCCGGGCAGCGCCGCCGCGGCACCACCATGCCTGGCGAGCATGCAGGGCGCCGGGCGCTGCAAGGCGGACGGCCCCACTGGTGTGGCGGCCACGCGGCCATGGCCCGCTGGCACGGAGCAGAGCGGTGCAGCGCCAGTGCAGCGTAGTGCAAGGGTGACCGGCAGCACAGCTTGCTACAGCAAGTTGAGCAGCGTGTCTCTATATGTGCACTGCCTGCAGCCTCGACTGCCTGCAGCCTCGACTGCCTGCATTGCTGAGGTGTAATTTGAGGTGTACACCCTGATGGTTCCAACCATTCGAACCAAAGGAATTCCTTTCTCAATTCTGACATGCCAGAGGACATGCACAATCACGAGGAGCTTCCAGAGAGCAACAAGGCGATCGGGTCAGCATCAGTCCAAGCCTGATGCTCTGCCACAGCGCATATGCGGAAGCGGCTCTGTCAGGCTATGCGCGCGCGCCGGCTCAGAAGCGCGCTCCTTTCACGCCGCCAGCGCACTGGTGGGAGCCTGTCAGGCCGTACATATACCTCTGCATGCCACTGCTCCTCACGTGTGCATCTTACATAAGACGCGCTTCTGCTGCTTTGCTGTTGCCCGCACCAATACCTCTCCTTTGCGACCTCGTGCCGCTCTGCACCATTAAGCGCGTGAGGAGGCGCCTGGCACGGCATCCGGATGACTGGCGGCACTCGCTCCTGCTGCAGGTGGCACTGCAGCTCGCACGCCCCGCCTGCCGCAGCAGCCGCTGGTCCGGAGCCGCAGCTGCTGCCGGCCGCCGCAGCGGCCGCGCAGTGCTGCGCAGAGACGCAGCGCCGCGGCTTTGCGGGCGCCCTCTGGCCTGCGGCAGCCTGGCGCGCTCACCAGGGCCCGGCGTGGCAGCCCTTCCTGCCTGCGGCGGCCGAGGCGCAGCAGGGGCCGCATGCGCAGGTGACGGTGCCCTAGCTGGAGCGGCCGTAATTTGTGACAGGAGCATGCATCACAGTCCCTGGCTGTCTTGTGACAGGCCGCGGCTGTGCAGCAGGCGTAACATGCTAAGTGAGTCACTGCACCTGCACCTGCCAGACATGCACGTGCAGGAAGACTTGCATGCGAATGACCAATCGTGCAGCTTGCCACAAATGTGCGACTTGCGATATGCTCATTGACTAGAGAACAACATACATGTAGACGCCAACAGCATGCAAGTTTTTGTAGCCGTGTGCGCTCATGCAGCTCCAGGCCTGCGTGCGCGCAGCCGGGGTGGGCGGCCTTCGCGCGTGACCTGCTGGCCGGCGGCGTGGCCGGCGCCGTGGCCAAGACGGCGGTCGCGCCGATCGAGCGCGTGAAGCTGCTGCTGCAGACGCAGGGGTCGCACCCGCGCATCCGCTCCGGCGAGGTCCCGCCCTACCGAGGCGCGCCCGCCCGGCTTGCGGGCCAGGGTCGCTGAGGATAGCCACACCGCGGCGCCCACTTTAGCAGGATTTCGCCCCATCAAGGCGCGCTTCCGCTCTTACAAGCATGCGCCGGCGCCCGCGGTGATCCAGACACAAGCACGCCACCCCTGATGCGCTGCGCGGACACGGGGCTCAGGCGAGCGCGGACCCTAACCCTAGCCGCGCAGGCGTCGTCGACTGCTTCAAGCGCGTGGCGCGCGAGCAGGGCGTCATCACCTTCTGGCGCGGCAACCTGGCCAACGTGCTCAGGCGTGCTCCCCAGCGGGAACTCCCTACCCTACCCTTCCGTACCCTAACCTGCTTGCGGGGCATCACCTTCCGGCGCGGCAACCTGGCCATTTCCGTCAGGCGTGCGCCCCGCGCTCTGCGAGGCCTGCTCTGCACGGTGGGCACCGCCAGCTCAGGCACGCCCCGCGCTGCGCACAGCCTGTGCATGCCCTGCGTCCCAACGCCGTACCAATCTTATCTTTTACCTTCTTCCTTCGCACGCGCGCGCCCTTCTGCCTGTGCTGGAGAACGGAGCGCCTCACCGGCCTGCCCAGGGCCCTTTTGCACGGGCATGCGAGGAGGTCTTGCTCGCCAAATTGCCTGTGGAATCCCCGTTGCAAGCTGGCAGACTGCACACAGGCAGTCTTGGGGCTCAGCGCTGAACGCACGCGCACAGGTACTTCCCGACGCAGGCCTTCAACTTCGCATTCAAGGACAGCATCAAGCGCCTGTTCCCCAAGGCCAACCCGCGCACGGACTTCTGGCGCTTCTTCGCCATCAACCTGGCCTCAGGCGCGCTGCAGCGGCCTCCCCAGCTCCGTGCGCGCGCTGCGCGCTCTGCGTAACTGCCTCCAAGGGACCGTGACCGAGGAGGCAGCGTGTGCCGTTGCTCAGCTGGGCGGCGGGGTTGCAGACGGACGTACAGCGGGCATGCAGCAGGCCGCATGCATGCCATCCGTACGCCTGAATCCCCGCCCAGCTGAACGAAGGGCAGGCCGTATGCATGGCATGGTAAGTGTCCCGCTGTAACCTGGGCATGCAACCTGGGCATGCGACCTGGGCATGCAACCTGGGCATGCAACCTGGGCATGCCTCGAGGGTTTGCTGTACAGCTCAGCATGGCCTGGCAACTTTTGTCGGGACGAGGACGGTCAATTTGTCTGAAAGAAAAGTGGGCAGTGCGCGCTGGTGCAGGCGGCCCGGCCGCCGCTGCTGAGCGCCGCCTGCAGGACCCTGCGAGCGCAGAAGAAGCTGGAGGATGCCGGAGGCAGGGTTTGACCGCGCGTCTGGAAGAGCGCCCGCCGCAGCCGGACGTGGCCGAGCGGCCTCCATGTGGAGGGCAGCCGCCCCGTCCTTGAAAAGTGCACTTTCCAAGTGCGGGATATGGGAGCGCGGGCGCAGGCGGGCTGGCGGGCGCGGGCTCGCTGCTGATCGTGTACCCGCTCGACTTTGCGCGCACGCGCCTGGCGGCCGACCTGGGCCGCACGGGGCAGGACCGCGAGTTCCAGGGCATCGTTGACTGCATCACCAAGGTCGCGCGGCGCGGCGGGCCGCTCGCGCTGTACCAGGGCTTTGGCGTGTCCGTGCAGGCGCGCGCGGGCCTCCCGTGCGCGCGCCTATGCCCGACGCAGACAGCAGCGTGCGCGCGGTGTCTCCCGCGCGGCAGCAGCCCCTGACCCCCGGCGCACACGCAGTGCCCATGGCCTGTGTCGGCCAACGGGCCCATCACGCCAAGCGCCGGCCTGGATCACAGACTGCCCGCACTGCGCACCGCCAAGGCGCCGCCAGTCCGGGGCAGCTCGGAGCATGTGCACCTGCTGTGTGCTCCTTAGGTCTTTGGTACTGGGTAGAAAATGCGGAGGAAATGAGGAGGAACGCGCGGTCGTGTCGATTGAACCATGGCTGCGCGTGCGGCAGGGCATCATCGTGTACCGCGGCGTGTACTTCGGGCTGTACGACACGGCCAAGGGCGTGCTGTTCGACGACGAGCGCCGCGCCAACTTCCTCGCCAAGTGGGCGGTCGCGCAGGCGGTGACCGCCGTCGCCGGGCTCGCCTCCTACCCCTTCGACACCGTGCGCCGGCGGCTCATGATGCAGGCGCGCGCCCGGCGCGCGCCGAGGGGCGTCCTGGCACCCAGCCTGCCATTGGCCCTAGTTGTCACCCATGTACAGCACAGTAAAGTGGTGGGCGGACCAGAGGCTGCAGCATGTTCTCGAATAGCCTCTGGTGAATTCAAGATGTTCCCAATGAGCGCCAGCTCCTCTTCTGTGTGAGCTTGATCAGGCGCGGCGTCGATCCATTCGGCAAGCGCGCCGCTCTATCCTCATGAGATTGACGCCGCACCTGATCAAGCTCACACAGAACAGGACCTGACGCTCCCCGGACACCTTTTAAGCAGCGCACAGCGCAGGGCGGGCCGCCTGCATGCGAGCGCGCGCGCCCGCGCATGCAGGCGGGCAGCCCGGTGAGGCTCTACGCCGGCACGCTGGACGCCTGGCGCAAGATCTACCGCCAGGAGGGCCTCGCCGGCTTCTTCCGCGGCGCCTGGTCCAACGTGCTGCGCGGCGCCGGCGGCGCCCTGGTGCTCGTGCTCTATGACGAGATCAAGCTGCAGCTGGAGCAGCACTATGTCGCCTGATGCAAGCCTTATGGTGAAGTGCCTAGCCTGCATGCATGTACGTTTGCACAGTCATGCTCATGACTACAAAGGGCCTCCTCGCTGGGGGCCAGGTCCACAATGCAGTGCGATCGGGCAGCGCCCGGCCCTGGTGTACCTAGGTATCACACATGGTGGTGTGGGGCAGGGCGCTGTGAACCTATCACAGCCCTTGCACCTAGCAAGGGAGTCCTGGCGTGTGCATGCCTGCATTGATGCTCATGGCAGGGGCATGAAGAGGTCAGGGGTGATTCGCAGGGAGGTCTTAACGAGGAGGGGCACACTGCGAGCATGCATTGTGGGCAGGGGCGTGCAATGTGTGCAATTACATAGCTCCCTCATTCCCGCTTTGCAGACCCAGTGAAGACATTTATCCCTCTGAAACTGATGCAACACACCGACAGCCTCATCGCGCTTAATCAACGCGCTTACCACACTGAGCAAACAACTGGGCGCACCATGCCAGGCGGCATGGTGCGGCCAGCACGGTACTCTACACAGCAAAGCAGGCCGCGCCGCTCACATATACACATAACGCTCATTATGGAGGATTGTTGACCAGGTCAGAAAATTCCCTGTTGCATGCGTCAGGCGCCACGCGAGGCCCAGCTCGGCGCACGTCAGTCGTCGTCCAGCTCGACCGGCATCCACTCCAGCGCCAGCGCGATGTCGCCCTTCTGCGTCTCCTGCCGAGCGCCCCGCGCGCGCCGCGTCACCGCGCGCGCCCGCTAGGGAACGTGATGAAGCGAGCACAGGGCATAGGGCGCTGGAGGCGTGACACAGGCATGGGGCGCTGGAGGCGTCATCAGATTGAGCAGTGACAGCTTGCAATCCTTCTTAGGATCCTTCTACAGCAAGAAGCAACCAAGAGGCATGCCACAAGGTGCGGCAGGGCAGGCGCGGCGGACCTGCAGCGCCCAGGAGTCGCGGATCTTGCCGTTCCGCACGACCTCCTCCACCGGCAGCCGCAGCGTCCCGATCTTTTGCTTCGTCTCCTTGTGCCCTGGCGCAGCGCGCGCGGCACGCGTGACTGCCTGGCCGCAGGCGAGCGCTCGCAGCTCTCCCGCGCCCCGCAGGCGGCGCGCAGCTGCTCAGTCCCATGGACCTGACATGCGGCCCGCAGTCTCACCTGCATGTCTACACGAAGAGCCATTCGCACACCACTGACAGCCTGCGCCGCGCACGGTCGCGCGGGGCGCGGCGGCCCGCGCCTG
>JAABUO010007372.1_pt1 | contig 12560 bp, 15 predicted proteins | sample 5559291 | NCBI WGS metagenome assembly JAABUO01 (sample SAMN10711878, study PRJNA513372) | rock metagenome | isolation source: Antarctica rocks | place: Antarctica: Victoria Land, Finger Mt sud
CACTTTGCATCAGCCTGGTGAATGAGGACTTTACATTTGAATGCTTCTGCCCATGCAACCATGGTGTCATAGAAATGAGGATGGGAAATAGCAATCATGCTGATCCCTCCATGCTTGTCAATTTCAGCTTTGGTTGCATCATCTAGCATTGTGATACAATCCCACAGGATGTTTCCTTGAGATGTCTTGATGAGCAAAGCTCGCTGGCCAATAGCAAACTTTGGCTGTGTGGGACCAATGCTGATTACTTGATTGGCAACCTGAAAGGTCTTGTTGCAAAACCTTCCCTGCATCTCTCTCAAACTTGTCCACTTCTGTCCCGAAGAAGCAACATATTGTCGGTCGTCTTGGCAGATTAGGCATGACGCCGGTGGCTTACTGCTGGCATCATACTGTACCCCGCAGGTTTCGCATATCCAGTGTTGCATGTTACCTAGCAACATATGGCCTGCAGGGACAAACGCATGCAACATTCACAAACAATGCTTAAAACACGGTGTACGCGTTCACAGGCAATACTTGAACACGCGTTTGAACGGAGCAAGACCATGTGGTGACTCGAACGCAGCTCCGTGAGTCCTCGGACAGCAGGTCACATAGATGCACACTCCCCACCTCAGTGATTTTGCAAAGCAGAAATCGTAGTCATGCAAAAGCTGACGATGACGCTTGGCAACATTTCTTACTGTGATTCATTGCGCCCTCTCCATTTGTCTCTGCCAATGTGGACTTTGGAAATACCAAGTAGGCCGAGTTACATTTTTAAACAGCTTTCACAGCAATTTTTGGCCACAAATTCATCAAGGTATACCTACGTAGCACCTCGTACATCATTGAGTTATGAAAAAAGTCGCTAAACATGAAGTCTTGACTGCTCTTGCTGGTTTGGCCGAAACGCCATCATAGGCACATGTGCACACCTTGAGAAAACCAACACAGTTTGAGCAAAAAATAAGAAAGCTAAGCTACACTAGCGTCAATCAGTCCTGCTGATCTGGACAACATCTGCACTCATCAGTACACATTTCAAACACATGTGCAAAGCGCTCAACGTCACCAAAAGTACACATACCGACAAGCTGGGCCAGAAAAGACAGCTGCAGAGCTGTCTGCACCGCGAACACAACCAAAGCTCTCTCCAAAAAAAGACAAACAAAACAGCTCATGGCAAAATTGCTGCCGCATGAACACAACTCATGTTACCTGAGCAACATTCCTACGCCATCATATAGTGCAGGTTGAGAGCAGCCTCAGCACCAAATGACATTGAGGCATCAGCAGGATACAATGACTTGACAGGTTTCTCTGACAGTGGAATGTAGTCATGGGTTTTGGAAGATGCAATGACTTCCAAATACTTGTTCAGATGTCTCCATTCAGCAGCCATGGTGTTGGTTTGGGCATTTGCCAGCAGTTCTGCCCTGCTGGGTTCCCCTCGTTCTGATGCCATGGTCTCAAAGTGGAACTCCAATGTAGGCAGGTAGGGATACGACTGCACTATCATGATTGCCCACTGCTTTGTGGTGTACACCTGCAGCATCAACAGGCTGTGCACCATTGCAACATGTCGTCTCAGGAACGGGAGGCGAGACTCAAAAGAGCAATATGTGGCTTTTGCAAGCTGATTCGATGCTGTGAATGCTATGCTACCTCAGTGACAGTGCAATGCGGAATGCCACAAAAGGTCAAGAGTGTGCGTGAAATCAATTTGTGGTATACAGTTCAGTGAGGGCATCACTTAGGTGAATAAAAACAGAGTTACTATCAAAAGTGATTTTGACAGCAAAGCTTACCCCACGTCTGGCTGCACACGCCACACGATGGTACACTCGATAGTCATTTTCCGCATTCTTCTTCAGCTGGCTGGCCAAATCTGACAGCTGCGTGAGGTTGTCACAGGGAAGGGGGATCTGGTTTTGGCTGACAGGCGTTTGGCTGATGAGTGCTCTACGCTCCATGGCATGCAGCCCTCGTCTGGTGACATACAAGCGCCTCAACAGCATGAGATCCTGCATCTGCTCGTCTGAAAAGGCCAACAGTCTCTGCAGATTGAGCAAAATCCTTTTCAACATGTCACCCTTAAACTGTAACTCAGAGACTTTGACTGACTAAAGCCATATGCTAGCATTCTGATCAGGTCCCACACCTGAGGCTCTGCTCTGAAGAGCTAACATGCAATCATGACATGCAGCTTATGCAGAGCAAAAGCTCAGCCTGGCTATGATTAGCTGAGGGAAAGTGCGGCTATGGGCTGCATGCAAAATTGCAACATTTGACAATGCCTAATGGAAAAACAGCGTATCTCACCCTGAACTTGCTTGCATCTGCCAGGGCAGCACGCCAAAGGCAGCATGCCAGGGATGGCAAGCATCAATTTCAGGCAGCAACTTGAAGGTGTGCTGCACAATGTTTGCATGTGACTGTTGCAATGAGGGCAAACAATGTGCAGAAGGACAAACATCCAGCCCTGCATGGATTTATGAAAGCGACTCACATCCAGGAAGTGACTGAACGCAGGCTGTCATCCCTTTACCACAGACTAGATATTGCAACAAGTACAATGATACTGCTGTGCTCACTGTGAGGTTTGTATAAAACGCAGCCCCAAGCTTGTGAGTGTTTGCCAGACCAGGATCCAGCTTGCCATCAAGCATGGCTTTGTGCACATCATGGTTCAGCAGCTTGATACAGCCAATGAGCCGACTTGATTCCACCGTCAGCTTTTCCATAAGGCTCTGCGCACGTGGGTCCTGTTTTTGCTCAAGCTGAATCAAGCAAGCCCCTATCAGCCGAATGTACTCCTACAAGAGTCACATGACACACTTGGTGGAAGAGAAAATCTGATCCTGGACTGTGCATGTGGACTGTGCATGTGGGAAGGTCAGTACAATGCCATCAAGAATATCTGCATTGATGGCTGTAATGTGTGACACTCCCTTGCATCAAATCAAGCAAAGCAAGCTGCTGAGAAGATGCCTTGCAAAGACGACAACCCTGTTGACTGTTGGCTCTAGTATGCCCACCATTATGACGCTCAATGCATGCTCTGTTGTGCAGTGCAGTGTTGAATTTTAGTTGTAATGCAGCCAACAGGCAGGCAAGCCAAGCTCAGACTTTGACACAAGGCCTTTCCAAGCCAGGGAAGTTTCATCACATGGAGAATTGCAAATGTCAATTTATCAAAACCGTTAATTTGATGCCAAGGGAATAGCATGCAGCTGCCCGAGTGATACCACATCGCACCATCCAGAGGGAAGCAAACTCTGCAACAGGCATGAGACTGATCTCTTGCACTGTCATCTGATGGCGCCCTCCCTGCACAGAGATTGTGACAGATGGTCCATTTTCTGAGGCGTCTGTCTCATGAGCGATGTACAGCTTCTCATACGGACCATCCTGCAGAAGGCATAGGTTTCATGGAAAGTGCAATCAGCCAAGCAGGCCATGCCTGTCAGCCCATCATGCACTGAGCTGAATCTCAACTCGCTCACCTGATCTGAATTTCGACTGCTGGTCAGGCTAGAACACTTCTCTAGCAGTTGATTTCTGCTTTCTAAATGTTGCTGCCGTACCCTAAGGTTGCACAATTCTGCAACTGTGCTGGCAAGCTGAGCCTCAATTGCCTGTGAACGCGCCTGAGGCAAAAGTAACAAGGTCAGTAGAGGAGGCAGAGCAGCCTTGTGCAGTGCAGTGCAGTGCAGCTGATGCAAGTGACGACATCGCTCAAGCTTCTGCCCAAACAAGCAGGAAGTACTGCCAAGCAACGTGGCACAACACCTTCTGACGCATTCTGAAGCGCTTCTGAGACTCCCGAGCATTGGCCTGCTTCTGCTCTGAAGTGTTCGTTTGACTTCGTGTTCGAGACAACGCAGACTTATCTCGCTGTTTGCTGTCTTCAGTGCCCCCGATGAAGCCAGATGAGGTCGGTGCGGACTGACTGTGTTCCTGCTCAGTGGGCTGGACCTCTGGCTGTGGTCGGGCAGTGGTCAGTGCAGGAGCAGTCAACAGGTTGAAGACTTCATCTCGGAAGTCGTCGGGAGCAAAAGGCACAGGTTCCCACATCTGATGTTGCCGTGCTGCTGATGCTGCGCCTGACTGAGCCTGGATGCCGGGTTGAGTGCTGTTGGAGACAGGCCTGGCCGAGGACTGGGATGCGGATGGAAAGCAGACAACGCTGGCTGCTTCCTGCTGAGAAGGCTCGCACACGCTGGAACTATCATTCCGCAGGAGATCGACCGGGTCCAAGGCCGCTGTCCATTCAGGCAGTGTTTGATCCATCCCGTGCCCGTACATGACCCGCGCGGCCGGCGGGCCAAACGGTGAAGCACACCAGCAGTCGACGAGTATGCTTGAGCGTGGTGTCGACTGACTGTTGATGCCAGGAACAGCAGTCACCAGCTGTTACCGAAGGCTTGCACAAAGCACGGGAATCCACCTGTACAACACCTTTGCTGTATGCATGTGAAGGGCCTCTGTCATCCTTACATCATCTCACAAGCGCCCTGCTGGGGGATTCGAAGTCTACAAGCAGACACACCTTGCAAAGTCTACAATGCTACTAAGCTGACAGCTTGCAGTATGTCAGCACTCGGCCAGCCCTTGTTATAACACAACACCTACGACATGCATATGGAACCCCCTACATGCATGCCGACACATTTTGCAGTGACACTTTCATACGTACACACTGATCCCGACAGATTACCGAGATTTGCTGAAGAGTGCAGTTTCGGGAACTGATCATCGGATTCATACCACTCAGAAAATGCTACTAAGGCATAGTGCAGTCTTTCATGAATGTATGGTGTATGGCTGATGCATCACCGTTTCCCCTGGTAGATGGGATCTCAGATACACGTCCCCAGGGATGCAATGATCTGCAGAGCCCGGTAAAATGCCTGGATCATGGAGAGTCTGATACACTATGCAATCATGCAAGGTTGTGTTGGGCTGCGCGATACATTTGCATTGAAATGCATGACGAAAGCTGTATTTACACTCATGGCCATGGGCAGTAGAGTTGCTAACTTTGAAAGCTGTTGAGCTGGGCATATGTTGGTGGCATCTGCTACTGACTGTTAGGTCAAAGATGACACTTCCCCGAGCGCAAGCCCAACACATGTAGAGCTGACCTTGGAGGTTGTGTCAGTGGTTATACCTATATCAGCAGAGACACTGCCCTCACAATGTGTGTTCAGGCTCTTTTGAAAATTGCAATCAGGCACAGGCAGATCGTCATTCACAGAGTCAGGCACAAGGCAGACAGGCTTGCGATTGGCGCGCTGAAGCTTCTTTTTCTGGCTGTTTGTGGTTGCTTGATTCCTTAGTCTGTGCATGAACAGTAAAGAGCCGCCTGCAACTTGACTTGCTGGCTGTTTGTGGTTGCTTGATACCTTGGTCTGTGCATGAATGTGAAGAGCCGCATGCAACTTGACTAGCACAGAAAGGCCGCACTGCAATGGGGGTCAACGCAAAACAGCCATGGCAATAGTGGGAAGTCACAAGGGCAAGCAGGTACTCATGCACTTGACATGGTGGTAAGTCTTGGTAAGTCACAGACTTCATGTCCTTCCTGGATTTGCGTTGTATGACACTACTTGCACAATTGTCATCACAGAACAGCTGCTTGAGCAATCAAATTGCTGTGGCCCCAACCTATAAACTGCTTGCGTTGATGTCAATGCTGTCAATGTAAGTCCCTTAATGAACCACGCTGGTTGTACGCTCTGGTGTGTACATCACTGTACATGTGGGCCTTGAGTACACTTTGCTGCACAGCCACACAGACATTATTCCTTCGCTGCTTCACGATCTAGATGCAATATCCTATACCATGTGGGCGAGCCTTAAGTTGGGCAAAGCTGAGCAACAATTGTGCAGCTATGTACAACTTGGGCTGAGATTACTGGCACAAAGCCTGTGCAGCTGTGCAGTGCTGGAAAGTTTTGCTTTAGCATCCCCCTGACACCTCACTGACTCAGCATGGTCTTGCCTATTGCACACATGGTATTGCTATACCAGATTAAACAGCAAAAGCAGCAGACCGCAGTCAATACCTAACTTATCTTTGGCTCAGTACAAGAGCTGCTGACACAGTTTGGCAGTCTGTGCCTGATTGGAAGTGATAGTGTAAACATGCAAGGGAGGGCTGACCGCTGACAGAATCTTCATGATCTGGTACCTCGAATGCACTCTTGCGCCAGTACAAGTCACAGCACCGCTCATAGTGACAGCATACTTTCCATCTCTTAGAGGCAAACTTGTATAAGCAGCAGGTTTTTTGTGTTACGCAAGGCTCTTGCTGCATGCACGTTGCTGCAGAAGCTGCAGAAACCGGATACTATCACCGCTTTCTGCGGATGACAGCTGTCTTGTTCTGTCATGGTGAACAACAGACAATGTCGGTGTTCAAGTCTGTTTGCGGTACTGCGGCAAGGTCACAACCCTTCTTTCAGCTCGGTCTTGCTGTACACTGCTGTCTTCTTTACCAATTAGCCACGAGCGCTACAAACCCGAAGCAATCAGCCTGCAAACAGACTAGTGTGCTGGTTGCTGTCGTGCTATATCTGTTCGCAGCGGCAATCCGCTCATAACTTGAGCTATCATAAATATATTCAAGATGAAATTGGAGCATTATTTCGAATCCCCTCTCCAAAGGTGTGCTTGCAAGCTTGGCGCCCGCACAAGTCAAACACAGATACTCTTGCTCTCCACAAGCGCCTGCAAAGTCGCAGATTCATACATCTTGCTTTCAACAAACAAGCGATTCAAAATGACAAAGAGCGAGCCAAGCAAGGTAGGGCTGCAAGAAGTTCTCGAGCTGTGCGGTGGTCCTGCTGACGTGGAACGCATCTCTTGTCCTTGTCTCTTGCAGGTCACCGGCAACCTCAAGGCCGCCCAGGGTGCCGTGAAAGAGACTCTTGGTGCTGCCGTTGGCGCTAAGCAGATGGAGGCTGAGGGTAAGCGCTCGTGTGAAGACCTTGTGCCGTTTCACCCTGACAATCTCGTTTGCTGTCTTCTTTGTGCCGAAGCGTTGCGTGCGGACCGCAGGCAAGGCTACCCGTACCGAGGGCAACACTGAGGTTGAGGCAGCAAAGGTACCTTCGACTGCTATGCTGTTTCCCGTGCCGTGGATCTGTTTGTATTCACTTGAAATTGTGACCTGACTTTCGACGCCCTGCGCAGGCCAAGGGTTACGCCGAGGGCGCTGGAGACTCTTTGGCTGGAGGCCTCAAGAAGAACGTCGCCAAGGTCACAGGCAACGAGCAGAAGGAGGCTGAAGGTAATCACCCTATCGATTTTCACTCTTTTGCTGAAGCATTTGGTGTTCTGTCATCAGCAGCTTAGAATGCGTGGTTGTAGCCTAGGACGTTGTTTTGACACAGACATTGACGTTTCCCGCAGGCAAGGCCAGGCAGACAAAGGGCGATGCCAAGAAGGCAGCCAACAAGTAGTTTTTCTCCCGCTTCAGCCTTCTCATCAACACATGCTTAATTTGTCACACCTTCATTAAACCACTCGTTCTTGGATCTTGTGCGCTGGTGCATGGCATTGCATGCATTTCCGGTTGTCTGACTAATAATAATAATAATAACAACGCTTTCCAGCTCATGATGAGCTAGGTACGTGCGGGACAAGTCTTGTCTTTCCAGAGCAGTCTGTCTTGCGCATCTCTATAAGGTCTACCGATTCGACAGTTTTGACAATCACGCAACGCAACATCATTGAAACTAGACCTAGGGCGACCAGGTGGGCGAAGCCCCTTGACTTCACCAAACAAAAGCTTGTCTGACTGGCATTGTATAATTATGGCATACATCATGTTGTTCATGCATGCACCATATGGGCATGCCCATGGCCATAGGTTTGCTTGCAAGTTACATCCAGGCTCTGCAGATACATCCAGGCTCTAGCCCTCAATGATACATCCAGGCTCTGCAGATCTAGATCAGTGCCTTAGAAACATGCAACTGAGACTCATTGTATTCTGCTGGCACACTTGGTGTTTGCGATCCTTAATGCTGCTCCTCCAATCAAGCTTATGTCTTGTGGCAGCCTGATTTGTGAGGAGACGTAAGATTAGTCATGGATGATATAACACAACAGCAAAATGGCTCCAAAGACTGGCAAAATGTGCCAGATACATCACGTTCTTCTACAATTCGAAACATCTGCAGATTCAGGCTTCACGGCACAAACAAGTCCTGCGCAAGTCCTGTACTTTCTTTTCGTCTCCGCAGCGGCAGTATCAAACTCAGGGCTGCACAATTTTGCTGCAGCAATGCAGGCACCGGTTAGTACTCCTCGTTCTGCAGTGCCAGGCCGTCAGCCAAGGCCCTTTCAAGCGGCACCTCGCCACAGCGCTGGCACCTCTTGCGCGCCAACGTGCGTCAACTTTTGTTTGTCACTACTCAGAAGCGCTTTGCATGATAACGCAGCGCATGTACAGAGCCGAAGCGGTCTGACCTGTGTACTTAAACAGTGTTGTAGCTACAGGACGCGTTTACCTCGGAGTCAGAGCAACGAGGCACAGCCGGATCCCGATGAGAAGTTGAACAAGGTATTTACGGACTTGAAGGTTATGACGGAATCATCGCAGCTTCCTGCTTGCCAAAGATATAGTATAAAGCTGCTTGCAGGCCCTGACTGATTGGAGGAGTTTCAGAGCTCATCTTGTGGCACTTGAGCAGACAAACTCCGCTCTCAAGGCTGAACTGGCCGGCGAACCTGTAGACTCACCTGTATGGGCACATGAGCTGACATTACCAGAGAAAGGCTGTCTGCTACTTGCACGTGAAAAAGGAATGGGGCAATTCACAAATGCAGCGGTCCTGCTATGCCAGCATGGTACGCAACGCATAGTGCTGGCTGACCAATGACACTAATCTGCACCGTCTGCGTACTGAAATGATCCTTGTAGCAAGCCACGCACATGTGTTGTGTTTGTCACAGACTCCTTGGGAAGCAGTGGGTTCATCATCAACATGCCGCTTCCTCGGCACCTGCAAGATCTCTCAACAAAAGTGGCACTAGCAGGTATTTCCTTGCCTGTGACTCGTCCCATGGCCCACATACTTGCAGCATGCTATACACATCGCAGTGTGTGCAGACTGTGTCTGCAGAGGAGCTACAAGACAAGCAAGTATACTATGGGGGACCCTGCGGCCGAGGCACAGCCAACATATTACATTGTTGCTCAGAAATTGAGGGAGCAACACAGATAATTGAGGTCAGGATGCTTGCATTGTCTGCATACCTTTCAGCCTAAGTTTCACACAACAAGCTACTGGTGCTATTTTGCCAGCTTACAGGCTGCTGCATCAGCATGCAAAACATGTTGCGAGCTCAGCTGTTGGGCGCAGGTTTTTTTGTTCCTACTTGTAGAGGTCTGCATGCATTTCCAGGAGCATCATGCAGATAGCTCAGACATCAGGCAAAGCACATACTGTGAGTGAGCATGGTCGGCTGAAAGCAGCGGCCCCATTTGAGAATGTGTCTCACAGCTTCAGACTGATCTGACAGCGCATGTGCTGTGCAGCGTCGTATAGCATGAGCTGCTCCCTGTGCTTGCTTTGCAGGGTCTGTGCCTTGGTGGTTTTGAATCTGTCAATAACTTGTTCCGTCTGGGTCAGGTGGGTACTCAACAAGCACAGATATTGGTGGGATGCTCAGCATGGATGCCAGGCCAGCTGCAGGATGAAATGCGAGCAGGGTGTTGGTATGTTCTGGCAGCCAGCAGTCACTTTCTTCACGAGTGCATCTTTGGTGAGTTATGCAATGCAGAAGGTTGTCAGCTTCTCAGAGTCTGTCCATGCACTACCTGTCAGTACTTGAAGAATATCAATCATAATGCACATGCACAGCCTTCACTGCAATGTCAAGACTGTGTGCACTGCAGCGGCAGCGCTGCTTCATAAGTGACAGCCCTGCTTTGCAATCCCCCCTGGTGCTGCTTGCAAGTACTTGGGACAGTAGAGTTGTATAGTAGAGGTGTTTTGACTGTGGCAGCGTTGCTTGAGCAGGAGCAGTCCTGCTCCCTGTCATGAGTAGCACACCAGCAGACTGCTACAAATGCTTGCATTACTGCATCGCCCCTGCACAATACTTGCTCATACACAGTACACACTCCATAAGCTACATGCGCTCAACACTTTTTTGTGCTACTGCAGGTCAGCATGGACCAAGCACCAGTCATAGAGATGAGATCTGGCACAAGGTTCTGACACAGGCAGGTGTCGATCCGCACTGAACATAGCAAAGTGATACCAGCCCGATGATGATTGGTCTAGCAAAGTTACACGAATCATGCAACAACTCTCACGCATCATCCCTGCTACATATTACAGCAAAATCAAAGGAAACTTTGTGGCATCGCTAGTAGGCCTAGGCTATTGCAATGCAAAAACGTGCCCATACAATCATGCACTTCACAGCCCTTTTAAGCAGTAGATAAAATCCACAGCCCTGTCAGACTACTGTATAGACAGAGCAGAAAGTACCCACCGGACCTCTACAGCTGCGTATTGCAATTCTTCAGTCAGTATAGAAATACATCAACACCCAAGCTACAGCTACAACACCTGCACAGATCCAGAACACTAGACTGTGACAACACAGCACCGGTAGTTCAGACAACAATCACATAGGGGTGCTGCTGTTGCTGCTGCTGAGGTTGAGGATTCAATGGCGTCGTTGGGCTTGCACCATCAGCTGCTGTCTGTGCACCTGCTGCTTGCATTCGTCCCTGGCGCATAGCCTGCTCTCGGTGTAGAACATCCAACTGAGACTGATACATGGCTCTGACAAACAATGTGTACGCAAGCCCAGTGATGATGCCTGTCCACAGTGCTGAAGCCAAATTCATTTCAAAGAATAGAATACAGATGATCATTGCCACCCATGTCACTCTGATGCAGTCAAATATGATATCTGAGTTGCTTGGCATCTGCTCTGCCACAAAGGGCCCTGCAGCACACAGCCCAGACTTCAGCATACAATCAGCAGGATTCAAACCCCTGCTGAATGCAGCATTATCAATGGATGAGCTGTCAATGTTGATTACATCCAAAATCATATCTGCAGGCCTAGCCAATATAAGAGCACTTACCATGTAGGCCATGAGGGTGGTTCTGTGCATCAATGTCATCAAAGCCTGTCATGTCCACATCACTGCCAGGCTCTGAGGGAGCTCTGGGTGTGATGGCAGGCAGATTCTTGATGGGTTGTTTGCAGATGTCACACACATTGTCTCCCTTCACATGTGCCCACTTGACGGCACAGCTATGGTGCCTCAATGCTAGGTCTCCACGACATTCGCACTCCAGCTGAATAGCCTCTCCAGCCTGGATGTCACGCACAAGAAAACATCACCAAACGTGCTAGGAAGTCAGACATATTATCACCGCAGGTGACATCTGTAAGCAGGCAAATTTGGACTGTGGTAAGTGGACTGAAATTGTATATAACGACTGAAACACACAGGCAGCATATGCTCCAAAAAAAATGATCTGCACCAATGCTATGGCAACCAGAGTGAAGTAGATCAGATACGGGTCAGCACAAGCAAGAGCTGCACCTCAAAATCTTCTGGAGTCAAGTTTTCCAGACAGATGAGACAGACTGGCTGAGTTCCACTTGGGGACCGTTTCAAGCCCTTGTTTCCGGCAGACAAAAGCCGTCCTAGCATTGCTGCTGAGCTAACTTGGGCAGTTGGACTTGCTGCAGGACTTGCTGCACCATTTGACAAAGTTGAACTGCGTGTCTGCAAGTGCGAAGGAGAAGCTGGCATAACGCTGTCAGCAGCACTTTGGGTGCTCTGCCGTTGCAAGGCATTTGGTGCTGAAACTGCTGATGCCAGGCCTGCTGCTCTGGGTAAGCAATCATCGCTATCTGCTTGCTGCCCTGCTGTGGACACCTGGCCAGTTTCTATATCTTCTGCAGGCTGCTGTTGGCGCTGACGGTTTGCAGAGTGGGAAAAGGCAAAGGACCTCCTGATCACAACATCAGCTGTGAGGTGCTCAACAAGCAATCCAAATTATGGGCGCAACTACAAGAGACACAAGTGGAAGCCACCAACAGCTCTGCTTCCAGATCTAGGTTGCACCAACCTGATAGCTGCAGCCACTCTACCTCTTGAAGAAGCTGGCCGAAATCTTCTGGTGAGCAGACTTTCTCGCTCTTCACGTTCTGCGTCAACAGCAGGGTTTAGTCCCTAACGAAACGATCATAACACGAGTCGGCAAGGCTGCCTTGTCACGGAAACGTTTAGCGTTTGCAATCAGCAGATCTCAAACGCTGCGCGGGACACATTAAGACACACAAGTCAGAGGTGCTGAAAGAAAGGTAAAGGTGAGTTAACTGCTGACCTGGTGAGGGGTCTTCCGCACTGTCTATTTCACCCTCGACAAGTGCATCAGTCGTCGGCATAATAGCGAACTCAAGCTGTGAAAGTAGCAAGGTTTTGTTCTGGCCCACAAGCCTCCGAGAAGGGCTCGGATCCGCCTAGAAGTTCTGAGCTTCTGGTACGTCGATCTCCTGACTGTTTCTTACACTTTCACTAG
>JAABUO010007373.1_pt1 | contig 12558 bp, 17 predicted proteins | sample 5559291 | NCBI WGS metagenome assembly JAABUO01 (sample SAMN10711878, study PRJNA513372) | rock metagenome | isolation source: Antarctica rocks | place: Antarctica: Victoria Land, Finger Mt sud
CGCGTGGCTGCGCGCGGCTCCGGTCCCGGCGCCAAGCGCCGCCGCCCTTGCCCTCCGCTGCGCACCGCAGCCGCCGAGTGGCGTCGGGACGAGGGGCGTCCCGACCCATCGACGCCGGCCTCCGGCCAGGGTCGAACAAGGGGCTGACAGGAAAGCAGGCTGGACGGGGCGAGCGTCTCCTCCCTCGCGCCCCTCACCCAGCATGGACCAAAAAGCCGCAGGGAAGCCCGCCAGAGGCCGTCCAGCGTAGGACGGGTAGATTTCCTCGTTTAGAGGCCGGAGAGGCCGTCAGCGGGCTTCCTAGAGGCTCGGCAGGTTACAGGGCCGTCCCGTCGCGCTCGCGACCTAGCGCCTGTGGCGAGCGATGTAGAGCGTAGCCATTGCGATGGCAGCGATCAGCAGCAGGCCGAACAGCGCCGGGGCAGGTGGCAGAGCCAGGAGGTGCATCATTGCTTGTGACGCAGCAGGAAGCGGCGAAGGTTCACACGATGAACCTCCGATCCGGCAGGCGTCGCTGGTCAGGCTGCCGGACGGCGGCGGGTGACCAAGCGAAAGCCGCCCAGGACGGCTAGGCCAGCACCGACCAGGGCGAAGGACGCTGGCTCTGGCACAATGACTGGTGCCAACTGGAAGCCGTTGACGTCAGCTTCGCCGACCCTATTCGAGACTCCGATAGAAAGATCTCCCAACGAGTCCGCAGCCCCGGAGAAGACCAGGTAGTTGTTACCCTGGATGAACGTGCTTGCGTTGGTTTGCGTAGATACCTCCGACAGGCCGTTCACATCGACGGTGCTGCTTCTCCCAGCGGAGTTGTTGTCTCCTTGGGTGTAGAAGTAGAGGCTGTATTGCTGCCCGGCAGACAGGCCCGTGAGCGTCAGCTTAATACCAGATCCGCTTGTGTAGAGGATGCCCTGCTCCAGGTTGGCATATGGTGTGTTCGTGAACGCAGTGTTTGCAGAATTGGCCGTGTAGGCACCATCAGCTGCGAACGTCAGCGAGATGCCTGTTGCTGCCTGACTGGTATCAACCAGCTTGCCTGCGCCTGATGCGCCGTTGAAATAGTTCCAATAATCGCCCGCAGCACCGATGACTGCCGCGCCGATCTGCTGTTGACTCGGCGACGAAGCGGAAAATTGCACGTCGATCACGGTAGCGGATGCGGCTGAGGCCGAGAAGAGCAGTGCGATGCCCGCTAAAGCGGAACCAGGAGCGATGTTCTTCAAGGCTAAATCCTTAGCGATTGCTTGATGATCTTGGTGTCTGAAACAAGTTCTAACTCAGGCTGATCCTACGTAGGAAGCTGCGGCGGCAGGACGGCGTAGAGCATTATCCCGTGGTTACATTGCCACTGTCGGCTATCACTCGATTTCTGAAGCGTCAAATCAGTATTGATTTGATTGAGCTATGAAATGTCAGGCGTCCTTGGAGGACGCTGCGTATCAGCGACAGGCCGCCTCGGGCCGACTTGTCGTGGCCCTCTACGTCCGCTGTCGTCCGCGAGGCCTGGACGAAGGTGAACCTGCGACGGAACATCGCGACAACCCTCCGCTGAGCGGTGACTTGGTCTGTAAGAAACCATTCCGCTTTCAAATCGCGACAGAGCCGGGACAGAAGCGGGACAAAGCCTGGACGGAAAGTCGGACAAAAGCCGGACAGGAAGCCACATCGACCCTGCTGCCTGCCATGCCGGAGTAGGCCGTGAGGCTGCTGGAAAGGCTGCTGACAGAGGTGGGACGTAAACCCAGGGGAGAGCGCCGTAAAAGCCCACAGGACGACGCTGAAGCTGGTTGTTGGCGGCACCATGGAAAACTTCGGCGCGGAGGGCCTGCCGCTCGGCTGGGGTTCATCCGTTCAGTCGGTGATGACTGCGGTTGCCTCGACCTCGACCCGAGCCGCGGCAGGGGTCAGCGCGGCCACCTGGACCAGGGTGCTGGCTGGGCGCACCTGGCCGAAGTATTCGGCATGGGCGCGCGTGACCAACGGGGCGTCGGCCATGTCCACGATGTGCATCACCGTGCGCACGACGTGGCGCAGCTCCGCACCCGCCTGAGCGAGCGCGTCGGCCACCAGCGCCAGGGCGGCGCGGGCCTGGGCGTAGGCATCCCCGTCGAGGTGGGGTAGGATGCTTGCAATCAGAGCCTTGTGCTCACGCTAGATGTCCGCCTGCAATGCGCCGCAGCTTCTCGAAGGAACAAAAATGCCGAAAGATGAAGAGGGCCAGAACGACCGTCTTAATGTAGTCGCTATGACTGATACGAACCCAGAAACGGCGAAAAAGAGGCTACCCTACTTCATAAAGAGCAACACAGCAGAAATCATTAGCGAGTGGGAGGCATTTGCTCGAACTCTGATACCCTCGGCAGACGGTATGACACCGGACGCGTTGCGGGACCATATCCACCAAATCCTGGCGTTTGTGATATCCGACATGGCTTCGTATCAGACGCCCGCGGAACAGAAGGAAAAGTCCCACGGAGAAAAGAAACAGAGCCGGCCAGTTACAGCAGCTCAGACGCATGCCGCCGTGCGCTTCGCCGGTGGCTTTGACATAGGGCAGATGGCATCGGAGTATCGGGCACTTCGTGCGAGCGTGTTGAAGCTCTGGGGCAACACGGGTCCTGTTTTCGACACCGAAGACATTGCCGATATGACACGGTTCAACGAGTCCATTGATCAGGAACTAGCCGAATCCGTGAATTTCTACACAGATAGGGTGGCACAATCACGAGAGATGGTGGTTGGAATACTTAGCCATGATCTTCGCAGCCCGCTGCAGGCGATCGCATTGTCAACAGAGCTCTCTCTTCACATGGGTCAACTGAACGAATACCAGACGATGCTGAGCAAGAAAGTGCTCGAATGCACGCATCGCATGAGTGCTCTGATCAACGACCTGCTCGATGTGACACGGGCGCGGTTTGGAGCAGGACTTCCGGTTGTGCGGGCCATGATGAACATGAGGATTGTTGCAGAGCAGATCGTTGATGAGGTTCGCGTGGTCCATCCGCATCGCACGATCGAGCTCAGCACGTCGGGCGTTTTGGTGGGTGAATGGGACAAGGCGCGCATTGGGCAGATATTCTCAAACCTACTCAACAATGCGATGCAGTACGGCTCTCACAGCGCGCCAGTTCGTGTCGGTCTCAAAGGAGATCCCAAGGTGGTGACGCTCACAGTCGGGAATGATGGCGTCCCTATCCCAGCCGAGAAGATCAAAATGATCTTTGATCCGCTTACACGGGTGACGACCGACCAAGATGTTATGCCGACATCCGGAAATCTTGGGCTCGGGCTCTACATCACCAAGGAGGTCGTGCTGGCGCACGGTGGAACCATCGAGGTGACGTCCTCAGAGATGGATGGCACGATTTTCACCGCTCGTTTCCCGCGCCCGCAGCTCAGCCCGGCTCTGCATGATGCGCAGCGGCAGGCATGACACCCGACCAGCGCGAGCAGAAGGCGTGCAGACGCAAACATCCATCAATGCCGCCCTCCCTCGCGCCAAGGCAGAAGCACAGAAGAAGCCTCAGCCACTTGCGCCAGGCGCCTTAATAATTGAATAAGATCGACTTGGTGCATAACAAAAGACACAATCGCACACATTAGGTCATTAATCACGCACGAGCTGCCTGACAGCAGCCCGGGCTACGCGATTGTGTCCGTCCCAAGGGTGGGCAACGTACCTTCAAGACCTATGTTCCTGCAATTGCTTATAACCAAACACAGGGTAAACGATCCCATGCCTGCCATCCCTACCAGCAACGATGCAAGAGGAGTTCGGCTAGGAGCCTTCATCCGCGAAGACAGGACGCAGATCGTGGAGGAGTGGTCCGGTTTTGCCAGGACACGTACACCCGCCAGCAACAGAATGACGGCGGACGCCCTTAAAGATCACATTGAGTTGATGCTCGACTTCATTGCAGACGATTTGGAAACCTTCCAGACCAATGCCGAGCAGCTGACGAAGTCGCAGGGCAATAGCCCTTCAAGAGAGGAAGGCCAGCACAGCGCGGCGGAAACCCATGCGGCTTTGCGCCTGAGCGATGGCTTCGACATCGACCAGATGGTTTCGGAATACCGGGCGTTGCGGGCAAGCGTGACGAAGCTTTGGATCGCCCGGAAGGGCGACCTCGACAGCGCGGACTTAACTGACCTGGTCCGCTTCAACGAGGCCATCGACCAATCTGTCGCAGAGTCGGTTGGCCGCTACACCGTGCTTCTCGACCGCTCGCGCAACCTGTTCCTGGGAATACTTGGCCACGACCTGCGCAATCCCGTTGGTGCTGCATCCATGTGCGCCGAGCAGTTGCTCAGGAGCGGGGAGCTTAATGCTAAACAGGATAGAATGGCAATTCAGATCAAGAACTCAACATCACGGGCAAACAGCATCATAGAGAACCTTCTGGACCTTACGCGCATTCAGTTCGGGTCGGATATCCAAATCTTAAGAGCCAAGATGAATGTGGCCCAACTTAGCAAGCAGTTGATCGAGGAGATGCAGGCCCTTTATCCGAACCGGGTTTTGCAACTGACGACGACCGGGGACATGGAGGTCGAGTGGGACAGGAGCCGGATCGGCCAGGTCATCTCCAACCTTGTCGGCAATGCGATGGGGCATGGCTTCAAAGACTCCCCTACAACTGTAGCCGTTGCAGGAAAGGCAGCTCTGGTAGAGCTGTCGGTGAGGAACATGGGTAAGCCCATCCCACCAGATAGCATCGAGAGCATATTCGAGTTGTTCAAGCAGGGAGCAGAGGAAGGCGAGCCGGACGAGAGGTCCATGCATCTCGGATTGGGGCTGCACATCACGAAGGAGATAGTGCTTGCCCACGGCGGGACCATCGCCGTCACATCGACCGAGAAGGACGGCACCACGTTTACTGTCGCAATTCCGCGCGACGCCGATGCCGCAGAGCGTTGATCTGTTAGTCAGCCGAAAGCAAGGCTGCATCTTCATCCGCAACCGCACTGGCTTGAGGGCAGTTGCGTGCGGTTGCGATGCATCATAGGGCAGCATCAATCAAGCAGGCTGGCGTCGCCGCCGGGCTGGGCTGCCCGCTGCGCGAGCACGGAGGCAAGCCATGACAACGGTGCTCGTGGTGGAGGACGAGTTCGGCATTGCGGAGCTGCTCGACGCCGTGCTCACGCAGGAGGGCCACCAGGTGCTGACCGCCATGAACGGCAAGCAAGGACTTGAGGTGCTGGCCCAGGAGCGCCCTGATCTGGTCTTCTGCGACTACATGATGCCGGTGATGGATGGCGCTGCGATGCTGGGTGCCATAGCGGCTGATCCGACCCTGCGGGGCATCCCGGTCGTGATGATGAGTTCGATGCGCGAGGCAGCCGTCGCCAAGCACTGTGCAGGCTATGTCGCCTTCCTGCACAAGCCGTTCAAGCTCCCTGAACTGCTGGACGTGGTTGAGCGGGTGCTCGGGAGCGGCGACGGTCCGGCGCCTTGATGCCAGTAGCAGGCGTGCTGACGCGGTAGCGGGACGGTGCTGCAACGGTCGTCGGGGAGGGCATGCTCGTCGCCCTTTCTGTTCCCTCCAAGCCTACATCAGCCAGAGTGCGCGTGTGTGACTCGCCTCGCTGTCTGATGGCAGGCCGCGCCCCGTCCGCCTGCCTGCCCTGCTTTGAACCTGGTGATCGTGACGGGCAGGTTGGGCCGGCTTAGCCTGGCGGCCGGGCTTGCCGCCGCCTTTCCTCCCTCTCGTTCCACCACTTCAGGTCCAGGCACACGCGCGCCCAGACCCGGCGCATGGCGTTTCCGGTCGGCGGCTTGCCCCAGCGCCCCTTCAAGCCGTCCTCGGTGGCGATGCGGGCGATGCCGTTCCAGTTCAGCCAGTGGCGCTCCATGGCATGCACGACGCCCTCGCGATTGTCCCACAGCCAGCAGAACACCGCGCCCCGGTGCCCGTGCGGGAAGCCGAACAGGTCTTCGAGGGCTTTGTCCATGCCCTTGGCGAACCGCTCGTTCTCCTCGTCGAAGTGCTGGTTCACGGCGGTCAGGGTGGGGGATTTCGGGGGCTTTGCTTTCATGCCCCGATGGTCGGCAGCGCGGATGCGAACGGCAAACGGCGCCTATGGCCGGACACGTAAGCGCCCGTGCCCGACCGCCGGACGCCCATGCCGCGGCACGCGGGCGTCCATGGCACGGCTGGCCAGGGTCCATGGCGCATACAGCGAACGCCCATGTCGGGGACGGCCAGCGCCTATGGAGCGTACGGCTGGCGCCCATGCCCCGGTTGTCAGACGCCCATGTCCGGACGCCGAGCGTCCATGTCGGAGCACTCAAGCGTCCATGGAGGGCAGCATACACCATTGCATTCCTCCGGAATGCCACGGGAGGTCGAGGGCAGCCCCACCCTGCGCCGGATTTGCACGGTGCAAATCTGGTCCCTTGTAGGACCGCCACACCCAAGCCGATGAGGACGCACCATGACGCAGTGCCGATCCAGTAAGCCGATCCCACCGCGCGGCCCCCTGTTCGGGTGGACCCACCCCGGCGAGACCGTGGCCGAGGAGATGGCCGCGCGCGGGCTGGCCGCGGCCGGCTTCGCGGCCGAGCTGGGCTGCGCCGCGGCGGAGCTGGATGGCCTGCTGGCCGGGACGCTGCCGATCACGCCCGCCCTGGCCGCGGCGCTGGAACGGGCGTGGGGTGTCGAGGTGGAGTTCTGGATGCGGCTGCAGGCCAACCACGACGAGGCCAGGCGCCCCAGGCACGGGTGAGCCACGCTCCCCGGATTTGCACGGTGTAAATCCGCGGAGGCCCGCAGCCGCCTTCGTCCCTCTCCCTCCTACCCCCTCCATCGCAGCCGGCACCGGCCCGCGGCCCGTTCCTAGACACGGGCAAGAGGGAGCGAAAACAAGGCGACTTGGGACAAGGGCGGGATATGTTTGATGGCGTCAGTGTATTACATTAGGGGTCAGTGTATAACAGCCTAGCAGGCGTAGGGAGGGCACGGCATGGCGGGTCGCAACGGGCAGGAGTTGCTGTCGGCGTGGGTGCCGTCCGAGCTGGCGGCGGCGTTCCGGGCCTGGGCGCGTGCCCAGGACGGCGGCGCGTCTACGGCGCTGCGGGGTCTGGTGGCGCAGGCGGTGACGGGCGAGGCCCCGGCGGCGCCACCAGGGCCAGGGGCGGGCTACCGGATCACGGTGCGGCTCCAGGAAGGCGAGCGGCAGGCGCTGCTGGCGGCGGCAAAGGCACGCGGCGTGACCCCTTCGACGTGGGTGCGGGCGCTGGCGGTGGCGCACCTGGCGCGGCGGCCGCAATGGAACCCGGCCGAGGTGGACGCCTTGCGCGACCTGTTCGCGGAGGTGAGGCGGATTGGCGGCAACGTGAACCAGGTCGCGCGAGCGTTGAACATGGCCATCGCCCGGGGGGAGTACCCGCCATACCAGGGCGAGGCGGTCCGGGAAGCGGCCGAGCTGGTGCAGTCCGAGATGCGCAGGGTGGTGTCGGTGATGACGGGCAACTGGGACTACTGGGGCCTGCCGTGGGCAGACCGGCCCGTGCCGGCACCAGGGGCCGAGGAGCGGGAGGACGAGCGCACCCGGGCTGAGGCAGCGCGGCGCCGGCTGCGGCCCCGGCGCCGGCCCCCCAAGTTCGTGGAACGCAAAGGGTAGGATTTGCACCGTGCAAATCCTGACGCCGTGGCACTGGGCGGCACGGTGTTGGAAGCAGTCAGGCTGCTATTCAGGTTGCGGGCTGGCGTTCGTGACGGCATCCGGAGTGGGTGCCGGCTGCTGCTTCATGGCCTTGTCGCCCGGCCAATGGACGATGAAGCCTTCCGTTGCCTCTCCACGTGCATAGGCAATGGCTGCTTCCACGCTGCGAAGGATGCGCTCACCTGCTTTGGACATGGTTGCATATTCCTTTGTGGGCCGAATTTGGGGGATGCAGAACGTGTATGCACGGCGACGCCTCAGTGTAGCTAGGCACGGTTCAAGGATGCTCTCGTTTACGGGTGCAACAATCTGTCGGTCGGTCGGTCGGAGGCAAGTAGAAGGATTCGTTCTCTGTAGCATACGTGCCTAGCAACCGTGACAGCGTTGCCAGGCACGTTGTAACCTGTTGCCAGCAACGCTCGGAGGCAGTGTGCCTAGCAACGCAGGTGGCGTGCCTGGTGACGCCTCTGGCTCTCAATCTGGCGAGGGAGCTGGACGGCAGCGGTCCGAGCGGCTGCGGGCGCGGCGCGATGCGGCCGGCATGGCGCAGGTGTCGGGCTGGGTGCCGAAGGAGCGGCGTGCCTATGCGCGTGAGGTGATTGCGGCGTTGGCACGGGGGGCGAACAGCCTGCCGCCGGACCCGGAGCAGGCGGGAGCAGTGGAGGTAGCGCGGGCCGAGACAGAGGCTGCGCGGGCTGCGGAGACAGCAGCCCGCGCAGCACTGGCCGAGGCCGAGCAGCGCGGGCAGGAGCTGGCGGCCGAGCTGGATGCAGCCCGCGCCCGAGCAGAAACAGCGGAGCAGGCACAGGCGGAGGCTGCCGCCGCGTTGCAGGTGGCCAAGGAGGTCACAGCGTTGGCCCGGGCTGAGACCCGACGTTTCCAAGGAGCGCCGGGCTTGCGGGGTAGGGTGGTGCGCTGGTTGGTCAAATAGGGGATGACCCAACGTCGCTGCTATGAGCCGCAAAGTAGCGCAGAGCGGCTCACCAAAGTCGGTCGCTGCATGGCAGGGATAAGGGATCACGAAGGCAATACTTTGCGGTTCATAGCAGCGATGTTGTTGGGTCTGACCCAACAACACATGGGATCGCAGGCCGCCGTAGGTGTGGTCAGGCTTTCTCAACCCAGGGCAGTAGTGAAAATCGCGCTTAAGGTGATTCAGATAATAGTGCTCGCCTCTTTTCTGCCTTTCGTTAAGCCAATCAATTTAAGAGCATGGCTTATTTCTGATAAACGAGAGACATAAACTGGGTCATTCTTCTTCCCAGGCTCCTCACTCGCTTGAATTATGATCCCATCTTCGAAGCATTCATAGGTGTACTTGCTCAACGGCAAATCGGCTGCTGAGACTTCCGCGAGATAGGTGAGCCACCCAGGCGAAATCTCGCCGGCAGGCTGCCGGAGTAGAGAGTCCACGTCTGGGTGCGAGACAGCCGCATCTGCAGGTTTCCAGAACACCACAGTCTGTTGCAACAATGCACGAAGGAAGTTAGGATTGGCAAGACTCGGTGATACATTTATGGTAACTCTGTTTGGGGCATTTGCACGAGAGTGCCTCTCATCCTGTCCGCAAACTATATCAATCCAGAAGCCGTCTTTTCTACTATCCGAGACAGTCGCAAACAGCGCACTAAAGCCTAGTGGCGAGTAGCTTTGCATCGAGAAGCTTTTGTCGTTGGCGTCGGCATTGCTATAGGCTACTTCTGGATCGGTCCTTTTGCTCACCTCCAAAACGGCATCCGATAGGTCTGCTTTCAGAGGAGTCCAGATGTCAGTGGTGCCATTTGAAATATAGAAGCAGGAAAATAGATCATTGAAACTTTGAAGCTGTTTTAGAAACGCAGCCATGCGGTCGAATACTTCCCGCGCTGAAAGTGGCTTTCCGCGCCAATAACTAGTTATTGTAGTATTACAAAGTGAATAGCTCAAAGTTATCTCCTGACAAAGAGGCGAAAGTTTGACAACAGCGTTCTGAATTCTCGTTATATTAATGAGGCTTTGAATTAGTGGTCACTTCACGGTTTGCTCAAAACTGCACGCCAAGCCGAGAACCCTGACGCGTTAGGGCTTGCATAGACCTACGATTGCGGAAGGATGTGAGCCAATACGGTAGCTGCTGGCAGCCTTCGTTGTATAAACCTCACTCAGAGCTGCGTTGAAAGGCAAGCACTATTCGAAAGCTCGTTAGCGTGCGATTTTGAGCAAACTATGAGGTGATCCCAACTTCCAGGACGGCGCGACCGCGGAGGCGCTGGCGGCGGTGTGCGCCTTGGACCTGTCCGAGCTGGAGGGCGTGGGGCCGCCGTGCGGGCTCGGGCGCGACTAGCAAGCATCGCCGCCCGGCCCTGCCAGCGCGGGGGGGGGCAGGTCCATGCTGCACCGCAGCAACGCAGAACGTGCAGTTATGGAATGGCTATGCCATAATGGATTTTTCGGCAGGTTCAGGAGCGGGAGGATTTTAGCTCAAGGTGCAAGGAGCCTTTCCTCACCGACTGGACCAAACTATCGTAGAGTTCGATGCTGGCATATTCGTCACTGGATGTAAGCGTAATTTGCACCACCTGACCGGTCCGATGTACGGCTACCTTATAACCGCCTGCTACAGCCCGCACTGCGGTATCTGGGATTTGTGAGGGTTCACGCCTGATCCCGTTTCCAGCCTTGTCACTATCATGTGCCAACTGTGGTTTGCTCCTGACCGGCCCCTTTGATAAGACAGGTAATGTTGGTTCAGTACCGATCCTACTGCCGCCGTTACTCGTGGACGCGGAACTCTTCCGCTGACTGGCCTCCGGATTCGGCCTGGGTCAGCCAGATCGGCTTGCGGCCGCGTCCGGACCAAGTCTGGCCTCCGGGAGAGCGGAACTTCACAGCTGCCGGGGCCGATTGCTGCCCGGTCTTCCTGCCGCGCTTCGGCTGTCCCTGGGCGTTGGGCGATTGGCCGAAAATCTGGTCGGGAGTTAGGCCAATCGAGGCCGCTTTCGTCTCAAACTCGGTCATCAGTCTGCGGCGCGCTTCGTTCAGCTTTCCTGCGCGCTCCCGTTGTATCAGCGCGATCAACTCGTCCAGTTCGGTGTAGCTGAGGCTGGAAACCATCTTGTGTATTCTCTCGACCACAGCATCCATCGTGCCTGCTTCCCAATCCATTCACGCTCGGAGGATACCGCTTGCGCTGCTGATTTCAAGCCCTCTTTTGCGGAAAGCGCCACATGCTTTTTTTAGGCCGGGCTTTGCCGGCTGGGTGCGGCGTGCGACTGCGGCGCACCGCAGCGCGATCCCAACAAGAGCCTAAGTGGCCAAAGCCCACAACTTTGCGCTCACTGAGCCAGAATGGTAAACCATCGCGATTATGCCACATCCTCCCTACGCCAAATTCTGAGGACGCCGCGGACCCAACTGAGCCATCTGGTTGGCACAAGGCCACAACGTTCTTCGTGGACGTAATCTGGGGCAGTCTGCTCCCCCTCCTTGTCATACCGTCCGGTGCCTTGTTTCTCCTCGCAGCTAAGCTGCGGCAGCGCGGGCACGGGCAGGCCGGACGCAAGTAGCTTTGGCAGCGCGTCCATGCTGCACCACATCATCGCACAAGGTGCAGTTATGGGAAGCCAAACTTCTGTTCCACCTCATCAGATGCCCAATTGACATGATAAGCACCTACCCGGGCTGCATGCAGCTACGTCACCTGTCTGCGCCGTGTTCTTGGACGTGCCTTGCCCGGTGCTGACCCTTGCTTCGGGGAGGGCGTCAGCGGCCTCCAGCTCATGATCACCTCCAAGCACACCTGTGCCCGTGCATTGTCGGTGATGAGCGGAAAGTGCCGGCGCAGTTCGACCACGCCGGACAGCTCGCCCCCATCCTGGCAGGCTTGGCGGATCGCATGAGCGGTTGCTTCATCTACGGCGAACATAGCAGGAGCTTGGACCTGCCTGCCTGGCAGGAGCAAGCAGACGTTCTGCTACAGGCGCGCAGCGAGGGCGTACAGACCACGATGTGCGTCTTAATTAATACATGTCTGCATATTGCCTGTGATCGGGACCGCCCCAGATGGAAGCGCTGAGGCAAATCCCAACTTGACAAGCCCGCGCCTCATTGAGGTCGCGGGCTTCTTTTTGACTTCCGCCCGGCCGCTGGCAAGGTCCTCAGGCCGCCCATTCGATCCGCGCCGGCATCGGCCTGACCTGTGGCGCCGTGCGCCGCAGTTGGGCGGCGAGACGCGCCAGCAGCTCGGCAATACCAAACGGCTTGACCAGGTAGTCGTCCGCCCCTGCCTCGAAGCCGCGGACGATGTCGTCCTCCCCGCTCAGGCCGCTCAGCAGGATCACTGGAAGCCGGAAGCCTTGCCGGCGCAGGCTGGCGCAGAGGTCGCGCCCGTCTCCGTCCGGCAGGCCGACGTCAAGCACGGCGGCAGCGAAGCTGTCGCCGCATCCCGCCATCAGCGCCTGCGCTGCACCGGCGCTCTCGACGGCGTACACGAGGAAGCCTCCGACCTCGGTGAGGGCCTCGAACAGGAGGCTGCGGATATCGGCGTCGTCCTCGACGAGCAGGATAGGCGAGTGCATGACAGCGTATCCTAAAAATGATGCGTTGCTTACTTTTACACTCTGTTAATGGCTTTCTAGGGGCCGCCGCGTCATGAAGTGTCAGGAAACTTAGGCCTGACCTCGTGTGGTCCGGGTGTGGACGACTTCGTAAGGGGCGAGCAGGCGCATCCTGCGCGGCGTTGCGGTTGGCGCCTTGGCCCATAAACGAGCCTCGTTCCGCTATCCTGTCGCTGCAAGGTAGAGATGTCATGGCGTGTGCAAAGTAGAGGTGGCACTAGGGCCTATGCCGGACGGCGCGCCAGGCGCCTCCAGGTTGTTCACCGCTCGCGCCCGGCCCGCCGCACCACGCCGC